>Ga0065721_10009787_pt1 | contig 11245 bp, 4 predicted proteins | sample Mesricmetagenome_FD_59108 | JGI IMG/M metagenome (GOLD analysis project Ga0065721, IMG submission 59108) | Mesophilic microbial community from rice straw/compost enrichment Sample: eDNA_1 v2 (version 2) | ecosystem: Engineered > Solid waste > Grass > Composting > Bioreactor | place: USA: Davis...
CGCAATTTGGGTCAGCGAAGCGATGGGAACGTGCTGGGCGAGTTCTGATTGCCGTCAGTTGCCGTTGAAATTCAACGGGGTGTTGAGTCCTCAGGCCGCGGCCGCGTCTGATTTTCAGACGCGGCTTTTTGCATTGAGAGACCTGATCATTTCATCCGGCCGTGATCGCTGCCGCACACTGCATGTGAGGCGCTGACCGGACCAATTGGCAGTTGCACCGCTCGTCAACGGCTCTACCGGCTGAAAAGCACCGGGAAATTGTGACCCGGGGGAAGAATCTGCGATCAAAACACAGCTGTTGAGATCCCGGACAGAATCCAGTGATTGATCACCTGCGCTGGATCTGTCGGTTCGGGTCCACAGAGCGTGACCGAGATCCCCGATTCCTGCATTCCATCAAGGGCAGCAAGGGTTTCTCCCTCATCTTCGGGAGACACCGGATCGAGCATCAGAATTCGTCCGGAGGCGAAGTCAGCCACGGGGGGGAGGGTCCGTGCCCACCATGATGGGAGGTTCCGGCAAATCACCCCTGCGAACAGGATTTCATCTGGCTCGCGGTGAAACTGATTGAGCAGGAACTGCTGAAGGGCGACGATTGCTCCGTTCCCTTCGCCCATCAGGTAGATTCGGTCGGGGTGGATGTTCCAGCCGCGGTCAACGAGATCAATTGCTTCCTGAAGAACCGCTGAGGTGGCATCAGGTCGCTGTCCGCGCCAGCGGTATCTCCCGGGCATGGCGTTCGGCATCGGGAAGGGAGCCCTGACCCCGACACCCAGGAAATTCTGGTCGCTGATGGCAGGAAACCAGTTCCACAGATCCTGTTCATTCCGGTTGTCATCGTGCAGATAGCAGATCAGCGGATATTCGTATGTCGGTGCCCATTGATCGGGAGCGTAGAACGGGGTCCCTGACATCCAGGGATGCTGCAGCGACACAGCGAACTCATGGCGATCCATGATCCCGCAACCGTCGCCATTCATCTGTCCATTGGGACGTTGTGGATCAGTATTGAAGAAACGCTGCCACATGCTCGATTCCTTCCTGAGGATCGGTGGTGCAGGCCAGGACCTGTTGCCGATCAATCGGACTGCCTACGTTCCATCTTTCGCGTGGATTCCACGCAGACAGACAATCCGCTTTGCCGTTTCTCCGAACTCCCGGAGTGTTCTGTGAATTCGCCTGCCAGATCAATCCGGCCCGGAGCTGAAGGCGACAGAATCGGTTTTAAGGCGATACAGAAAAGGTGTCAACGTGACTCTCGCCGGGAATCGGCTACTCCTCAGAAAACCGGCAGGGGTTGCACCTGGTTTGCGTTTAAAGCAGATGTTGCCCGCAAACTTGCTGTAGACAGTGCAGATTAACATTGTCCCGATGGCGTCACCCTGTCTGGTGGAAACGCTGCATTGTTGCCATCATCATTCTGCGCCTGATGATGTGAAGACGCTGTTCCACCGGACAAGTCTCACTGGACGAGTCTCGGGTTCCGAGTTTCCTGTTGAGAAGCTCAAAGTCTGATCAGGCGAAGAGGGCCGGAACGGATTCCGCCTTCACCAGTTCTCGCGGCTGATTGAGATGGTTATAGACGATTGTCTCAGGAGCGATGCCGAACGCTTCGTAAATTGTGGCGAGCATCTCTCCGGGGTGAACAGGGTCTTCCAGCGGAGCTGATCCTGTCTGATCACTCTTTCCGTGGACATATCCTCGTTTGATCCCGGCTCCCGCCATGAGTGCGGTGTAGCAGTAGGGCCAATGGTCGCGACCATCATCGCTGTTTCCATTTCCTGATGTGCTCACCCCTCTCTGCGGGCTGCGACCAAACTCTCCGACAGCCACAACAAGTGTCTCATCGAGAAGACCACGTTCATCCAGATCGGTGATCAGTGCAGAGAGCCCTGCATCCAGCATGGGAGCAGCCTGATTCTTCATCCGGTTGGTCAGGCCGACATGAACATCCCAGGAGTGATTGTCGCTGTTGGCGACTTTCGGCCAGATCACCTCCACAACACGGGTCCCGGCCTCCACCAGTCTGCGCGCCAGGAGGCAACTTTGCCCGAACGTGTTTCTTCCATAACGATCCCGGGTCTCGCGGGATTCCTGTTCGATGGCGAACGCATCACGGGCACGTCCGGAAGAAATCAGGGACAGAGCCTGATCGTAATACTCATTGAGTTTGTAGTCCTTGACCGCCCGGTCAATTTCCGGCATTCCGGCATTGATGACATCCAGAAGTCGGGCCCGGCGCTCCATTCGTTCGCCATAGACATCGGCCCGCATCTCCAGATCAGCAACATTAATCTTGTCCATCTTCTTCATGTCCATGTCATCGCCGGGGGGATAAAGCGTGTATGGATCGAACGCCTTGCCGAGAAATCCCGCGGTTCCCCCTTTGCCGACCACATTACTTTCCTGAAGCGGACGCGGGAGCATCACAAACGGGAGCATGGGAACCTGTGCCGGACGCAGGCGGATGATATTGGAACCGAAGTTCGGGAAGTCCTTGGGACTTGGGGGTTCCAACTGTCCGGACGGACTGACCTTGTCGGTCGTATATCCTGTCATCATCTGGTAGATGGCGGCCGTATGATTGAACAGGCCATTCGGCGAATACGCCATGGACCGGATGAGCGTGGTCTTGTCGATGACCCGGGCCAGTTTTGGCAGCAGCTCCGTAAAATGAACTCCCGGCAGGACTGTGGAGATGTTGGAGAATGCCGACTTCACATTCTCCGGAACATTCTCCTTGGGGTCCCAGAGATCGATATGACTGGGGCCTCCCTGCAGATAGCACATGATGATGCTCTTGGCCCTCGGCGCTGCGGCATTCTTGCCATTGGCAAGGACTTTCTGCTGTGCCTGCAACTGGAGAATCGAGCCGAGGGAGAGACCGAGAACTCCGCTTCCTCCAACACGAAGGACATCCCGACGGGTGACACCAAGATGAGGATCGCAGAGGTCTCGACCGGGTTGTCCTGGGACACGAATAATCATGATCTGGTCCTCAACGAGAAAGGAGCGAATGGATGTTCGACCCGAGGATGAATCGGGTCACAGACCATTTTCAGGAAACGAATCCATTGAACGGTGTTAAATGAACTTAAACTGTTTATCGGTTTGTCGAATGCGGCTTACCTGTTGAACAGGAATGCCGGACTGTTGATCAAGGCCCAGGTCAGGTCCTGTACAGCTGTCAGACGACGGTTCTCAAGTTGTTTTTGTGCCAGCTCCACCGCGCGGTCGAGTCGAGCCATTTGTGGATCGACTGGGATCGGCTGTTCGGCCTCCTGCAGGGCTTCCTGCAATTCCACCAGCTTCGGGTCGACCGGCAATGGTTCTTTGGCTTTCTGCAGTTCCTTGTTCAATCGACTGAATTCCGGATCGACCTGATTGACGTACGCCAGCAGGGCCTGAAATTGTTCCGGTGTTCGTTCAGAAGCAGGAATGCTGACGATTGCTTGCAGGCTTTCGGGAACCCCTTCATTCACTTCGCCTTCCTGGTCGGTGGTTTTGACTTTGAATTTCGCCAGAACATGTTTGCGGTCGGGATACTGAAAACTCATCCTGATGCGAAGGCGATGATCAGGGGTGAATTCCACTGCTTCGGTCAGCTCGAACATGGCAAAGTGGTCTTTCCCCAGCTGCGGGGCGATCGCCCAGCCATTCCTCGAATCCGTTGCATTTCCATCAATGGCCTGCGACACGTCGAAATTGTCCTGGCTGAAAGACGCCTTCGCGTTTTTCAATGCAGCGGTGAGGACCTGATTGGGGGTGTTTTTGTCCCAGTACTCTAAAGTCAGTTCCGTCAGGACGAAGTTGCCGTTCTCAGCCTGACCAGGGCCTTTCGCCGGAAGTTTCTCGTCGCTGAGTGCTTCGAGTTTCAGGGCAGTGACTTTCCCCAGGCTAGTGCCATCGCATTCCAGAGTGAACTCTCCTGTTCCGTTCTTGCGGTTGGTCCGGATCGTGAAGTCCTCTTCCTGCGTCAGTTTCGCACCGGCTGCAAGATTTGATTTGAGCACGTCAAATTTGATGGATTTCCACGGAGTCGGGGACTGAACGGCTCCCTGTTCCCATTGTGCAACCCGTTCTGCTCCTCGTGCCTGATAGTCATCAAGGGCCTTCTGCGCAGCCGCAATTGCCTCCTCTCTGGCCTTGATGTCGGCTTCCACTTTTTCCTTTGTCGCACTGATATACTCTTCCAGGGTCTTTTTAGCGTCGGCGATCGCCTGCCGACGTTTTTCCTGCTGCTGTTCGACAACAGCCCGAATCGATTCGCGGTATCGATCCCGTTCCGCGATCAGTTTTTGCAGCTCCGGATTGAGTCCCTGCAGGAGTTGAGACAAGGCCTGGACCTCATCCGGTCGGGCAGGGCGGTTGAGGACATTCAAAAAGACCTTGTTGACCAGTCTGAAGTCATCCGGCTCGGATTGAACGAGTTGTTCGAGTCGATTGCCGGGCTGAGAAATGGCCTGACTCACTGTCGGCCCGTTCATCAGTGCCATGACTGGTCCAAGTTGAAGATCGGAAGAGCGTTCGCATTCGCAGGCGCTTTCCCGGGCCGGGCGTCCGAGGCTGTCGAGGAATCCATCCTCAAGGTTCAACTTCACGTCCGGGAGTGCCGCAGCGCGGGTTCCTTCGGGAACGCCGGGGATCTGCATTCGAGCCCCGGTGACGGAATAAATCGCATCGTAAAGAACTTCAGCGGGAAGTCGTTTCGGAAGGGCATGTGAGTAGTTAAGCCGGTCGTCCTCGTTCCACTTGTTTGTTGCGATACTGAGCTGGTACGTCCGGCTCTTGCAGATAAGAGCGACGAGATGCCGGACATTAAATCCTGAATTAATGAATTCGTCCGTCAGGTAGTCGAGCAGCTCGGGATTACTGGGGGGATTCCCGGCACGGATGTCGTCAATGGGTTCAATAAGACCGACTCCCATCAGGTATCCCCACATTCGGTTCACATAGCTCCGCGCGAAATAGTCATTCTCGGGAGAGGTGATCCATGCTGCCAGTTGCTGCCGCCGCGTGCCGTCTGGAGGGAGTGGAATATCCCGATCGAATGGAACGACAGGAGGTGTGACCTGACCTGTTCGGTCATGCTTGATCTCGCCGGTTTTGTTGTCGTAGATCTCTTCCCACAGTGGTTTGGCTCCTTCCACTGCGGTCCCCCCAATATTCCCTTCTGCATTGGCGGGGTCCCGTTTGAGACCGAGCTGAGCGAAAAAGGCTGCGGTTTCGTAATATTGATCCTGTGTCCACCGCTCGAAAGGGTGGTCGTGGCACTTGTTGCAGTTGAAGCGAATCGCGAGAAACAGATGTGTTGTGTTCTCAACAAGTAAGTCGGGGTCCCGCAGAATTTTGAAATACGAAGCGGGAGGATTCGCTTTATTCGATCCAGTTGCGGTCAGGATTTCCCGGCAGAACTGATCATAGGGCTGATTGGCGGCGACTCGCTCACGAATCCAGCCACGGAACTGTGTGGCCCCTTCGGTTCCGAGAAACTTGCTGTTGACCTGAAGCAGGTCGGCCCATTTGTTGGTCCAGTAGTCAATGTAGGCTTCTGATCCAATCAGTTTATCGATNACCGCCGCCCGCTTTTCCTGTGTCGGNCGCGGATCGGCGCAGAAGAACAGGACTTCTTCTGCGCTTGGGGGGAGTCCTGTCAGATCGAGGTAGACGCGGCGGATGAAATCGGTGTCGCTGCAAAGTTCAGAGGGCTGAATTTTCATCCGTTCCCATTTGGCAGTGACGAGTTCATCGATGCGTCCCCAGGATTCCGGTTCTTTCCAGACGAACCCGGTTCGGTCCCCCATCGCTGTTAACGTCGTAGCGGCATAGTTCCCTTCATAGCGGGCCAGAACTGGGGCCTCTCCACGGCGAATGGCCGTCAGGACTGCACTCCGATTGCTTTCTGCCACTTCCGTGTTTCCGCTTTCCAGAAAGGCGTCTCCGGTCACATCACGTGTCGCCCCATTGGAGTATGTTGCGATAACACGAAGTTGCTGACGGGAGCCAAGGGTCTGAACGACGGGATTGTGTGGTTCAATCTGAATGGAGGTGACCCGTTCGACATCGAGATCCAGCCGTGTCCCCTCAGCAATCCATCGACGGATGATCTCGTAATAGGCTTCGCCCGGCCGTGTCAGTTGGCCTCCCATATGTGGGACCGCCCCGCTGGCCTTCAGGAGCATCAGGCTGCTGTCTGGCGAGGCGACATTTGTGCGGCGGGATTTCAGATCGTCGGTCAGTGACCGGACGTCGAAAAGAGGATCGTACCCGCGCAGGGAGAGTTTGAAGCCATTTTTCCCGTCTTTCGATCCGTGACAGGTCCCCTGATTGCACCCCAGCCTTGTCAGGACCGGATTGACATCGCGGATAAAGCTGATGGATGTGGGATTGGTCAGACCGGTGACAGATACCGGGATGCTTACCTGAAGTTCCTGAAAATGAACAGTGATCGAGGTCTTGCCATCCTGACGGGGAAATACTCGGCCAAGCGGACTGACGGTCACAACATTGATGTTGGATTGCAATGTTGCCAGCCGGGTCAGGTCGATGCGGTCTCCGGTCTTCAGGACCCCTGTCACCAGCAGTTGAACCGAATCAAAAGGGGTTGTCAGGGAAACGGACTGAGGAGAGACCTCCAGGGCAATTACCTCAGCATCAGGGGGAAGTGATTCCTGTCCCGATAAGGGAGTCTGATGCTGAGGTTTGAATTCCAGTGATGTGGTCGTCGAAGCGACTTGCTGCTGCGTGATTTCAACAGGAAGAACTTCCGAACGAATGGTTCCATCGTCAGGATTGATGAAACGCAACAGGCCATCGCCCCCNGCAGCAATGATGTTGGTNCCATCGGGAGAATAGGTCAGGGCATAGACAGGGGAGGGGATGGAAATNTTGTGGACCAGAAGTAGCTGAGGATTCTTGCTCAGATAATCGTGAAGTTTCTTGAGTTCCTCTTCGCTGGGGCCCTTTTCCATTTTCTTCAGGATTGCCTGAATTTCTTCGGTTGCTTCGGGGAGGTCGCCTGCACGATAGATGGCGACCTGTCCATGACCGTCGAGGCTCGATCCGCATGCAATCCTCTCTCCATCGGGAGAATAGGAGACGCTGTAGATGCGTCCTTCCATCGACGGAAAGCTGCGAACCAGATTGGCATCATCCCCGATCTTTCGGGCGATGACCCGTTCCATCCGATAGATGCGCGGGGTACCATCTGATCCCCCAACGAGAATCTGGTTTCGGGTTGGGTGTCGCTGAAGGGAAGAGATTCCCCCCTTTAATGCTCCCGGAGTAATGGAGGTCACGTTATCAATGAATCGTTGAGTCGGGACGTTATACAACTTGGTCGACATATCCCGGCTCGCGGAGACCAGAAGCGAGCCATCGACAGAGAAGACTGTTGCCAATGGCCAGTCTTCATGAACCGCATTGAAAAAGACCTGTTCTCCGGTTTCCGCATCAAATGCACGAACTGCATTGTCGGATGCCCCGACAGCGACGAGCTTCCCATCCGGGGACCAGCTCGCACCGTAAATGGTGTCCGCTGTCAGAGGGAGGGAGAACTGCAGTTCCTGAGAAGCGACATCCCAGATTTGAAGCTCTCCCATTCGGCCCGGATTTCCACCTGCGACTGCCAGCCTGGTTCCATCTGGGGAAAAGGCGATCGACTCGATTCGCTCGGAAAGACCAACGAGTCGTCCGCGAGGCTCAGTTCCATCAGCAGAGCGGAGGAGGACTTCATGGAATCCGGCAACAGCAAGAAGAGTTCCATCGGGAGAAGCGGCAATTGACGTTACCAGCGGTGGCCGGGAATAGACCGGGGGATGATTCTGATCGTACTTCTCCTGAGTCTGGGAGGGAGAGTCATCAATGGCCCCCTGCTCGATCCACAGGCGAATCCGCTCGATTTCTGTAGACGTCAGTGGCGGCCCTTTTTTCGGCATGTCTGCCTTGCCATCCACAGGAGTGATCAGGCTGAGGAGGGCGCTCTCATCCGGCTTTCCGGGGACAATGGCAGCCTCTCCACTTTCACCAGCCTGATACAGCTGGGGAAACTGGGTCAGGTCGTAGCCTCCCCCTGGTTTTGCGGGCTGATGACACCCGTGACAGCGAGCCTGAAAAATCGGGAGAATGTCAGTCTGATAGCTGACCTTTGCAGGAGCGTCTTCCGCAGATGTTGTGTGGAAAGTCGCAGTCAGTGTGAGAATTGCCAGTGCTAGATTCGTGAGCCAGCGGCGATTCCAACTTGGCTTGAACATCAGCGTAACCCATGGAGTTGTGTGACCATTTGGGTGGGAGGTCAGCGGGTTCCGGGGATTTGGGCGAGAACGCAACTCACGGCGGCAGAATGCTCAGGTGTCGTAAAGAGGTGGGCATTCGAATGAAGTGAACGCTTGCCCTGAGCACCGCAGAAATCAGGTCCATCGAGTGAAACTTTTCGACTCGACAAGAGATGATTTCAACGTTTCATGATATGTAGATTTTCGGCAAACGCAATAGAAAATTGAACCTTGAACATCTTCTCTGTTCGGTTTGCAGGGGAAAGGCCATCGGGAATCGGAACAGGAGTTCATCCGCCTGACGGACGCACTCAGTTGATGTGGCGTGCGTTTATTGAATTGAATCGTGCGTGATATGAGGAAAGGGCTTCAAGAGCGGGACATTGAGTCCATTCGATTCAGAAGAATGAAATTCCCCTTTTTGACCCTTTCAATGGGACTTGGTACCCTCCCATAAAGAAGGGCTTTGATGAATGTGACCGCTTGTATGGATTCTGCTGGTCATCCACTCGTCAGGCCGATCGGCTTTGCCGATTCAATCTGCCAACAGGATCGACAACATGAGTGACTTCGAGACAGATCAGGGGACGTCGGACGATCTTCCACAGGTTCGGGAATTGACCAAGGTCCAGCGAAGAGTGCTGGGTACGCTGGTGGAAAAGGCGTTCACTGTTCCAGAAAGCTATCCCATGACTCTGAAGGGGCTGACGGTCGGATGCAATCAGAAGAGCAACCGGAGCCCGGTCACGAATTACACAGAAGATGCCGTCCTGGATGCGCTGGATGAACTTCGAAAGATGGGACTGGTGGCCGTCGTTCATACCGAGTCCGGACGAACAGAACGGTATCGTCATTACGTCCGCAAGCGGTTTCCTTTTTCAGAGCCTCAGCTGGCGATCATGACGGAACTCCTCCTGCGGGGGCGCCAGCAGATGGGAGAGCTTCGGGCGAGAGCCAGTCGGATGGTTCCCATTGAGAGTCTGGACGATCTGAGAAAAGAGGTTGAAGGGCTGATTGCCCAGAATTTTGTCAGCTGCGATGGTCCTCTGGAGCGTCGAGGAGTGGAAGTTGACCATTGCTTCTATCTCTCGACGGAACAACCTTCCCGTCCGGCTTACATCCCCGGCACGTATCCTACTGCTGATGAGGGCGATGACGACTCTGGGGGCGCCGGTACTGCAGTCTCCGAGTCCGTGAGTTCGGAACTGAATCACCTGAAAGAGACTGTGGCACAACTACAAAATGAAATTCAGGAGTTGCGAGCGGCTCTTGAAGACGTCAAAGACGATCTCGCCCAGTTGCGACAAAGCCTGGGAGCCTGAATCCGGGAGACGCATTTTGCAGATTAATTCCCCATTGGGACACCTTCGAGCCGTTGTGTCTTCATTCCTGGCATTAGTGGGGCGATGGCATCACCCCTGTCAGGAGCAGATGATCGCGGCGACGGTTGTTTTCGTGGCATTGGTCACAGGTCCCATGGGGATGATCGCCTCGGTTGACGGGCAGGGGCAGGACGCGGTCGAGGAGGGGGCTGCCATTGTTGGGGACGCCCCTTCCGAAGAGTTCCCTACGCGGCTTCAGACCTTTGTCACGGAACGTGAGTTTGACCGGGTTTTTGACGGAATTCAGAAATCGATTCAACGAAAAGACTGGGTGCCGATTGCCGAAGTCCTGCTTCAGCTGCAGCTCGAAGATTCCGGCCTGTTGACTCGATATCAGGGGAGCACTGCAAGTGTTTCGGTCGCTGCGACACAGGTCCTGATGCAGCTTCCTGAGGAGGGGCAGGCGGTCTATCGGCGTCTGGCGGAACCGGTGGCTGCTGAGAAGCTCAGACAGGCAATTGCCGATAGCGACGTCGATGCCCTGCGTGAGGTCGCCCGCTGCTACCGATTGACCGCGGCCTCGGAACGTGCCCTTCAATTGCTGACAGCCCGTCTGATTGATCTGGGAGAATGGGAAGAAGCGACGCTGTTGAGCGAACGTCCCGGCTCACCGGTTTCCCCCCATCGCGTCCTGTCTGATCTGAATCGGACTCATCGACGCCTTAAGTCTTCGGAACAGCTCCCGGCGGAATCACTGAAGTTTGTCTCCCAAACTTTCCCGTCCCGCATTGCTGAATGGGAAAGTCCGATCGAAATGAATCCGGTGGTGAGGGAGATCCTCGACAGCACCTATCGGGAACTTCGGGAGAGTGGGCTTGGCCCTTACCCGTCAATGTCGCTGGCGGATGCAGACGGGGTGATCGTTGCCTGCGGCCCTTCCCAGTGGACCGGGCTGAATCCCGAGACTGGAGAACAGCTCTGGATGCGGGAGATCCCCGGGTATATGTCCAACTGGATGCGGTCTCCGGGCGACCTGAGCAATGTCACCCGCCGCCGTCTCTTTGCGATCTCCGTGGCTTTACGAGTTTTCGATGAGACCCTGACGTCCCGGACGACCGCGAGCGGAACGTTCCTGTATCTCGTGGAAATGATCTCGCTGGAAGATCCGGTCTTGAAAATCGGCGAGAATTCTAATCCGCCCCCTCCTGCCAGCCGGATCATCTGTGTTGATTCCCGCACCGGGGAACAGGTCTGGTCCTTCGATGGTCATCCCGCTGCCGAAATCTATTTCAGTGGCCCTCCTGCCATTTTTGGTGACCGACTGTATGCGCTGGGGGAATCGACCAGTACCGGGTCGATGAAGCTGTTCACGCTGGAGGCGTCGACCGGAAAGCTCCTTCACTCTCTGGAGATGGCGTCGTCGTTGTCCTCCCTCAACCGCGAAGAACTTCGAAGTGGACTGGCGGCTCGAATCGAGATTCACGAAGGGCAACTGATCTGTGCCACCGGGGATGGACTACTCCTCTCGATCGATCCCTTGTTCGGCGAGATCACGTGGGCAGTACGAATGCCCCGGACAGTCGCCGACGATCTGGAGCTGCAACAGGACTGGAATCAGTTTCGATCAACCGGATTCGAAGCGTGGGGGGG
>Ga0065721_10052757_pt1 | contig 11245 bp, 8 predicted proteins | sample Mesricmetagenome_FD_59108 | JGI IMG/M metagenome (GOLD analysis project Ga0065721, IMG submission 59108) | Mesophilic microbial community from rice straw/compost enrichment Sample: eDNA_1 v2 (version 2) | ecosystem: Engineered > Solid waste > Grass > Composting > Bioreactor | place: USA: Davis...
CCGATTGGGGGAGTCAGATCACGCCGGGCAATGCCGACAACTCCTCGGAAGGAGGGATGTCTGAATTCGGAAGGGGCAGTCACATTGATTCTCCAGCGAGGGGCTTCACCCGGACCAATCGGACGGAACCGAAGAACAGAAGCAGAAAAAGTGCAACCCGAACAGACGACGTCTGTGATGAGAGGCCATCGCCTCGGCTTCTTACCAGTCTCCAACTGCGCCATCAGAGTAGAAGACTCGCTGAGGGATCTCCTGTTGGAAGGGATACTTCCTGATGGCCTCTTCATTGATCGAGATCCCAAGCCCGGGGCGCGTGTTTGCTGTGACGGTCCGGGTCTTCGGATCAATCTGAAAACCTTCCTCAACGATTTCATCGCGCCAAGGGACATCCTGATGAACCGATTCACAGATGAGGTAACCGGGCTGAGCGAAACCGAACTCCAGAGAGGCAGCCGTACTGACGGGGCCTTGGGGGTTATGAGGGGCCAGAGCAATCCGATAGGCATCAGCCAGTGCCGCAATCCGTCGAGCTTCGGTGAATCCTCCGCAATGGGTCAGATCGAGTTGGCAGATCTCACATCCCCGCCGGGCAAAGAGATCTCTGAACGCGGCCAGATGAGTCAGTCGTTCTCCCGTGGCGATCGGCGTCGTGACGGCCGCATTGATCGCTGCCAGTCCATCCAGAGATTCTGGCCAGCACGGTTCTTCGAAGAAGTACAACCCGTAAGGGTCAAGGGCTTTGGCAAACTGCATCCCCATTGCCGGAGATGGACGGGCATGGCAGTCCACCATGATGTCAATGTCGTCACCGACCGCATCGCGCATGGCCGCCACACAGGCATCCGCAGCCTTGACCGCCTTCAATCCTTCGATCGGCATCGTTGGGGGAACTGCCATCGATTTGAACGCGGTAAATCCCTCTGCGACGGCCTGACGGGCAAGGTCAGCGAAGCGGTTCGCCTCCTCAACGGGAGTCTCATAAAAGCTCTCGAGATTTCCCCCGCCGAGATGACAGTAGAGTCGGATCGTATCTCGCACCGGTCCGCCCCACAGTTTGTGGCAGGGAACACCGTAAACTTTCCCGAGAATGTCCCAGAGTGCGATGTCGATTCCGGAAATGGCTGTGGAACGCACAATGCCAGATCCGTGCCAGAAGTGTTGCCGCCACATCATCTGCCAGAGGTGCTCAATTCGGGTCGGGTCTTCTCCAATCAGCAGCTCGGACAGATCATTCACCGCCCCGACGACGCTGCGTGTATGCCACTCCAGAGTCGCCTCACCCCAGCCAATGAGCCCGGGCTGATTGGTAACGACCTTCACAAAGATCCAGTTCCTCATCCGGGCATGGCAGACATGAGTTTCAATGGCGGTGATTCTCATTATTGCTCTAACTTTAATGGAGAAATATGGTTAGCGATTTCAATGTGAGTCCGGCATCACCTGCGGAGGATGTCGATCATATTTGATTCTGTCGCCAATAATTGATTTTGGTGACAATCTTACTTGCAATTGTCGCCAATAACAAGTAAACATTTGCGTATGTCAATTGCAGAATACATCAAAGATGATTTGGCTGTCCGGCTTAGAACTGGCGAAAGGCTGCCCGATCAGCTCACGCTGGACTCTCTGGCGGAGATGTATCAGGTCAGTTTCACCCCAGTGCGGGCAGCCGTTGCGGAGCTCATTCACGAAGGCCTTCTTGCCAAGGGACCGAACCGACGGCTGGTTGCCACTGTATCAGTCGAGAAAAATGGCAATGGTGTTCACAGCGATGTGCCACCAGTTCCCCCTTCCCCCCCACGTGATCCTTTTGAGCAGATTTCCGGGGATCTGGTCCGGCTCAGTCTGGAAGGAAAGCCGGTCTATCTGCGCGAGGAAGTGACAGCAGAAAAGTACGACATCAGTCGGTCAGCGATCAGGAATATCTTTCATCGCCTCGCTGGGGAGGGGATTCTGGATCATATCCCCCGCCGGGGCTGGCGTCTTCGTCCCTTTCGCCAGGTGGATTTACAGGCATACATTGAGGTTCGAGAGGCACTTGAACTGAAGGCACTCGATCTGTCGCTTGATCGACTGGATCAGTTTGAACTCCGGAGGATGCTCGAGGCCAATCAGTTTCCTGAGCAGGACAATGAGAGTCCGGTCATTGATGAATCGTTTCATGACTACCTGATCGAACTCTCCGGAAACCCGTATATCAAGGACTTTTTCACACGGCAGGGGCGGTATTACCGACTGCTCTTCCAGTGGGAAGATCACAACCGGGAAGCCGCAATTGAGACCGTCCGGCAGCATCGGGAAATTCTCACCTCGCTGCTGGAGAAAAACTGGGCCGAAGCTCGCAGAAAGCTCTCGTACCACATTTTGAAGAATCATCCGATCCTGAATCGCACAGAGAATCCGGGTGTTGCTCCGTAAGCAGGAGAGCCGGGAGGTCGATGGCGTTTCGAAGCAGGCTGGACAGGGAGTCTGTGCCAGCGATTGCCCTTCATGGATTCGTGTTGATGGACTCCGAAGGACGGAGTCCTGCACGAGTACGCAGGACTGTTTGCTGTATGGTGGCGATCCGGGGTTTTATTGTCCGACCAGTCGTGATGCTGTCGATCGTCCTGCTGTCCTCTTCGTTGATGGCAGAAGGGAACGAAAGTGCAGCACGAGTGGATTACGCTGCTCAAATCAAGCCGTTATTGAAAGAGCGTTGCTATGCCTGTCACGGAGCTCTGAAGCAGGAAGGGGGACTCCGCCTCGATACCGCCGTTCTGATCCGACAGGGGGGCGACTCCGGAAGTGCTGTTGTGGTCTCCGAGCCGCCTGAGAACAGCCTGATCATTCAGCGGGTTTCTGCGACAGATCTCTCTTTCCGGATGCCTCCGGAGCATGAAGGGGAGCCTCTTTCTGCAAGTCAGGTGGACCTTCTGAAAAGATGGATTGCGGAAGGGGCCCCAGGCCCTGAACACGAAGATCCAGAGTCCGATCCTGCAAGACATTGGTCCTTTCTTCCGATTCAGTCTCCCCACGTCCCCGAGCCTTCGGAACTGACGTCTGCTCCAGAGAACTGGCGCCAAAACCCCATCGACCGGATTCTTGCTGCGCGGCATCAGGAACTGGGGCTGACGCCACAACCGGAAGCCCCGCGAGTCATTCTGTTGCGGCGGCTCTATCTTGATCTCATTGGGGTTCTCCCCGAGGCTGACGAAATCGAAGCGTTCGAGTCCGATTTCTCACCGGACTGGTATGAAAAGGCCGTCGATCGTCTGTTGAACGATCCCCGTTACGGTGAGCGCTGGGCTCGCCACTGGATGGATATCTGGCGGTACAGCGACTGGTGGGGACTGGGTGAACAGCTGCGAAACAGTCAGCGCCATATGTGGCACTGGCGAGACTGGATAGTGGAGTCGCTGAATAACGACACTCCATATGATGAAATGGTGCGGCTAATGCTCGCAGCTGATGAGCTGGCCCCTGACGATCTCGACAAACTGAGAGCGACCGGATTTCTCGCGAGGAACTATTACATCTTCAATCGGCATTCCTGGCTTGATGAAACCGTCGAGCATGTCAGCAAGTCGCTACTCGGTCTGACAATGAATTGCGCCAAATGTCATGACCACAAATATGATCCGATTGATCAGATTGAATATTACCGGATGAGGGCGTTCTTCGAACCGTATCAGGTTCGAATGGATATGGTTCCGGGCGAGATCAATCTGATGCAGAACGGAATCCCCCGTGTCTTTGATGCTCTGCTGGATGCCCCGACCTATCGCTTTATTCGCGGAAACGAATCGCAGCCGGATCAATCGAATCCGGTTTCCCCGGGAGTTCCCGCTCTCCTTGAATTCGATCCGCTGACAATCGAGTCCATCACGCTTCCAAAATCCGCGTGGCAACCGGGGCTCCGGCCTTGGGTTCAGGAAAATCATCTCGCAGCAGCCAAAAAACGACTGCAGCAGGCTATTGAAAAGCGGGATCAGGCTGCAAAGGAACTGAAAGCAAGCGCCTATGACCAGCCAGCCCCGAACTCCCCGATGTTCACTCCCATCGTCGAGCACTTCAAGACGCTTGACCAGTCGCGGTGGAAGATCGAAGGGGAAGGGTGGGTTCAACAAGATGGAACGCTGGAACAGACTTCAGATGGTCCAGTCCATTCCCGCCTGACGTTACTGGAACCTGTTCCAGAAAATTTTGACGCCGTGTTCCGGTTCCAGATTCTTGGGGGGAGCCGTTGGAGAAGTGTGGGGCTGGCGTTCGATACGCAGCTCCCCGGTAGGTCTTCGACAGAACGAGGTGCCGAAAGTCGGCAGCTTGTCTATCTCAGTGGGGCCGATTCCGATTCCAAGGTTCAGGGAGCCTATTTCAGCGGAAACAAGTGGAACTATCCCCGGGAAGGGCGGGTCTCTTATCCGGTTCAGATTGGAGAGGAGTACACTTTTCATGTGCGTGTCCGTGGTTCCGTGGTGAACGTCTCTGTGAATGGACGGCACGTCCTCTCCTGGCGAACTCCCCTCCATCGCCAACATGGGCATATTCAGCTGACCACTTTCGATGCCCTCGCCCGTTTCCACGAATTCCGGATTACTCCTCTGGATGATTCCATTGTTCTTCAAGAACCCGATTCGTCGTCGCCTAGTCCGCAGGAACGTCTGGAACTCACCGAAGCGGATGTCATGGTTGCGACGGCAGATCTGGAACGGGTTGAGTCCGTCATCGCTGCCATGAACGCTGAGGCAGACGGTTTAAATCCGGAACAGGTTGATCGGTCGAGACGTGACGCCATTCAGGCGGAGCGACAGGTCGAGGTTGAAAAAGCACGTCGGGAGCTGATTGCCGCCCGTCATGCATTAAAAGCTGCCGCAGCGGACAAACGGGCTGACGCAGAAAAGAAAGTCTCGGAAGCCGAGAAATCACTGAATGCCGCTGTCGACCGACTTCAGGAAAACATCAGTCCCGAAGCAACGTATACTCCGCTTCAGGGAGCGCAATGGACCGCGACTCGCTTCCAGTTCACTGGACGCGATGACCCCGAGGTGACCTTCCCGGCGACCAGTACCGGACGGCGGACGGCGCTTGCCCGGTGGATCACAGACCCTCGAAATCCTCTGACGGCTCGCGTCGCGGTGAATCATCTCTGGGGGAGGCACTTCGGTGAACCATTGGTTCCAACCCCGTTCGATTTCGGACGGGGGAGCCCTGTCCCGGCTCTCCCTGAATTGATTGACTGGATGGCCAGCGAGTTGATCAGTCATGGCTGGAGCATGAAGCACCTGCACCGGATGATCGTGACCTCTGCAGCCTATCGAATGAGTTCCTCACTTGCCGGAGCGGAGGGTAATCTTGCGAAAGATCCGGACAATCGTTTCTGGTGGAGACGGTTGCCCATCCGCGTGGAATCCCAGGTGGTCCGCGATTCGATTCTCTCCCTGGCGGGAACGCTCGATCCCACTATCGGAGGCCCCTCGGTTCCCCCACATGAACAGGACCGGTCGAAACGGCGAAGCTTGTACTTCTTCCACTCCAATAACGATCGCAATCTCTTCTTGAGGACGTTTGATGAGGCGGAGGTGAATGAGTGCTACCGTCGTCAGCAGAGTATCGTTCCTCAACAGGCATTGGCCTTGTTGAACAGTGAGCTGGTCTTCGGCGCTGTCGATCAGATCGCTGAGAAAGTTGGCCGTAACTCGAAAGACGACAGGGAATTTATCCAGGACGCATTCCTCGTGCTTCTTGGAATTCGAGCGAATGATGCTGAGATTTCCGCTTGTCTGAATGCAATGAAATTCTGGAAGGAACTGCCAGAGGGGACTCCGGAGACGGCCCGGGCGCAGCTCATTACCGTTCTTCTGAATCACAACGACTTTGTCACCCTTCGATGATTTGATGAGCAGGGCATGACGAACAGGGGCATGACAATGACAATTCCCGCTTTTTCATCGATCTCCCGACGGGCATTCCTGGCTGATCTTGGGATGGGATTTACTGGCCTTGCGCTCGGGGCAATTCTTCATCAGGACGGGATCGCTCGGGCAAACTGGCAACCGCCGACCGGGGAGCCGCATTTTCCTCCAAAGGCAAAAAGTGTCATCTGGCTGTTCATGAACGGCGGAGTCAGTCAGATGGAGAGCTTTGATCCGAAGCCGATGCTCACCAGATATGCAGGGAAATCCATCTCCGAGACCCCATTTGCCCACGTGCAGGATCCCAGCAAACTGTCCATCGAGCGGGCCGTCGCTCCGGATGCGAATGGCAATCAGCGCAACAAACTGTACCCGCTTCAGGTCGGCTTCAAAAAACATGGTGAGAGCGGAATCGAAATCAGTGACTGGTTCCCGTACACCGCCCAGCATGCCGACAAACTGGCGGTGATTCGGTCTATGTGGACTACAGACAGTAATCACGGAGCGCAGACTCAATTTCACACGGGACGAAACCTCATCGATGGAAACTTTCCAACGTTAGGGGCATGGGTTCATTACGGGTTGGGGTCGCTGAATCAGAATCTCCCGCAGTTTATCTCCATCGGGAAGCGGGAATACTGGAATGCCCGCGATGGGCATTATCTCGGGCCTGCTCACGATGCTGTCCCATTACGTATTGACCCAGACAATCCTCTGGATTTCAGTCGACCGGCCAGACCCGTTAATGCGGAGGCCCGGAGGATCGGCAAATCACTTCTGGAAGAACTCAACGCGATCCGCGGTGTGGAATATCCCAATGATCCCGCGATGTCCGCCCGGATCGCTTCCTACGAGCTCGCATTCCGTATGCAGACGTCGATCCCGGGAATTATCGACTTTTCGAAGGAAACAAAAGAAACGCAAGCCCTGTACGGAATCGACAAGCCGCACTGCAAGGAGTTTGGAATGCAGCTGCTCGCTGCGCGGCGATTTGTGGAACAGGGGGTCCGCTTCATTCAGATTCAGCATGGCGGCGGGGGGGCTGGAGCATGGGATGCGCACAGTGGCCTGAAAGCGAACCACGAGAAACTCTCGTTACAGGTCGATCAGCCCATCGCCGGACTTCTGCAGGATCTCGAACAGCGGGGCCTGCTGGATGAGACACTGGTAATCTTCGCAACAGAGTTCGGTCGCACCCCGGGGGCTCAGGGGGCTGATGGGCGAGATCATCACATCTTTGGGTTTACGGTCTGGATGGCAGGCGGGGGACTGAAGCGGGGAGTGGTTCACGGAGCGACAGACGAAATCGGTTTCCATGCCGTTGAGGACCGCCATTATGTCACCGACGTGCATGCCACCATCCTGAAACAACTCGGTCTCGATTCACGCAAGCTGGAAATTCCCGGTCGGAAGCGACTCGAGATCGATCATGGAACCCCCATCGATGCCATTATTGCGTGATTGAAAGTTGCGCTTCAGCGGGGGAGCTTAATCCAGCCAGATAACCAAAAGAGTCCGGTTTCATCAGACTTGGCGACAGGGAATTCATCCGGTGAATTTGAAAGGCGGGACTCCGCCTGGACGTTGCGGACTTGTGTTTCAATAGGCGCTCGCATTTCGAAGAGATCATTGATCGTCCATTTCTGGTCCTCACGGGGTCTTCTCGTCGGGATTGGAATCACACTCATCATTTCAGTTCAAGCTGACTTGCACTTCTCATTTTCGACGTCCAATCATTTCTGTAAGGATCTGTCCAATGGCTGCTTCTTCACGAAAAGGATTTACATTAATTGAGTTACTCGTAGTGATTGCGATTATCGCGGTATTGATTGCCTTACTGCTCCCTGCCGTACAACAGGCTCGAGAGGCCGCTCGACGTTCTCAATGTAAAAACAATCTCAAACAACTCGGTTTAGCTCTTCATAATTATCACGATATCCACAACACGTTTCCCGCCGGCGGATTTGGCCATGCGAGAATCTCGTGGGTCGCTGCTCTCCTTCCCCTGGTGGATCAGCAGGCGATTTATCAGAAGATGGTCTTTGGCCCGGTCGATTGTGGGGCCACCAGTGGTGTCAATGCCGACCTTCTGGACAAGTGGACCCCGGCTTTTGTCTGGTGTCCCTCAAGTTCCTTGAGTCGGCTGAATCTTCGAACTGAGATTCCCGCGCTGTTTGCAACATCGTCTTACGCCGGGATTACTGGAGGGGCAGAACGGACGACCCAGGTCGATTCACGATGTGTCTCCAGTTCGACTCAAGGGGTCGCCTGCAGCAACGGGACCCTTGTTGCCAACAAGGCCATCCGAGGTCGGGATGTTCTGGATGGTCTTTCCAATACGATCATGGTTGGGGAGACTTCGGGGTGGGCAAGAAACGGTACCGGGGCTCTGGTCGATATCCGTCCCAGCGCAGAATGGGGAACATGGTTGGGACCGATCTCCGATTCCTGCCCGGGGGAGACTCCCGCAACTCCCTATAAAAACAACACGGTCTACAATTGGAACGGACAGGGTTACTCCCGAAATCTGACGACCATTCGTCATCCTGTCGGTACTGCGACTGAGATCCTGGCTTCAGGTGGAAACTGGCGCGATGGGGCCAACTCATCCCTGTTGTCGGAGCATACAGGGGGCGCACATGTCCTGCGTGGAGATGGAGGGGTTTCGTTTTTAAGTAACAGCACAGATTTCAACGTGCTGAAAAACGTCTCCATTCGTGACGACGGGAATGTCGTCTCTGCTGAAATTCTCAACTAGAAACAGAGAATCATTCTTTGTCTCTGCTCCTGTCCTGTCTCGACGGTCCGACAGGAGCTGGGGAGTTTGAACTGGTCACGCTGCTCTCATTCTGACGGCACCATCGTACAGGCACTTGGAGCGGTTTGATGAACTTGAAGCGAACTCTCCCACGGAAAAGGGGATTCGTAGACTTTTCCTCAGGAGTCCAAAGAAATGAACATGTTGAAGCAGTCCAGGATTTCGTTACGCGGATTGGCCTGCGTTATCACGCTGATAATGGCAGGAGGATGCGGCAGCAGTTCCGAACCACGTTCACAGGTCTCCGGATCAGTTTCCGTAAATGGTGAGGCGCTGACTGGCGGGACGGTCCTCTTCATGGCTGAGGAAGGTCAGGGGGCCAGTGCGACTCTCACTTCGGATGGACTTTATTCCCTGAATTGTCCGCCGGGACGATATCATGTTGCGGTCTGTCCTCCCGCGAGGCCTGATCCACTTGTGGCCACGAACGCCGACATCTCAGCTTATGAGAAGTTGAACAAGAAGATCCCCACGATATATCAGGATGTGGGGACCAGTGGAATCATTGCGGAAGTCAAGTTGGGACAGAACTCATTCGACATTCAATTGAAGAAGTAGAAATAGCAGGGACCAGAAACGTGGGATGAGATCGAAGGGGGCGTCCGGCAATCGGTCGGCTGTTCTGTTGTTCGTTGGGCAGTCTGAAGCGACTGGAAGAGTCTCAACCGGTCTCCGCAGAGACGGCAGGGGCGAAACGCGATTCGATCCGTTACAGTAGTGAGAGATCAGAACGATATCTCACAGGACCGGTCGAATTGCTACCATGAATTACGTCTGGGCGCTGCTGTTGTTGCTTTCGAACTCCCTGGCGTGGGGGGCGAATTTCTTCAACATTCCGGGGAACTGGCTTTTGCTGATGTTCTCCGTCATCTACAAGCTGGTCCTGCCCGCCAACACCTCGCCGTCTGTGAGCTGGAAGGTTCTGGTGGTCATCTTTCTGTTGGCCATTTTGGGAGAGGCGTGGGAGTTTCTGGCCAGCGCACGCGGAGCTGCGAAGCGGGGCGGGAGTCGCCGTGGGGCGATCTTCGCGGTGATCGGGTCTCTTGTAGGGAGTATTGGCGGGGCCGTCGCGGGGATTCCCGTTCCAGTCGCGGGCCCGATGATTGGCGCTCTCGTCGGTGGAGGCGTCGGGGCATTTGTCGGAGCCTATTTCGGAGAACGGGATCGCTCGCATGAAGAACGGGTCTCCATCGGAAGAGGGGCTATGGTCGGGCGGTTTCTGGGGACGGCAGGAAAGCTCGCCTTCGGGTTGATCATGCTGATCATTGTCACCATTGACTCTTTTCTGGGGTCATGACGGACGCCTGTTTCTTACGCACCGTTGCCTAACATTTCTTAAGCATGGTCTGGCGAGGACTCGCATTCTTGACCATGAACTCCGAATTTCGGTCGTGAGAGAATGAAAGTTCCTGAATTTGTGCGCTGGTGATTTCTTGTCGGAAATTTCCGTAATAAAAGCAGTTGCGTTCGAAGGAGCCTGCTCTGCTCTCAGGGGATTGTATTTTCTTCATCAGTCGGCTTGAGCTGCCAACAAATGTGGCACAGCCCTTGCAAACGGGCATCGGGCGAGGATGTGAAAAACGTTCCTCTCATTGATGGAGCCAATCCCAATGACGGAAGACTCATGAAATCGCTCGCCCACAAGAAAGAATCTCAATGAAAAAAGCGTTTGGAATTGTCGCGCTCGCTCTTCTGATGCTGACTGGAGTTGAAAACAACCGATTACTTGCTCAGGAACAGGGCACATCACCGCCTGCAGTCGAAGTTACTCCCATGGATGCTGCCGCTGAGGTGGCAGATGTCGCAGCAACGGAACCCGCTGAAGAGGTCACGGTCGATGGAGCTAAGGTGGCGTGGATGCTGACCTCCTCAGCATTGGTGCTGATGATGACTGCACCAGGTCTGGCCATGTTTTACGGTGGACTCGTCCGGAAAAAGAATATTCTGGGCGTCATGATGCAATGTGTGTTTCTGATGGGACTGATGACCGTCTTGTGGGCTTTGGTGGCCTATAGCTGGGCCTTCGGCGGCGAAAGTCCTTATTTCGGAAACTTTGATCATGTTCTCTTGAGAGGAGTGATCTCAGATAACAGCGGACGATCGCTCGATGCTTCCGTCGATGACATGATCTTCTGTGTCTTTCAGGGAATGTTCTTCATCATTACCCCGGCACTGATCTGCGGTGCATTCGCAGAACGAATGAAGTTCAGCACGATGGCTGTTTTCAGCGCCCTGTGGGGACTGTTTGTCTATTGCCCGATTGCTCACTGGGTCTGGTCTGATACTGGCTGGCTGGCTCTGGCGAATGAAAACGCCCTGTTTCCCGGTCTGGATTTTGCTGGGGGGACCGTGGTTCACATCAGCTCTGGAGTCTCTGCTCTTGTCTGTGCCATCGTGATCGGCAAGCGGCACGGCTACAGGACCGAGCCAATGCCTCCGCACAACCTGACATTTACCTGCATTGGTGCTGCCCTGCTGTGGATGGGATGGTTTGGTTTCAACGGGGGAAGTGCTCTGGCTTCTGATGGACTGG
>Ga0065721_10005875_pt1 | contig 11243 bp, 8 predicted proteins | sample Mesricmetagenome_FD_59108 | JGI IMG/M metagenome (GOLD analysis project Ga0065721, IMG submission 59108) | Mesophilic microbial community from rice straw/compost enrichment Sample: eDNA_1 v2 (version 2) | ecosystem: Engineered > Solid waste > Grass > Composting > Bioreactor | place: USA: Davis...
AAAGGCCCCCTCACCCGGCGCTGCGCGCCGACCTCTCCCCCAAAGGGAGAGGTGTTGCATCCAGTGTGCCGCGCCGTCATGTCCATCAAATCTTCCAGCCCGAGAACAGGGTCGCGATATTGCCGGTGAAGCTCTGGTGCTTCACGCGCTTGAAGCCGGCGCTGGCCAGCATGGCGGAAAAGCGCGCCGGATCGGGGAATTTGCGGATCGATTCCACGAAATATTGATAGGGCTGGGCATCGCCGGTCACCACCCGGCCCATGGGCGGGATGACGCGGTCGGAATAGAGTTTGTAGAGCGCATCGAAGCCCGGCAGGTCGACCTGGGAAAATTCCAGCACCAGGATGCGGCCGCCACGCCTGAGGACGCGATGCGCCTCGCCCAGCGCCTTTTCGATGCGCGGCACGTTGCGGATGCCGAAGGCGATCGTATAGGCGTCGAAGCTGTTGTCCGCGAAGGGCAATTGCTCGGCATTGGCCTCGACGAACTGCACCTGGCCGGGATAGCGCCAGGTCTTGGCGCGCTCCGCCCCGACGCGCAGCATGTCGGCATTGATGTCGGAGACCACGACTTCGGCATAGCCCAGGGAACGATTGACGATGCGCTCGCCGATATCCCCGGTGCCCCCGGCCATGTCGAGCACCTTATAGGGACGCGTGCCGGCCTTGGGCGGGGCCAGCTCGCTCACCATGGCGTCCTTCCAGAGCCGGTGCACGCCCCCGCTCATCAGATCGTTCATCAGGTCATAGCGATCGGCCACATCGTGGAAGACCTTGTCGACCAGGCCCTGCTTGTCCTCGAGCGCGACGATTCTCTCGCCGAAATGCGTGGTTTCTTGCGACTGGCTCATGGCGGGACCTCAATGGTCGAACGAATTGGCCGCACCATATATAAGGCGTCGGAAAATGCCCATGCGCAAAGGCGCGCAGGGTGAAGGAGTTTTACCCATGCCCGAATTGCCCGAGGTCGAGACTGTCCGGCGCGGACTGGAGCCCTGGCTCAAGGGCGCCACCATCGACAAGGTGACGCTCAACCGCAAGGATCTGCGCTTTCCCTTTCCCAAAGGGCTGAAGCCCGCGCTCGAAGGACAGACTATCGACCATGTCGGACGGCGGGCGAAATATCTGCTGCTGGAGCTGTCCGGCGGCAGGACGCTGCTCAGCCATCTGGGCATGACCGGCTCCTGGCGCTTCGCCGAACATCCCATCGACAAGCCGCCGCGCTATTACGAGCCGGGCACCGAGCCCAAACACGACCACATGGTCTGGGAGATCACCCATCCCCAGCATGGCAAAAGCCATCTCATCTACGCCGATCCGCGCCGCTTCGGCTTCATCGACCTCTACGACGACCCCGCCGACAGCCCCTACCTCAAGGGCCTGGGTCCCGAGCCGCTGGGCAACGATTTCAGCGCCCTGCGCCTGGCCGAGGCCTTCAAGGGCAAGAAGGCGCCCATCAAGGCGGCGCTGCTGGACCAGCGTGTGGTGGCGGGCCTGGGCAATATCTATGTGGCCGAGGCCCTGCATCGCGCCCATATAAGGCCCGATATCGAGGCGCGCACCCTGGTCGCGGCCGATGGCGCGCCCAAGCCGGCCCTGGAGGCCCTGGCCGCCGCCGTGCGCGAAGTGCTGGTCGCCGCCATCGAGGTGGGCGGCTCCACCATCCGCGATTTCCGCAGCGTCGAGGGCGCCGGCTATTTCCAGCACAATTTCGCCGTCTATGACCGCGAGGGCGATCCCTGCCCGACCCCGCTCTGCACCGGCGTGGTGCAGCGCATCGTGCAATCGGGGCGCTCGACCTTCTATTGTCCCGTCTGCCAGAAGGCGCCGTGAGGGTGGGAGCGCGATAACTTGTTCATCGTCATTGCCCGGCTTGTCCGGGCAATCCACCTTGCTGCGGCCTGGACCACCCGGACAAGCCGGGTGGTGACGGTAGGGCGAGTTGGGAGCTCCGATTTGGAGCGTGAGGCCTGAAATCCGAGGCCGAATCCAGTTGACGCCTCCCCGCCTATCCCCTATAGACCCACCGACTTGGCGGCAGCGTGCCGCCGCTTTCATTTTATTCCGGCAGGTTCGGGCGCTCGGCGTGAGCGTGGGATTGGCCGGTTGGACGCTCAAGAGGAATACATGGCCAATACGCCGTCAGCCAAGAAGGCCACCCGCAAGATTGTCGCCCGCACCGCGGTCAACAAGTCGCGCCGCAGCCGCGTGCGCACCTTCATCCGCAAGGTCGAGGAAGCCATCACCGCCGGCGATCACGCCGCCGCCTTCGCTGCCCTCAAGGCCGCCGAGCCGGAAATCCATCGCGCCGCCGGCAAGGGCATCGTCCATGCCAACCTGGCCTCGCGCAAGGTCTCGCGTCTCAACAGCCGCGTGAAGGCCCTGGCGGTCTGATCGCCGGGAGCCGTGGCGCCGGGATCCGGCCGACACGGCAGCGACGAAAACGGGCTCCGCAAGGGGCCCTTTTTGTTGGCCCCGGCCGGGGCAAGCTTTTTCGCCACATAAGTGTCACATGACTTTCCGATGACGGTTTCAGCCCGCGCGGAACGTTTGATGCACACCGCTTTTTCTTTAGGCAAGCCAAGGGTTTGTCAGGACGGCGGGGGGCGTTTTCGGGGTGCGGCAAAGCGGCCCGGACGGACCTGGCGGAATAAATTTTTCACCATGCCGACAGGCGCTAAGTGTTGGAATCTGCCTTGAGTCACAGGCCCTTGCCGGAGGGGGCTTTTCAGGGGGCCGGGGTGCAGATTTGACGAGTTCGGAGTCAAGCCCCTATTTCAACGATTCACGTGTTGCGGGTCCAAATTCGTGCCTCTAATGTACTTTGGCCGGCGGGGAAAAAGAGGGGTGGAACGATCCTCGACACCGCTGGCCGGGACCAGAATGGACCCGGGTTTGGGTCAGTACCGGCGGCGACGCCGGGGAGTAAGCCGATGCAGAATTTGTTGGCCGCAATATTGGGCGGCCGGTGAAATCGGGATCGGCGTTCGTTCGATAGACCGCCGGCCGGGTCAGGCCGGGATCAAGGGATAGGTCAATAGGAAGACGGCGCTTCGGCCGCCGTTGAATGCATGCGCCCGCATTGCGGGGGCAGGGGCGAAGCCATGTCCAAAGGTCCGTCAGGGGCCGGGCAGGGCGGGAAGAACAAGAACAATCAGGCGGCGGGCATTGCGGGCCCGTCCGGGCAACAGAATGGGGCTAGAAACGATGATGCGACAGGCGAACGCGGGAAGAGACGACTGGGCCGAGGCCGGTTCTGCTTCCCTTGCTTCTTCCACGAAAGGCGATCTTCCTGTCATGTCCGATAGTTCCGGTGAAACCCAGCGCGATCTTTGGGCCCGCGTGCGCGCCCGCCTCAAAACCAGCGTCGGCGAGGACGTCTTCACCTCCTGGTTCGCGCGCCTGGAACTGGAAGAACTGGTGGACGACCTGGTCCATCTCAGCGCGCCCACCCGCTTTCTCTGCTCCTGGGTGCAATCCCATTATGCGGACCGCATCCTGGAAGCCTTCCGCCATGACCTGCCCGAGGCCGGACGCCTGCAGGTGACCATGCGCGTCAACGGCCAGGCCCGACCCCGCCTGGCGCCGGCCCCCGAAGTCTTGTCCGAGGCCCCCGCGGCCCAGCCGTCCAGTGCCGCCGCTTCCGGCGCCGCGCCGGTCGCCGCCCCCGCCATGCCGCGCCTGGTGCGCGACAATGGCAAGGGGGATGCCCTTTCCGGCAGCGCCATCGATCCGCGCATGACCTTCGAGAGCTTCGTGGCCGGCAGCGCCAATGAAATGGCCTTCGGCGTCGCCAGGCAGATTGCCAATGCGGCGATCAACAATGCGGTGACCTTCAACCCGGTCTATATCCATTCGACGGTCGGCCTGGGCAAATCCCACCTGCTCAACGCCATCGCCCATCAGGTGTCGGAGGCCGATCCCTCCAAGAACATCGTCTACCTGACGGCCGATCATTTCATGTACCATTTCATCACCGCCGTGCAGCGCCAGTCGGCGCTCGGCTTCAAGGAATGGCTGCGCCGGGTCGATCTGCTCTTGATCGACGACATGCAATTCCTCCAGGGCAAGTCCGCCACCGAATTCGGCCATACGCTGGGCACGCTGCTGACCGGCGCCAAGCAGGTCGTGGTGGCCGGCGACGCGCCGCCGCGCGATCTCGAAATGCTCGATGAGCGCGTGCGTTCGCGGCTCTCGGGCGGGCTGGTCGTGCCGATCTCCACCTTCGATCTCGACCTGCGCCGCGATATCGTGCAGCGCCGCGCCGAGCAGGTGAATGCCCGCTTCGGCATGCAATTCCCCACCGCCGTCATCGACTACATCGCCCGCGCCGTGGTCAGCCATGGCCGCGATCTCGACGGCGCCGTCAACCGNCTGGTCGCCGCCAACCAGCTCACCGGCGAGCTGATCACCGTGCCCCTGGCCGAAAAGACGCTGGCCGACCTGATCCGGGCCCGCGACGCCAAGCGCGTGCGCATCGAGGACATCCTCAAGGCCGTNTCNCGCCATTACAAGGTGCCGCGCAACGAACTGCTCTCGGCCCGCCGCTCNCGCGACGTGGTGCGCCCGCGCCAGATCGCCATGTATCTGGCCAAGGCGCTGACCGCCCGCTCNCTGCCCGAAATCGGCCGGCGCTTCGGCGGCCGCGACCACACCACCGTGCTCCATTCGGTGCGCAAGGTGGAGCAGATGATCAAGGACGATCTGGAACTGGGCCAGGAAATCGAACTCCTCAAGCGCATGCTGGAAGAGTGAGGTCCGGCGGCGGGCTCGCCCGCCGCAAAATCGCTCCTGTGGAGCGATTTTAGGACCGAACGCCCGACGAGCTACGCTCGCAGGGCAAGACCGGCCGCGCGCTTCCCGTCGCCACCGTCATTCCCTCCGTTCGGCCCTCTGCTGGTATTGCGGGTCGGTGTGCCGGCCGGCATAGGCGTCGTCCAGCTCATTGATGATCGCCTCGCCCTCCCGGGGGTCGATGCGCTTGAGGATTTCGTCGATCTTGGCCTCCATGCGGTCGTCGCCCTCCTTGGATTGCGGCGAGCCCACATGCAGCAGGATGGCCAGGCCCCCCACCTGCCAGAGCAATTGCAGGAATTCGGACTGCCAGTTCTCGAACGTGTCGCGCAGCATTTCCACCACATAGGGGCCGACCTGCGGCGCCTGGCCATGGCTGAGCTGATCGCCGGCAAAGGCGAACCAGCCGAAAAGCCAGTGCCCGAGAATGGAAAAGGCGAAAAACCCCAGGGTGACCCAGGCATATCCGTAGCGGGTCCAGATCGATTTACCGGGCATGGCGCCCTCCATGGCTAGATTGCCACCTCAACGTGGAGCCCATGCCGGGGTTGCAGCATCAAGCCTTGTGCAAAGCGCGCCCGAGCCGCCCGCCGCCCTTGCCTTTTGGTCACCGAATTGTAAATGTCCAAGCCCGGTTCGCCGGGGGCCTGTCGTCTCTCGGCATGGCTATCGAGTGCCAGGAATAGGGTGAGAAATGAAAGTCACGCTCGAACGCAATCATCTGCTCAAGTCGCTGAGCCATGTGCATCGGGTGGTCGAACGCCGGAACACCTATCCCATCCTGGCCAATGTGCTGTTCAAGGCCGCCGACGACCGCGTGGAGCTGCGCGCCACCGACCTCGATATCGAGGTGACCGAGAGCGTGCCGGCCGTGGTCTCGACCCCCGGCTCCACCACCGTGCCGGCCCATACGCTCTACGAAATCGTGCGCAAGCTCTCCGATGGCGCCGAGGTGCGGCTGGAGACCGATGGCGGCGAGAACATGGTGCTCACCTCCGGCCGCTCGCGCTTCAACCTCGCCTGCCTCAGCCCCGACAGCTTCCCCGATCTCAAATCCGGCGCCTTCGCGCATGAATTCGATATCGCCGCCGCGTCCCTGCGCGAGCTGATCGAGCGCACCCAATTCGCCATCTCCAACGAGGAGACGCGCTATTATCTCAACGGCATCTATTTCCACGCCGTCGAGAATTCCGCCACCGGCAGCCTGTTCCGCGCCGTGGCCACCGATGGCCACCGCATGGCCCGCGCCGAAATCGCCGCGCCCGCCGGCGCCGAGGGCATGCATGGCATCATCGTGCCGAAAAAGACCGTCGGCGAAGTGCAGAAACTGCTCGATGGCGTCGATGGCGACGTGCATGTGGAAGTTTCCGACACCAAGATCCGCTTCACCGTCGGCACCGTGGTGCTGCTGTCCAAGCTCATCGAAGGCACTTTCCCCGATTACGACCGGGTGACCCCCAAGAACAACGACAAGCAGATGCTGGTCGATCGCGCCGGCTTCGCCATCGCCGTGGACCGCGTCTCCACCATCGCTTCCGATCGCGGCGGCAAGGCGGTCAAGCTCTCGGCGCAGAACGGGTTGCTCGAACTCTCCGTCACCAATCCCGATCACGGCACGGCCAGCGAGGAAGTGGCGGTGGATTTCGACACCGACGGCTTCGAGATCGGATTCAATGCCCGCTACCTGCTCGACATCATTTCCCAGATCCGCAGCGAGAGCGCCGTCTTCCTGTTCAACGACGCCAATTCGCCCACCCTGGTCAAGGAAGAGGGCGAGGCCAGCGCGCTCTACGTGCTGATGCCGATGCGGGTGTGAGGAACGTCCCGTCAGGGGAAATCGCGCCAGTGGCGCGATTTAAGGTCCGAACGCCCGGAGCGCTATGCGCGCAGGGCCCGGATATCCTGCCCATCATGAACGCCCCCTCACCCGCCGCTTCGCGGCGACCTCTCCCCCCGGGGAGAGGTGAAGGCGCGTGCCGATGCTGCGCAGCGGCACCTCTCCCTTTGGGGGAGAGGTCGGCCCGCAGGGCCGGGTGAGGGGGCTTCCCGATGATCCGCCACATCTCCCGCCTGCGCCTCACCGCCTTCCGCAATTATACCGCCGCAGCGCTCGATCTCGACCAGCGCCATGTGGTGCTGACCGGGCCGAACGGTTCGGGCAAGACCAATCTGCTGGAGGCCGTTTCCGTGCTCTCGCCGGGGCGCGGCTTGCGCGGGGCCAGCTTCGATACGCTCCAGGCCCATGGCTCCGACCTCAACTGGGCGGTAGCTGCCTCGATTGAAACCGATAGCGGCCCCGCCGATATCGGCACCGGGGCGCTGCCCGATGGCGGCAGGCGCGTGCGCATCAACGGCGCCAATGCCCGCTCCATCGAGGCGATGAGCGATTATCTGCGCGTGCTCTGGCTGACCCCGGCCATGGATGGCCTCTTTTCCGGCCCGGCGGGCGAAAGGCGGCGCTTTCTCGACCGGCTGGTGACCACGCTCATTCCCGCCCATTCCGCTGCCGTTTCCGATTTCGAAAAGGCCATGCGCCAGCGCAACCGGCTCCTGGAAGAGGAGGGCGATGCGCGCTGGCTCTCGGCGGTCGAGGCGCAGATGGCCGAATTGGGCGCCTCGGTGCATCTCAACCGCACCGACAGTCTCGTCTCGCTCCAGGCCCTGATCGCCGAGAGCCTCGAAGACGTCAATTTCCCGGCGGCCCTGCTGTCGCTGACTCCGCTGTTCGAGGACGTGGCCGAGCCTGCCACTTCGGCGGAACTGGAGAGCCTCCTGGCGCAGCGCTGGCATGCATTGCGCGGCCTTGATCGCGCCGCGGGACGCACCACATCAGGACCACACCGGGTCGATCTCGAGGTCGTCCATGCGCAAAAGGCCATGCCCGCCGCCCTGGGCTCGACCGGCGAGCAGAAGGCGCTGCTGATCGGGTTGATCCTGGCGCATGCGCGCCTGGTCCGGTTGCGGACCGGCATCGTGCCCTTCCTGCTCCTGGACGAAATCGCGGCCCATCTCGATCCGGACCGCAGAAAGGCCTTGTTCCAGGCGCTGGATGGGCTGGAAACCCAATGTTTCCTCACCGGCACCGATCCGGTCCTGTTCGAGGCGCTGGAGGACCGGGCGCAACGGATCGCGGTGCGCGACGGGCGCCTGGCGCGGGAATAGGGCGCAGCCTGCCGCCGGGGCAGTTTTACCCGGTGCCGCGCTTTCAAGCCGGGGCCCTTATGCCCATCTAAAGCCGCCGGAAACGGCCAATTTCCTTGGGGTTTCCACCCCATTCCGCTAGAACGGAACTTGAGTTTTAACGACTGATTCGGACCCTATGAGCGACAGCGAAAACCCGATCCCCACCGAATATGGCGCCGACAGCATCAAGGTGCTGAAAGGCCTCGATGCCGTGCGCAAGCGCCCGGGCATGTATATCGGGGATACCGACGACGGTTCGGGCCTGCATCACATGGTCTATGAGGTGGTGGACAACGCCATCGACGAGGCCCTGGCCGGCCATGCCGACCTCGTGACCGTGACCCTCAATGCCGATGGCTCCTGCACGGTGACTGACAATGGCCGCGGCATTCCGGTGGGCATCCACAAGGAAGAAGGCGTCTCGGCGGCCGAGGTCATCATGACCCAGCTCCATGCCGGCGGCAAATTCGACCAGAATTCCTATAAGGTTTCCGGTGGCCTGCATGGCGTGGGCGTGTCGGTCGTCAACGCGCTCTCGGTCTATCTCAAGCTCTCCATCCGCCAGAGCGGCAAGATCCACGAGATGAGCTTCACCCATGGCGTGGCCGATGCGCCGCTCAAGATCGTGGGCGAATATGAGGGGCGCTCGGGCACGTCGGTGACCTTCCTGCCCTCCACCGAAACCTTCACCATGGTGGAGTTCGACCTCAAGACGCTGGAGCATCGCCTGCGCGAGCTGGCCTTCCTCAATTCCGGCGTCCGCATCCTTTTGGCCGATCGGCGCCATCCTGAACCGATCGAGATCGAGCTCTTCTATGAAGGCGGCCTCGAAGCCTTCGTCCGCTATCTCGACAAGTCCAAGCAGCCGGTGATCGACACGCCGATCACCATGCGCTCGGAAAAGGACGGGATCACCGTGGAAGTGGCGCTGCAATGGAACGACAGCTACCACGAGAACGTGCTCTGTTTCACCAATAACATTCCCCAGCGCGATGGCGGCACGCATCTGGCCGGCCTGCGCGGCGCGCTGACGCGCCAGGTCACCGGCTATGCGACCTCCTCGGGCATCGCCAAGAAGGAAAAGGTCGAGCTTTCGGGCGACGATACCCGCGAGGGGCTGACCTGCGTGCTCTCGGTCAAGGTGCCCGATCCCAAATTCTCGAGCCAGACCAAGGACAAGCTGGTCTCCTCCGAAGTCCGGCCCGTGGTCGAGAACATCGTCAACGAAAAGCTCGGCCAATGGTTCGAGGAGCATCCCAACGAGGCCAAGACCATCGTGGGCAAGGTGGTGGAAGCCGCCGCCGCCCGCGAGGCCGCCCGCAAGGCGCGCGAGCTGACCCGCCGCAAGGGGGCGCTGGAAATCTCCTCGCTGCCCGGCAAGCTGGCGGACTGCCAGGAACGCGACCCGGCCAAGTCGGAAATCTTCATCGTCGAGGGCGACTCGGCCGGCGGCTCCGCCAAGCAGGGCCGCGACCGCTCCAACCAGGCGGTGCTGCCGCTGCGCGGCAAGATCCTCAATGTGGAGCGCGCCCGCTTCGACCGCATGATCTCCTCGGACCAGGTCGGCACGCTGATCACCGCGCTCGGCACCGGCATCGGCCGCGAGGAATTCAATCCGGACAAGCTGCGCTACCACAAGATCATCATCATGACGGACGCCGACGTCGACGGCGCCCATATCCGCACCCTGCTTTTGACCTTCTTCTACCGGCAGACGCGCGAGCTGATCGAGCGCGGCCATATCTACATCGCCCAGCCGCCGCTCTATAAGGCCACCCGTGGCCGCTCCGAACTCTATCTCAAGGACGAGGAGGCGCTGGAGGATTACCTGCTGCAGGGTGGGCTGGAAGACGCCGTGTTCAAGACGCGCGACGGGGCCGAGCATGCCGGCCACGACCTTCTGGGCATTCTCCAGCAGGCGCGCGACATCACCAAGGCGATCAACAATCTCAATACCCGCTACAATCGCAACCTGGTGGAACAGGCCGCCATTGTCGGCGGGCTCGATGCCGATGCCATGGCCGATCCGGCCCGCAGCGCCGAGACGCTGACGCGCGTGGCCAACCGGCTCGACCGCATTTCCGACGAATTGGAGCGCGGCTGGACCGGCGCCATCACCGAGGACGAGGCCCTGGCCTTTTCGCGCACGGTGCGCGGCGTCACCGAGACCCATCAGATCGACCGCGCCCTGCTGCAAAGCGCCGATGCCCGCAAGCTGCGGTCCCTGGCCGAGCGGCTCGACGAATTGTTCGGCGGCGTGCCCACCCTGACCCGCAAGGGCGAGGCGATTCCCGTCTATGGGCCATCCAGCCTGTTCAAGGCGGTGACCGATGCCGGCCGCAAGGGCGTGTCGCTCCAGCGCTACAAGGGCCTGGGCGAGATGAACGCCGAACAGCTCTGGGAAACCACGCTCGATCCCAATGCCCGCACCCTGCTGCGCGTCGAGATCGACCAGACCGACGAAGCCGACCAGATCTTCACCGCCCTGATGGGCGACCTGGTCGAACCGCGCCGCGACTTCATCCAGGACAATGCGCTCAACGTAAGCAATCTGGATGTCTGAGAGCCGGCCGCGAAGCGGCAAAATCTCTCCGGTGGAGAGATTTTAGGCGAGCAGGCCATGAGAGCTGCGCTCGAATGGCAGGCGGGCCGCGAAGCGGCAAAATCGCTCCAGTGGAGCGATTTTAGCGGGCTGGGCCATGAGAGCTGTGCTCGAATGGCAGGCCGGCCTGCTGCGACTTTCAGCGCCTTCGGACATCGCAGCAGCCTCTGAAGCGTTTCGCTCTGTCGATGCCCCCCGCCGTCACCACCGGGCTTGTCCCGGTGGTCCATTGTCTCCCCAAGATGGATTGCCGGGACCAGCCCGGCAATGACGACGAAATCTACATCGACGCGTGAGGGTATTTCAGCAAATGGGCAAAACCCTCTAAAGTGGCCGCATCGATGAGGTCGGCGAAGACGTGAGGGGACCGCCATGCAGGGGATCGAGCTTTCACGCCGCTTCTATAACGACGTGGTCCGCCCCTGGCTCAGCGAGACTGCGCCCGACCTGCGCCATGCGGCGGCGCTGAGCTTCTATGGCTCGGAACTGCTCGGCTTCGATGACGAGACCTCGCGCGATCACAATTGGGGCCCGCGCGTGCAGCTCTTCGTCTCGCCCGAGGCCTTCGCGCAGCATGCGCGGCCCCTGGTGGATGCCTTTGCCGTTGCCGCACCGTCGCATTTTCTCGGCGAGCCGATCGGCTGGGGGGGCCGCCCCCCCCCCCC
>Ga0065721_10006934_pt1 | contig 11240 bp, 9 predicted proteins | sample Mesricmetagenome_FD_59108 | JGI IMG/M metagenome (GOLD analysis project Ga0065721, IMG submission 59108) | Mesophilic microbial community from rice straw/compost enrichment Sample: eDNA_1 v2 (version 2) | ecosystem: Engineered > Solid waste > Grass > Composting > Bioreactor | place: USA: Davis...
CGCTTCCGCTCGCATGGGTTACGGCCCCCATTGTGAAAAACGGCGCGAGATTAGCACCGTTGGCCGCAAAGGCAAATTTGGCTTGGTTCTCCTCGGTTCGACGGTTCGCCTCATTCCTGGCGTGAGTGCCGCGCTGGGCGTGGCACTACGACTCCGCTTAACGAATGAGGTCGGCGACCTTGGCGCCCAGCGCCGAGATCGCATCCTCTGGCTTCAACCGAATCTGCAAACCGCGCTGGCCCCCATTGACGAAGATCTCGTCATGAAGGAGCGCGATCTCCTCAATGGCGGTGGGCACGGTGCGCTTCTGTCCGAAGGGGCTGATGCCGCCGACGCGGTAACCGGTCAGCCGCTCGGCATCCGGCGGCTTCATCATTTGCGCCGACTTGCCGCCGAACGCGGCGGCGAGCTTCTTCATGTTCACCTCCTCGTCGGAGGGAACGACGGCGCAGACGGGTTCCCCGTCGACCAGTGCCATCAGCGACTTGAACACCATGCCTGCCGGAACGCCCATCGCCTCGGCNGCCTGCAGCCCGACGCGTTCGGCGCCGGGATCGTAGTCNTAGGTGGCGAGGGCGAAGGAAACGCCCGCCTTNGAAAGGGCGAGCGTTGCGGGCGTGGTCTTCGACATGGCCAGCAAGTTCTAGCCGAACCNCGCCGTCGCGCAANGCACTTAGCGCGTGTGCTTTTGCGGGAGCGTATCGATGAGGCCNAGGTCGTGCTGCAGATGCGGCGAGCTCGATACGAGATCGATCCAGGCGCGGCGCCGCTGGCTGCGGGTGAGGCCGTTGCGTACGCCGCTGAGGCTGAAGGCCGGCCGGGTGAACCGGAACAGCCGACGGGAGAAGAGAGTCAGGGTGGTGCTCATTCTCACAAAAGCGGCCTTTATGGGAGCCGCTTCCTCCGGAAGTTGTCTTGACCCGGAATCTGCGCCTCTCGCTGCTGGATATCCAATTGAACGTCGAGTATCCTCCATAAGGAGGATTTATCCATGAGCGCTGCCAACCTGCCGCCGCTGACCGCCATCCGCGCCTTCGAGGCGGCTGCGCGGCACCTCAGTTTCACCAAGGCGGCCGAGGAATTGGGCATGACCCAGGCAGCGGTGAGCTATCAGATCAAGGTGCTGGAGGAACGCGTGGGCGCGCCGCTGTTCCTGCGCCGTGCGCGGCAGGTGGCATTGACCGAGACCGGCGCGCGGCTCGCCCCCGAGGTCACCGCCGCCTTCGAGGTGCTCAAGACCGCTTTCGCCGAATCGCGCGGCCGGATCGACGGCACCCTCAACATCTCGGTGGTGCCGACCTTCGCCAGCTACTGGCTCGCCCAGCATATCGGTGAGTTCCAGATGGCCCACCCGCAGCTGGCCCTGCGGCTCGACAGCTCCGCACACGTGGTGGACTTCGCCACCGAAGACTTCGACCTCTCCATCCGCGGCAGCGCCAAGCAATGGCCGCGCGACGACGAACTCGAGGGGCACCTGCTGCTCAAGGCGTGTTTCGCGCCGATGCTGAGCCCGTCGCTCGCCGCGACCATCGGCGGCGTCAGGGAACCGGCAGACCTGTTGAAGCTGCCGCTGACCGATGCCGGCGACCCATGGTTCGCGAAGTGGTTTGCGGCGGCCGGGATCGCGTTCGACAGCAGCGGCCGCCCGCAGTCCCAGTTCGGCGCCCAGCACCTCGAGGCCGCGGCTGCCATGGCGGGCCGTGGGGTCGCCATGCTGACGCCGGCCTTCTACAAGGACGAGCTGGCGACCGGCCGACTGATCCAGCCGTTCGACCTCGTCGGCTATGACGGACACGGCTATTGGCTGCTCTATCCCCGTGCGCGCCGGAGCGTCCCGAAAATCCGCATGTTCCGTGACTGGATACTCGAGGCGACAAAGCCGCTTCGGGAGGAGGGCTAACCCCCTCATCGTCTCGCGCAGCGCCGGATGAGGGGGCTTTGCTCAGCCGAAAATCGCCCGGTCCCGCGCCACGATCTCGCCGAGGAACTCCGAGACCAGCGCCACCCGGCGGATGGCGCGCAGGTCCTCGTGGATCACCGTCCAATAGCTGCGGGTGAGGGTATGCTGCGGCAGGACCGGCAGGAGATCGGGATCGCGCCGGGCCATGAAGGCGTGAAGAATGCCGATGCCGGCGCCGGCCCGGACCGCTTCGGTTTGGCCCATGGCCGAGGAAACCGCGAGCGACGAGCGCCATGATTTAAGGAATTCGGCGGTGTAGTCCAGCGAGGCGGCGTAGAGTAGGTCGTCCACGTAGCCGACGAGGCGGTGGGCGGCGAGGTCCTCGAGCGTTTTCGGAGCCCCATGCCGCGCGAGATAAGTGCGCGAGGCGTATAGGCCGAGGGTGTAGTCGGTGAGCTTACGCGCGACGAGCCGCCCCTCGCGCGGGCGCTCCAGCGTCACGGCGATGTCGGCTTCCCGGCGCGAGAGGGAGAAGGCGCGCGGCACCGGCACGAGCTCGATGACGAGGCCGGTATGGCGCTCGACGAGCTCGCCGATGCGCGGGGCGAGGAACGCCACGCCGAAACCATCCGGCGCACCGACCCGCACGGTGCCGGAAACCGCCGCATCCTCCGCTCCCGCTGCTTCGCGCGCCGCCAGCATCTCGCTTTCCACGCGCTCGGCATGGACGAGGAAGCGTTCGCCCTCCGTGGTCAGCTCGCTGCCATGGGTGGTGCGGGCGATGAGCCGCGTCCCGAGCGCGGCCTCCAGCGCATCGAGCCGACGCGCGACGGTCGCATGGTTGAGCCCGAGCGCGCGTGCCGCGCCCAGGATCTGGCCGCTGCGGGCAATGGCAAGGAAGATGCGGGCGTCGTCCCAGTTCAGCATTGATCTATATTCTGTGCACAACCGGTGCTGGATACATCGCGTTGATCCGCGCCAAGCGTAGAGCCATAACCGGCGTTGGACAAGAGGAGGCGCCGCCATGCACACCATCGGACACTTCATCGACGGGGAGGAGACCGTCGGACGATCGACCGTCTTCCAGGACGTCTTCAATCCCGCGACCGGCGAGGCCGACGCGCGGGTGGCGATGGCCACCGCCGCGGACCTCGAAGCGGCCGTCGCGTCTGCCGCCGCCGCGCAGCCGAAGTGGGCCGCGACCAATCCGCAACGCCGCGCGCGGGTGTTCTTCAAGTTCGTCGAGCTCATCAACCGCGACATGGAGGAACTCGCCGAGCTCTTGAGCCGCGAGCACGGCAAGACCATCGAGGATTCCAAGGGCGATATTCAGCGCGGGCTGGAAGTCGCCGAGTTCGTCGCCGGCGCGCCCCATCTCCTGAAGGGCGAGTTCACCGAGGGGGCGGGGCCGGGGATCGACATGTACTCCCTGCGCCAGCCCATTGGTATCGGCGCCGGCATCACCCCGTTCAACTTCCCGGCGATGATNCCCTTGTGGATGCTCTCGCCTGCGNTCGCCGCCGGCAATGCCTTCATNCTCAAGCCTTCCGAGCGCGATCCGAGCGTGCCGATCCGGCTGGCGCAACTGATGATCGAGGCCGGGCTCCCCAAGGGCATCCTCAACGTCGTGCAGGGCGGCAAGGAGACGGTCGACGCCATCCTTGCCCACGAGGCGATCGGCGCCGTCTCCTTTGTCGGTTCGACGCCCATCGCCCGCTACGTCTATGCGACCGCCGCCGCCAACGCAAAGCGCGTGCAGGCCTTCGGCGGGGCCAAGAACCACATGATCGTCATGCCCGATGCCGACATGGACAAGGCCGCCGACGCGCTGATGGGCGCCGGCTACGGCTCTGCCGGCGAGCGCTGCATGGCGATCTCCGTCGCCGTGCCGGTGGGCGACAAGACCGCCGACCGCCTGATCGAGGCGCTGAAGCCCAGGATAGAAAAGCTCAAGGTCGGTCCGGCGACCGACAGGGCTTCCGAAATGGGCCCGGTGGTGACGCGGTCGGCCAAGGACCGGATCCTGTCGCTGATCGACAAGGGCGTGGCCGAGGGCGCCGAGCTCGTCGTCGACGGGCGCGGGTTCTCGCTGCAGGGCTACGAGAACGGCTTCTTCGTCGGCCCTACGCTCTTCGATCGCGTGACGCCGGCCATGGACATCTACAAGGAAGAAATCTTCGGCCCCGTGCTGTCGGTGGCGCGCGCGCGCACCTACGAGGATGCACTGGAATTGCCGATGAAGAACCCTTACGGCAACGGCGTTGCCATCTTCACCCGCGACGGCGACACGGCCCGCGACTTCGCCAGCCGCATCAATATCGGCATGGTCGGCGTCAACGTGCCGGTGCCCGTTCCGCTCGCCTACCACTCCTTCGGCGGCTGGAAAGCCTCGGCTTTCGGGGACCTCAACCAGCACGGCACCGACTCCATCAAGTTCTGGACACGCACCAAGACTGTAACCTCGCGCTGGCCCTCGGGGATAAAGGAGGGTGCGCAGTTCCAGATGCCGACGATGGGGTAGATTTATCCCTCCCGAGGGACGTCAACGGGTGATGGATATGTTAGCGGCATGCTAACCGTCGGAGACAATATGGATAGCGTTCTGCGCAAGCTCGCCCGTCACCCGGTCATACAGGCCCCCATGGCGGGGGTTTCGACCCCCGTATTGGCCGCCGAGGTAACCAATGCCGGAGGGTTGGGCTCGATCGCCATCGGCGCGAGTTCAGTCGAGGCCGCTCGCGGCCTCATCGAGGACACGCGCGCCCGCACCCCCGGCGCTTTCAACGTCAACGTCTTCTGCCATGCGCCGGCGCGGCGGGATGTGGAGGTCGAACGCGCCTGGCTCTCCTATCTCACACCGGTCTTCGACGAGTTCGGCGCAAATCCGCCGGGCGAGCTCAAGGAAATCTACAAGAGCTTCGTCGAGGATGACGACGCGTTCCGGCTCCTGCTGGAGCTGCGCCCCGCCGTCGTGAGCTTCCACTTCGGTTTGCCTGCGCAGGAACGGATCAACGCCCTCAAGGAGGCCGGCATCGTCCTCCTGGCGACGGCGACGAACCTCGACGAGGCGCGTGAGATCGAGGCTGCGGGAGTGGATGCCGTCGTCGCCCAGGGCATCGAGGCGGGCGGACACAGGGGCGTGTTCGATACGACCCCGCGCGACTCCGGCCTAAGCACGTCCGTGCTGGTGAGCCTGCTCGCAAGGGAGTGCCGCATCCCCGTCATCGCCGCCGGCGGCATCATGGATGCCTCGGGCATCAGGGCGGCGCTCGACCTCGGCGCTGTCGCCGCGCAGATGGGCACCGCCTTCATCCTCTGCCCCGAATCGGCGGCCGACGCCGCCTATCGCGAGGCGCTCATCAGCGCGCGGGCCTACGATACCCGCTTCACCTCGGCCATCTCGGGCAGGATGGCGCGCGGATTGGCCAACCGCTTCACGAAGATGGAGGCGGCGGGACCGAGGGTTCCCGCCTATCCCGTGGCCTACGACGCCGGCAAAGCCCTCCATGCGGCGGCCAGGGCGCGGGGGAGCAATGATTTCGCTGCCCACTGGGCGGGGCAAGGCGCTCCCCTCGCACGGCCGGTTGCCGCCGCCAGGCTCATGGAAGAGCTCGTCCGCGATTTGGAGCGACGTTCCTGACGCTCACGCCGTGCTGTAGATGCCGGGCCTGGTGCTCATCAACCAGCTCCGGCGCCGTCATGCGCGCGGCGCATGGTGCGGTCCCATCGCAAAGGCTTGCCCGCACAGCAGAATCAGGTCAGATGCGAACAGTCGCAGGACCCGGTGCAACTCCGGGTGGCTCTTCCGGCCGCCGATCCGCCGGACAATCCAGATACGTCACGCACAATCCGCACCCCGCCCGAGATGCGCCGCAGATGTCGCGTGCTGGACTCCAATGACATTCGCTCAGACCTTCCGCCGTGACTGGCTCTCCAACATCCGGGGCGATCTGCTCTCCGGCCTCGTCGTCGCTCTCGCGCTCATTCCCGAGGCCATCGGCTTTTCCATCATCGCGGGCGTCGATCCCAAGGTCGGGCTCTACGCCTCGGTGATCATCGCCCTGGTCATCGCCGTCGCCGGCGGGCGCCCCGCGATGATCTCGGCCGCGACGGCGGCCACGGCCGTCCTCATGGGCACGCTCGTGCGCGAGCACGGGCTGCAGTACCTGCTGGCCGCCACCGTGCTCGCCGGCATCATCCAGGTGCTCGCGGGCTTCGCGCGGGTCGGCTACATTATGCGCTTCGTGTCGCGCTCGGTGATGACCGGCTTCGTCAACGCGCTGGCCATCCTGATCTTCATGGCGCAGCTGCCCGAGCTGATCGGTGTTTCCTGGCAGACCTACGTGATGATCGCGGGCGGCCTCGCCGTCATCTACCTCTTCCCGCGCATCACCCGGCTCGTGCCTTCGCCGCTCGTCTGTATCCTGGTGCTGACGGCGATCGCGCTGGTGTTCAATGTCGATACGCGTACCGTTGCCGATCTTGGCGAACTGCCCGACGCGCTGCCGACGCTGCTGGTTCCCGACGTGCCGCTGACGCTGGAAACGCTCTGGATCATCCTGCCCTATTCCATTGCCGTTGCCGCTGTGGGGCTGCTGGAGAGTCTGCTGACGGCCTCGATCGTCGACCAGATGACCGATACGGGCAGCGACAAGAACCGGGAGAGCATCGGGCAGGGCATCGCCAACTTCGTCTCCGGCTTCTTCGGCGGCATGGCCGGCTGCGCCATGATCGGCCAGTCGGTCATCAACGTGAAATCGGGCGGGCGCACGCGGCTTTCGACCTTCGCGGCCGGCGCGTTCCTGCTCTTCCTGCTGATGGTGCTGGGCGATTGGGTCGGCCTCATCCCGATGCCGGCGCTCGTTGCCATCATGATCATGGTCTCCGTCGGCACGTTCAGCTGGACGTCGCTGCGCGACCTGACGCGGCATCCGCGCCGGTCGAGCATCGTCATGCTGGCGACGGTCATCACCGTCGTCGGCACCCACAACCTGGCGCTGGGCGTCGGGGTGGGCGTGCTGCTATCGGGCATATTCTTCGCCTGGAAGGTGGCGCAGATCTTCCGCGTGACCTCCGTCCTTTCCGAGGACGGTAGGACCCGCACCTACCGGGTCGAAGGGCAGCTCTTCTTTGCCAGCGCCGGCGACTTCCTTGCCGCGCTCGATTTTGCCGAGACGCTGGAGCGGGTGCAGATCGACGTCGCCGCCGCCCATATCTGGGACCTGACCGGCGTCAACGCCGTCGACACCGCAGTCCTGAAGTTCCGCAGGGCGGGCGCCGAGGTCGAGGTGATCGGGCTCAATGAGGCGAGCGCCACCATCATGGACAAGCTCGCCGTGCACGACCAGCCGGGCGCCATGGAGCGGGTGCTGGGGCATTGATGGCGAGGGCGGCTGCCGACGGCAGCCGCTTTTGGGATCATCTCACCCCCAGATACCCGATGCCCTTCCGCTCGACCTCCTCGAAGCTCTCTTCATACCCCGCGTCCGCGTAGCGCATTACGCCCAGCGCGGTGTCGTTGGTGAGCGCGTGGCCGAGGCGCTCGGCGGCCGCTTGCGTGCCGTCGGCGACGACCGTCACGCCCGCTGACGTCATGTAGCCGGCGTAACCGCCGCCGCCCGAGTGGACGACGACGAGGTCGGCCATCGAGGAGCAGAGAAGCATGGCGTCGAGCAGCGGCCAGTCGGCGATGGCATCGGACCCGTCCTTCATGCGCTCGGTCATGATGTTGGGGTGGGCCATGGCGCCGGCGTCGAGGTGGTCGCGCGAGAAGGTGACGGGGGCGGAGAGCTCGCCTTTGGCGACCATGTCGTTGACTGCGAGGGCCAGCTGTGTGCGTTCGCCATGGCCCAGCCAGGCGATGCGGGCCGGCAGGCCCTCGAAGGGGATATGGCGGCGGGCAAGGCCGATCCAGTTGGTAACGATCCGGTTGTCCGGGAACATCTGCAGAAGCCGGTCGTCGATGCGGCGAATGTCGTCCGGATCGCCGGACTGGGCCATCCAGCGGAAGGGGCCGATGGCGCGCGCGAACAGCGGGCGGAGGTAAGCCTCGGTAAAGATCGGGATGTCGAAGGCATCGGCGACGCCCCCGTCGCGCGCCTGGGTGCGGATGAGATTGCCGTTGTCGAAGACCTCGGCGCCCTTGCGCTGGAACTCCAGCATCGCCTCGACATGCGGGACGATGGAGGCGCGGCTGGCGGCCATCAGTTCCGCCGGGTTGGTCCTGCGCAGCGCGCGCACCTCCTCGAGCGTGTAGCCGCGCGGCACGTAGCCGTAGACGAGGTCGTGAGCGGAGGTCTGGTCGGTGACGATATCGGGGACGATCCCGCGCCGGGCGATCTCGGGGTATATGTCGGCGGCATTGCCGACGAGGCCGACCGAGAGGGCGCGCTTGTCCCTGACCGCCGCCTCGATCATGGCCAGCGCCGTGTCGAGATCGGGGGCGATCTCCTCGAGATAGCCGATCTCGCGGCGCTTGCGGGCGCGCTCGGGATCGACGTCGACGACGAGGATCGCCGCCTCCGCCATGCGCCCGGCGAGCGGCTGCGCGCCGCCCATGCCGCCGAGCCCGGCGGTGAGGATGAAGCGTCCGGCGAGGGAGCCGGAAAAGCGCTTCTCGGCGATGCGCATGAAGATCTCGTAGGTGCCCTGGATGACGCCCTGCGAACCGATGTACTGCCAGGCGCCTGCGGTCAGCCCGCCCCAGCAGATGAGGCCCTTCTTCTCGAGCTCGTAGAAGACCTCGGCCTTGGCCCACTGCCCGACGAGGTTGCAGTTGGCCATGATGACGAGCGGGGCTTTCGCGTGGGTTTTCAGCAGGCCAATGGGCTTGCCGGACTGGATGAGAAGGGTCTGGTCCTCGTCCATGGTTCTGAGGGTTTCGACGATCTTCCGGTGGCTCGCCCAGTTGCGGGCGGCTTTGCCGAGGGCGGCGTAGACGACGAGGTTCTCCGGATCCTCGCCGACGCTGAGCACGTTCTCGAGCAGGCGCAGGAGTGATTCCTGCCGCCAGCCTTTCGCCCGCAGTTCCGGGCCGCCGGGGATGGGAAAGTTCGGGTGGCGGGGATTGGGGGTGGGCATGGGAGTTCTCGACAGCAGGACAGCGTGGTGTGGAAACCGCAATATTTCGCGATGTCACCCCGGCGAAAGCCGGGGCCCATCCTTGAACATTTCAATCCGCGCGGCGCGCTGTAAGGTTGTCAACTCATACACCTTGCGGCCGTTGCGGTATCTCAGGATGGGTCCCGGCTTTCGCCGGGATGACAGTCGGTGATGGGGATGCGCTGGCGCGCCACGCGTTACCCACGCTCCACCCCCTCCAGCGCATACTTCGCAAGCTCGATGCCCATCGTCTTTTCCACATGCGGATAGACGGAGGGATCGAGCACGGAGGAGGAGAGGGGAATGATGGTCTTGGGCACGTGGAGGACGAAGATGTACATGCCGATGCGCACCTGCCCGACCGAAAGCGGCTGGCCGGCGGCATCGAGCGTGGTGATGACGTCGGGGAACGTGGCGAGGCGCGTGCCGCCGGCATCGTCGACGGCCATGTATTCGTTCATCACGTGGAGGGTCGCGGCTTCGTCGCCGCGCCCGACCGTGATGGTGCCGACGTCGAACGCCTCGCTGGTATAGACCACATCCTTCTTCTCGACGGTGCCGCGCACGATGATCCCGCCGCCGGTGGTTTCGACGATGGCATCGATCACCTTGCCGGGGCCCTTGCCCTCGGCTGCGATGATGGCTTCGCCCAGTTTCAGTGCCAGGGAGATGCCGCCGAGCGCGGCGTGTTCTTTCACGTAAGCCGCGCGCACGGGGTTGCGGCAGGAGGCGATGAAGCCGCCGGACATGTCGGCGGCGGTCCGCAGGATCGGAGAGACCTTGGCGGTGGCGCCACGGGTCACGAGCTCGATGTAGCGGTTCTCCTCGCGGTTGCCGCCGACGGCGGTCTGGATCATCGGCTCGGGTGAACCCGCCAGGCCGATCGAGCCCATGTCGCCGGTCGGGTGCGCGCGAATGTCGCCGACCGCGTCGACGACCTTGAGGCCGAGCGCGGCGGACGGCAGCCAGCCATTGAGGGTCGAGGATTTGCCGTTCTGCCCGATCATCAGGCCGGCGAGCGGCTCGCCCAGCGCCTCCTGCAGGAGCTGCACCGCCTTGATGTAGTCGACGCCGCGCATCTCCCATGGGGTGGTGGAGGCGGGCGCGCCGATGGCGGCGGCGGTCGCGACCCAGGCATCCGGCGGCAGTTCGTCGATGGAGACGAGCTCGGGTTTGCCGATGGAGACGGCGGCATGGCCGAGCATGCGGCCGTGATCGGCCCATCCGCCGCCCCCCGCGGCATAGACCGAACCGCCCTTGACGGCGGCTTCCACGTCTTTCTCGGTCAGTATGCGGCCCATTCAGGTGCTCTCCGGTTGGCTGAGAATCGTTGGGAGCGAGAAAGCCCCCTCACCGGCGCTACGCGCCGACCTCTCCCCCGAAGGGAGAGGTGGTGGGGGCACTGGCGGCGCCACGGCGTCACCTCTGCCCCCGGGGGGAGGTCGGCTCCGAAGGAGCCGGGTGAGGGGGCCTTCCGGTCACAGCCTCTCTCCCTTGTCGATGCGCTTGACCGCCTCCATGAGCACCGCGGCGCCGAGAGCGATGTCCTCGATCCTGGCCGATTCCTCGGGCGTGTGGCTGCGCCCACCGGCACAGGGGACGAAGATCATGGCGGCCTTGGTGACCCTGGCGAGCCAGGCCGTATCGTGGCCGGCGCCGGACGCCATGCGGCGATGGCGGGCGCCGGCGGCCTCGCAGGCGGCGTCGAGCACGTCGAGGAGGCCTGCATCGCAGGGCGTCGGCTGGTTGTCCGAGATGACGCGGGGCGGGGCGACGGTGACGCCCGTTTCGGCGGCGATGGCCTCGACGCCGGTGGCGAGCTCGGCAAGGAACCGCTCCATGTCGGCGCGGTCCTCGGCGCGGGCGTCGATGAGCATCACGACCCTTGCCGGCACGACATTGGCGGCGTTGGGCTCCATGCGGAACTCGCCGACCGTGGCCGCGAAGTGGACCGGGCCGCTCGCGAGCTCGCGCGCGAACCGTTCGACGGCAAGGACGATCCAGGAGGCGGCGGCGAGCGCATCCTGCCGGCGGCCCATAGGGGTGGTGCCCGCGTGGTCGGCGCGGCCTTCGACGACGATCTCGATGCGGGTGATGCCGGCGATGGCGGTGACCACGCCGACGTCGAGGCTTTCGGCCTCGAGCACCGGGCCCTGCTCGATATGCAGCTCGAGGAAGGCGACGACGTCGTTACGGGTGAGGGTGGCGGCGGCATGGCCGCCGACCTCGTCGATGCCGC
>Ga0065721_10008961_pt1 | contig 11238 bp, 3 predicted proteins | sample Mesricmetagenome_FD_59108 | JGI IMG/M metagenome (GOLD analysis project Ga0065721, IMG submission 59108) | Mesophilic microbial community from rice straw/compost enrichment Sample: eDNA_1 v2 (version 2) | ecosystem: Engineered > Solid waste > Grass > Composting > Bioreactor | place: USA: Davis...
GGCCGACGACACGGCGGTGGCCGCTCGGTGGCAGCGTCGCGCACTGCCGCTGGTCGCTGCTCGCCCGCAGCACACACCGCTGCAAAGCCGCTGGCGCGAAGATCTGCAGCGTCTGTTGGTGTGGCAGGCCGACCGCCAGCTCACCGCGTTTTTAGGATCGCCTGCCGCGAGCAGCGGTCCACCGCGTCCACCGTTCTTTGACACGGCCTGCAGTCGCTGTTTGGACTGGGTTGAGGAACTGGGGCCGCAGAGTGCTGCGCTGCAGCGCGACATCGAGCAGATCCGCCGCCGCCAAATCGCGCGTCGTCTCGCGGCGCGAACCGGACTGGCGACCTCGGCAGACACCTCGCCTTTGCCTCAAGACGCGGCGGAGTTCGCAATCGCCGTCACAGTCACGCCGCTGGCCGAAACCCAGTTGCCAGCCGACGCCTTTCCCTCGGGCTTGCCGAGCGTGTGGGTGCAGACGGCACAGCGGCAAATTGTGACACAAGCGGCCACCGTTTCGTTGCCGCTGTCGACCTCGCAAACCTTTGAACTCTCACCACGGCCGGGGATCGCGGGCCTGGAACGCGAGCCGCCGGAAAGCCTTGCAGCGGGCGCAGAGGAGCGCGGAGCGAGCGGGATCGACACACCGCGGTTGACGGCGCTGACCACGTTTCGTGGCAACGAATTCGACCAGCCATTTGTCGTTAATCGCCTTCAAGGGACAACCATCAGTTATCGCCCGCATCGTTACGGAGCCAGCACGATTACCTTGCTCGGCCAGCAAAAGAAGCGGGCCTCGGTGATGTTTGTGCTCGATTGCTCGCAGAGCATGAGCGAGCCGCTGGCCAGCGAGAGCGCGTCGGACTCGGCGCGCTCGAAACTGGATGTGGCCAAGGCAGCGCTGGTTCAGATGCTCGACGAGCTTTCGCAGCAAGACGGCACGCGGGTCGGCGTGATCTTCTTTGGGCACCGGATCGCATGGACCCGTTCAGCGCCACCGCGGCTGAGTCTCTCGCCGGGGGCCGGAGTCGACGTGCCCGAAGGACTGATGCCCAGCCGTGATGTGGAACTGCTCCTGCCACTGGGACGCTTCGATACCGGCGGTGTGTTGCGACGGCTGGATGTGGTGCAGGCGTGGGGGCAGACACCGCTGAACCAAGCAATTGTCGAAGCGACGGGAGCCTTTGCCAGCGACGATCCCGACACTGAAAAGAGCATCATCGTGATCACCGATGGTCGCGATTATCAGTTCACTCCAAGCCGTAGCGACATTCGCCAGCCGCCTCGCACGACGCACAACGATGCACTCCGCGCCGGCCAGCAAGCCGGTGTCCCGATTTATCTGCTGGGCTTTGGATTGGAACCGGCTGAGCGGGCGCAGGCCGAAGCCGATTTTCAGCAGCTGGCCGAAGCGACCGGCGGTGCGGCGACCACCGTTGATGATGCAGGGGAACTGATGCGGCAGCTCCGGGCGAGGTTGTCGCTCGGTTCGTACACCGTCCAAGGCCGCCGTGAAGTCGTTCAACGGTCGCCGGGCCAACCGCCGTCGGTTACCGCCGTGCTAAATGGCACCGTCACGGTCGATCCGCGTGAGTTCAGCGGCGAAACCTTTGAATTGAACTTTGGGGCTGCCTCGCAGTCGTTCCCACTGGCTGGCGGTGAGGCGCTCCGGATTCGGCTGTCCGCTGATAGCAACCGCTTTCTACCGATACCGTTTGACTGGCAATTCCCGCAGACCATTGAACTGGTCAGTGGCGCCAGCCAGCAACGTTCGCCGTACGTCCTGCGGGCGCATCGTCCTCAACGCCAAGGCCAACGCGCGATCTTCCCGATTTCGATTCAGTCGACTCGCGATGCGGTCACTCCGCGGCCAGCCGAGACCTGGCTGGCGGTGACGCCAATCGTTGACGGTGTCGAAGATCGAGAGCACCGTTATTGGTTCTACGACGTCAATTATGAACCCAATCAACCGGTGCCGTTGTTGCAGTGGGAAGCAAACCACTGGCCCAATAACGCAGCGTCGGCGCGGTTGGATTTCTGGTGCAAGTTCGAACGTTCCGTGCCATTTGCCGAGTACCCGCTGCACGAAGTCATCGCCAGCCCCGAGGCCTATGTGGGGCTTCCCGTGCCCGAGTTTCCAGAGGTCAAGCTACAGATCACGGCCGGGAAACCCGCACGGAATGAGGATGACTACGTGGTCAATGTCATTCAACTGCACGACGCCGCCGTTCCTGACATCGCACAGATTCGGGTGGAGTTCCGCACGGCGAAGATCTTCCAGCCGAAACGGGTCACCCACCAGTTTGATCCCGCTAATGGTGTCGTCTCACACACCTACACCTATGACGCAGCCGATGCGACCGGTATTGAACGATCGGACCTGTCCCGCATCGTGCTCACCTCACGAACGGCACTCGCGTCAGGTTCTTTGCATCCGCCAGGTGGTCAACCGATCGAGGTTGATCTGTATAGCGGTGGCGACGTCATCACGTTAACCGCACCGCGGTAATTCACCGGCGGGGCCTTTGGGGGCTCAGCCGATCAGTACTGTCGGGCAACCGGGACCCGTGATCACACCGCCGTGAGCGGCCGGATCGGTCAGTCGTGCTGCAGGCTGACCAACGATGAGTACGGTCGGTGAACCTCCCAGGACAGTGCCCGGTGGCCCGACGCAGACCGTCGGATCGCCCAGCCTGGCAGCAGGTAAGCTGCCGATCAACACCGTCGGAGCGCCGGCTGCAATAGGGCCACCCACGTGCGGCACCGGACCGGTAAACGCCGGACAGGTCTGCAAATCTGTGGCACGCGCTGCTGGAAGACCCATGAATAAGCTCCTGAGAAAAATCGCTGATCTCGAGTTTATCGGCCGCCGCCACGCGTGGCTACAGTGGTGACCGCTCGGCGACGACGGGTTTGACGCGAGGTTGCGATCAAACGTCGCGACGGCTGTCAGAAACTCGGGTCAGGTTGCCTCTTGTCTTCCAGGCTCGACTGCATGATCGATGCCTGGTCGCAGCGCTGAGCCAACGGCTGAATATGGCCTGCTCCTTGGATTGCGCGAGCCAGCAGCCGAGAGCACGTCCAAGTCCCCTCTCAGGGATGGTCGGTGGTAAAGTCGCTGCGACGTTCGCCGGTAGACGTTTTGGAACTCTTTAGTCAGCGCGGTCAGGCTTGGCTCGCCGACCCCTCAAACACAGGAATATGCAATGGCCTTGGGTGCTTGGAAGAAAACCTGGGAAACCGCAAAAGATGAGTTTAAGGATCTGACAGGGACCAAAAAACCTGATGTTGCCAAGTTGGGCGGCCTGATCAAGAAGCACAAAACCGGGATCATGGATGCGCTCAAGACCGCTGATAGTGACTACGCCGCCTACACGGCGGCCATCACAGCCTTCGGTAGCAGGAAATTGCCTGAAGCCAAGGTGACGGATGCCCTGAATAAGTTCGGCAGATCGGTGAAAGATGCCACGAAGCAGATTGAAACCTATAAGTCGGCTTTGACCGCTGAGATCGGCAAGCTTAAGGATAGTGAAGAGAAGAACCTTCGCTACCGTGGTCTAAAGGCGATGGCTAAGCAACTCGATGCCATCGTTTCTGAACTGGAACTGGCGCAGACCGAAAAGTTTGGTGCGTTCAGGTTAGAACAGAAGAAGGCGGAACGGGAGGCGAACAACCAGCCCGCGATGACCCCCTCCGAAATGGTTGCGGTCTCTACTGATCCAATGCTCAAGAAGAGCGCTCTCGCTGGCGTCGCCAAAGGCAAGGCCTTCATTGCCAAGTGTAAGGCGCTGGTGCAAAAAAGCCCCGACGATCTCGCCGATGCCTTGAAGTACTACAACGCCAACATCCAGAAGGTTGCCCGCGATTGCACGCAGCCATTGAGCAATACAGTCAAGCGCTTGGGCAAAACTTTGCCGCCCAATGTCAGATCAGCGGAAACTGATCTAGTGGCGCGCAACGGTGGGTCATACAAACTTGCGAGCAACACCCAGGCCCGCGAGTATCTCGCTGAACTGAAGTTGCTCAGCGGACATTTCAAGGTGATTGATAGCTGGGCCAATGCCGAATTGTAACCTCTCTCCAAGGCATCGGATCGATGTCTAGAGTTGTGCGCCTTGGATTTCAACTTGCTGGCTGTCGACGGCCTCGCTGTGGCCAGGCAAGTACAGCCGCAGGGTCAATTGCCGCGACTGATGGTCATCCGCAGGATGATCGCAGACGTAAGCGAGTGAGCGCACCAGTGCCTTGACGGCGGCTGGCGTNGCAGTCGGTTGCAGCACCAGCCGCAGCCGCTTGCCTGCGTCAAAGACATCCAGTTCTGCAACTTCGACCGCCGGTTCTTGCCCCTCCAGACCGGCCGCGGGTGACAGACGAATCAGCCCTGCAACCTGCTGCAATCCATACGCGGCCGCCAAAACGGGATCGAACTGCAAGGCGCCAGCGGATGGCGACGAACTTGCCGACAACTCCAGTTCAATCTGCCAACCACCGAATTCGTGATAAGTCCCATGCTTGAAGTCCGCGTGCTGGAACAACGGAATCGTGCGATCGTCCAATCGGCTGCGAATGAGGTGCGAACCAATGGCAAAGGCTGGCGGGATATCAATGCTTTTCCAGAGCAGCGCTTGGCCATCGCGGCCGACCGACAGCAGTTGTTTGCCGTTCGGCGAAAACTCGACGGCTGTGACCTCGCGTTGATGGACGGCCAAACTAAGCAGTTCATGCCCTTTGCTGGCGGTGGAATGCGCATACGGGCTGCTGTCCCAGAGCTTGATCGTGTTGTCCTGGCTGCCGGTCAATGCCCGCCAGCCATCGGGTGAAAAGGCCACCGAGTTGATTGCTGCGGAGTGGCCCACTAGGTGCGTGAGCTGCGTTCCCTGAACGACATCCCACAGGATCGCCCGATTGTCGCTGCCGCCACTGATCAAACGCTCGGAGTCGGCCGAAAAGCTGAGGCAGCGCACGGCGCCGCGATGGCCGCTGAGCACCGTTTGCAAAGTGCCATCATTTAAGTCCCAGATGCGAATCGTCTGATCCTCCGAACCGGTCGCGATCCAGCGTCCATCGGGTGAAATGCTCAGCGCCTGAATCGGCCCGGTGTGACCGCGGAGAGTGCGCGTCGCCTGCCAACCGTTGTGATCGTCCCTTTGCCAAATCACGGCCTGGGAGTCATCGCCGACAGAGACCAGCACGGAATCATCGGGGTGAGGAGCAAATTTGGCGACGCGAATCGTACCGGTGTGTTCGCCAATCAACTTGACTTCAGCCGTCCAGGATTCGCTGTCACCCTGCCGCCGCCACAGTTTGATCGAGCGATCCGATCCGGTGGTCACCACACGCTTGCCGCTGGGTGAGTAGTCGACCGACAGGATCGCCCCGTGAGGACGGTAGCTCATCAGTTCGCGACCCTGAGACTGGTCCCAGAAGCGTGCCCCATCGCCACCCACCGCCAGAATCCGTTGGGCTGCCGCCTGGGCATATACTGCTGAAAACACGATCCCTGCCCGCAGGTCACGCTCATTGATGGGGCCGAATTGACCGGTGGTTAAATCCCACTGTTGAATCTCATAGCGCGATGACCGCGTGTCAAAAGTCGCCACGAGCGCTTGCGCTTGATCGGGCGAAAACATGATCGAGTTGATGGCGATCGTGCCTGGGCTGAGGTCGACCTGAGTGTCGCGCGATGAATCATCGGGATAACGCGCAAGTAGCTGCCGATTGGCAAGGTCCCAGTGATACAGATGCTGGCCGCCGCGACCGTCCGCCGCCACGCTCAGCGCCGCCGTCCCATCGGCGGAAACATCTAACAGAGAAACCGCATCGGCATGTCGCAGCCGGCGCCCCGCCATTTCTTTACCGGAGGCCACATCCCAAAAGGCGATCGAACCGTCAGCGCTGGCGGTTACCAATACCTGACCCTCGTTGAGCCATTGCAGCGCCGTGATCGCGTGATCGTGGGCGCGAAAGTTTTGTCGAGGTTCCGATTCGGCAAGCGGCCACAGCCAACACATGCCCGCGCTGTCGCCGGTGGCGATCAATCTCCCATCCGGAGAGAAATCGATCGCAGTTACATCCGGCAATTGCTTTTGCAATTCCGCGCGGTCTGCTTTGGGATACTGGCGAATCAGCTCTTCCAGCCGTCCCGTTTCCAGAATCCGCAATTGCTCACCTGTCTGCGTGTCCCAGACCTGCGCGACCTTGCCTTCGTCGCTACCGGTAACGATCTGTGTTCCGTCAGGGGAAAGTGCCAGCAGCCCTCGCCGACCTGTGCCGCGGACATTCCAAATCTCGGTCCCATGGCGAACGTCCCATAGCCGCAGCGTGTCGTCGCCAGCGATCGTGATCAGCCGTTCGCCACCCGGCAGAAACACCGCTGTGCTGGCGAGAAAGTCGTGCCCTTCCTCCAATCGCCCCTGAGGAGCACCAGACTCGGCGTCCCAAATGCCAGCGGTTCCATCGTCCAGTGCCACAGCCACCGTGCGACCGTCAGGGGCATAGGTGGCATGCAAAATCGGTCGTTCGATCTCCGCGAGGCTTCCGATTTCCTGATACTGCGACGTGCGCCAGAGTTTGACCTTATGGTCATAAGAGGCGGAGATCACTGTATCTGAATCTAAAAAGGCACAACCGCTCACCCAGCCGCCGTGTCCACGCAGCGTTTTGCACCGATCATTTGCGAGCTCTTCGGCATCGCCAGGCCGGAACCGCTGCGACGCCAGCGGTTCGCCCGTTGGCAGAATCGGTTGCTCCCAGATCCTCAGCGTGTTGTCGCGTGCAGCGCTGACGAGTCGCTGACCGTCGTCAGAGAATTGGACATCTCGGATACTGGCGGTATGGCCGATCAGCTCACGAAAAGCCGGTTGCGATTGCAGGGTAGGCTCCCCGCGCAAGCGATCGACAACTTCGGCAACCAACGTTGATTCCACGGGTTCATAACGATCTGCCTTCCAGATCAAGATCCGCTTGTCATAACCTCCTGATGCAATCCAAGCTCCGTCGGCAGAGAAGGTTGCGCAGAACACCGGTTCGTCGTGCTCTCGAAATCGCTGCAACTCCTGACCGGTTTCGACACTCCAGATGCGCGCTGTGAAATCTTCACTGGCTGTCACCAGGCGATCCCCCTGGCGTGAAAACCGTACGGATCCAACGGCGGCCGTGTGTCCCACCACTGTTCGCAACGGTTGCTCGGAGTCGAGTGTCCACAGCTTCACCGTGCGATCCGCGGATGATGACGCCAGGAGCGGTGGTTCGGCCAGGGGCGAAAAATCGACGGACAGAACTTCGCCGCGGTGTCCGTGAAGCTCCTGTGGTTTGAGCTCCAGATGATCGAGCTGATAGACACGGATCACGCCATCTTTGCCCGCAGCTGCTAACCACTCGCCGCGGGGCGAGAAGGCAACATGGTTGATTGACGTCTCGTGGGGAATGACCGTCAGAGGAGCCCAAGCGGTTTGAGGTTGATCGGGATCCCGCTGCCACAGATGGATGCTGCCGGACAAGGTCGCGGCCGCAATTCGGTCCCGTGAAGGTGACACGGAAACGGCCAATGCTTCGGATTCAGTCGTCAAGGTGTCGACGGCAGCTCCGGCAGGCGACTGAGGATCGCCGCCGAAGCTCAAATACATTTGACGGCCCCACTCCCAATGCCGTAGCGACGCCTGTTCTGGATGCGACTGTTGCTCTAAGAGAATGGCACGCGCATCGTCAAAGGCGTGGTTAGCAATGCTGCTGACCGCCAGTGCGATGGCGGAGCTATAAGAGGCTTCGCCAGCCCTGCGAAGCGCTGCCGCCGCTTCGGCGCGAGCCGCGTCGGATTTCTTCTGAGCCTCCAGGGCCGATTGAGCAGCAGCGGCCGCTCTGCTCGCCTGAGTCTTCGCATCTTTTTCGGCCCGTAATGCAACCGACCGCTGCTCACTGGCCCATTTAGCTTGATTATTAGCTCTGATAGCATTCTCATTCGCTTCGACTTGGGCCGCTACTGCTTCGAGTTTAGCGTCATTGATTTTGACGAACCCGTAGGTCCCGCCGATAAAAATCGCTAGTACCAGTGCTGCGGCAATGTAGCGAAAGGCCTGCAATCGGTGTTGGCGAGTGTCGCGCTCACGCTGTGCTGCTGCGACACGAGTGAGCAGCGGAACGTGCTCGAGATGCTCCTGATCCAACAACGAGCTCGCTAGGTCGAGGTCACCTTTGGCGAGCGCCGCGGCAGCGTATTCAGCGCGAGCCGAGACCCAGGCCTCGCTCGCCTGCAGGTTGTGAGGCCAGAGGTCGATCGCTTTCTGAAAACCAAAAACCGCAGCTGCAAAATCCTCATAAGAGTTGGTCTGACGTGCCCGTTCCAGATCCTTGCGGGATTGTTCGCCCAGCAGCACGCTTTCCGAATGCGACTGATAGGCCCTGATCGCATCTTGCAATTCTTTGACCGACGCATAGCGGTCTTTGGGGAGCGTCGACATCGCTTTCAACGCGATGTCGATCAACTCGCCTTTGGCATCGGTCGGCTGAATCTCGTTTTTGGCAGCAGCGTGCAGACACTCCATCACCGTGCCGGCATGATGCGGTGGCTTGCCGGTCACGATTTGGTAAAGGATCGCCCCGAGCAGGTAAATGTCGGCTGCCGGCCCGATGGTGGGCAAAGGACCGGTCGCCATCTCCGGTGCCATATAAGCCGGTGTGCCACCCAGGCCGCTGGCGAGAACGACGCTATTGCGTTTCGCGAATTGTTCGGTGCAGAGCGCGATCCCCCAGTCCGTTAACAGCACTTCACCAAAGTCCCCAAGCATGACGTTCTCGGGCTTGAGGTCGCGATGCACCACTCCTCGCGAGTGCGCTAGCGCAACCGCATCGGCGGTGCGCATGAGAATATTGATATTGTCGTTTAACGGTGTGCGATGGATGACCTCCGACCACGGCGTTCCCTGGATCCGTTTCATGACATAGAACAACGATCCATCATTGGTTGTCCCCAAGTCATAGATGGGCACAATGTTGGGATGTTCCAGTTCGCCGGTGACCACCGCCTCGGACAAGAACTTTTGCCGTGAGGTGTGGTCGGTCGCCGCTCCTTCGCGAATCATCTTGAGGGCAACGGTACGATCAATCGACGCTTGCCGAGCGGCATGCACGACCCCTTCGCCGCCTCGGCCAATCACATGGAGCAATTCATAATCGCTTCGGCCGCCGCCGGAATCGGCGTTGCTGTCGCGAACCGCCCGGCGAGGAATTACCAAGCGTTCCTGGACGGTCAACTCCGTCGAGCGCGTTTTGATCGTCGAAGAAAGATTGCGTTCCTGTTCAACATGCCCCGCCCACTGCACCTCGATCGTTTGGGCTTTGTCGTCGGCAGCCAGTGCCGGTGGGGCAGCGGACTCGAGCGATACACTGGGGAGCGTTTCGGAAATCGAGGTCCCCGTATCGGCGGCCGCCGGCGGCGTATCGGCAGTGCCCAGCGATACGCTCGGTAGGGTTTGAGCGAGAGCGGTTGCCGAGTCGCCCGCCGCCGGTGTGATGGCGGCCGGAAAGGCGTCGGGAACCAGGGTTTGCAGATTTGCAATGGCTGCGTCGGGCGCGCGCCGTGGCTGCGGTGGGAGTGGATTCGCAAGCGGAGGCGGCAGCAGTTCTTCCTGGCGAGGTGCCGGCTCAAAGAATGCCGCCGCAGGCACCGCAGTCACCGACCAAGCAACCAGATTTCCACAGCGACGGCAACGTCCTCCGTCCAAGCCTTGTTCGCTGTAGTCCGCTCCACAACGCGAGCAGTTTAGCACGTTACTAGTTCCTCAGTTGAAGGACGCCCGCTTTGGTAATCAACCGGGTTTGCGGTCCCTGTGGATCATTGAACAACGATGGTTGCAGGCTTAATTCACCTGGCAACGCTTCATGCGAATCAGCCGGCAACTCGCTGGGCGGCTGTGAATCATTCAGTGTGCTCCCCTTATCCTCGAGCGAATCGAGCCCTTCCTCGAGGTCCAGCGTCCCAGCGGATTTTCCGCCGCGGATAATCACATCGGTGATGAGCTGAGCCACGCCGTCTTCACGAATCTGATAGAGCCGATAGCGGTCGTCGGGAAGCATCTCAAATAACTTCGGAAGATTCCGCAGATAATCATCGTCGATGCGGATATCAGCCAGTTCACGCGTGTTGCCCTCTTCGTCGATCTGGACGACGATTCGCAGCACATAGTAACGCTCATACACCGCGAATGATTGAGTGGACGTTACGAGCGGTTGGGTTGAACGCGAAGAGTCCACAATCATGGTCGAGGAGGACGGTTCAACGATCAGCGGAGTGGGCTCGACCACACGTGACTCAGCCGCGGGCGGAAGCACGGGAGTAAATGAGATTGTCAGTCCGTTGGCGGGAACATTCAGTACCAGATCGGTTTGCGTGACGAGCGGATCGGTTCGATTGCCATCGGCAAAGAACACGATATCCGCCGGTCCGCCATTGCTCAGCGAATTGCTGGCCAGAACCGAAATCGGGATCGGAGCCGTCGGATCATGCGGATCAGGGTTGCTGGCATACTGATGCTGGATCATGAAAATTAATTCGCCACTGCCCTCACCCGCACGCTGGAGGAAGGTATAGCCTGAGTTTGATGAGGCTGAAGTGATGGTTTCCACCGAGTCGCCCCAATCGATGATCAGGCGGAAATGATATTCCTCAGGACCATTTGCCTCGCCGAAGGAGACACGCAGTGTGGTCCAGCCGTCAGGTGTGACTTGCACATCGGTGAAGAACGGAACATCGTCAGCGGTGACGGTCAATTCCGGTCTGACCGTGAAATATTGGGAAACAGGAGTACGAAACAGCACGACCCCCGGGCCGGTAATGATCACGTCGCCAGCAGCACTGCCTTCAATTCGGGCATCTGGACCACCGCTGTAGATCAGCAGAGTCGTGCCCATGTTTGGGTTCACAAATCGCAGGTGGCTGTGTGTCGAATTCAGGCTGATCTGGCCCTGCTCTGCCACCATGCCCCCTGCAATCACCAACTCCTGCGCCGCTTCCAAATCGATTGCGCCGTGACTAACAGTCGCCAAATTGACTTGCAGCTGACCGATGTCGCTGATGTGCAGATTGCCATCCTGGGTGATCGAGGCCAATAAGAAGTCGACGTTCGTGATCAGATTGATGCTGCTGCTGCTTAGCAGGATCAGGTCCGTGGTGGAAACATGCGTGTCGTCACCGATGCCGAGAATGCCACCGTCGTTGGCGGTCAATGCGACGGATCCAGGTGCGGTGATCGAGCCGAT
>Ga0065721_10007045_pt1 | contig 11237 bp, 8 predicted proteins | sample Mesricmetagenome_FD_59108 | JGI IMG/M metagenome (GOLD analysis project Ga0065721, IMG submission 59108) | Mesophilic microbial community from rice straw/compost enrichment Sample: eDNA_1 v2 (version 2) | ecosystem: Engineered > Solid waste > Grass > Composting > Bioreactor | place: USA: Davis...
CGCAGGTCGCCCCAGAACTCGGCTGTGAGCGCATTGTGTTTTTCGACGCGATCGATCTGCAGCAACGTGACCGCATCATGGGGAACGATCTTGATCTGACCGACGCGGCGCTCGACGGATTGATGTGTTGGCGAGTTCATGCATGCTCCAGGAACGACAGCACCGCGGCGCTGAAGGCATCGTTGCGATCGCCCGCGACCATGTGACCAGCGCCGGCAACGTCCACGTACTTCGCACTGGGAATCAGACCGAGGAAGTGGCGGACGTTCTCCGGTGTTACTAACTCGCTGCGTTGACCTCGTACTAGCAAGGTCGGCACGCGCACATTCCGCGCCGCCGCCTCGTACCGTTGCAATTGCAACTGCGGGCTAGCGTGAAGCTTGTCGAACAGTCTCGGGTCCCAGTGCCAGTAGTAGCGTCCATCCGCGCGCAAGCGCAGATTGCGTTGCAAGCCCGAAGTGCTGGCGGGGCGCGGTCGATGCGGCAGGTAAGCGGCGACGGCGTCGGCCGCTTCGTCCACGCTGGCAAAGCCGCGTGGATAGCCTTGCATGAAAGCGAAGATGCGTTCCTCGCCAGCCGGATCGACCATCGGAGTGACATCGACGAGCACCAGTTGACGCGCGATCTGCTCGGGCGTTTCGCCAATGGTCAGCAATGCGACGAAACCGCCGAGGGAGGCGCCGACGATGGCGGGCTTGCCGGGAATCTGCCGCAGCACCGAGCGAAGATCTTCCACTTGCAGATCGAGGGAATAATCGCCGTGCGCGTCCCAATCGCTGTCACCATGACCGCGCAGGTCCAGTGACACGACGTAGAACCCTGCCTCGACGAGTGCGCGAGCCGTGGAACCCCAGGCGTGTCGAGTCTGACCGCCACCATGAAGCAACACGACGGCGGGCGAGCCCGGGGCGCCGCCGACGTCGGCCGTCATCTGTAAACCATGTCCCTGAAGCTTCTGCGTGATCACGTGCGCAAGGGTCGGAAGAATTCGCGGATGTCGGCGGCCAGGGCCTCCGGTTCTTCCCACGCGGGGAAGTGACCGCCGGCGTCCAGGACCGTCCAACGTTGAATGTTATAAGTGCGCTCGGCCAGCGAGCGGGGCGCATGAATCGAACCGGCGGGGAATCGGGCATGCCCGGTCGGCAGATCGACCCGCGCTCCCTTGGGCAGAGCAGTGCGGCCTTGACGCAAGGAGTGATACAGGCCGAAGGAGCCGTTGATGCAACCGGTCAGCCAATACCAGGTGATGTTGTCGAGCAGGCTGTCGCGGTCGAAGCGTCGCTCGACCGCGCCGTCGCAATCGCTCCATTCGCGAAACTTCTCCACGAGCCAGGCCGCCAATCCCACCGGCGAATCGCTCAATCCATACGCGAGCGTCTGGGGCCGCGTTCCTTGAATGATCGCGTAGCCGGCGTCGTCGCGGTTCCAGCGAGCGACTTCGCTGGCGTATTCGCGCTCCTGGTCATCGGCAGGTTCCGAAGGGCGAGGCAGGATGAGCATCGTCAAGTGAATCCCCGCCAGCAATTCGGCGTGAGCGTGGGCGAGTCGAGTCGCGACATGGGCGCCCCAGTCGCCGCCGTGCGTACCGAAGCGAGAGTAACCGAGCACTCGTTGCATCAACGTCGCCATGATGTCGGCGATCGCTGCGAGGTCGCAGCGAGGCTGACCCGGACGGAATGACAATCCATAGCCCGGCAGAGAGGGAACGACGACGCTGAAGGCATCGCGAGCATCGCCGCCGAAGCGCGCCGGATCCGTCAGCAGCGGCAGGAGACGTGTGAATTCCAGGATGGAGCCGGGCCAGCCATGCAGCAGCAGCAGCGGCATGGGGGCCGGGCCGACGCCTCGCTCATGGATGTAGTGCAGGTCGATGCCGGCCAGCGGCACGCTGAAATGGTGCAGCTGGTTCAGCGCTCGCTCCCGCTTGCGCCAGTCGTAACCGTCGCGCCAGTAATCGACCAGCGATTTGAGATAGCCGAGATCGGTGCCCTGTCGCCAGTCGGCCGCAGCTTCGGGCTGGTCGGGCCAGCGCGTGCTCGCCAGCCGCGCGCGCAGATCGCTCAGCGCCTGGTCTGCAAAGTGGATGGTCACCGGCTGGGGCATGAAGCAACCATGCCGCACCCCCGAGCCCCTGTTGCCTATCGAAAGATAGAAGACCCCGACGCGGCCGGGCGGCAGTGTGGCTCGATCGGGACAGCAGGATCGTGCATTGAGCTCCGTGACCCCCTCCGACAGCCTCGCTGACAGCGCCGTCAGCTCGCGTATTCCGGCGCACGCCCAGAGCGGCAACTATGCGTGGTATGTACTGTTCCTGCTCACGTTCGCGTACACCGTCGCGTTCATCGACCGGCAGGTGCTCAACCTGCTGGTGGAGGACATCAAGCGCGACCTGCTGTTGACCGACACGCAGCTGAGCCTCTTGCAGGGCATTGCCTTCATGGGCTCGTACATCGTGTTCTCGCCGCTGTTTGGCCGCTGGGCCGATGTCGCCAATCGCCGCAACATCCTCGTGGCAGGGATCGCGACGTGGAGCGTGTTCTCTGCCGCGTGTGGTCTGGCCGAGAACTACTGGCAGCTGTTCCTGGCGCGGGTTGCGGTCGGCGCGGCCGAAGCGTCGCTCGCCCCAGCGGCGTGGTCCTTGATCGCGGACTACTTCAATCGCGAGCGGCTGCCGCGAGCCATGAGCATCTACTTGATGGGGCCGTACATTGGCGGCGGGCTGGCGATGATCGCCGGCGGCATGGTCATCGGTTCCATGGGCGGATTGCGCGAGACGTTGCCGATGCTCGCGGGCTTGGAGCCCTGGCAGCTGACCTTCGTGATCATCGGACTGCCGGGCGTGATCCTCGCGCTGGTGTTGCTGACCATCCGTGAGCCGATGCGGGGCACGCACAATGCGGCCGGCACGCATGATCGCAAGTTCTCGATTCGGGAAGTGATGGCCTTCCTGTGGCAGGGGCGGGCGTTCTACGTGCGCTTCTATCTGGGCATGGCGTTGATCGTGATCGTGCTGTATGCGCTGCCTGCGTGGATACCGGCATTCCTGATGCGGGCGCACGGAGCGAATCCGACCACGGTGGGACTGCAATACGGCGTGCTCGTGCTGATCATGGGATCCGCCGGCGTGCTCAGTGGTCCCTTCGTGGATCGTTGGCTGGCGCGCCGAGGCCACATCGACAGCTCGATTCGTACCGCCGCGATCGCCAGCATCGCATTGACCGTGTTCACTGCCGCTTTGCCCTTGATGCCGGGCTTCTACGGCGCGCTGGTGGCCGCGGCCGGCGGCACCTTCTTTTATAGCTTGCCGCAAGCCATGTCGGCAGCTGCGCTGCAACTCGCCACGCCCAACCGCATGCGAGGCATCGTCGCTTCCTTGTATCTGTTCGTGCTGTCCGTGATCGGACTCGGTGCGGCGCCGACCGTCGTCGCGCTCGTGACCGATCGCGTGTTTGGCGATGCGTCCAAAGTGGGCGTGTCTCTCGCTGTCGTTTGCGCGACCAGCGCTGCTGGCGCGGCGCTACTGCTGTTCTCGTCGTTGCCGCACTATCGGCGTGCGCTCGAACATAGCCGGGAGGTGGCGTGAGTATCGAATCTATCCCGGCCTATCTTTGGGTAGGTTTGCTCGTGCACGTCAACGCCTAGTTTGAGTGCCGAAACGTTTTCAGACAGACCGAGGTGAGGGGGATGAGTCATTACAAGAAGCGAATCAGCGCCGCCGCCCTGCAGTTTGCGACGCTTGGTTTTGCTGCATCTGTCGTGCCGGTGTCGTTGACGCATGCACAGACGGAGGGCCAAGCGGTGAACACCACCTCGGTGTTGCTGGAAACCGTGATGGTGAGCGCGCGCAAGCGTGCCACGAACGAAGCGGCCGAAGACACGCCCATCGCGATCTCCGCGTTCGGTGCGCAACAGCTCGACGCAGTGTTCGCGGACAATCTCGACGACATCGGCAAGCTCGCGCCCAGTGTGGGCCTGAAGCCCACCAGCCAGGTGGGCGGGCAGAACTTCACGATTCGCGGCATGGGCGTCTCGGGCACGACGCCATCGGATGAGCCCGCGGTCGGCATCGTGCAGGACGGCGTTTACTGGGGCTCGAACTATGGCGCGATGCTCGACACGTTCGACGTGGAATCCATCGAAATTCTGCGCGGCCCGCAGGGAACATTGTTCGGCCGCAACGTCACGGGCGGCGCGGTACTGGTGCGCACAGCGCGGCCGACGGGAGATTTCGACTTCGCGGCGCAGACCGTCGTTGGCAACTACGGCCGCTTCGACCTGTCGGGCAAGATCGAAGCTCCGCTGATCCAGGACAAGCTCGCGGTCAAGCTGTCGGTGCTGGATCGCAACCTGGACGGCTATTATCACAACCTCGCCACCGGCAAGGATTTCGGCGAGAACGATTCGACGCTGGTGCGCGGCACGCTGCTCGCGACGCCCACCGACAACTTCGAAGCGTCGCTGATCCTGGAGAACTACCAGCAGGACGGCGATTCCACCGCGGCGGTCGGCTGGGAGACGCCGGGCAACGGTCCGTACAACGATGGCTTCCGTCAGCCGCGCGACTGGTGGAGCGTGCAGCTGGACAATCCCGGCTACTCCAAGATCGAAGTCAACATGGGCGTGCTGGAGCTGAACTGGGAAGTGCTGGCCGGCAAGTTCACTTCGATCACCGGCTATCGGGACGTCGAGGTGGACAACACCACCGATTTCGACGGCTCGCAGTTCAGCTATTTCAACCAGTCCATCCTGTTCGACCAGCATCAGTTCAGCCAGGAGCTGCTGTATTCCTCCGACTTTGACGGGCGCGTGAACTTCACCGCCGGTCTGTACTACTTCACCCAGGAATATACGCACACCGAAGGGCGCGATCTGAATCGGCACACGACCCTCACCTTGACACGCGCCAATCTGGATCAGAAATCCTACGCCGCCTTCGGCGAAGCCGACATCAAGCTCGCGGATCGCTGGACGTTGACGCTCGGCGCCCGTTACACCGAAGAGACCAAGGAAGCGAAGAGCGTGCCGTTCACGCCGACCGCGAATTTGTGCGCCGACGGCACGATCTACGGCTTCGAGGATTGCGTGTTCCCGTACGGACCGAGCGATGAGCACACCTGGAGCGACTTCTCGCCGAAGGTGGTGCTCGGCTTCAGACCAGTCGACGGGCACATGATGTATGCAAGCGCGACGCGCGGCTTCCGTAGCGGTGGCTACAGTCTGCGCGGCAATCCTCTCTTCGAGCCGTTCGACGCCGAAGAAGTGACTGCGTTCGAGCTGGGCTACAAAGGCGAGCTGCTGGACGGCCTGGTGCGCCTGAACGCCGCCGGCTACGTCAACAAGTACAAAGATCTGCAGCGCACGGTGCTGGGTGTCGATCCGGTGTTCGGCGTGGTGCAGTCGACGTTCAACGTCGCCGACGCCACCATTCAGGGCATCGAGCTCGATGTGGTCGCCCAGGTCACGGATCATCTGGTGCTGACGGCCGGTTACGGCTACACCGACGCCAGTTACGACTCCGCGGTCGCCGGCTTCGACACCAATCTGGCCTTCGTGCGCGTGCCCGAAAACACCGCGGCTGCCAGCGCTACCTATACTTTCAACCTGGATCAGCTCGGCACCCTGTCGTTGCGCGGCGGTGTGACCTACACCGACAAGGAATATTTCAACGACGCCAACACCGTCTCCGGTCCGGCCTACACGCTGGTGGATGCGAGTGTCGACTACGAAACCCTGAATCGGAAATGGAAGGTGTCGCTGTTCGGCAAGAACCTCACCAAGGAGGAATATTCCATCTGGGGTTCCACGCTGGGCGCGCTCGGCGCCAATCGGTTCATCGGCGCGCCCCTCACCTGGGGCGTGCGCATCGGCTATGACTTCTGACGGATACCATGACTGACGCGTTTATTTTCGATCACGCCCGGACGCCGCGCGGCAAGGGCCGGCCCGATGGTTCGCTGCACGAGATCACATCCGTGCAGCTGGCCGCTCAGGTCCTGCGAGCCCTGGCCGAGCGCAACCAGCTCGATACGGCTTTGATAGATGATGTCGTGCTCGGCTGCGCGCAGCCGGTGGGCGAGCAGGGTGGAAACATCGGCAGGGCGGCGGTGCTGGCGGCAGACTATGCGCAGACTGTCGCCGGGCAACAGGTGCATCGGTTCTGTGCTTCTGCCCTGGAAGCGGTGAACGCAGCGGCGGCGCAAGTGATGACGGGCGCTGCCGACGCAGCCATCGGCGGCGGCGTCGAATCGATGTCGCGTACCGTGATGGGTGCCGATAGCGGCGCCTGGTCGGCTGATCCCTGGTTTGCTTATCACAACTATTTTGCGCCTCAGGGGATCGGCGCCGACGTGATCGCGACGCTCGATGGATTCACGCGTGAAGACGTCGACGACTACGCGGTCGAGAGCCAGCGCCGTGCGGCCATAGCCTGGCAGCAAGGACGATTTCGCAAGGCCATCGTTCCGGTCCGCGATCTGATCGGCGAAGTCGTGCTGGATCACGACGAGCACATGCGGCCCGACACGACGCGCGAAGCGCTCGCCAAGCTCAAGCCTTCGTTCGTGGGGCTGGGGCAGATGGGCTTCGATGCCGTGGCCATGCAGAAGTACCCGCAGATCGAAGCGGTGCGGCACGTACATCACGGCGGCAATTCCAGCGGCATCGTCGACGGGGCGGCGGCAGTGCTGGTTGGAAACAAAGCATTCGGCGAGCGCACCGGCTTGAAGCCACGCGCGCGTATCATGGCATTCACGTCCATCGGCAGCGAGCCGACGATCATGCTGACCGCGCCCGCGGCGGTCACGCACAAGCTGCTCAAGCGTTGTGGCATGTCGCTCGACAACATCGACCTGTTCGAGATCAACGAGGCGTTCGCTGCCGTGGTGCTGCGTTACATGCGGGCGCTCGATCTCGATCCGCAGAAAGTGAATGTCAACGGGGGCGCGATCGCGATGGGCCATCCGCTCGGGGCCACCGGCGCGATCATTCTTGGCATCGTGCTGGATGAACTGGAGCGGCGGGACCTGAATACCGCCTTGATCACGCTGTGCGCGGGTAATGGGCTGGGCACCGCCACCATTATCGAAAGGGTTTGACCGGATGAAGACGTTACGGCTCGACGTGGATGCCGAGGGCATCGCGCTGATTACTTTGGATGCTGCCGACAAGCCCATGAACGTGGTATCGCCACAGTTCATCGACGACATGATCGCCGCGATCGAGCGCGTCGCGGGCGACGCAGCCATCAAGGGCGCGATCATCACCTCCGCCAAGCCGGCGTTCATGGCCGGCGCGGATCTCAAATACATTCTGGGCATCGCCGGTGGCGCGTTGACGCTGAAACAGGCGTACGCGTTCAGTCAGAAGCCCTCGGTGCAAATGCATCGACGCATGGAAACCTGCGGCAAGCCGTTCGTCGCTGCGATCAATGGGCTCGCCTTGGGCGGGGGCTATGAGCTGGCGCTCGCCTGTCATCACCGGGTCATCGTCGACGATCCCAAAGCAGTCGTGGGATTGCCCGAAGTCACCGTCGGTTTGCTGCCTGGCTCGGGGGGCACGCAACGACTCGCTCGCATGGTGGGTGTCGAGAAGGCGGCGGCGTTGCTGCTCGAAGGCCGCCAGGTGCCGCCGGCCGAGGCGTTGCAACTCGGCATGGTGGATCAGGTCGTGCCTGCGGCGCAGCTGCTGAGTGCAGCTCGCGAGTGGTTGTTGAAATCACCGAACGCCGTTCGTGCCTGGGACGTCAAAGGCTATCGCGGCAGCAATGGTCTGCTGAATCCCACGATCGTCAAGGTGATGAGCGAGCGGCCGGCGCAACTGGCCGCCAGCACTCGTCGCAACTATCCGGCACCCATCGCCATCCTGGATTGTCTGTTTCAGGGCACGCTGTTGCCGTTCGACAAGGCGTTGCAAGTGGAGTCGAAGCACTTCGCGCGCTTGCTGTGCGATCCCGTCGCGCGAAATCTGATTCGCACCAGCTTCGTGAATCGTGGCGAAGCGACCAAGCTGGCGCGTCGTCCGCAGGACGTCGCCAAGTCCAAGGTCACGCGCGTCGGAGTGCTCGGNGCGGGCATGATGGGCTCNGGCATCGCTTACGTGTCGGCGGTGGCCGGCATNGATGTGGTGTTGTTGGACAGCACGCANGAGCAGGCGGAGAAGGGCAAGCAATACTCGGCGAAGTTGCTCGCGAAGGCGGTGGAGCGAGGCAAGCAAACGAAAGAGGCGGCGGATGCCATCCTCGCGCGCATCAAGCCGACGACCGATTACGCAGATCTCGCGGGTTGCGAGCTGGTCGTCGAAGCGGTCTTCGAGGACGTTGCCATCAAGGCGGACGTGACCAAACGTGCCGAAGCGGTGCTGGCGGACTCGGCGATTTTTGCGAGCAACACGTCGACTCTGCCCATCACCAAACTGGCGGAAGCGTCCAGGCGTCCGGCGCAGTTCATCGGCTTGCATTTCTTCTCGCCGGTGGATCGGATGCCGCTGGTCGAAGTCATCCTGGGCAAGCACACCAGCCAGGAAACCTTGGCGAAGTCGCTGGACTTCATCGCGCAACTGCGCATGACACCCATCGTGGTCAACGATTCGCGCGGCTTCTACACCAGCCGCGTGTTCCAGACCTTCATTCATGAAGGCATGCGAATGCTGGAAGAGGGAATCGAGCCGGCGCGGATCGAGAACGCAGCCATTGCGGCTGGCTTTCCGGTCGGCCCGCTGGCGTTGCTCGATGAGGTGACGATCGAGCTGCCGTGGAAGATCGTGCAGGAGGCGGAAGCGGCGCTCGGCGCGAACTATGTGCGGCCGTGCGCTTACGATGTCATGCGTCGCATGCTGTACGAGATCAAGCGGCCGGGTCGTCGCGCGGGCGGCGGCTTCTACGAGTATCCGGCGGATGCGCCGAAACATTTGTGGCCGGGTTTGTCGGCGGCATTTCCGCCGGCGCGCCGTCAACCGGAGATCGGCGAGGTTCGCGATCGCCTGCTGTACATCCAGGCCATCGAGACCGCGCGCTGCCTGGAAGAAGGCGTGCTGACCCATCCGGCCGACGCGGATATCGGCGCGTTGCTGGGCTGGGGATTCCCGGCCTGGACCGGCGGGCCGCTGTCTTTCATCGAAACCGTGGGACTCGAGAAGTTCGTCGACAACGCGGAGCGCATGGCTGCGAAATATGGCTCGCGATTCGCCCCGTCCGATTGGCTGCGTGCACGGGCCGAACAGGGCGAGAATTTCTATCGGGCAGCTGTGCCGCACACGGCTGCGGCCTGAGCCATGCGTCGCTTGATCTTCGATGCGGATCACGACGCGTTTCGCGCCACCGTCCGCCGCTTCTTTCGGAACGAGATCGGGCCGCATGCCGCGCGCTGGCGCGAGCAAGGGCATGTCGATCGCTGGGCGTACACCAAGGCTGGCGAGCAAGGCTATCTGCTGATGTGGGCCGACGAGCGTTACGGCGGCGCCGGCGTCGACGATTTCCGCTACGAGCAGATCGTCTACGAGGAAAACATCCGGCACGGCGAGCCCGGCTTCTACATCAATCTGCATTCGGGCCTGGTGGCGCCGTATCTGGGCGAGCTGGGCGATGAAGAACAGAAGCAGCGCTGGCTGCCGAAGTGCGCCAGCGGCGAGCACATTCTCGCCGTCGCGATGACCGAGCCAGGATCCGGCAGCGATCTCGCCGGAATGAAATCCACCGCGGTGGATCGGGGCGATCACTGGCTGCTGAATGGCTCCAAGACCTATATCTCGAACGGCCAGCTCGCCGATCTGATCGTGGTGGCGGCGCGTACCGTGCCCGAGCAGCGCTATGGCATCGGCTTGTTCGTGGTCGAAGCCGACATGCCGGGGTTCCGGCGCGGCAACCGGCTGCACAAGATGGGCCTGCACGCGCAGGACACGTCCGAGCTGTTCTTCGACAACGTGGTCGTTCCCAAGCGCAATGTGCTGGGCGATGCCACGCAGGGTTTTTCTTATCTGCAACGCTTTCTGGTCGGCGAGCGCCTGATCGCCGCGATCGATTCGATGGCGGCGGCGCAGACGGCGTTCGATATCACGCTCGAATTCATCCAGAACCGCCGCGCGTTCGGCCGGCCCGTCGGCACCTTTCAGAACAGCCGTTTCGTGATGGCGGGGCTGCGCGCCGAGATCGATTCGGCACAGACCTTCGTCGACCAATGCGTGCTCGAATTCAATGCGGATCGACTCACCGCGGACGAGGTCGCTGGCGCGAAACTGGTCGCCAGTGAAGTCGAGGGCCGCGTCGTCGATGCTTGCGTACAGCTGCACGGCGGCGCCGGCTACATGGATGAATATCGCATCAGCCGGCTGTACACCGAGGCGCGCGTGTCACGCATCTTCGCCGGGAGCTCGGAGATCATGAAGGAAATCATCGGCCGCAACCTCGGCCTGGACGAGCGCAAGCTGAAGTGACCGATCGCAAACGTCATGCAGGAATGACGGCTTGCGCGCGACGTACATGCGCCATCGACCCTTCGCATAGCTAAACACGGTCGTCGCCGCGCTGCCTCGAAACCGCGCCTGATGCACGGGCGTAGTACTCATAGGCAGTGATGAGGGACACATCGTGAATTCGAAGCTTGTGCTGTCGGTGCTGTTGGGTTGTGGTTGGTTCGTATCGGCCGGCGCCGCGGAAGACCCCGCGAAAAGCAGTGTGTTGAAACAATGCGAGTCGGCCAGGGGGGAGGTGAAGAGCGAGTGCCAGGAGGTCGCGAAGGAAATCATCAGGGAGGATGCGCCGACGCAGCAGCGCACCGATAAATCTCCTCAACACGTCACGCACTCCAGTCCGGCGATGACCAGCCCGCAGGAAGCCAAGCGCGAGGCGGCGAAGAACAAACCCAAGCCGGCGCCGGAAGCGAAGTCATCTCCTGAGCGAAGTCAGTAACGCGGGAGTAAGGGCGACGTCAGTCGCTGCGGAACTTTGAATCGATTGGAGGGCGCATCCGCCACCAGTCGGCGTCGGCAGGGCGGGTTCGCTGAATGGGTTCGCACCCGGGGTTCTCCGAGGCCTCCCGCCTGGTGGTCGTAGCGATTGTTGCGCCGTTTGAATCTCAACTTGTCCTTAAGATTCAAAAGGATAGACTCCTGCGATCCATTTCCGGATCCCGCTCCTAACGCTGCTGCAAACCATTATCAGGCGGGAATCGTTCGCATTTAGAATCGTATGGCGGTATAACAGGCGCACTTCCCTGGGATCATCGTCATGCTGAGCGCGTCCGCGA
>Ga0065721_10005878_pt1 | contig 11236 bp, 12 predicted proteins | sample Mesricmetagenome_FD_59108 | JGI IMG/M metagenome (GOLD analysis project Ga0065721, IMG submission 59108) | Mesophilic microbial community from rice straw/compost enrichment Sample: eDNA_1 v2 (version 2) | ecosystem: Engineered > Solid waste > Grass > Composting > Bioreactor | place: USA: Davis...
CCCGCCACGAGCCGCCGCGGCCGGCGCTGTGGCTCGCGCAGGCGCTCGCGAAGGGCGACCGCGACGAACTCGCCGTGCAGGCGGCGACCGAACTCGGCGTGTCGGGCGTCATCCCGTGGGCCGCGGAGCGGTCGGTGTCGCGCTGGGAGGGCCCGAAGGCGGCGAAGGGCCGCGACCGCTGGGCGGCGATCGTGCGCGAGGCGTCGAAGCAGTCGATCCGGCCGTTCGTGCCCGAGGTCGACCCGGTCGCGACGACGGCATCCCTCGCCAAGCTCCCCGGCCAGGTGCTCGTGCTCGTGCCGGGCGCGGAGCTCGCGCTCACCGCGGCGCCCCTCGACGAGGCGCGCGTGACGCTCGTCGTCGGACCGGAGGGCGGCACGTCGCCGCGCGAACTCGAGACGCTCGTCGCGGGCGGCGCGACGCCCGTGCGGCTCGGCGCCGAGGTGCTGCGCACGTCGACGGCCGGCCCCGCCGCGCTCGCGGTGCTCAACGCGAGACTCGGCCGCTGGTGAGTCCCGCCGGTCCGCCCCGCGGACCCGTCGAGGTGCCCGCCCTCGTGCGGGCGTTCGCCGAACGGGTCGACGACGTCGTCTGGCAGAACGAGATCGGCGGCTTCACGTTCCAGCAGGGCGACAGGTTCCTCAAGTGGAACCCGTTCGGCAACGGCGTCGACCTCGAGCACGAGCGCGCGCGCCTCGCGTGGGCCCGCGCCGTCGGCCACCGCGTGCCCGAGGTGCTCGACCTCGCGCGCGACGACGCGGGGCAGCTGCTCGTGACGCGCGCCCTGCTCGGCACGAGCGCCGCCCTCGGCGAGTGGCTCGAGCGCCCCGCGGATGCCGTGCGCGCGATCGCCGAGGGCTACCGCGTGCTGCACGACCGCATCCCGTCGGCGGCGTGCACCTTCCGGGTGCCGTGGGTGCCCGACGACCACCCGCCCTACGACGGCGGCCCCGTCGTCGTGCACGGCGACGCGTGCGCCCCCAACACCCTCGTCGGCGTCGACGGGCGTTTCGCGGGCCACGTCGACCTCGGCGATCTCGGCGTCGGCGACCGCTGGGCCGATCTCGCGATCGCGAGCATGAGCCTCGAGTGGAACTACGGCCCGGGATGGGAGCCCGCGTTCTTCGACGCGTACGGCGTCGAGCGCGACGAGGAGCGCATCGCCTACTACCGGGCGGCGTGGGAGGCGTTCTCCTAAGCTGGAGGCATGAGCGAGCCGACCGTCTTCGAACGCATCGTCGCCGGGGAGATCCCGTCGACCAAGGTGTTCGAGAACGAGCGCCTGCTCGGCATCCGCGACATCGCGCCGCAAGCGCCCGTGCACCTGCTGCTGTTCCCGAAGACGGCGCAGTACGCCAACGTGACGGAGCTCGCCGCGGGCGACCCGGCGCTCCTCGCCGAGATCGTCGCCGCGGCGCAGCAGCTCGCCGACGAGCACGCGGGCGGTCAGTACCGCCTCGTCTTCAACACCGGACCCGACGCCGGGCAGACCGTCTTCCACGTGCACGCTCACGTGCTGGGCGGCGGTCTCACGGAGGCCTCCCTGTGACCGACCCCGCGCGCGCGGAACTCGAGGTCGACGGCGTCGCCATGGTCCGACTGCTCGGACCGCAGGACCGCCTGCTCTCCACGCTCGAGCAGCGCTTCCCCGACGTGACCGTGCTCGTGCGCGGCAACCAGGTCGTGCTCGAAGGTCCCGACTCCGACGTGCGGGCCGCCGAGCGGCTCGTGCGCGAGCTCATCGAGATGGTCAAGAACGGGGTCGACCTCGGCCCCACCGACGTCACCGCGGGGGCGAGCATCCTCGAGCGCGGGCAGGGCAGCCCCGCCGAGGTGCTGAGCCAGGCGATCCTCACCAGCCGCGGCAAGAGCATCCGCCCGAAGACGATGGGACAGAAGTCCTACGTCGACGCGATCGACCACAACACGATCGTCTTCGGCATCGGCCCCGCCGGAACGGGCAAGACCTACCTCGCGATGGCGAAGGCCGTACAGGCCCTCCAGCGCAAGGAGGTCGACCGCATCATCCTGAGCCGCCCGGCGATCGAGGCGGGGGAGCGGCTCGGGTTCCTGCCCGGCACCCTCAACGACAAGATCGACCCCTACCTCCGGCCGCTCTACGACGCCCTCAACGAGATGATGGACCCCGAGCTCGTGCCGAAGCTGCTGGCCGCCGGCACGGTCGAGGTGGCGCCGCTGGCGTACATGCGCGGCCGCACGCTCAACAACGCGTTCGTCGTGCTCGACGAAGCCCAGAACACGACGCCCGAGCAGATGAAGATGTTCCTCACCCGCCTCGGCTTCGGCACGAAGATGGTCGTCACCGGCGACATCACCCAGGTCGACCTGCCGACCGGCGCGTCGGGCCTGCAGCTCGTGTCGAAGATCCTCGACGGGATGGACGACATCCATTTCGCGCGTCTCACGAGCGAGGATGTCGTGCGCCACTCCCTCGTCGGCGCGATCGTCGACCGCTATACGGCCTACGACGCGCAGCAGCAGGCGAGGCGCTACACCCGCGAGCAGACCGACAAGAAGCCCGCCGGACCGGAGAGGCCGCGACGCAAGCGATGAGCATCGAGATCAACAACGAGTCCGGCGTCGAGGTCGACGAGGGCGCGCTCCAGCGGCTCGCGACGTTCGCGCTCGACCACCTCTACGTGCACCCGGATGCCGAACTCGCCATCCTGCTCGTCGACGAGGGCGCGATGGAGCAGCTCCACGTGCAGTGGATGGACGAACCCGGCCCGACCGACGTGCTGTCGTTCCCGATGGACGAGCTCCGCCCCGGCAGCGAGGAGGAGATCACCCCGCCCGGGTTGCTCGGCGACCTCGTGATCTGCCCGCAGGTCGCCATCGCGCAGGCGCAGGAGGCCGGCCACTCGCCGTCGGACGAGATGCAGTTGCTCACCGCCCACGGCATCCTGCACCTGCTCGGCTACGACCACGCCGAACCCGACGAGGAGCGCGAGATGTTCGACATCCAGCGCGAGATCCTCGTCGGCTTCACCCTCGCCGAACGGAAACGATGACACCNCTCNTCGGGCTCTTCATCGTCGCCGCGGTGCTGCTCGTGGNGTTCGGCGGTCTGCTCGCCGCGGCGGATGCCGCCCTCGGCGTCGTCAGNCGCACCGACCTCGTCGACCTCGCCGCGCACNGCCGGGCGAAGAAGTCGATCCTCGCGATCGCCGGCGACGTCGGNGCGCACCTCAACGCGCTCAACTTCATGCGCATCCTGTCGGAGACGACGGCCGCCGTGCTCGTGACGCTCATCTTCGCGAGCGCGTTCGAGGATTGGTGGTGGGTGCTCATCGCGTCGGTGCTCGTCATGACGGCCGCGACGTTCGTGCTCGTCGGCTCGTCGCCGCGCAGCGTCGGCCGCGCGCACGCCCGGCCGATCATCGCCTTCGCGGCTCCCATCGTGCGCTTCCTGCGCGTGCTGCTCGGCCCGCTCGCCGACGCCCTCGTCGCGATCGGCAACCGCGTCACGCCCGGGCGTCCGGCGGCCGTCACCTTCTCGAGCGAGGAGCAGCTGCTCAGCATGGTCGACGAGGCCGCCGAACTCGAAGTGCTCGAGGAGGACGACCGCGAGCTCATCCACTCGATCTTCGAGTGGGGCGACACCGTCGTGCGCGAGATCATGGTGCCGCGCACCGACATGGAGACGATCGACGACGACGCGACGCTCGACGACGCGATGCGCGTGTTCCTCCGCACCGGCCACTCCCGCGTCCCGGTCGTCGGCAAGGACGCCGACGAGGTGTTCGGGGTGCTCTACCTGCGCGACGTGGCGCGGCTGTCGTTCGAGCAGCCGCTCGACGTCGCCTCCCTCACCGCGCGCGACCTCGCCCGCCCCGCGGTCTTCGTGCCCGAGTCGAAGAAGGCCGACGACACGCTCCGGCAGATGCAGCTCGACGCGATGCACATCGCGCTCGTCGTCGACGAGTACGGCGGGATCGCGGGGCTCGTCACGCTCGAGGACCTCATCGAGGAGCTCGTCGGCGACATCTCCGACGAGTACGACAAGGAGGTGCCGGATGTCGCGCACCTCGGCGGCGGGGTCTTCCGGGTGAGCGCGCGCCTGCCGCTGGACGAACTCGGGGACCTGTTCGGCATCGAGCTCGAGGACGACGACGTCGACACCGCGGGCGGGCTGCTCACGAAGGCGCTCGGCAAACTGCCGACGGCCGGGTCGACCGCCGAGGTCTCGGGGCTGCACTTGCGGGCCGAACGGGTCGAGGGGCGCCGTCGGTTGCTGCGCACGATCATCGTCGAGGCCGACCAGGCGCTCCTCGAGGCGAAGGCGGCGTTCGACGCCGAGAAGGAGTCGACCTCGTGAGCGACAGCATCCACCGCGCCGGCTTCGCGTCGTTCGTCGGCCGTCCCAACGTCGGCAAGTCGACCCTCACCAACGCCCTCGTCGGCGAGAAGGTCGCGATCACGTCTTCGAAGCCGCAGACGACGCGCCGCGCCATCCGGGGCATCGTGCACGCCGCCGACGGGCAGCTCGTCATCGTCGACACCCCCGGCATCCACCGCCCCCGCACGCTGCTCGGGCAGCGGCTCAACGACGTCGTCACCTCGACGCTCGGCGACGTCGACGTCATCGGGATGTGCATCCCCGCGAACGAGAAGATCGGGCCCGGCGACAAGTTCATCAACGAGTCCCTCGACTCGTTCCCGCGGGCGAAGAAGGTCGCGATCGTCACCAAGATCGACGCCGCCGGCAAGACCGCCGTCGCGGAGCAGTTGCTCGCCGTGAGCGCGTTGCGCGACTGGGAGGCGATCGTGCCCGTGTCGGCGGCCAACCGCATCCAGCTCGACACCCTGCTCACCGAGCTCGTGCGCCTGCTGCCGGAGTCGCCCGCGCTCTACCCCGACGAGGTGCGCACCGACGAGTCGCTCGAGGCGCGCGTCGCCGAGTTCATCCGCGAGGCCGCGCTCGAGGGCGTCTCCGACGAGCTGCCGCACTCGCTCGCGGTCACGATCGACGACATCGTGCAGCGCGACGACAAGGACCTCGTCGAGGTCTACGCCAACCTCTGGGTCGAGCGCGACAGTCAGAAGGGCATCGTCATCGGCCGCGGGGGAGAGCGCCTGCAGGATGTCGGGGCCCGGGCGCGCGCGCAGATCGAACCCCTCGTCGGCAGCCAGGTGTTCCTCTCGCTGCGGGTGAAGGTCGCGAAGGAGTGGCAGCGCGACCCGAAGCTCCTCGGGCGTCTGGGCTTCTGATCTTCGAGCGCTACCGCGTTCGTCGACGGCGTCCACGAGCGGAGGCGCGCTCGCCGAACGCGGTAGCGCTCGAGGATGACGCGGGATCAGCCCGGAGGCGGACGACCGGGAAGCGGGGGCGGCCTAGCGTGGAGGCATGACGTTCGACGACTTCACCCGACGCGTGCACGGCTGGTTCACGCGCGAGAACTTCGCGGCGAACCGGTTGGCGTTCGAAGGCGTCGCCGCGGGCGTGTGGTTCGTCATCGCGCTGCCGAGCGCCGCCGGCTTCGGCGGAGCGCTCGGGGTCGTCGGCCACCTGCTGCTGGCCTCGACGCTCGTGCTCTACCGCGTGCAGCCGATCGTGGGTCTCATCGCCGGAGCGCTCGGCACTCTCGTCCTCATGACGACGGGCCTCGGCTTCTACATCGGCTCCTTCCTGCTCTACCTCCCGCTCCTCGCGGTGTTCTTCGGCGCCGCCGCCTACGGACATTCCGTGACGCGGTGGCTCGCCCTCGTCGGCACGCCGATCGCCGCGGGCGGTGTCGTGAGCTCGTCGTTCTGGAACATCCAGGCGTTCATCGGCGCCATCCTGTTCTGGTTCGCTCTCGCGGTGCTCGTGCTCGCGTGGGTCGGCGGGATGCTCGTCTACGTCAACCGCGGCCGGCGCGCCGCGCTGACGGGCGAGATCCGCGCGACCGCGCAGCTCGGCGCGGCGAAGCAGGAGGTGACGCTCGAGCAGGAGCGCAACCGCGTCGCGCGCGACGTGCACGACATCGTCGCCCACTCGCTCGCCGTCGTGATCGCGCAGGCCGACGGCGCCCGCTATTCGGCGAAGAGCATCCCGGCTCCCGTGGTGGAAGCGCTCGAGAACATCTCCGCGACCGCCCGCGGCGCCCTCACCGACGTGCGCGTGCTGCTCGGCGAGCTGCGGCACAACCAGGAGGCGGGGCCGCAGCCCGGGATGGACGACCTCGACGGCCTCGTGCGCGGCTTCCGCGAGTCGGGGCTCGACATCGAGTGGCACAGCTACGGCTCCGCGGCGGAGCTCTCCGACGCGTCCGCGCTCGCCGTCTACCGCATCGTGCAGGAGGCGCTCACCAACGCCCTCCGGCACGGGGACCGCACGAAGCCCGTCGACCTCGTCTTCGACTGGGGCACGTCGAGCCTCGCGGTCATCATCACCAACGCGCTGATCGAGGGGGATGCCGCGCCGGCCAAGTCGGGCGGCCACGGCATCCCGGGCATGCGCGAGCGCGCGGCCCTCGCGGGCGGCGAGCTCGAGGCGAGCGACGGCACGAACGGGCGGTTCCGCGTGCGCGCGACGATCCCGTTCACGCGTGAGACCGTGGAGGCGTGACGGTGAGCCCGAGTCCGATCCGCGTCGCCCTCGTCGACGACCAGCCGCTCTTCCGCTCCGGCCTGCGGATGCTCGTCGACTCGCAGGACGACCTCACGGTCGTCGGCGAGGCGGGCGACGGCGTCGAGGCGCGCGGGATGGCGCGCGACGCGAAGCCCGACGTCGTGCTCATGGACATCCGCATGCCCAACGCCGACGGCATCCAGGCGACGCAGTGGATCGTCGACGACGCGCAGGGCGCCGGTCCGCGCATCCTCGTGCTCACGACGTTCGACCTCGACGAGAACGCCGCGCGGGCGATCCGGGCGGGCGCGAGCGGGTTCGTGCTCAAGGACGCCGAGCCGGAGTTTCTGCTCGCGGCGATCCGCACCGTGCACTCCGGCACCGCCGTGATCGCGCCGGCGGCGACGACGGAGCTCTTCCAGCACTTCGGCGAGCGGATGCCGCAGGCCGGCGACCCGGACGAGCACCTCGCCGAGTTGAGCGCGCGTGAGCGCGAGATCTTCCTGCTCGCGGCGCGGGGTCTGTCGAACTCCGAGATCGCGAAAAGCGAGTTCGTGAGCGAGGCGACGGTGAAGACTCACATCTCGCGCATCCTCGCCAAGCTCGGCCTGCGCGACCGGGTGCAGCTCGTCGTCTACGCCTTCGAGCGGCGTCTCGTCTGACGCGGGAGCGCCTCAGCGCAGCGCCCGATCCCTACGAGGAACCCGGCAGGTCGCGGAAGGCGGACTGCACGACGACGACGTCGGGACCGTAGATCTCGTCGAGGTAGGTCTGGATGCTGCCGTCGTCGTAGTAGACGGTCGCCCAGACGTAGTTGTTCTCGGTGAACGTCATCAGCACCTCGACGTCGGTCCACGCGGCGAGTTCGTCCTGCACGCGCGTCAGCAGCTCCTCCGACGCCTGGCCGGCGTTCGCGGGGTCCTGGTAGGGGTTCGCCGGCGGGCGGATCGGGTCGTAGAGCGCGAGCGGGATGGGCGGGTGGCTCGGGGTGAACTCGACCCCGTCCCACCTGCCCGTCACGGCGTACGACCCGAAGGTGACGCCGCCGGCGGACTCGTGCATCGAGTCGTCCGGCCACTCCCAGTCGACGATCACGGGACCGGAGCATTGCGGCGGGTAGGACTCCATGACGGCGCCGAGGCAGAACACCGCGTCCTCGCCGTCCTTCTGCAGCACGAGGCCCTGACCCGTCACCTCGCCGGGCGCCGCGATCGTCATCGGCTCCCCGGGACCGTCGGGCACGACGTCGCCGCCCGCTCCGGGCTCCGCCGGAGTCGCGCACGCGGCGAGCAGCAGGGCGGGGGCGGCGAGGGCCACGAGGGCGCGCGGAAGTCTCATGCGTCCAGTCTCCCGAACCCGGGGAGCGTGCCACCAGCCAACGTTCCGGCCCTCTCGGTCGTCAGGCGCATCCGGGATCATCCGCGCGACGGACCCGCGTCATCCGCCCGCCCGACGCCCCGGTGCGCGCCGCTTCGTAGCGTCGAGGTCATGCAGAACGAATCTCCCGCCGCGCGCGTCCGCGGACTCGCGAAGACCTACGGCCGCGACGGCACTCAGGTGCACGCCCTGCGCGGCGTCGACCTCGACATCCGCCCCGGCGAGTTCACCGCCATCATGGGCCCCTCGGGCTCGGGCAAGTCGACCCTCATGCACCTCATGGCCGGCCTCGACGCCCCGACGGCGGGGGAGGTGTGGCTCGGCCCGCTCGAGATCGGCGGGATGCCGGACACCCAGCTCACGATCGTGCGCCGCCGCCGCGTCGGCTTCGTGTTCCAGTCGTTCAACCTCGTGCCGACGCTCGACGTGCGCGGCAACCTGCTGCTGCCGTTCGAGCTCGACGGGCGTCGGCCCGACGTGCGCGAGCAGGGCTTCATCGACGAGCTCGTGGACTCCCTCGGGCTGAGCGAACGCCTGACCCACCGCCCGCACGAGCTCTCCGGTGGTCAGCAGCAGCGCGTCGCGATCGCCCGAGCCCTCGCCACCCGCCCCGACGTCGTCTTCGCCGACGAGCCCACGGGCAACCTCGACTCGAAGACCGGCCGCGACGTGCTCGCACTGCTTCGCCAGGCGAGCGACACGCACGGGCAGACGATCGTCATGGTGACGCACGACCCGATCGCGGCGAGCCACGCCGACCGTGTCGTCGTGCTCGGCGACGGCCGCATCGTCGCCGACCGGCCCCGGTCGAGCGCGGAGGAGATCTCGGCGTTCATGCTCTCGCTCGAGGTGGAGGCGTGAGCCGCGCCGGTACCGCCGGCCGCGCCGCGAGCATCCTCGTCGCGGCGCTCGGCTCGGCGTTCGGGGTCGCGCTCCTGCAGGTGACGGGCGCGCTCGCCGCGGTGTTGCGCGGCGACGACGTCACCGGATCGAGCAACACCGTGGCGCTCATGCTGCGCATCCTCGCGTTCGTGTTCATCGTCGTCGCGGTCTACACGGCGAGCGTCGTCACGGCGAACACGTTCGCGACGGTCGTCGCCGGCCGGGTGCGCGAGATCGCGCTCCTGCGCCTGCTCGGATCCTCGGCCCGTCGCGAGCGCGGCCGCATCGCGCGCGAGGGACTCCGCGTCGGCGTGATCGGCGCGGCCCTCGGGGCGATCGTCGGCACCGCGGTCGCGTGGGGGATCGAGCGGCTCGGCGTCGCGACCGACACCATCCCGGAGCCCGGCTACTCCTACTCCGACCCGGTCGTGCTCATCCCCGTCGTCGGCGTCGTGTTCACGACGTGGGCGGCCTCGTGGGTCGGCTCCCGCCGGGTCACGACGGTGACGCCGCTGCAGGCGCTCGGCCGCGCGGAGGAGCTCAGCCGCGAGGAGGCACGGGCCCGCCCGGCGCGCAACCGGCTCGCCCTCGCCTTCGTCATCCTCGGCGCCATCCTGCTCGCCCTGGGCCTCGTCGCGGGACTCGTGACCCCGCTCGGCATGCTCATCGCCCTCCCCGGCGGCGTGCTGTCGTTCACGGGCGTCGTGCTGGGGGCGGATGTCGTCATGCCCCCCGTACTGCGCCTCACCGGGCGCCTGCTCGGCCGGTCCGCTCCCGCGCGCCTCGCGGCGGAGAACGCGACGCGGCATCCGGAGCGGTCGTCCCGCGCCACGATCGGCCTCGTCATCGGGGTGACGCTCGTCACGATGTTCGCCTTCGCGATGGCGGGCTTCGAGGCGTCGATCCGCGCGGCGCAGGAGCAGAACCCGGAGGTGTACGGCGAGACGGGTCCGATGCTCGCGGCGACGACCGCGATCTTCTCGGTGCTCGTCGGCTTCTCGGGCCTCATCGCCGCCGTCGGCCTCGTCAACAACCTGTCGCTCAGCGTGCTGCAGCGGCGGCGCGAGATCGGACTCCTTCGGGCGCTCGGCTTCACGGCCCCGCAGGTGCGGCGGATGATCCTCGCCGAGAGCGCCCAGCTCACGTTCGCGGCCGTGCTGCTCGGCATCGTGCTCGGGGCGGTCTACGGCTGGATCGGCGCGCAGTCGCTCCTCGGGTCGGCGTCGGGAATCATCCTGCCCGTGCCCCCGGTGCTCGCACTCGGCATCGTGGTGCTCGCGGGGGCGCTGCTCACCGCCGTCGCGTCGTGGGCGCCCGCGCGGATGGCGGTGCGGGTTCCGCCCGTCGAGGCGCTCGCCGTCGACTGACCCCGCGCAGGGGAGAGGGGCGCCCGGACACCCGGACGCCCCTCTCTCGCGTGGTGTTCGGTCAGCGGTTGCGCGCGCGGCCGAAGCTCGTGTCGAACGACTGCACGACCTGCGTGTAGACCTCGTTCGCGTCGTAGTCGCCCGTGATCTGGGCGCGGATGAACACGGCGGCGGTGCCGGCCTTGTTCATGGCCGTGATCGCGAACGCGACGGTGTCGCCGCCGCAGCCCTCGTACACCGACTCGAAGCCCGTGTAGAAGCCGTCGTCGTAGGGCGCGGCCTCGGAGACGGTCGTCTCGCACGTGTCGTAGATGCCGGTGATCGACTCCATGAGCCCGAGGAGCTGGTCGTTCGTGGCGCCCTGGACGGCGGTCGCACCGATCTCGATGCCCGAGACGCTCCAGCTGCTGAGGTAGCCGTCGACGTCGGGAGCGGCGGTGATCGAGGCCCACTGCTGACCGGCGTCGGTCGTGAACGGCACGCCGTTGACGTCGTCCCAGTCCTCGGGGATGGTGACCGCGAGCACGCCGAGGTCGTCGATGACGGTCGTGAAGCCCGTCGTGGCCGGGTCGACCGGGTCGATCGGGGTGCCGGTCTCGATCGGGATCGGGGTCTCGCCGCCGATGGTGCCGAAGTCGGGCTCGGGCTTCTCGGTGGGGGTGGCGCTCGGCGTCGGGGGCGTCACGTTGAAACAGCCCGCCAGGAGCGCGACGGCGGCGCCGGCGACGACGGTCGCGCGGAGCAGGGAAGTGGTGCGGGACACGAGTGCCTCCAGGGTGCAGGTGGAAGAGAACGGTGCTCACGATAGCGGTGCAACGCGTGCACCGACCCCTGCCGCGATGAGCGTTGCAATCCCGTTGCAATCGGGGGTGCGGCGGGAGGGCAGGCGCGCGGTGCTACCCTGGACCCGTGCGTTTCGGCCTGCTCCTTCTTAGCCGCCGCGACGGGGTCTAGCTCAGAGCCTCCCTCGTCGCGGAGTTCGTCGTCGGCTCGATCCGAAACTCTCGACCAGGAAGCCAGACCATGAAGAACACGC
>Ga0065721_10052758_pt1 | contig 11235 bp, 12 predicted proteins | sample Mesricmetagenome_FD_59108 | JGI IMG/M metagenome (GOLD analysis project Ga0065721, IMG submission 59108) | Mesophilic microbial community from rice straw/compost enrichment Sample: eDNA_1 v2 (version 2) | ecosystem: Engineered > Solid waste > Grass > Composting > Bioreactor | place: USA: Davis...
GGCCAGTCGCAGTCCCAGTCCCAGTCCTGAGCCGCATCGCGCCCGCCGCGCCGTTCACAGTCCCGGATCCCGCCATGCCCCGCCCCACGGCCCCCGCCGCCCTCCCCGCCCTTCCGACGGATCCCCGCGCCACCGGAGCCCTGCCATGCTGCTGAGCCGCCACGCCGATAGCCTGTTCTGGCTCGCCCGCTACATGGAGCGCGCGGAGAACGCGGCCCGCATCCTCGAGACCGCCTCCCGCCTCGCCTCGGTGCCGAACGGCACCGCGATCGGCCGCAACGAGTGGCGCAGCGCCGTCGTCTCCACCGGCATGAGCGAAGCCTTCGACGCCCGCTACGACGAGGCGACCCCGGCCAACGTCATCGAGTTCCTGGCCTTCTCGCAGGACAACCCGTCCTCGATCCGCTCGTGTTTCGAGAGCGCGCGCAACAACGCCCGCTCGGTGCGCACGGCGCTGACGATCGACGTCTGGGAGAGCATCAACTCGACCTGGCTGGAGCTGAAGCGCTATCACGCCGGCACGCTGTCGCGGCAGGAACTCGGCGTCTTCCTGACCTTCGTCAAGGAAGCCTCGCTGCGCTTCGACGGCTCGGCCTACCGGACGATGCTGCGCAACGACAGCTACTATTTCCTGCGGCTCGGCTCCTACATCGAGCGCGCCGACTTCACCGCCCGCATCCTCAACGCCCGCAGCGCCCTGTTCGATCCGACCCAGGAGACCGTGAGCGGCAGCCTCGAATACTACCAGCTGTCCTCGCTGCTGCGCTGCGTCTCCGCCCAGACCAGCTATCACTGGGTCTATCGCGAGAGCCTGCGGCCCCATCTCGTCGCCGACCTGATGATCATCCGCGAGGAGATGCCGCGCTCGCTCGCCAGCTGTTACGAGAACATCACGCGCTTCCTCGACAATCTCGCCCGCGACTACGGCCGCCACGGCAAGAGCCAGCGCGAGGCGCGCAAGACGCTGAGTCGGCTGCAGGAAGCCGACCTCGCCGCCCTCACCAAGGAGGGCCTTGGCGACTTCCTCGACGAGTTCGTGGTCGAGAACGGCCGGCTCGGCATGGCGATCGCCGACCAGTATCTGGGGTGAATGCGATGTCGATGCGGCTTTCGATCTCCCACGAGATCACCACGACCTTCACCCGGCCCGCGAGCTACGTCATCCAGACGCTGCGGATCAGCCCGCGCACCCAGGGGGGCCAGTATGTCGCCGACTGGCGGCTCGACGTCGACCACGACTGCCGCCTCGACAAGGCGACCGACGCCTTCGTCAACCACGTCCACAGCTTCACCCTCGCGGGCCCGATCGAGTCGGTGACGGTCACGGCGGCCGGCGACGTCGACGTCGACGACACCAGCGGCGTCGTCGAGCGCGGGCCGCGCAAGCTGCCGCTCGGGCTCTACCTGCGCACGACCCCGCTGACCGAACCCGACGAGGCGATCCGCGCGCTCGGCGCGGCGGCGGCGGCGGCCGAGGCGACTTCACTCGGGCGCGGCCACGCGCTGATGGCCCTGGTCGCCGAGGCGATCGAGGACGCCGAGGACGCCGCCAATCCGGCCGACGTCGCCCCGGCGGCGAAGGTGCTCGAACTCGGCAAGGGCTCCTCGACCGACGTCGCCCACATCTTCCTCGCCGCCGCCCGCGGCCTCGGCCTGCCGTCGCGGCTGGTCTCCGGCTACATGTACGACGAGGCCCATCCCGACCGCGGCCGGCGAACCTGGGCCGAATGCTACGTCGACGATCTCGGCTGGGTCGGCTTCGATCCGCTGCTGGACCAGTGCCCGACCGACGCCTACGTCCGGGTCGCCTGTGGTCTCGACTGGCTCGGGGCGTGCCCGCTGCGCGGCTCCAGCCTCGGCCTCGGCGACAGCCACACCACGAGTTCGGTCCGCATCCGCCGTCAGCGTTGACCCATGGGCGGCGCGCGCCGCCTTCGGGCCGACGCCTGCGGCCGATCGTCCGCATTCTCAACCGGACGGAAAAAATTCTGCGCGACGGCGGCCGTTCTTTCAGCTTCCTCTAACGATCGCCGGTAAAGTAATTTTCATCAACGCGACGCCGAAGGCCGTCGCCGGCCGGCCGGAGACGTTCGACACCATGACCTATTGCTGCGGCATCCTCGTCCGCGAGGGCCTCGTCATGATCGCCGACACCCGCACCAACGCGGGCCTCGACAACATCGCGACCTTCCGCAAGCTGCACGTTTTCGAAAAGCCGGGCGAGCGGATGGTGTCGCTGGCCACCGCCGGCAACCTCGCCGTCTCCCAGGCGGTGCTGTCGCTGCTGCAGGAGGGCTTCAAGCCCGAGGAGGACGGGCCGGTCGAGACGATCTGGTCGCAGCCCTCGATGTTCAAGACGGCGCAGTTCGTCGGCCGCGCCGTGCGCGAGGTCCATCGCATCGACGGTCCGGCGCTCGAACAGAACGGCGGAAGTTTCGACGTCTCGATCCTGCTCGGCGGCCAGATCGCCGGCGGGCGGCTGCGGCTGTTCATGGTCTACCGCGCCGGCAACTTCATCGAAGCCACCGAGGACACGCCCTATCTGCAGATCGGCGAGCACAAATACGGCAAGCCGATCCTCGACCGCGCCATCACCTTCGGCACCATGATCGAGGACGCCGTCAAGATCGGGCTGATCTCGATGGATTCGACCATGCGCTCGAACCTCGGCGTCGGCATGCCGATCGACCTCCTCACCGTGCGCCGCGACGAGATCAAGCACGAGATCCACTACCGCATCGAGCCGGGCGAGCCCTACTACCACGACCTGCGCGAACGCTGGTCCGCCGCCCTGCGCAAGGCCCACCAGAACATCCCGCGGCCGCCGTATTTTGGGTGACTGGGACGTCCGACGGGACCGGTCTCGATGATGTTCCCGGTGTCAGCCGGCCTCCGCGGCTCCGGACCGGGGACGGTCGAAGCTGATGCGAAGGCGGGTTCCGGTCGCCGCGGCGAAGCGCTGCAAGGTACGCGTCGACGGGAGGCTGCGACCGCTTTCGAGACGGGCGACGACCGCCTGGGTGGTTCCCATGGCTTTCGCGACCTCCTCCTGCGTCATGTCGGCCGCCGCGCGGGCCCGGATGAGTGCATCGGCGAGAGCGAACTCGGCCTCCATCGCGTCATAGGCGGCGACATAGTCCGGATCTTCCCGCCACGTGGCGAACGCTTCGCTCGCGGGGATCGTGGGCCGATTCATATGACCTCCTTCGCCCGCTTCAGGGCGATTTCAATGTCGCGGCGGGGCGTCTTTCGGGTTGTCTTGCATCGTTCGCGCCCGGCCGGCGCTTCCATCCGATCCACCGTCGTCCCTATGAAACTGCTCTCGGTCGTCATCGCCGGGCTCGACCCGGCGACCCAATGGCCGCGCGGCGAAGATCGGTTCAAGGAATTGATTGACCGTATCTGTCCCCCCCCCTCTGACATCATTCCGCATGGTGTAGCTATTGGGTCACCGGCTCAAGGCCGGTGAAGACGGGAGAGAGGCGGAATATCCAATATATCCGCCGAGTTCGCCGAACCGGACAGGAGTGGCCTCTGGCCCGCGACCCGATGGCGGAGCGGCACGATCCGGGGCAGCGTTCGACGACATTCCCGTTCACCGTCGCGGACGCCATTCCGATCCGGCAGGCTATCGAGTCACCCGCTCGAGGCCGGTAAAGACGATTGACGAACCGTCACCCCCGGCGGCTTTCACCCGAAGACGTTCACTTCCCCGCCCCCTCCCACCCCGGATTGCTCCGCTGAACCGCCCGGACATAGGCGACGATCGACCGGGTGTCCTGTGGCGAGAGGCCCGGCGTCGCCGGCATGGCGCCGAAGGCGTGGCGGGAGGCGGGGACGCCGTTCTCGATGGCGGCGACGATCGCCTCGTCGCTCATTTGCCGGTAGGGCTCGCCGAGCAGCGGCGGCCCGTGGTCGGAGCCGGAGAGTTCGGAGCCGTGGCAGTCGGTGCAGGCGCGGGCGTAGAGCAGCGCGCCCATGCGCGAGTTCTCGTCGAGCCGGGCCGGCAGGACGGCGGCGCCTTGCGGGTGGAGATCGATCGCCTCCGGCTGCGGTCGCACCATCGCCTTCTGGACGGCGATGATCGCCAGCATGGCGACGGCGATGCCGAGGTAGAGCGGGAGGAAGCGGCGGCCAGCGCGCATCGCCGTCAGCCCGCGGCGAGGTCGTCGAGGAGCGGGCAATCGGGTCGATGGTCGCCGTGGCAGGAACCGGCGAGGCGTTTCAGGACCGTGCGCATCGACTGCAGTTCGGCGATGCGCTCCTCGATCTCGGCGATGCGGGCTTCCGCCAGCGCCTTGACGTCGGCGCTCGCGCGCTCGCGGTCCTCGTAGAGCGAGAGCAGGTGACGGCAGTCCTCGATCGAGAAGCCGAGCCGGCGGGCGCGGGCGAGGAAGCGCAGCTTGTGGACCTCGGCCTCGCCATAGTCGCGGTAGCCGTTGGCGCGCCGGTCCGGCCGGATCAGCTCGATCTCCTCGTAGTAGCGGATCGTCTTGGGCGGCAGGCCCGAAAGCTCCGCCGCCGCACCGATGTTCATCTCCGTCCTCCGGTCACTCCAGGCTCATCAGCACCATGGCCAGCGTCGCCACGATCTCGTCGATGTGATGCTCCTCGACGATCAGCGGCGGCGACAGGGCGATGATGTCGCCGGTCGTGCGGATCAGCACGCCCTGCTCGTAGGCCTTCAGGAAGGCGGCGAAGGCCCGGCGGGTCGGCGCCCCGGCCATCGGCTCCAGCTCGATCGCGCCGACGAGGCCGATGTTGCGGATGTCGATGACGTGCGGCATGCCGCGCAGGGTGTGCAGCGCGGTCTGCCAGTAGGTGCCGAGGCCCTTGCCGTCGCCGCTGTCCTCGCCGTCCATGGCGCCCTTGGTCAGCAGGCCTTCCTCCATATAGGTGTCGAGGGTGGCGAGTGCAGCGGCGCAGGCGAGCGGATGGGCGGAATACGTGTAGCCGTGGAAGAATTCGATCAGATGCTCCGGCCCGTCCATGAAGGCGTCGTGAATCTTCGACTGCACGAAGACCGCGCCCATCGGCACGGTGCCGTTGGAAATGCCCTTGGCGGTGGTGACGAGGTCGGGGACGACGCCGAAATAGTCGGTGGCGAAGGGCGTGCCGAGGCGGCCGAAGCCGGTGATGACCTCGTCGAAGATCAGCAGCACGTCATACTTGTCGCAGATCTCGCGCAGGCGCTTCAGGTAGCCCTTCGGCGGGATCAGAACGCCGGTGGAGCCGGCCACCGGCTCGACGATCACCGCGGCGACGGTGGAGGGGTCGTGCAGCAGGATGACGCGCTCGAGGTCGTCGGCGAACTCGGCGCCGTGCTCCGGCTCGCCGCGGCTGAAGGCGTTGCGGCCGAGGTCGTGGGTGTGGCGGATGTGGTCGACGCCGGTCAGCAGGGTGCCGAACATCTTGCGGTTGGAGACGATGCCGCCGACCGAGATGCCGCCGAAGTTGACGCCGTGGTAGCCGCGCTCGCGGCCGATCAGGCGGAACTTGCCGCCATTGCCCTTGGCGCGGTGATAGGCGAGCGCGATCTTCAGCGCCGTCTCCACCGATTCCGACCCGGAGTTGGTGAAGAAGACGTGGTCGAGCGGCGAGGGCATCATGCCGACGAGGCGCGAGGCGAGTTCGAAGGCCTTCGGGTGGCCCATCTGGAAGGCGGGGGCGTAGTCGAGCTCGCCGGCCTGAGCGGCGATCGCCTCGACGATTCTCGGCCGGGCGTGGCCGGCGTTGACGCACCAGAGGCCGGCGGTGGCGTCGAGCACCTTCCGCCCTTCGGTGGTCGTGTAATACATGCCCTTGGCCGAGGCGAGCATGCGCGGGGCCTGCTTGAACTGCCGGTTGGCGGTGAAGGGCATCCAGAAGGCGTCGAGATTGTTGGTCCCGATGCGGGTATCGGCCATGGCGGCTCTCCGGAAGGGCCGGACGGCCGCTCGCCGCCCGCCCCGGCGGCCGCGGGGCGATGGGCGGAAGGGCGGCGGCCCGGCGGGGCGGGGCGATGAACTGGGCTCGCGGCTGATCGTCTTTCCGCTGTCCGGGCGGGCCGGCGGGCGCCCCGGGAGCGCGCGGCGCACACGCTGCGCGGGAGCGCTTGCAAAAAAACTGACTGTCCGGTCAAGATCACGCTAAGGGATGGCCAGACTCGCCTCAAGCGCTTTTTTGCCCGGCCCGGCGCCCCTCTCGCCGCGGCCGCGGGCGGGCTCGCCGTGGAGGACGGACCGATAACGATGATCGTCGACAACACCGCCCGGGCGGCGCAGAGCAAGAAGCGGACGCGCATCCAGGTGGAGAACGAGGAGCGCATCCTCGACGCCGCTCTCGGCTGCTTCTCGTCCTACGGCTTCCGCGGCGCGACGGTGGACCAGATCGCGGAGGCGGCCGGCATGTCGAAGCCGAACCTCCTCTACTATTTCCGCCGCAAGCAGGACATCTACATCGCGGTGCTGACGCGCACGCTGGAGAACTGGCTGGCCCCGCTCGGCGACCTCGACCCGGCGGGCGACCCGCAGGAGGAGATCCTCGCCTACGTCGTCCAGAAGATGGAAATGTCGCGCGACAAGCCGATGGAATCGCGACTGTTCTGCACCGAGATCGTCCAGGGCGCGCCGATGCTGATGCCGCTGCTGCGCACCGACCTCAAGGAGATCGTCGAGGAGAAGGCGGCGGTGATTGCCGGCTGGATGGCCGACGGCCGCCTCGCTCCGGTCGACCCGGTCCATCTCATCTTCATGATCTGGGCGATGACCCAGCACTACGCCGACTTCGACACCCAGATCGTCGGCGTCACCGGCACCAGCGTCGCCACGTCGGCGGCGACGTGGGAGACGGCGCTCGCCACCGTCTCCACCGTGCTGTTCCGGGGCATCCTGCCGCGCTGACGGCCGGCGAGCCCGTTCTCCGGGAACCGGCCGCGGAGCGGCGCGCCGCGGGCGTGACGCCCGGGCCGGATGCTTGCGCCGCCCGCGCCGCACGGCTACTGATTCGTGTAAGGAAACCTGTTCTTTCTGCGCAGGATAGCGGCCGGCCATCGTTTCGCCGCAGGTCGCCAGCAGAGACGCCCACCCTCCACCGTGCACCGCACGTGAACAGACCGCCAGTGCCGACGACTGAAAGGCCGCCGCTCATGAAGATTTTCGACCGTCTCCCCCGCGCGATCGCCCTCGCCGCCCTCGTTCTCGTGCCGGGCGTCGCCTCGGCGGCCCCCTGCGGCAACGATTCCTCCGGCTTTTCGGCCTGGCTCACGGACTTCAAGTCGCTGGCGCAGGCCAACGGCATCTCGGCGGGGGTGATCGATCAGGCGCTGTCGCGGGTATCCTACGACACCAAGGCGATCGGGCTCGACCGCGGCCAGAAGAAGACCTTCTCGCAGAGTTTCGAGAAGTTCGCCAGCACCCGGGCCAACGCCGGCGCCATCGCGCTCGCCAAGCGGGCGATGAATCGCAACGCCAGCCTGCTCGCCGCCGTCGAGGCGCGCTACGGCGTTCCGAAGGAGATCATCGTCGCGCTCTGGGGCCTCGAGACCGGCTTCGGCAACTTCTCGGGCAACAAGCCGGTGTTCCCGCCGCTCGCCACCCTCGCCTACGACTGCCGGCGTTCGGCCTTCTTCACCAACGAATTGCTCTCGGCGCTGAAGATCCTGCAGCGCGGCGACCTGACGCTCGACGAGATGAAGGGCGCCGGCTTCGGCGAACTCGGCCAGACCCAGTTCCTGCCGTCGAAGTATCTCGCCTATGCGGTCGACGGCGACGGCGACGGCCGGCGCGACCTGCTGCGCTCGGTGCCGGACGTGCTCTACTCCACCGCTAACTACCTGCGCGGACACGGCTGGCAGCCGGGCGCCGGCTACAACGAGGGCGAGCCGAATTTCGCCGTCCTCAACGAGTGGAACCGCTCGACGGTCTACCAGCAGACCATCGCCTACTACGCGACGAAGATCGCCAACTGAGCCCACGCTCGCGGTCGGCGACGAAGAAAAGCCCCGGATCTCGCGATCCGGGGCGCAGGCGTCTTCGGAGGAACCGCGCCGGGGGTGGACGGCGCGGGAGGGAAATGAGCGACGGACGGAGCGTCCGCCGCGGGGGCCCGTCGCTCCGCTCGGCGGCGGGCGATTTTGGTAGCCTGTTCGGGCGCTGCTCAGAGCCGATAGAGGATCTGGTCGGTCCAGAACCGCTCGAGCCGCTGCAGCGACACGTTGAGCTGCTCGAAGTCGCCGCGGGCGACGCCGCCGACCTTTTCGATCGAATGCATGTGGCGGTCGTAGAGCCGCTGGATGATGCCGGCGACCTCCTGGCCTTTCGGCGTCAGGCTGACGCGGACCGAACGGCGGTCCATCCGCGAGCGCTGGTGATGGATGTAGCCCATCTCCACCAGCTTCTTCAGATTGTAGGACACGTTCGAGCCGAGGTAGTAGCCGCGGGTGCGCAGTTCGCCGGCGGTGAGTTCGCTGTCGCCGATGTTGAACAGCAGCAGCGCCTGCACCGCGTTGACGTCGGTGCGCCCTTCCCGGTCGAACTCGTCCTTGATGACGTCCAGCAGGCGGCGGTGCAGACGCTCCACGAGGCGCAGGGCCTCCATGTAGAGCGGCTTGATCTCGTGCTGTCCGGCGGTGTCGGGGGCGACGTCCCGGGCGCGCTTGGCGTTCATCATGGTCTGTGCCTCACTGTCGATCTTGGCGTGGCTCTACGTCCACCTTGATTCAAATCTAACCGACAGTCTTGAAAGGACGCTTAAAGCGCAGCATGAAAATTAGCTTAACTCAAATGTTCGCCTTGAGACATAAAGTCCTATCGTAGATTAACCCTGACCATTCTTAACTTAATATTCGATAAAATCTTAAGTATTCTCCAGATCAGGACTCGGCCCGATCGACGAGATAGGTGAAAAGGGCGTAAAGCACCACGCAAGCGAGGTGGAAACCGATGATGAACGGTGCCTCTCCGTAAGTCTGGGGAAAGAAGCCGTGGAGCGCGACCTCGGTCAGCGCCGCGATCAGCCAGACCACCGCCCCCCAGGACGCCAGCAGCCACAGGCCGACGGCGGCGACGAGATCGAACACCGCGAAGAAGGCGGTGACGATGCGCATCTCCATCGGCAGGTCGAAGAAGGCGGCGGCGCCGTCGACGGGACCGAGGATCACGCTCCAGGCCCTGAGGCCGGAGACGAGGAAGACGACCGCGAGCAGGCGGACGAAGACGACCAGCCCGAATTGAGGGTCGAAGCGGCGCGCCGCCCCTTCCGGCCGGGCGATGGCGTTCATGGCGTCGTCGTCGGATTTCGGCATCGGCACGGGTTCCGTTATCGAGGCGGTGCGGCGCGGGGCTTCGGCGCGCTCCGATTTCCGAGGCTATACGCGCAGAAGACGGCCGCGGAAAGGTCGGCGGGTTTGAAGCGCGGCGAACGGGCTGATAGAGAAGGGAGCCGACGGGGCCTGCCGCGGGCCGGCCCGGCCGCAGCCTCCCGCAGACGGACCCCGATCATGACCTATCAGCACGCCCCCTCCTCCCGCGCCCCGCAGGATCTGTCTCCGGCGCTGCAGGGTCAGCGGATGCGGCGCAACCGCAGGACCGACTGGTCGCGGCGGCTGGTGCGCGAGAACACGCTCTCGGTCGACGATCTGATCTGGCCGATCTTCGTCGTCGCCGGCACCGGGGTGCGCACGCCGGTCGCCTCGATGCCCGGGGTCTTCCGTCTCTCGGTCGACGAGGCGGCGGCGGAGGCCCAGCGGGCGGCGGACCTCGGCATTCCGCTGATCGCGCTCTTCCCCTACACCGACCCGGCCCTTCGCGACGATACCGGCAGCGAGGCCCTCAATCCCGACAACCTCGTCTGCCGGGCGACCCGGGCGATCAAGGCTGCGGCGCCGGGGATCGGCGTCATGCTCGACGTCGCCCTCGATCCCTATACGAGCCATGGCCACGACGGCCTGCTGGTCGGCGAGGAGATCGTCAACGACCCGACGGTGGAGCAGCTCTGCCGGCAGGCGCTGGTGCAGGCCGAGGCCGGCGTCGACGTCATCGGCCCCTCGGACATGATGGACGGGCGGATCGGGGCGATCCGGCGCCGGCTCGACGACAACGGCTTCTCGTCGGTGCAGATCATGAGCTACGCGGCGAAATACGCCTCGGCCTTCTACGGCCCGTTCCGCGACGCCATCGGCACCTCGAAGACGCTGGTCGGCGACAAGCGGACCTACCAGATGGACCCGGCCAACACCGACGAGGCGCTGCGCGAGGCAGAACTCGACCTCGCCGAGGGTGCCGACATGATCATGGTCAAGCCGGGCATGCCCTATCTCGACATCCTGTTCCGCCTCAAGGACACCTTCCGGGTGCCGACCTTCGCCTACCAGGTCTCCGGCGAATACGCGATGATCGAGGCCGCGGGCGCGGCCGGCTGGATCGACGGCGAGCGGGCGATGCTGGAGAGCCTGCTGGCCTTCAAGCGCGCCGGCGCCGACGGCATCCTGACCTACTACGCCCCGCGGGTCGCCGAACGGCTCAAGACCGGCCTCTGAGCGGACCGGCCGGGCCGTGCGGCGCCCGCCCCGACCCGCGGCCCGGATCGGCGTCCTCCTCGCCCTGCTGGTCGCGTCGCTGGCGCTGACGGCCTGCCGGGGGGCGGACATCGAGCAGGTCCGGCTCTGCCGGCTGGTGCTCGCGGCGGTCGAGCCCGAGGGGCGGCTCACCGTGCTCGACGAGGCCGAAGACGGCCGCGCCCGCCACGGCGTGCTGCTGTTCTACCGGGTGACGACGGCAGAGGGCGCCCGCGAGGGCGTCGTCGGCTGCGCCTTCGCCGGCGGCGCCCTCGGGCGCGATCGCAACCGCCTCGTCGGCATCGAGGTGGCGGGCCGGGAACTCGACCGCACGCGGATGTATCTGCTCCACCGCTTCTGGCTGTCCGATCCGAAGGCGCCCGCCGAGGCGGCGGCGCGCTTCGACGACGGCGACGGCACGCCGGGGGCGCTGGTGACGCGCCCGCTGCCGCCCGCCCTCGCCTACGCCCTGCAGCAGGTCGTCAGCGCGGCGCCGGTCGGCATGATCTACGCGCTCACCGCCGTCGCCTTCGCCCTGGTGCTCGGCGTGCTCGACCGCATCAACTTCGCCTTCGGCGACATCGCCGGCCTCGGCGGCATCGCCGCCTTCACGATGATCGGCGCCGCGGCGGCGGGCGGCTGGTCGCCGGGCGCGGCGCTGCCCCTCGCGCTGCTGCTCGCCCTCGCCACCGGGCTCGCGG
>Ga0065721_10052759_pt1 | contig 11235 bp, 9 predicted proteins | sample Mesricmetagenome_FD_59108 | JGI IMG/M metagenome (GOLD analysis project Ga0065721, IMG submission 59108) | Mesophilic microbial community from rice straw/compost enrichment Sample: eDNA_1 v2 (version 2) | ecosystem: Engineered > Solid waste > Grass > Composting > Bioreactor | place: USA: Davis...
CCAGCCGCGACAGGCGGGCGGGGTCCAGCTCGCCCAGCCCGCTGTTGGTGGGCGTCACCAGCCAGCCGCCATCCTCCAGCCGGACGCTGAGGTTCCCGGTGGAGCCGTGGACGAGCCCGCGCCGGTACAGCAGTTCGCCCATCCGGCACAGCGCTTCGCGCGCGTCGTTCTCCCGCATCGTTCCTCCTCGGTCTGGCGCTGCAAGGGTCTGAGTTTACGGGGGCCGTGTTGAGAGAAGTCCAAAGTTCGGGACGCGTCTCTCAGCCGTCATTCCCGCGAAGGCGGGAATCCAGCCCATTCAACCGCTTAGGCGCGGAGTTTCCTGGATCCCCGCCTTCGCGGGGATGACGGTGAAAAAACACCGGCACCCAAAAATTCACAGGCTCTCAGCGCAGCAGGTCCCACGCCTTCAGGAAGAAGTCCTCGCTGCCGAAGTTGCCGGACTTCAGGGCCAGGCACAGCGGTTCCCCGCCGATGCTGCGGGTCCAGGGTACGCCGGGGTCGATTTCCGGCCCGATCTCCAGCGCCGTCACGCCCAGCCCGCCGACGACGGCGCCGGAGGTCTCACCCCCCGCCACGATCAGCCGGGTGACGCCAGCCTTGACGAGCCCCTGCGCCACGGCGGACAGCGTTTTCTCCACCAGCGTGGCGGCGTGCTCGCGGCCCAGGCGGCCCTGCACGGCGGCGATCTCCTCCGGCGCCGCGGTGGAATAGACCAGGACCGGGCGGTCGCCGAGCCGGCTGGTCGCCCACGCCACCACCTCCGCCACCGACTGCCGGCCTTCGGCCAGCGCCTCCGGCGACAGGCGGAGGGAGGGGATGCCGGCGGCTTCCGCCGCCGCGACCTGGGCGCGCGTCGCCGCGGAGCAGCTTCCGGCCAGGATGGCCGCCGAACCCGCGGGGGCGGTCAGCTGCTGCACCGGTGCGCGCTCCGGCAGCAGGCCCAGGCGGCGGAAATTCTCCGGCAGGCCGAGCGCGATGCCGGACCCTCCGGTCAGCAGGCGCATATCGCGCGCGGCCTCGGCGATGGCGGTCAGGTGGCGGTCGGATAGGGCGTCGACAATCACCATGCCGGTCCCGGCCGCTTCCGCCGCGGCGAAGGCCTCCGCGACCGCCTCCGGCCCTCGGTCCACCACGTCGTAGGCAACCAGCCCGACCGGCAGCGTCGTCTGCCGCTGAAGCACCCGCACGAGGGAGGAATCGCGCATCGGCGTCAGCGGGTGGTCCTTCATCGGGCTGTCGGACAGCAGGGTGCGCCCGACGAACAGGTGCCCCTGGTAGACCGTGCGCCCGTTGGCCGGGAAGGCCGGGGTGGCGAGCGTCAGCCGTCCGCCCAACCGCTCCCGCAGGGCCTCCGCCACCGGACCGATGTTGCCGGCGTCGGTGGAATCGAAGGTGGAGCAGTATTTGAACAGGATCTGCCGCGCGCCCGCGGCCAGCAGCGCGTCGGCGCTGCGCAGCGACTGCTCCACCGCCTCCGCCGCCGGGATGGTGCGCGACTTCAGCGCGACCACAACCGCGTCGGCGTCATTGGGCAGGCTGCCGGGGGTGGGCACGCCGCTCACCTGCACGACCCGCATGCCGCCGCGCGACAGAGTGAGGCCAAGATCGGTGGCGCCGGTCAGATCGTCGGCGATGCATCCGAGAAGCATGATGTCCGATCCCTCAGCTTGGCTGGACGGAGGAGGAAGAGGAGGCCGAGCCCGGCCCGGTCACGCGCTGCACCAGCATCGCCGCCAGCGGCCACAGGAGCAGCAGCAGCGCCAGCGTCATGATCGTGCCGACCAGCGGGTTCGACCAGAAGATTCCCAGCGCGCCCTTGGACATGATCATGGACTGGCGGAAGGCGTCCTCCGCCTTGTCGCCCAGAACCATGGCGAGCACCAGCGGGGCAATCGGGTAGTCCAGCTTCTTGAACACATAGCCGACGACGCCGAAGGCCAGCACCAGCCACATGTCGAACATCGAGTTGCTGACCGTGTAGGCGCCGATGAAGCAGACCACGACGATCACCGGGCCGATGATGGCGAAGGGGATGCGCAGGATGGCGGCGAACATCGGCACGGTCGCCAGCACCAGGGCGACGGCCACGAGGTTGCCCAGATACATGCTGGCGATCAGGCCCCAGACGAAGTCGGTGCGCTCGATGAACAGCATCGGACCCGGCGTCATGCCCCAGATCATCAGGCCGCCCATCATCACCGCCGCCGTGGCGGAGCCGGGGACGCCCAGCGCCAGCATCGGCAGGATGGCGCTGGTGCCGGCGGCGTGGTCGGCCGTTTCCGGCGCGACCACGCCCGCGGGCTCGCCCTTGCCGAAGCCGTCCTTGCGCCGCGCGAAACGCTTGGCGATGCCGTAGCTCATGAAGGACGCGGCGGTCGGGCCGCCCGGCGTGATGCCCATCCAGCAGCCGATCAGGCCGCTGCGCAGCAGCGTCAGCCAGTAGCGCGGAAGCTCCAGCACGGTGCGGAACACCTCGCGCGGGCTGATGCGCGCCCGGATGCCGTCGAACCGCAGCCCTTCCTCCATGGTCAGCAGCAGCTCGCCCAAGCCGAACAGCCCGATCACCGCGACCAGGAAGCTGATGCCCTTGACCAACTCCACCAGATCGAAGGTCAGGCGCAGGCTGCCGGACACCGTGTCCATGCCCACCGCCGCCAGGGCGAAGCCCAGCATCATCGACGTCACCGTCTTGAAGGGCGACGAGTGGCCCATGCCGACGAAGCTGGCGAAGGTCAGGAAATAGACCGCGAAATATTCCGGGGAGCTGAACTTCAGCGCGAACTTGGCGACCCAGCCCGACAGCAGCGTGATGACCACCACCCCGAACAGGGCGCCGGTGGCCGCCGACAGGAAGGCCAGCGTCAGCGCGTGCGTCGCCTGTCCCTTCTTGGCCATGGGATAGCCGTCGAAGGTCGTCGCGACCGACGATGGCTCGCCCGGTATGTTGAACAGGATCGACGTGGTGGAGCCGCCGAACAGCGCCCCCCAATACATGCTGGTCAGCAGGATGATGGCCGACACCGGGTCCATCGTGAAGGTCAGCGGCAGCAGCAGCGACACCCCGTTGGGCGCGCCGAGCCCCGGCAGCACGCCGACCAGAATGCCCAGCATCACGCCGGCCATCATCAGGGCGACGTGGTAGGTGGTCAGCGCGATGCTGAACCCGTGCATGAGGTTCGCAAAATTGTCCAAGGCAGTTCCTCCCCAGGAAACGCGCGGCCAGGAAACGCGCAGATGTGTCGGCTCAGGAACCGGAACCGATGGGGCCGTTCAGCGGCCCCCCTTCAATGGATGGCCGTTCAGCGGCCACCTTCCATGAATGGCCCTCAATAGATGCCGAGCCAGGCCTCGATCGGGCCTTTCAGGATGGGCACCTGGAACCAGATTTCGAACAGGACGAAGAAGAAGACCGACGTGCCCAAACTGACCGTCGCGGCCTGCCACGCCCGGTACCGCCCCTGCACGACCATCACGCCGAACAGGTAGATCGCGGTGGCGACGTAGAGGCCCAACAGAACCGTCAGCACCACGAAGACGACCATCGGCAGGCCGAAGGCCAGCACGCGGCCGGTTTGCTCCCGGTTCAGGAAGACCTCGCCGCTGGCGCGGTGGTGGCGGAAGGCCTGGACCAGCGTTCCCAGGCTGGCCAGCACGACCAGCAGGCCGATGTAGAAGGGGAAGTAGCCCGCCTGCGGGCCTGCGTCGTCCCAGCCGATCCCGTGCTCCCACGATCCGCCGGCCACGACGGCGCCGAAGATGCCGGTGGCCAGCGCCGCCGCCACTTCCATGGTGAAGCGGGTCAGCACGACGCCGGACGGCTTGGTCCCGGAAAACAGTTGCATGCTACGCACTCCGGAAAGACAGCCGGGGCGGACGGATGCCCACCCCGGCCCGGATGGGGACGCTTACTGGACGATCCAGTTTTCGGTCTTGAAGACCTCGACCGCCCGCGTCTCGTCCGCCTTCACGAACTTGACCATCTCCTCGCCGGCCAGGAACGTGTCCGATTGGGACGTGCGCTCGATGTATTCCTTCCACTCCGGCGTGGCGCTGACCTTCTTCAGCAGGTCGGCGTAGAAGGCGACCGCTTCCGGCGGCGATCCGGCCGGCAGCCAGACGGTGCGCGGCATGCGGTAGCTGTCGATGGCGATCCCGGATTCCTTGCAGGTGGGGATGTCGCTCCAGGCCATGTCCTTCGCCACCTTCGGGCCGGCTTCCATCCGGGCCGGGCTGAAGACGCACAGCGGGCGCACCATGCCCGCCTTCCACTGGCCGATGTTTTCGTTCGGGTTGTTGATGTTGGAATCGATGTGCGCGCCGGCCAGTTGGACCGCGGCCTCGCCGCCGCTCTTGAACGGGATGTAGGTGAACTTGGCGCCGGTGGTCTGCGAGATCAGGCTGACCAGGGTCTGGTCGGTGTCCTTCGACTGGCTGCCGCCCATGCGCAGCCCGTCGGGCTTCTTCGCCGCGTCGATGTAGCTCTTGACGTCCTTGAAGGGTGCCTCGCCGTTCACCCAGATCAGGAATTCGTCCAGCGCCATGGTGGCGACCGGCGCGAAGTCCGACGCCTTGTAGCCCAGCTTGGCGACGTACGGCAGCAGATACTGGTTGTTGGTGCCGAAGGTCAGCTTGTACGGGTCGCCCGCGGCCGTGGCCGAATAGACGAAGCCCTCCGCCCCGTTTCCGCCGCCCTTGTTCACGACGACGATGGGCTGGTTGATCAGCTTGTTCTTGGTGGCGATCGCCTGGATGGTGCGGGCGAAGTTGTCGGTGCCGCCGCCGGCGCCGGAGGTGACGACGAACTCCACCGGCTTCGTGGGCTTCCATTCCGCCGCGGCAGCCATCCCGGCCGAGAAGGCCGACGCCAGCAGGGCGGCGGCGAGGATCGACTTTTTCATTCTGGTTTCCTCCCTTTCTTTAGAAATTGGTCAGGCGTTGGGAATCATCCGGCGGCAAGGCGCTGTGCCGGTTCGGCGGCCGGGGACGCCATGCGGGCGGCCAGCAGCAGCGCCGCACGGCTGGCGCCGATGTTGGCGATGCCGCGTCCGGCGATGTCATAGGCGGTGCCGTGCGCCGGGGTGCAGATGGGGAAGGGGAAGCCACCCAGCATGGTGACGCCCCGGTCGAAGCCCATCAGTTTCATCGCGATCTGGCCCTGGTCGTGGTACATGGTCAGCACCGCGTCGAAGGCGCCGCCCTTGGCGCGCAGGAACACCGTGTCGGCCGGGTAGGGGCCGGAGGCGTTGAAGCCCTTCGCGACCGCCATCTTCACCGCCGGCTCGATCACGTCGATCTCCTCGCGCCCGAAATTGCCGCCGTCGCCCGCGTGCGGGTTCAGGCCGGCCACGGCGATGCGCGGGTTGGCGAAGCCGGCCGCGCGCAGGCAGCGGTCGGTCAGGGCCAGTTCGGCGACGATGGCCTCCGGCGTCAGGCTGTCCGCCACCTCCTTCAGGGGGATGTGCGAGGTGACGCGGGCGTTCCACAGGCCTTCCAGGATGTTGAACTCGCGCGCCGCGCCCTCGAATCCGATGACGTCCGACACGAAGCGGATTTCGTCGTCATAGCCGGCGTAGACGTAGCGCATCGCCTGCTTGTTGAAGGGCGTGAAGCACACGGCATCGGCCTCGCCGGCCTTCGCCATCAGCAGGGCGTGGCGGAAATTCGTCGTCGCGAAGGCGCCGCCGACCGCCGTGGCCTCGCCCCGCTTCACGTCGGCGGGGTCGAGATGGCCGAGGTCCACCAGGACCGGCCGGGCCGACGCATCCACCTGAGCGCCCTTTCCCACGACATCGATGTCGAGCGTCACGTTGGCGACGCGCGCCCCTTCCTCCAGCACACGGCGGTCGCCGATGACGACCAGTTTAGCCGCCGCCCGGACCTCGTCGAGCGCCAGGAGCTTGGCGGTCAATTCCGGGCTGACTCCGGCGGGATCGCCCATCGCGAGCGCGATGGTGGGACGCGAAGTTGCGGCTGATTGCGGCTGACGTGCCACAGGGAACTCCCTGGATTGGGGTTTTGAATGATTGATGGGTAGCACGAACAAAACACGACATCAAGCATGCTGAATTCTGAATTCAGCGTTCAGCATGCAGCCATTGACGCGGCGCTGGAGCGCGTGCATTCTCCATGCGTGTCGGCAGGCATGGTTGCGATGGGAGTGTCGGTGATGAGGGCGGCGTCGGACGTGGCGGACAATGGCAGCTTCCCGGAAACCGAAGGCGGTCGCATCGAACGCCCGACGCTGCACGACGTCGTGGTCAATCGCGTGCGCGACATGATCATCGAAGGCACGCTGCCCGCCGGGTCGCGCATCCACGAAGGCCAGCTCGGCCAGCAGCTGGGCATCTCCCGCACCCCACTGCGCGAGGCGCTGAAGGTGCTGGCCATGGAAGGGCTGGTGGAGCTGGTGCCCAGCCGTGGCGCCCTGGTCCGCAAGCTGACGGCCAAGGACGTGAAGGACATGCTGACCGTCCTGACCACGCTGGAGGAACTGGCCGGCCGCCTCGCCTGCCAGAACGCGACGGACGAGGACATCCGCCAGATCCGCCGCATGCACGACGAGATGATGGAGCTGTACCGGACGCGGAACCGGCTCCCCTACTTCAAGCTGAACCAGGCGATCCATTCCGCTTTCATCCGCGTGTCGGGGAACGAGGCGCTGGCCTCCGTCCACGGCATGCTCCAGGCGCGGCTGAAGCGAATCCGGTTCATCGGCAACGAGACGCCGGACACCTGGGCCGCCGCCGTCGCCGACCACGAGGACATGATCCAGGCGCTGGAGGCCCGCGACGGCGAACGGCTCGCCAAGGCTCTGGCCCACCATCTTGCGGAGACATGGATTCGCGTCCAGCACGCGATCTAGGTCTCCGAGTTTCCAACCACCAACCAAACCCAGCGGCCAACAAAACCAAATGGCACGCCGGGCAAACCCGCGGCAGTCAAGCCGCCGGGAAGGAGGAGACATGCACCCGCTTCAGCCCAACGCTTCCATGCCGAACCAACCCGTCGCCGTCGCGCTCGTCGGCGCCGGGGAGTTCGGCGCCACCTTCGCCGCCCAGGCCCGCCGCATCCCGGCGCTCGACCTGCGCGTGGTCTGCGACCGCGACGTCGTCCGTGCGCAGAACGCGCTGCTCAGCGGCGGCTTCGCGGCGGATGACGTGGCCGTCTGCGACAGCCGTGCCGCCATCCTGGCCGCCGTCGAACGGCGCAAGGTGGCGGTCGTGGCCGACCTCGCCCTGCTGGCCGACCTGCCGCTGAGCATCGTCGTCGAGGCCACCGGCCAGCCGGAGGCCGCCGCCCAGGTCGCCGAAACGGCGCTCGCGTCGGGCTATCACATCGCGCTGGCCACCAAGGAGACGGAGGTGGTCATCGGCCCGCTTCTGTCCCGCCGCGCCCGCGCCGCCGGGCTGGTCCACACCCCGGTGGACGGCGACCAGCCCAGCCTGCTGATGGGCCTGATCGCGCGCGCCCGGATGCTGGGGCTGCCCGTCGTCGCGGCCGGCAAGGCCGGCGAGTCCGACTATGTCTTCGACCCGGTGGCGGAAACGGTCACCTGCTGGGGCCGCACCGTCGCCGTGCCGGGTTACGGCCGACTGTTCGACGCCGGGGCGGATCTGCGGTCGGTCCTCGCCGACCGCGTGGTGCCGTCGCTGGAAACCGCCACGGTTCCCGACCTGTGCGAACTGGCCGTCGTCGCCAACCACACCGGCCTGTCCGCCGACCGGCCGGAACTGCACGCCCCCGTGGCCCGCACGGTGGAGCTGGCGACCGTCTTCCGCCCGGCGGAGGACGGCGGCATCCTGGGCCGGCGCGGCGCCGTGGATGTCTTCGCCTGCCTGCGCCGTCCCGATGAACTGAGCTTTGCCGGCGGCGTCTTCGTGGTGGTTGAAACGCCCGACGCGGCGACCGGTCGCCTGCTGGGCGGCAAGGGCATCCCGGCCAGCCCCGATGGCCGCTATCTGATGCTGCACAACCCGGTGCATTTGCTGGGAGTCGAGGCGCCGGCCTCCGTCCTGTCGGCGGCGTGCCTGGGCCGCTCCACCGGCGGGGACGAGGTCCTGCCCCGCGTGGAGCTGGGCGCCCGCGCGGTCCGCGACCTCGCGGTCGGCGAGACGCTGGCGATGGAGGCGCGCCACGCCATCCCCGCCGTCGATCCGCTGATCCTGCCCAACCGCAGCCTGGAGGCCGACGCCCCGGTTCCCTACTACCTCGCCGCCGACCGGCGGGTGACGCGCCCGGTCGCCAAGGGCCAGGTGCTGACCATGGCCGACGTGGAAGTGGACCCGAACAGCACCCTGCTACGCCTGCGCCGCGAGCAGGACGCGGCCTTCGCAGGGGCTGTGGCCTAATAGTCCCCTCTCCCCTCTGGGGAGAAGGTTAGGGTGAGGGGGTTGCGCTTCTGCCGGGTGTAGCAGAATAGCAGGGCCCCCTCACCGGCTCTCGGCGAAGCTTTGCTTCGCCTGACGCCGTCAGCGCAAACTTCGTTTGCGCGAGAGGCCCTTCGGGCCACCCTCTCCCCAGAGGGGAGAGGGCTAATGCCGTCACCGCCCATGACCCAGAGCACCTTGGCGCCCTTTGCTACGCGGGGTATGGTTGCGGCTTCGCACCTCCCTGAACAACGCCCTGGACAAGGACGGACCATGCGCCTCATCGGCCTGATCGGCGGCTTGAGCTGGGAATCCTCCGCCGAGTACTACCGCATCATCAATCAGGCGACTCAGCGGCGGCTAGGCGGCGTCCACTCCGCCCGGACCCTGATGTATTCCTTCGATTTCGGGGAGATCGAGGCGCTCCAGGCCCGCGGCGAATGGGACGCCGCGACCCGTCTGATGGTCGATGCGGCGGAACGGCTGGAACGCGGCGGCGCCGACGTTCTGCTGATCTGCTCCAACACCATGCACCGTATGGCCGGCGAGGTCGAAGCGGCCACGGGCGTGCCGCTGCTGCACATCGCCGACCCCACCGCCGCGCGCATCGCGGCGGCCGGCCTGCGCCGGGTGGGGCTGCTCGGCACCGCCTTCACCATGGAGCAGGACTTCTACAAGGGCCGCCTGTCCTCGAAGTTCGGCTTCGACGTGCTGGTTCCCGACGCCGAGGACCGGCAGACGGTGCACCGGATCATCTACGACGAGCTGGTCAAGGGCATCGTGCGCCCGGAGTCGCGCGACGCCTATCGCCGCATCATCGCCCGCCTCGTAGACGCGGGGGCCGAGGCGGTGATCCTCGGCTGCACCGAAATCATGCTGCTGGTGAAGCCGGAGGACAGCCCGGTCCCCGTCTTCGACACCACCACCATCCACGCCGAGGCCGCGGTGGATGCGGCGCTCGGCGACGACGCTTCCTAAACCGCAGGCTCCGTCACTCGCGGAGCCCCACCTGCTCCCATTTGGTATCCGGCACCACCACCAGCTTGCCGACGAAGCCCTTGCCCATGAAGTCCTGCTGGGCGCGGTGGAAGTCCGACAGCTTGTAGGTCCCGGCCAGCAGCGGCTTGATCCGCCCGTCCTCGATGTAACCCAGCAGCCGGCGGAAGGCGCCCCGCGTGCCCTGGGACGAGCCGTGAAGCTGAAGGTGCTTCAGGTACAGCGTCCGCAGGTCGAGCTGCACCACCGGCCCGGCGATGGCCCCGGCGGTCGTGTAGCGCCCCTCCGGCCGCAGGATGCGCAGCAGGTCGTTGAACATCGGCCCGCCGACGAGGTCGGCCACCACGTCGATGGGCTGGCCGCCCGTGGCCTCCGCCACGGCGGCGGGGAGGTCGGCGGCGGTTCGGGCGATGGCGGCCTCCGCGCCGATCTCCAGCATGGCCGCTTCCTTGCCGGGGGCGGTGACGGCGTAGGGGATGGCGCCCCGCGCCCGGCAAAGCTGAACGATGGCCGAGCCGACGCCGCCCGACGCCCCGGTGACCAGCACGCGCTCCCCGGCGGCGACCGAGGCGCGGTCCAGCATGTGCTCCCCGGTCAGGTAGGCGCAGCAGAAGGTCGCCAGTTCGGCGTCCGTCAGGGTGCTGGTCGTGGCGTGGGCGTGGTCGGACGGCGCGGTCATGTACTCCGCGTAGCCGCCGTCGCGCCCGTGCCCGATGTAGTCGATGTTGGCGAGGCTGTCGTCTTCCGCGTTGTAGATGCTGAAGTCGATCACCACCCGCTCGCCGATGCGGGATTGCGGCACGCCGTCGCCGACCGCGACGATCCGCCCGACCGTGTCCGTGCCCTGGATGCGCGGGAAGGTGAGGGTGGAGCGCTCGCCCCGTCCGCGCCAGGAGGACACGGCGTCCGGATCGCTCTCCGTCCCGTAGGCGCCCTGGCGCACCCACACGTCGGTGTTGTTCATGCCGCAGGCGGACACCTCCACCAGCACCTCGCCGGGAGCCGGGGCGGGAACCGGCACGTCCTCGCGGTAGACGAGCTTGTCGAGCCCGCCGTGCCCGGTCAGGACAACGGCGCGCATGGTGCGGGGCAGGGAAGAGGTGTTCGCAGGGGCGGTCACGGCAGCAGCCTCCATAATTCCAGTCATCGGGGTTCCGGTCGTCGGATTACAGCTCGGCCGCGACGGCCTTCACGGCGCCCACCGCCGCCGCGACCACCTTGTCCGCCTCCTCCCGCGTCAGGCACAGCGGCGGGGCGAAGCCCAGGATGTCCCCCTGCGGCATGGCACGGGAGATGACGCCGCGCTCCAGCATGGCCGCGGACAGCCGCGGGCCGACCTTGGCCTCCGCCGGGAAGAAGCGGCGGTCGTCCTTGTCGGCCACGAACTCCACCGCGGCCAGCAGCCCTTCGCCGCGCACCTCGCCGACCAGCCGGTGCCCGGCCAGAGCTTCGCTCAGCGCCGCGCGGAAATAGGCGCCGGTCTCCCGCGCGTTGTCGACAAGGCCAAGCTCGTCGATCAGCGCCAGATTGGCGACGCCCGCCGCCGCGCACAGCGGGTGGGCGGAGTAGGTCCAGCCGTGCCCGATGGGGCCCATCATGTCCGATCCCTTCTCCAGCACCCGCCAGACCCGGTCCGCCACGATGGTGCCGGACAGCGGCGCGTAGGCGGAGGTCAGGCCCTTGGCGATGGTGATCAGGTCCGGCTTGATGCCGTAATGATCGGAACCGAACATGCTGCCCAGCCGCCCGAAGCCGGTCACCACCTCGTCCGCGATCAGCAGGATGTCGTACTTCGCCAGCACCGCCTGGATCTTCTCCCAATAGCCGGCGGGCGGCGGGACGATGCCGCCGGTGCCCAGCACCGGCTCGC
>Ga0065721_10007328_pt1 | contig 11234 bp, 9 predicted proteins | sample Mesricmetagenome_FD_59108 | JGI IMG/M metagenome (GOLD analysis project Ga0065721, IMG submission 59108) | Mesophilic microbial community from rice straw/compost enrichment Sample: eDNA_1 v2 (version 2) | ecosystem: Engineered > Solid waste > Grass > Composting > Bioreactor | place: USA: Davis...
GCGAGTGCGGTCGGTGCCGCGGCCGTGCAGGCGCGCGAGCTTGAGCGCGGCTTCGTTCGCCTCGGCACCGGAGTTGCCGAAGTACACGCGGCCCGACTCCCCCGTTCCGGCCAGACGCTTCAGGCGCGCGGCCATCGCCAGCTGCGGCGGCGTCGCGAAGTAGTTCGAGACGTGCGCGAGGGTCGCCGCCTGCGCGGTGATCGCCTCGACGAACACCGGGTGCGCGTGGCCCAGGGCGTTCACGGCGATCCCGGCGAGGAAGTCGAGGTACTTCTTGCCGTCGCCGTCCCACACGAAGGCGCCCTCACCGCGCACGAGCAGCGCCATGCGATCGCCGAAGCTGCGGACGAGGTCGCGTCCGGCGTCATCCTGCCAACTCGTGTCCGCGTTCACGCGACCACCTCCGTTCCGATTCCTTTGTTCGTGAAGAGTTCGACGAGCACCGAGTGCGGCACGCGTCCGTCGATGATGGCGGCCGTGGGCACGCCCCCGTCGACGGCGTCGAGGCACGCCTGCATCTTCGGGATCATCCCCGACTCGAGCGTCGGCACCATCGCCCGCAGCTCGGTCGACGTCAGGTGCGACACGAGCGAGTCGCGGTTCGGCCAGTCGGCGTACAGGCCCGGGACGTCGGTGAGCACGACGAGCTTCTTCGCGTTCAGTGCGATCGCGAGGGCCGCCGCGGCCGCATCGGCGTTGACGTTGAGCGAGGTGCCGGGGTGGTCGAGGTCGGGGGCGATGCTCGAGACGATCGGCACGCGACCGGCGGCCAGGTGGTCGAGGACCGGCTGGGGGTCCACCGTGACGACGTCGCCCACGCGCCCGAGGTCGTGCTCGACCCCGTCGACGACGACGCCGCGGCGGCGACCGCCGAAGAGCCCGGCATCCTCTCCGCTCAGGCCCGTCGCGAGCGGACCGTGCGCGTTGACCTTGGCCACGAGCTGCGGGTTGATCTGCCCGGTGAGCACCATGCGCACGACCCCGATCGCCTCGGTCGAGGTGACGCGGTAGCCGCCGCGGAACTCGCTCGGGATGTCGAGGCGGTTGAGCATCGACGAGATCTGCGGTCCCCCGCCGTGCACGACGACCGGCTTCACGCCGACGTAGCGCAGGTAGGCGATGTCGGCGGCGAAGGCGTCCTGCAGCTCGTCGCTGACCATCGCGTTGCCGCCGTACTTCACCACCACCACCTGGTCGCGGTACTTGCGCACCCAGGGAAGGGATTCGACGAGCGTCACGGCCCGTTCGCTGGCGGCGGCGGGATCGGTGTCCTGGAGGTCGACGTGGGTCATGAGGAGTAGGCGCTGTTCTCGTGGACGTAATCGTGGGTGAGGTCGTTGGTGCGGATGGTGGCCGCGGCGTCGCCGACGCGGAGGTCGACGACGAGGTCGGTCGCCCGCGGCGTGAGGTCCACGTCGTCGCGCGGACGGTCGGGCCCGCCGGCGGTGCACACGCGCACGCCGTTCATCCACACGTCGACGTCGTAGGGGTCGAAGGCGGCGGCGGTGGTGCCGATCGCGGCGAGCACGCGCCCCCAGTTGGCGTCGTTGCCGAAGATCGCGGCCTTGAAGAGGTTGTTGCGGGCGATCGAGCGACCCACCTCGACGGCGTCGTCCTCGCTGGCGGCGTTGACGACCCGGATGGTGATGTCGTGGCTCGCCCCCTCGGCGTCGCCCTGCAGCTGGGCGGCGAGGTCGTCGCACACCGCGGCGAGGGCTGTCGCGAACTCCTCGGCATCCACGCGCACGCCGCTGGCTCCGCTGGCCAGGAGCGTCACCTGGTCGTTCGTCGACATGCAGCCGTCCGAGTCGAGCCGGTCGAAGCTCACGCGCGTGGCCGCGCGCAGCGCCGCGTCGGCCTCGGCGGCGTCGAGCACGACGTCGGTCGTCAGCACGACGAGCATGGTCGCGAGTCCCGGGGCCAGCATTCCGGCGCCCTTGGCCATGCCGCCGATGCTCCAGCCGTCGCCGTGGTGCGCGGCGCGCTTCGGCTTCGAATCGGTGGTCATGATCGCGAGGGAGGCGTCCTCGCCGCCGTCGGCCGAGAGCGCGGCGACCCCCTGGTCGACCCCCTCGAGCACCTTCGCGCGGAAGACCTCGTCGCCGGTGCCGATCAGCCCGGTCGAGCACACGACGACATCGCCCGCCCCCACGCCGAGCAGCTCGGCGGCGCGTTCGGCGGTCTGGTGGGTCGTCTGGAACCCGAAGGCACCGGTGAAGCAGTTCGCTCCCCCGGAGTTCAGCACGACGGCTTCGATCACCCCGTCCTTCACGACCTGCTCCGACCAGAGAATCGGGTTGGCCTTGGCGCGGTTCGAGGTGAACACCGCCGCCCCGACCTTGAGCGGGCCGCGGTTGACCACGAGCGCGACGTCGCGCGCTCCGGACGACTTGAGTCCGACGGCGACGCCCGCCGCTTCGAAACCTGCGGGGACGGTCACACTCACGGGGCGACTCCGTTCACGGGAAGGGCTGTGGTCTCGGCGAGGCCCAGCGCGATGTTCAGGGACTGCACGGCGGCTCCCGCCGTGCCTTTGACGAGGTTGTCGACGGCGGCGACGACGGTCACGCGGTTCGCCGCGCGATCGATCGCGAGGCCCATCGAGGCGATGTTCGCACCGAGCACGTCGGCCGTGCGCGGGAAGACGCCCGCCGGGAGCAGCTCGACGAAGGTCTCGTCGGCGTAGGCGTCCTCCCACGCGGCCCGGATCTCGGCATCCGTCGCCCCCTCGACGATCGGAGCCGACGAGGTGGCCAGGATGCCGCGCGCCATGGGCACCAGCACGGGGGTGAAGGAGAGTCGGATGCCGTCGCGCGGCGCCCCCGCGGCGGCCAGCGCCTGCCGGATCTCGGGGATGTGCCGATGCGTCCCGCCGACGGCGTAGGGATTCGCGGTGCCGAGGATCTCGCTCGCGAGGAGGTTCGTCTTGGCGGACTTGCCGGCGCCGCTCGGGCCGACCGCGAGGACCGAGACGATGTCGCCCGGGTCGATGACCCCCGCTGCGACCCCCGGGGCGAGGGAGAGGGCGACGGTCGAGGCGTTGCAGCCGGGGGCGGCGATGCGGGTGGCGCCGCGCAGGTGCTCGCGCTGCTTCACCCCGTCGACGGTCAGCTCGGGAACGCCGTAGGCCCACGGCTCGGGGTGCTCTCCCCCGTAGAACGCGGCCCAGTCCTCCGCCGAGGTGAGGCGGTGGTCGGCGCCGGCGTCGATCACCAGAGGGGTGTCGGCGAGGGCGTCCGTGTACTGCGCCGACTGCCCGTGCGGCAGGGCGAGCACGACGATGTCGTGACCGGCGAGCACCTCGGGAGTGGTCGGCTGCAGCTCGAGGTGCGCGAGCGAGCGCAGGTGAGGCTGGTGGGCGACGAGACGCTGGCCGGCGCTGGAGTGCGCGGTGACCGTGCGGATCTCGACGTCGGGGTGATCGGCGAGGAGGCGGAGGATCTCGCCGCCCGCGTAGCCGGAAGCGCCGGAAACGGCGACCGAGAGGGTCATGTATCCACCTTACGAGTCGGGGCTGATGCTGCACGCAGCGTGAAGCGGGGCGGCGACGCCCGTATGCCCGACCGGTGGCGGGTTACGAGGTCGCCGAGAATCGGCGCGCGACCCGACGTCGACGCTCGTCACCGGTGCTCACGAAGAGCTCCTCGGTGCGTGCGGTGGTCGACGACATAGTGGCGAGGGTATCCGCCGTGGGGCCGACAGGGCAAATCCCCCGCGGTCGGGCTCGCCGCGCGGCCGTGCAGCTCCGCGCCGTCGAATTGTGTCCCCCAAATGGGGGACAAGAAGCAGGTATGCTGAACCGCCTGCCCTCATCGCCGGGTACTTCCGACTGCCCCCTTTCCGGCGATGAGGGCAGTGCTCTGTCCGCGTGCGCCGTGCTGTCGGGGCGCTTCGGGAGCCTCCGCTCGAGCCGGGCGCGCGAACCCCGTCGGGCGGGAGAAGAACGCACCACGCCGAAGCGCCGCGCAGCCTGAACCGCGCGGCGCTCCGGATCGTCCGGCTGATCAGTCGCGGATGGCCGCTCCGAACCGCTCCGCGGCGACCGCGACCCCGGCGAGCTTCGCCTCGGTCGCCTCGGCCGCGGTGAGCGTGCGGTCGTCCGCGCGGAAACGCAGGGCGAAAGTGAGGCTCTTCGTGCCCTCGGCGAGGCCCTGACCGCGGTAGTCGTCGACGAGACGCGCGCCCTCGAGCAGAGGCGCTCCCCCGGCGATGAGCGCGGCGCGCACATCGCCCGCGGCCACCTCGAGCGGAACGGTCAGCGACACGTCCTGCGTCGCCGCAGGGAATCCCGACAGGGATGCCGCGACCACGCGCGACTGGGCCAGCTCGAGCATCGCGTCGAGGTCGAGCTCGGCGACGAGCACGCGACCCGGCAGGTCGGCCGCGGCCGACACCGCGGGGAGCAGTTCGCCGACGTAGCCGACGTCCTGGCCCGACGCGAGGACGCGAGCGGTGCGGCCCGGGTGCAGCGCGGCGCGCTGGGCCTGCACGAGCTCGATGTCGAGCCCGGCGGCCGCCGTCAGCACGCGCACCGCGTCGACGGCATCCGCGAGGTCGGCGGCCAGGGCGGGCTGCCCGGGCTGCTTGGCGACGGAGTGCCCGGCCAGCAGGATCGCGACGTGACGCCGCTGCGGCGGGATCGACGCGTCGAGCGCGGCGAGGGTGGCGGCGTCCGGGCGCACGGCGAGCGGCGGCACCGACGCGGTTCCGTACTGCACGCCCGGCTTCGGCAGGAAGACCGTCCCCGCTTCGAAGAGCGCCAGGTCGACGATGCCGCGCGAGACGTTGCGGTGCGCCACCTGCAGCAGCGCCGGGATCAGCGAGCGGCGCAGGAACGGCGCGAGACCGTCGAGCGGGTTCGCGAGCTTGACGCTGGGCAGCTTCTCACCCGAGGGGGAGCCGTGCAGCGCGTTCTGCTCCTCGGTGGTGAAGGGGAACGACGGCGTCTCGACGAAACCCGCGGCAGCGAGAGCGTTGGCGACGCGGCGGCGGCCCTGCTGCGCGGAGGTCAGGCCGCGTCCGGACGGCGGCGTCGGCAGGATCGAGGGGATCCGGTCGTACCCGCCGATGCGCGCGACCTCTTCGGCGAGCGTCCACCGGTCCGTGAGGTCGGGTCGCCACGACGGCGGGACGACCAGGCGCTGCGCGCCCTCGTCGAGCACGCGGCATCCGATCTTCTCGAGCGAGGCGACGACCTCCTCGTCGGGGTAGTCGACGCCGATCAGGCCGGAGACGAACCCGTCGGGCAGCACGATGCCGTCGATGTGCACCTCGGTGCGCAGCGCACCGCCCACGGTCGTGTCGAGCGTGCCGCCGGCGTACTCGACCATGAGGTCGGCGACGCGGCGCGCGGCGGCGAACGGGACGTTGGGGTCGACACCGCGCTCGAAACGGCGCGACGCCTCGGAGGGCAGCTTGTGCCGGCGGGCGGTGCGCGCGATCGTCACCGTGTCGAAGACGGCGGCCTCGATGAGCACGTTGCGCGTCGCGTCGGTCATCTCGGTCGTCCCGCCACCCATGACACCCGCCAGGCCGATGGGCCCGGACTCGTCGGTGATCAGGAGGTCTTCGGGATCGAGGGCGCGCACCTTGCCGTCGAGGGTCTCGAGACTCTCGCCGGCGTGCGCGCGGCGGACGGTGATGCCGCCCTGCAGGCGATCGAGGTCGTAGCCGTGGATGGGCTCGCCGAGCTCGAGCATCACGTAGTTGGTGATGTCGATCAGCACGCCGAGGGAGCGGATGCCGGCCAGCGTGAGCCGCGCGATCATCCACGCCGGCGTCGGCTTGGTCGGGTCCACGCCCCGCACGATGCGCGCGACGAACTCCGTCGCGCCGACGCGACCGCGGATGGGCGCCTGGTCGTCGACCGCGACCGGGAACCCGGTCCCGGGGTCGAGGTCGCCCCACGCGCGCTCGGCGGGGTCGCGGAAGGCGGCGCCGGTGGCGTGCGAGTATTCGCGGGCCACGCCGCGCAGCGACAGGGCGTAGCCGCGGTCGGGGGTGACGTTGATCTCGACGGCGACGTCGTCGAGCCCGAGGAGCGCGATCGCGTCGGTGCCGACGGGCGCGTCGAGTCCGAGCTCGACGAGACGCAGGATGCCGTTGTGCTCGTCGCCGAGGCCCAGCTCGCGCGCGGAGGCGATCATGCCGTCGGAGACGTGACCGTAGGTCTTGCGCGCGGCGATCGGGAACGGTCCCGGCAGCACCGCACCCGGGAGGGTCACGACGACCTTGTCGCCGGGGAAGAAGTTGCCCGCACCGCAGACGATGCCGCGCACTCCCCCGTGCTCGGCGCCGACGTCGACCTGGCACCAGCGGATGGTCTTGCCGTTGGACTGCGGCTCGGCCTCGAACGAGACGACCTGTCCGACGACGATCGGCCCCTCGAGGTCGAAACGGTGCACGTCCTCTTCTTCGAAGCCGACCCGCACGAGATCGGCGAGCACCTCTTCGGGCGTGACGTGCGTCGGGAGGTCGACGTACTCACGCAGCCACGACAGCGGAACCCGCATCAGACCACCATTCCGAACTGCTCGCTGAAGCGCACATCGCCCTCGGCCATGTCGCGCATGTCTTGGACGTCGCTGCGGAACATGAGCGTGCGCTCGATGCCCATGCCGAAGGCGAAGCCCGAGTATTCCTCGGGGTCGATGCCGGCGGCGCGCAGGACGTTGGGGTTCACCATGCCGCAGCCGCCCCACTCGATCCATCGCGCCCCGCCCTTGAAGGTGGGGTGCCACAGGTCGAGCTCGGCGCTCGGCTCGGTGAAGGGGAAGTAGTTGGCGCGGAACCGCGTCTTGGCCTCGGGTCCGAACAGCACGCGCGCGGCGTGGTCGAGGGTGCCCTTGAGGTGCGCCATGGTGATGCCCTTGTCGACGACGAGGCCCTCGAACTGCGTGAACACCGGCAGGTGCGTCGCGTCGAACTCGTCGGTGCGGTACACCCGCCCCGGGCACAGCACGTAGATGGGAAGGTCGCGCTCGAGCATCGAGCGCACCTGCACCGGGCTCGTGTGGGTGCGCAGCACGAGGTGACGCGCGACCGGGTCGACGAAGAAGGTGTCCTGCATCTGGCGCGCCGGGTGATCGACGTCGAAGTTCAGCGCGTCGAAGTTGAACCACTCGTGCTCGAGCTCGGGTCCCTCGGCGATCTCCCACCCCATGCCGACGAAGATGTCGGACACCTGCTCCTGCAGAAGGGAGATGGGATGCCGCGCCCCGACGCGCGCGCGCTGCGGCAGCGCCGTGACGTCGATGCGTTCGGCCTCGAGCTGCGCGGCGGTCTCGGCCTCGGCGAGCTCGGCCTCGCGAGCGGCGAGCGCCTGATTGACCTGCCCGCGCGCCTGGCCGACCAGCTTGCCGAACGCGGCCTTCTGGTCGGGGGCGACGTGGCGCATCTGGGCGTTCAGCCGGGCGAGGGAGGACTGCTCCCCCGTGTGGGCGGAACGGGCGGACTTCAATTCGGCCGTGGTCGCGGCGGCGGCGATGGCGGCGAGCGCCTCATCGACCGCGGAGGCGACGGCCTCGGGGGTGATCTCGGGTGCGTCGGACACGAGATGAGAGTCTACCGACGGGCGGGGACACTCCCCCGCCCGTCGGGGCGACTCAGAGCGCCGACCCGCCGCGCTGGGCGACGATCAGCGAGGTATCGGTCGCGCCCTGCTGAAGGGGCTGCACGGGCTCGGCGACGTCACCGCGCGCCGAGCGCCGCAGGCGCTTCTCGACGACTGTCGCGACGAACGACAGGATCAGGCACAGCGTGATGTAGATCGCCCCCACCACGATGGTCGCGGGCACGATGGGCGAACCGACCGTCGGCTGCGCGCCGATGTACTTCGCGTAGAACAGCAGCTCGGGGTACGTGATGATGAAGCCGAGCGCGGTGTCCTTCAGCGTCACCACGAGCTGCGCGATGATGACCGGCATCATCGCGCGGATCGCCTGCGGCAGCAGCACGAGGCGCATCACGCCGGCCTTGCGCAGGCCGATCGCGTACCCGGCCTCGGCCTGACCGCGCGGCAGTGACTCGACGCCCGCGCGGATGACCTCGGCGAGGACCGACCCGTTGTAGCAGACGAGGGCGATGACCACGGCCCAGTACGGCTCCATGCGGATCCCGATGACGGGGAAGCCGTAGTAGAGCAGGAACATGAACACCAGCACCGGGATCGCGCGGAAGACCTCGATGACGGCGGTGAACGGCCAGCGCACCCACCGGTGGTCCGACAGACGCCCGATCGCGAGCACGAAGCCGAGCAGCAGCGCCCCGAGGGCCGCGGCGCCGAAGGCCGCGAGCGTGGCCAGCGTGGCATCCAGGATGCTCGTCCACACGTTGGTGTAGGTGAACGCCGACCACTTCTTGGCGGTGAACTGCCCCGTCTCGGCGAGCCGCCAGACGAGGAAACCCAGGATGCCGACCACGACGACGATCGTGAGCACGCCCAGGAGGCGGTTGCGCAGGATGGCCTTGGGACCGGGGACGTCGTACAGGACGCTGCTCATCGCGCGACCCTCCATCGGTTCTCGAGCGTCCGCTGCACCCACGAGAGCAGGAGCACCAGCGCGACGAAGATGACCATCACCCAGAGGATGACGACGAACGCGTTCTCACCGCGTTCGCTGAGGTAGTTGCGCACCGACCCGAGGTTGACGATCGAGAAGCCGGCGGCGACGGTGGTGTTCTTCAGCAGGGCGATGAAGACGCTCATCATCGGCGGGATGACCGAGCGGAACGCCTGCGGCAGCACCACGAGCGACATCACCTGACCGAAGCTCAGGCCGAGGGCGCGGGCGGCCTCGGCCTGCCCGACGGGAACGGTGTTCACACCCGAGCGGATCGCCTCGGCGACGTAGGTCGCCGTGTAGATGCCGAGGGCGCAGATGCCCAATGTCAGCGAGACGTCGCCGGTCAGACGGAGTCCGAGCAGGGGCGGGAGCGCGAACACGAAGGCGAAGAACACCAGCGTGAGCGGGGTGTTGCGGATGGCGCTGACGTAGAACGTGCCGACGCCGCGCGCGATCGGCACGGGCGAGACGCGCATCGCGCCGACGATGATGCCGAGTACGAGCGCGAGAGCGCCGCCGGCGAAGAACAGCACGAGCGTGCCGACGAGCGCTTGGCTCCAGATGTCGAGGTTGTCGGTGATGACACCCATGCGTGGTCCTTATCTCGAAGGAGGAGGGGCGGGGGCGACGCGTCGGGACGCGCCGCCCCCGGACGGATCACTCGTCGGCGGTGGGCTGCTCGCCCTTGATGCCGGCCGGCGCGAGGTTCTTGTCGAACAGCGCGGTCCAGACGTCGCCACCGTCGTTGAAGAGGGTGTTGATGTGGTCCTTCAGCACCGTGTCGCCCTTCGGGAGGCCGACGCCGTAGCGCTCCTCGCTGAAGGTGTCTCCCGCGATCTTGAAGGTCTCGGGCTCCTGCGCCACGTAACCGGCGAGGATCGCCTGGTCGGTCGTGACGGCGTCGACCGAACCCGCGCGCAGCTGCTCGAGGCACTGCGTGTAGGTGTCGTACTCGACGGTGTCGCCGGGGTTGTACTCGTCACGGATGCGCTGCAGCGGCGTCGAACCGGTCACCGAGCAGACGATCTTGCCCGCGAGGTCGTTCGGGCCCGTGATGTCCTCGTTGTCGGCGGCGACCAGCAGGCCCTGACCGGTGATGAGGTAAGGACCGGCGAAGTCGATCTGCGCCTTGCGCTTGTCGGTGATCGAGTAGGTGCCGACGTAGTAGTCGATGTTGCCGTTGACCAGCTCCTGCTCGCGGTTCGCGGAGGGGATGGTCTTGTACTCGATCTTGTCGGCGTCGAAGCCGAGCGAGGCCGCGATCCACTGCGCGATCTCGACGTCGAAGCCACCCCGCTCGTCGCTGATCGGGTCCTTGAAGCCGAGGCCCGGCTGGTCCTCCTTGACGCCGACGACGACCTTGTCGGCCGCGACCATGCGCTCGTAGGTGGGGCTGCCGTCGAGCGAGACGTCGGAGGCGACCTCCCACAGCTGCGTGGTGTCGGCCGAGTCGCCCTCGGCCCCGGGGGCCGCACCGGGGGTGCCGCTGTTGCAGGCCGTCAGGGCCAGCAGGCCGGCGGCGACGATGCTCGCGCCGGCGAGAAAACGTGTCTTACGCATGTGATGTCTCCTTGGTTACGTGTGCTGTGCTGTGCGGGAAAGGGTCTTCGGTGACGGCGCGCGGCATCGCCCTGCGGGTGCGGCGGTGCGATGCGATCGTGTCGGCGGGGAACCTCCTCGTTCGTCGCCGTCGGGGTGCGCGCTGTCAGTGCGTGATGAGCTTCGAGAGGAAGTCCTTGGCGCGGTCGGACTCGGGGCGGGTGAAGAACTGCTCGGGCGCGGCCTGCTCGACGATCTGGCCGTCGGCCATGAACACCACGCGGTTCGCCGCCTTGCGCGCGAAGCCCATCTCGTGCGTGACCACGATCATGGTCATGCCGTCCTTGGCGAGACCGACCATCACGTCGAGCACCTCGTTGATCATCTCGGGGTCGAGGGCCGAGGTCGGCTCGTCGAAGAGCATGACCTTGGGCTTCATCGCGAGAGCGCGGGCGATCGCGACGCGCTGCTGCTGGCCGCCGGAGAGCTGCGCGGGGAGCTTGTCGGCCTGATGCCCGACGCCCACGCGCTCGAGCAGCGCACGCGCCTCCTTCTCGGCATCCGCCTTCTTCATCTTGCGCACCTTGATCGGGCCGAGCGTGACGTTCTCGAGGATCGTCAGGTGCGCGAAGAGGTTGAACGACTGGAAGACCATGCCGACATCGGCACGCAGTTCGGCCAGGCCCTTCCCCTCTTTGGGAAGCTCCTTGCCGTCGATCGTGATCGACCCGCTCGTGATGGTCTCGAGGCGGTTGATCGTGCGGCACAGCGTCGACTTTCCCGACCCGGACGGACCGATCACGACGACCACCTCACCGCGGTCGACGGTGAGATCGATGTCTTTCAGCGCCTGGAACTGACCGTAGTGCTTCTGCACATCGGAGACGACGACGAGGGGCGCAGAGCCCGCCGGGGGAACGGATGCCATGTGTTCACCCTATGAGGATGTTGTGCGGGCGACCACATTCCCGCGCAGGCCTTAACCGTTCTGTAACAGCGGGGAACGCGCTCGGGCACTCCCGCGGGTCAGCGGGCGCGCTGGGCGAAAGCGGTCTCGTAGAGGCAGACGCTCGCCGCGGTGGCGAGGTTGAGCGACTCCGCGCGGCCGTAGATCGGCAGGCGCAGCGAGAG
>Ga0065721_10008159_pt1 | contig 11234 bp, 9 predicted proteins | sample Mesricmetagenome_FD_59108 | JGI IMG/M metagenome (GOLD analysis project Ga0065721, IMG submission 59108) | Mesophilic microbial community from rice straw/compost enrichment Sample: eDNA_1 v2 (version 2) | ecosystem: Engineered > Solid waste > Grass > Composting > Bioreactor | place: USA: Davis...
TGCTGTGCCTGCAAGGGCTATGGCTGAAGGACCACGGGCTGCCCCACACAACAGAAGCCGCAATGGCCAAATGGTGGGGGCCCAAGCTCGCCTACGACGTCGTACACCAATGCCTATTGTGCTTCGGCCATGGCGGCTATGACCGCGGCGTCATGGAACAGCGCCTCCGTGACATCCTGGGNTTCCAGATTGGCGACGGCACTGCACAGATCATGAATACCATCATTGCNCGCGCCCGGGCTGGCCGCCAAAATGTNCCNGCCTGAAGCCGTACGCAGCAGTCTGNCCACGCAACACCCGTCATCGCGGAAAAAACATAATCAGATCAGGAGACAACCATGCAGTTCGACCCCGTTTTGCTGCCCCCCCGCCGAGACCGCATGATCCGGGAAGGCCTTTGGCATGACCGTACAATTCTTCAAGACCTCGCCGCCTGCGTCGAGCAATGTCCTGACCAGAATGCCCTGACTGCCTTCCGCAGCGAAACCAATACCGTGACCCGATTCACTTACCGGGAAATGGACACCCTGGCTCGACGCATCGCAGTAGGCTTGTCGCGCCTGGGTATCGGGCGAAACGACGTGGTAGCCTGCCAACTTCCCAACTGGTGGCAGTTCACCCTGACCTATCTCGCCTGCTCGTACATCGGGGCAGTCATGAATCCCCTGATGCACATCTTCCGTGAGCGCGAACTTGGATTCATGCTCAAGCATGGCGAGGCAAAAGTCGTCATCGCGCCCAAACAGTTCCGCGGCTTCGACTACGAGGCCATGTACACCAGCCTGCAAGCATCGTTGCCCGACCTCAAGCACATCGTAGTCATCGACGGCGAGGGCGCCAATAGCTTCGAATCGTTGCTGAGCAAGCCCGAGTGGGAAAAGGAACCCGATGCCGAGACGATTCTTTCGCAGAGCCTACCGGGTCCGGACGACATCACTCAGCTGATCTACACATCGGGCACGACGGGCGAACCGAAGGGCGTCATGCACACCGCCAATACGCTCATGTCCAATATCATCCCGTACGCACAACGCGTGAAGCTATCTGCAGATGACGTCGTGCTCATGGCGTCACCCATGGCTCACCAGACCGGCTTCATGTACGGCTTGATGATGCCGATCATGTTGAAGGCGCGGGTCGTGTTGATGGATGTATGGGATCCACGCAAGGCGGTCGACACCATCATTGCTGAGAACTGCAGTTTCACCATGGCTTCGACGCCGTTCCTGACCGACCTGACACGCACCGTGGTAGAGACCGGCAAGAACCTGCCTTCCCTGCGCACCTTCCTGTGTGCCGGCGCCCCGATTCCCGGCCCGCTCGTCGAACAGGCGCGTAGCGCCCTGGGTATCAAGATCATCTCTGCCTGGGGCATGACTGAAAACGGTGCCGTCACACTGATCCGTCCCGAAGACGACGATGAGCGCGCTTTCACCACCGATGGCCTCCCTTTGCCCGGTGTTGAATTGCGTATCGTTGACGACAAGAACAATCCGATGCCCGTCGGCGAGCCCGGGCGCCTGCTCGTACGCTCCTGCTCGAATTTCGGCGGATACCTGAAACGCCCCCATCTGAATAGCACCGATGAAGACGATTGGTTCGACACAGGCGACCTGGCACGCATGGATGCCGACGGCTATATCCGCATCACAGGACGCAGCAAGGACGTGATCATCCGAGGCGGCGAAAACATCCCGGTTGTCGAGATCGAATCACTGCTGTACCGTCACCCGGCCATCGCCTTGGCGGCCATCGTATCCTACCCCGACGAGCGCATGGGCGAGCGGGCGTGCGCGATGGTCGTACTGAAGCCGGATCAAGCCTTTGACTTCGACGAAATGGTGTCGTATCTCAAGTCGCAGAAGGTCGCAAACCAGTACATACCGGAACGACTCGAAATCCTCGAGCAGATGCCCGCCACACCTTCGGGCAAGATACAGAAGTTCAAGTTGCGCGAAATGCTGCGCGAGATGCTCCAGAGCACGGAGAACCGGGCATGATCGACGCCCGTGCGCAGCCAAGCGAACCGGCCGACGTGTTTATAAGAACCGAAACACACGGCCGGGTCGGCCTGATCACGCTGGACCGCCCCCAGCAAATGAACGCACTCAACGATACGCTGATGGATCAGCTTGGGGCAGCCCTGCTCGCCTTCGACTGCGACGACGCCATCAGCGTAATAGTGATCACAGGCTCCGCACAGGCCTTTGCGGCCGGCGCAGACATCGCCGTCATGGCGGACTGGTCTTTCACCGATGTCTATAAGAGCCAGTTCATCACTCGCAACTGGGAAACGATCCGCTTGGTCCGAAAGCCGGTGGTTGCTGCTGTCGCGGGTTATGCCATGGGGGGTGGATGCGAACTGGCCTTGGCCTGCGACATCATCGTGGCCGCCGAGTCTGCCCGCTTCGCGTTGCCGGAGGTCAAGCTCGCCCTAATTCCCGGCGCGGGCGGCACACAGAGGTTGCCGCGTGCCATTGGAAAGGCCAAAGCGATGGACATGTGCCTTTCCGCAAGAATGCTGACGGCACAGGAGGCCGACCTATACGGCTTGGTGTCGCGCGTTGTCCCCGATGCCGCGCTTCTCGACGAATCCCTGGCACTCGCCACCCGTATCGCCGGATTCTCTGTGCCTGCGCTGATGGCCATCAAGACGGCAATCAATCGCAGTTGGGAGAGCCCGCTGAGCGAAGGGATACTCTTCGAGCGCCATACCCTGTATGAACGCTTCGCCTGCGAAGATTCACACGAAGGAATGCGCGCGTTCCTGGAGAAACGCCCGCCTGATTTCCAGCACCGCTGAACCGGGGCCATACCCGTTGCCCGGAACATCAAAACAGAACACTTCCGGCAACGGCCAAAAATAGAAGAACGATTGTTTCGGAGACAAACCATGCTGACCGTCAGTTTGATGAACGGATTGGTATACGGGGCGCTGCTCATCATCATGAGCTCCGGCCTCGCGCTCATCTACGGTCTTCGCCGGGTGGTGAATTTCGCCCACGGCGCCCTGTACATGCTAGGGGCCTACATTGGGTACACGATTGCCATCCACACTAGCTTCTGGCTGGCACTCCTTGTTGCTCCGGCTGTGATGATGGCGCTCGGCATACTGCTCGACCGTTACGGATTTCGTCTCCTGCAGGATCGTGAACCTCTGAACGTCATGCTCGTGACATTCGGCTTGTTGCTGATCCTGGAAGACCTCGTCGTATTCATTTGGGGGAAAGGAAATCACTCACTCTTCACGCCCGAACTGCTGCGGTTCAGCGTTCCCATCTTGGGCTCCGATCTGCCCGCCTATCGCCTAGCGGTCATGTTTGTGGGATTCGCGGTTGCAATCGGTCTGACACTTTGGCTGCGTTATTCGCGTGCGGGATTATTCGTGCGCGCCTCGAGTACCGATCCCCTGACCACTTCCATGCAAGGGGTCAATACAGACCGCCTGAGCGCCTTTATTGTCGGATTGGGCAGCGCGCTCGCAGGGCTTGCAGGCGTTATCGCGGGACCTTTTCTATCCTTGTCTCCCCACATGAGTTCGGACGTGCTCATCGACTCCTTCGTCGTGGTCGTCATTGGCGGCCTGGGCTCACTTGCCGGCGCGTTCATCGCAGCCCTGCTTCTTGGGATGATGCATGCCGTCGGTGCAGTCTATCTGCCCGAGGTTTCAGTGCTCCTTCCTTTCATCTTCATGATTGCCGTCCTGATCTGGAAGCCGACCGGCCTCTTGGGCAGTCGGACCTGATACTCGCTCGGGAAACCTTATGAAGCCAGTCTATTCCCTCTTGATTGCCGTGCTCGCCATCCTGGCGGGCTGGTTGGTCATGGTGGCAACTCCCTCGGAAGCGCTACTTGGCACGTTTACACAAGCCCTTCTCTACGCGTTATTCGCCTTGGGCGTCGGGTTTCTTTTGAAGCAGAACGGCTTAGTAAGTTTTGGTCATGCTCTCTATTTCGGGGGGGCCGGCTACGTGATGGGCATCATCTTGACCCTAGGATGGATGCCGGCCGAATGGGCCATTCTCGCGGTGGTCATGTTCGTCGGCGTGGTGTCATTCGCCGTCGGACTGGTCATTGTCCGTGTGCCAGGGATCGCCTTTGGCATGCTCACACTTGCCATCGGCCAAATGTTCTTCCTATTGGCCACGCGTGCGCGAGGCATGACGGGCGGCTCGGACGGCATGGGTGTCCCGTGGCCGAACACCTTGTTCGGCGTGCCGCAAAGCGTTCTATACAAACCTGAGACCCTCTTCATGGTGACGTGGGTCGCGCTGATACTCGTCACCCTTACCCTGCATCTACTTTTGAAGACGCGCTTCGGAGCCATCACGGAAGCCATCCGAGATAACGAAGAAAGGGCCCGCTTCATTGGCATACGCACCACGATACCCCGGGCGCTCGTGTACGCAATTTCCGCGGTCGTCTCGGCGATCGCCGGATTGCTCTCGAATTTCAATTCCGGCTTCGCTGCACCGGAGAGCCTGCATTGGAGTGTCTCGGCCATCACGCTGCTGATGGTGATCGTGGGGGGCTACCTCACGCTCATCGGGCCGATTGTCGGCGCCATCGTGTATTTCCTCGTCAGCGATATTCTCGGCGACTACGCCACCTACTCGCTCGCTATTTTCGGCGTCGCCCTCATCGCCGTCATCGTGTTCGCACCGCACGGCATTACCGGCGCACTGGTACATGGGCTGAGGAGGAAGCACAGAAACAAGACTCTGCCCACGCTGCAGACGCATACTGGAAGGGAGACGGCATGAGTTCGCATGTTCTGGAAGCTCGCGAAGTTGCCCTCTATTACGGTGGTGTAAAAGCACTGAATGGGGTGGATCTGGCCTTGCAACGTGGCCGCATCTGCGGGCTCATCGGCCCGAATGGAGCCGGCAAATCGACTGTCATCGACGCCATCACGGGTAGACGTCCCGTCACGCGCGGACGCATCGTCCTCGATGGCCAAGACATCACCCAGCTGGACCCTGTCGAGCGCCGTCGCCGTGGGCTATCCCGCAGCTTCCAGCGCACCAGCATCTTCGGGGGCATGACGGTACGCAGGCAAGTAGAACTTGCTTCCTGGAAGATGGGGTTGCAGGACTGGCGCGTCGACGCAGACGCGGTCTTGCAGGAACTAGAGCTGGCGGATCTGGGCGATACGTTGGCCCACGACCTGGGCTACGGCCAACAGCGGCGACTTGACCTGGCTTTAGCTCTAACGGGCCGCCCCAAGGTTTTGTTGCTCGATGAACCTATGGCAGGCTTGTCCGCCAAGGAATCGCACGACCTGGCGCAACACCTGAAGGCGCTGACCTCTCAGTGGGACGTATCCGTATTGCTCGTTGAGCATGACATGGACGTCGTATTCGGCATATCGGACACGGTCGTGGTGTTCGAACTGGGCCATGTCATCGCCAACGGCACGCCCGCCGAAGTGAGAGCGGACCCGCGTGTACGCGAAGCCTACTTNGGGAGCGCNGCATGACCACACTCCTGTCTCTGCGCAACGTGCAGGCNTATTACGGTTCCGCCCACATCTTGCANGGCCTCACCNTGCACATCGACCGCGCCGAACGCGTGGCATTGGTCGGGCGCAACGGCGTGGGCAAGACCACGGTGGTCAATACCGTGCTCGGAATTGCCCAAATGAAGGCGGGAGACCTGCTGCTGGCAGGAAAACCCATTGTGCGCACGCGGCCCTATCTGGCGGCGCAGCACGGTATTGCCGTCGTTCCTCAAGGCCGCCGGATCGTCGCCAATCTTACGGTCGAGGAAAACCTGATACTGGGCAGCGCCGTAGGACGCAAGGGCCCCTGGACCTTGCCAGCGATCTACAAACTTTTCCCCATTCTGCAGGAGCGTGCCCATACGCCAGGCACGGCATTGTCGGGGGGCCAACAGCAGATGCTGGCGGTCGGCCGCGCACTCATGGCCAACCCCGATCTACTGCTGTTGGACGAACCCACTGAAGGTCTCGCACCGGTCATCGTCGACCAGCTCGCCGACATATTCAACCATGTCGCGGATCAAGGTACAGCGCTCCTGCTGATCGAACAGAACATGAACTTGGTCGTGCGAGTGGCGCATCGCTATCTAGCCATGTCCAAAGGCACCGTCGTCCATGAAGGCACGGTATCCCACTCACCTGAATGTCTCGAGGATTTGCAGTCTCACGTTGTCCTTTAACTCGGCAGCCGGACCGACTCCGGCACCTGACTCCTTAGGAGGTCACTGATGAAACTCAAGGCCCTGACGCCGCTGCTCTTGGGAGCAGCCTTGATCACCGGCTTCACCCTGCCGGCCGCAGCACAAAACAAAGATCCATTGCGCATTTCACTGATCTCTTCCAAGTCCGGCCCGTTCGCGACCATGGGCACAGACGTGCTGAATGGTGTGCGATTCGCCGTGGAAGAAGCCAACGCCAAGGGTGGAGTCGATGGGCGCCAGATCATTGTCGCGGAAGGCGACGATGAGAGCACGCCGGACGCTGGCCGCCGCGTGGCCGAAAAACTGGTCCGGGAAGGCAACAAGTTCATAATTGGCCCCATCACGTCGGGCATCTCCCTAGCGCTCAGCCAAAACTTGGGGCGTTGGGATGCCGCCTTCATTGGCACCATCAGCAAAGCCGACCGCCTCACCACCGACGCCTGCAACCCGCGCTTCATCCGTACTAACCATTCCGACGCCATGGACATGGCCATGATCGAGACCTGGCTGCAGGACATCCAGGGCGACAACTTCGCGATCCTGGCCGCTGACTACGTGTGGGGTCATGACTCTGCCAAGCTGTTCGAGAAGGTGGTGACCAACAAGGGCAAGAAGGTATCACTCAAACTGTTCGCGCCATTGGGAACAAAGGACTATGCCCCCTACATCCAGCAGCTACGCGCAGCGAACGTTGACGCCATCTGGTTTGCCGACGTGTCGGGCGCCATCACATTCGTGAAGCAGGCAGCCGACTTCAACTTGATTCCCAAGACACCGCTCATTGGCCATGCCCTGCTGTCGAACTTCGTGATCAATGCCACGAACAAGGCCCTCGAGGGCGTGCCGGGCAACGTCGGCTTCACCCCCGATATCGACACACCCCAAGCAAAAGCCTTTGTGGAAGCATTCAAGGCGAAGCATGGTCGTTACCCGACCGATACGGAAGGCCAAGCCTACAACGGTGCCATGGTACTGTTCCAGGGAGTCACCAAGGCAAACAGTGTGGAGCCCAATGCCGTCATGGCTGCGCTGCGCGGCGCAGAAGTCGACAGCCTGTACGGCAAAGTAACGGTTCGGCCCGAGGACAACCAACTGTTGATCCCGAACTACATGGCGCGGGTGAAAGTGGCTGATGGTGGGCTTCGCCCCGTCATTGAGAAGGCCTATCCAGCGTCCATCACGCCGCCACCCTCGCCCCAGTGCAAAATGTAATGCAACGAATTCCCACGGCGTGAGCGCCCAGGTTTAGGGGGCCGAAGCGCGCAAGAAGCCCCCTGTCCTGTCGCCCAATGCAAGGTGGACCGTACATACGGTCCGCCATTTTCATTTTTCCGGCGTTTCGTCCGATTCGTCGGCCTCTTCCACCTGATCGCCCCCTCCGCGATCCAGCTTCTCCATGTTGTCCAACAGCTTCAACAGGTAATGAAGCATATGGGTCAGATCGCCCACGGAGAACTCGTCCAGCGCGTCCTCGTAGTAGGAACGTATCTTCGGACGGGCTTTTTCCTGCCACACGACACGCCCAGCCTCGGTCATTTTGACGAGGCGTGATCGGCGGTCACGCTCGTCGTACGCGCGACAAATATGCCCATCTCGCTCGAGTCGGCCGATGACGCCTGACAAATTTTGGCGGCTCACCATCAGGTACCGAGCGAGGTCATTGACACTCATCCCTTCCTCGGCGCCGGGACGAGACAACGCCCCCAACACCGCCCATTGTTGGGTGGTGAGGCCTTCACTTTCCACTGCGCGCGAACCCGTCTTATGCAGGAGATTCGCACACTGATAGAGGCGAAAGAACAGACGATTGGCCAGCTCCATGCGCACCAGTCGTGACGGATCCTCGGCGGTGGCGGATTCATTCATGGCTGGATCTCTGTGCATAAGGCTTCTTCCCCCTTGTCGGAAAGTGTTTGGACGCTTTTCTTTTGTTATGTGCGGCGCAACACGCCGTATTTTGACAGGTTCCAGGACGAAATTGCAGAAAACCAACCCTCGCGAGACACCCGCGCGTGTCCCGCATAAACTTCAGGGTGTCCTTTCATTCGCGCCACGCCTCTACTGACCTCACATGTCCATTTCCGACTCCGAGTATCGCAACCGCATCGCAACCGCCTGGACCGAGCATTTAGAAGGTACCCCCCAAGAGGCTCGTGAACTTGTCGAGCGGCTCACTCGAACCCATTCCATTGCCCTTGTCGCACATTTCTATGACCGCATGCTGGAGCAGTCGGAAGCCAGCAAGTTCCTGTCACACGAGATGGTGGCGGACCGCCTTTCCCAGTCGCTGCGGGTCTGGCTCGACGAAGTACTCGGTGCGCAGAATCTTCAGTCGGTCGAAGTGCTCATAGAGCGCCAGGTACAGGTTGGACACATACACGCCCGCATCGGCGTGCCGGCTCATCTCGTAACGGCGGGTGCCCGCATGATCAAGGAAACGCTCTCGCATCACTTGCAGCACGGCTCGGAACCACCCGCCATACGGTTCCACGCCCTTCGGTTCGCCGTCGGCATCATCGACCTTGCCATCGAAGCCATGATGGCTGCCTATGTCGATGCGCGCGACAATGCTCTGAAAGAAGAGGTGTCATACCGATACTTTATCGGCATTCGGCACATCGGCCTCGAACGCGAGCGCCAGCAGGGTGCATTGCTTGAATGGGAGAACTCGACTGTCTTTCAGCTAGCAACTGACACGCCCATCGCGAATCTCACGCTGCTGTCAACCTCGCCCTTCGGCTTATGGTACCGCCACAAAGGGGCGCCGATATTCAGCCGAGATCCGAAGTCCGCCACGGTCGAGCAACTCATCGAATCCTGTGACCGCGCCATCATCGACATGCAGGAACATGACGAAACGGGCACGGCAGAGCATCGTACGAAGCTGCTCAGGGAGATCCACGGGTTTGTTACGCAGATCAAGCACCTGACCCAAAGCATGTTCGAGAAGATCATGGAGCTTGAAAGTGGCCGAGATGACTTGACCCAGCTGTTGAACCGCCGCTTCTTGCCGACCATTCTCCGTCGGGAGATTTCGCTCGCGGAAAGATCGCGTCGTCCGTTCGCAGTCGTCCTCGTTGATCTCGACCATTTCAAGTCTATCAACGACGAATATGGGCATGCTGCGGGCGATCTCGCGCTGCAAGCCGTTGCAGCCGTGCTATTACGAAATCTTCGGGTGAGCGATTACGCCTTCCGCTACGGCGGCGAAGAGTTTCTCTTGGTGAATGTCGAGACGGACCTCGAGGGCGCGCGGACCTTAGCGGAAAGACTACGCCAAGAGATTTCCCAAGAAGTGATCAGGCTGCCCGGTGGTCGGAGCATGTACCTTACGGCCAGCTTCGGGGTTGCCTTACACACGGGCCACCCCGACTTCGCCCGGATGATTGACGCAGCGGACGCTGCGTTGTATCGAGCGAAGACCCTGGGCCGTAACCGGGTGGAAGTGGCCCAGGAATGAGCGTACGTTAGAACTTGATATCGAGCCCCAGCCACAGGCGACGGCCATCTTCCACGTAGCCATAGTCGTCGTAGGCAACGTACTTATCAAAGACGTTATAGACACCCGCGTGCATCGTGAGTGTCTTGTTGAGCTTGTACGAAGCGCCCACATCAAACATAGTGACAGACGGGGCAATGCTGGTTGAGGCCGAAGCGCCACCTGTGGGATCACTTTCCTTGCCACGGAAGCTCAAGCGCGTCCAACCATTGAGCTGATCATTTGGCTGCCAGTTCATGCTCCAGTTGAACATGTGCTTTGGCAGCTGAGTGAGCGGCTGGCCGGCATAGTCGCCGGACTTCTGCTCGGAATAGGTGTAAGTGTAGCTTGCCGTCGTGGTCAAGGTAGAAGTCAACGGTGCAGTTAAGCTGGCTTCCAGGCCACGCGTAATCGCGTTGTCCACGTTCACATACGTAGTGGGTACCCGGCCAAAACGGTTCGCAGGTCCGCATTCGGGGCATGACACACGGGTGATCTTGTCTTCAAACTTGTTGTGGAAGATCGTCACGCCCGCTTCAAGACCGGAGTCGGCCTGGTAAATAACCCCCAGTTCCTTGGTGAGCGACTTTTCGGGTTGCAGGTCGGGGTTGCCATACATATTGCCCCCGCGGCTGGTCGCGCCCCAATCCGGAATGGTCTGACGCATAGAGGGTGCACGGAAGCCGGTGGACACACCGCCCTTCACCGTCCAGTTGTCGTTCAATTTCCATACGCCGTAGACGCGAGGTGACCAGTGAACGCCAGCGGTCTTTTCCTTGTCCATCCGTAAGCCGGCGGTCAGCGCGAATGAGTCCGTAATTTGCCACTCGTCTTCTGCGAAAAAGGCGTATTGCCAGCGATTGACATCCGAGCGATCAGAAATTGTATTGGTCGTCGTGTCAGTCAGCTCGTTGAGTTCGTAGTAGAACCCGGCCGTGGCATAGTGACTGCCAAATTCCTTGTTCCATGCCGTGCGCGCCATGGTGTTGGTGATGGTCATATCGCGCGCAAGGTTCTTGGTTTCCTCGCGCTGCACATAAGTTTCCGACAGCAGGCCATTGCCCCAACGGCCATTGTGCGTCACCGAATAGCTTTCACGTTCGAACTCGCGGAACGAAGCGTCTTCGGACGCGTCCAGCGTCATATCCGGCCGGGAAGCATAGTTCTGACGACCTGCGCCGGCTTCCAGGACGATGTCATGATTTGCATTGGGGGTCAGGGCAAAACGTGCGGTCAACGCGCGGTTCTTGTAGCGGTTGTAGCCTTGATAGAAATGGTCTTCGTCACGGTGGTTGTAGGTACCGAAAACGGTGACGCCAAGAAGATCTTCCTTGACCGGGCCACTCAGGTAGAAGTTGCCCTGGTGTGAATCGCCAGACCGGTCATGCTGTTGGATAATCGTCTCGAGCCTCACATTGCCCGTCCATTCCTTGGCTACCTTGCGGGTGATGATGTTTACTACCCCGCCGATGGCGTCGGAGCCATACAGCGAAGACATCGGTCCGCGCACCACCTCGATGCGCTCGATCGCCTCGAGCGGGGGCACCCAACTCTG
>Ga0065721_10052760_pt1 | contig 11234 bp, 9 predicted proteins | sample Mesricmetagenome_FD_59108 | JGI IMG/M metagenome (GOLD analysis project Ga0065721, IMG submission 59108) | Mesophilic microbial community from rice straw/compost enrichment Sample: eDNA_1 v2 (version 2) | ecosystem: Engineered > Solid waste > Grass > Composting > Bioreactor | place: USA: Davis...
GGCGACTTGTGACCGTTACCACTACTTCACGCGGCCTACACATGTGAGGATAGGCCCCGCGGGGAGGTCCGCAAGAACACCCAGGGGGATACAACATGCTGATGTTCGTTGCCGGCGTGCTGTGTGGCGCGTGTTTCGGGGCGGTAGCACTGGGGATCTGCTATTCCGCCGCTTCGCCAAAACAGATGAAAGCATCTCGCTGATAGGGAGTTGTCGCGAGTTCTTGATCTTGAGTGATAACCGACGCTGCCTGGAAACGGGCAGCGTCGACACTCTATTGGCTATCAGCCCCGTCCGTAGACATCTTCAAATCGGACAATGTCGTCCTCGCCGAGATAACTCCCTGACTGCACCTCGATAAGTTCCAGGGGAAGTTTGCCAGGATTGCGCAAGCGATGAGTGACTCCGAGCGGAATATAGGTACTTTGATTCTCGCTGAGTAGCATCACGTTCTCACCGCAGGTCACCTCGGCTGTGCCGCTGACTACGACCCAGTGCTCGGCACGGTGATGATGCATTTGCAGGCTCAAGCTAGCGCCAGGTTTGACCGTAATGCGCTTAACTTGATGCCTATCGCCCATGTCGATCGAGTCATAGGCTCCCCACGGACGATATACTTTCCTGTGGAGCTTGGTTTCGGAGCGCCCGTCGGCATTCAATCGCGAAACGATTTCCTTGATCTCCTGTACCCGATCCTTGTGGGCAACCAGAATCGAGTCATCTGTATCAACGACTACGATGTCCTCCAGTCCGAGAAGGGTGATTAACCGGTCCTTTCCCCATGCAAGCGTGTTACGGCAACTGACGGCAACCACATCCCCATGATGTGCATTTCCATCACCGTCCTGGTCTGCAACTGCCCAAAGAGCAGCCCAGCTACCGACATCATTCCAACCTGCTTCAAGAGGCAGTACGGCAGCAGAAGCAGTTTTCTCCATTACCGCGTAATCGATAGAGTCCGATGGACATGAAGAGAATGCCGCCTCGTCCAGTCGAATGAAGTCCTCGTCACGCTTGGCAGCGGCCAACGCGGTCTTGCAGGCAGCCAGGATCGCGGGCTGGAGGCGTTCCAGCTCCTCTAGGTAACGCGAAGCCCTGAAAAGAAAGATTCCGCTGTTCCAGTAATAGGCGCCTGACGTTACGTACTCCTTAGCGGTTGCCAAATCTGGCTTCTCGACAAACTTCTCGACGGGGCGTACGCCCTTGCCTAAACCGGCCTTGATGTAGCCATACCCAGTCTCGGGCCCAGTGGGAACGATCCCGAATGTCACCAGCTGACCCGCCTGCGCGGCAGCTGAGGCCTCGGAAACTGCAAGACGAAAAGCTTCAACGTCTCGAATCACATGATCTGATGGAAGAATCAAAAGGAGCGGGTCGTGTCCTTCTGAGGTGGCCTGCAGCGCAGCCGCAGCAATCGCTGGGGCGGTGTTGCGTGCCACGGGCTCCAATAGCACCGCCGCAGGAGTGCAGGCGGCTTGCCGCAGCTGCTCCGCCACCATGAAGCGATGCTCATTGTTAGCGACCACAATGGGTGGATATGAAACTATTGGGGCAACTCGCTGCCAAGTGGCTTGAAGAAGGCTTTGCTCCCCAATCAATGGCAGGAATTGCTTTGGATAGGCCTCTCTCGAAAGCGGCCAGAGCCGGGTGCCGGAGCCGCCGGAAAGAATAACGGGAGTGATCATTAGCTATTAGCTCGTCAAATATTAACCGGCAAGCCGGGGCGTTGATTGAACAAATCCATCTGATGAAATCCTATACGCCACTGTGTTTTATGAGCTCTCGTCCGACATATATTGGAAACAGAAGCATTCCACGAGCGTACCGTCGTACCAGTCTTCGTGGTTCCTGAAACATCCGATACGCCCACTCCATCTTTACCTTCCGCACCCAGACGGGTGCCCGAGCCTTGCTTCCAGCAAGAAAATCAATCGTGGCGCCAGCGCATATAGCAACAGCTGGTCCGAGACGATCTCGGTGTCGATGAATCCATAGCTCTTGTTTGGGTGCGCCAAGGCCGACGACTATGAGATCTGGGCGAGCCTCGCGAATAATTCCGCATATCTCATCGGACCTGCGTGCATCGCTGTCAAACCCGAATTCTGGACTATAAGCTCCGCAAACTGATAACCCTGGCCATTTCCGAGAAATATTCTCTGCGGCAAGATCTGCAACTCCCGGAAGAGCGCCAAACAGGTATATTCTTGCCCCTGGCTTTCGCCGTGACAAAGCATCAAAAGTTAGGGGCACTAAGTCACTTCCGGGCACCACCTCTACCTTGCGCCGTGCAACCCATTTCGCCACCGACGCTACTGGCCACCCATCTATTAGTACAAGTGATGCGTCCGCATACGCCGCCCGAAAATCTGCATTATCTTGTAGCTGGAGGATGTGATCCACATTCGGGGTAACCACAAATCGGAAGTTTCCATCCTCAGACTCGATCCAGTTACAAATGAGGCGTGTCGCTTCATTCTTGTCGACTAGATCCACCATTGTATTGAACAACTCAATCCTCACGGCAGCCCCCCTATCTACTCTCTCGCTTGCGTATCACTTCTCTGTAATTAACTATCTTTGATGCGCCAATCAGGGGATTGTTGCCTTCGGCAATGGATCTCATAAGCATCTTCAATGCAAGAAGCCTGTCAAAGGTCCATGCCCGATACATAAAATATAGAATCGAGTGTTGAAACTTGCTATTTCTTGATTCGCGAAGAAACTTGTTAACCCGAAGCGCCGCATAGAACTTGCTTAATAAGTTCTCCGTAGAAATCGTGCTTGTAATACTTCCGGATCGTTGGGTGATCGAGTAGATTACGTGAGCACTTACTTCAATGGCACGAGCCAGGTTTCCTGAAATGACGGAGAACTCGATGTCGTTTGAGGCCGGAATCTCCTTAAATCGGATATTCCGAGAAAGAAGGAATTCTCTTCGGATAATTTTCCCCCAGGGAGGGGTATGCATATGACGGATGTAGGCCTCTGGCTTTCGGCCTGATAGGTGATCAGCAACAAGCTGCGAATAAGGTATATGGCGGTACGAGGGCCTGCCTGTCGTGTCAACGCTGGCAACATCAAAGTAGACGATATCTATATCTTCTCTATGTAAGTAGGGATAAACCGCATCTGGGAATTCGCAGGTAAAACAGTCATCCGCATCCGCAAAGGCGATCCAAGTGCCCTTGGCAAGCTCAAGTCCCACGTTCCTAGCGTGCCCAGCGAAACCGCTCTGGCTTAAGAGTTCCAGCTTCCAGTGGGGCGCAAAAGCAATTCGGCGCAGAGCCTCAACTTCCGCGGTCTCACTTGCGTCGTCAATGACTATGACCTCGATACGGGGATCATTCGGAATTGTATTTAGAAGCTTCGCAAGGAAGCGTGATGCGTTCTTATGGGGGACAATTACGCTTAGCAGGGGCTGGGCCTGCTCAACGACCTGGGTAGGCATCTGTCACCTCATAAAGTAGGTAAAAAACGACCAGTAAAGCACTTCCGTCTTGGCCAGATACGACCACATACTTGTGTGCAGGCCATAAATGAAAACACCATAAAGAATGGGTTGGGCCAGAATGAGCGTCGGCTTAAGGAGTCCCATCCCGAAGAGCGACAAGACGACTGAGACAACAGAAGGAAAGAAAATAAGATAATAAAAGTTAAATCTTACGCTGAGCTCAGAGTAGTCGAGGTTGGATATCACGAAGAGCAGCGTAATTAAAATTATGTTCGATATGGCTACGAGACCATGGTTTTCTTTGTAGGCGCGGCGCACAAAGTAAATAGATAAGAACATAGCGAGGGCCATGCCAATATCAAACAAAATTTGGGATACTCGGAGGGGTGGTAGCTCATAATTGGTTCCGGAGCTGGCACGCATTAGGGCGTAACTGATGACATTGTCGCCGGAAAATATCCCAGCCGCGAGGGATGCCACGCTCTGATAGTTCAGAATGAGGAAGCCAAGGGCTAGAAACAGAGGCAGGGTTTTCCACGTAATTCTCCTGCCTATTCCTGGCGCCATGCATAGCAGTATGAAGAAGAGGCTGGAGGCGTGAGTCAACACGGCCAGCACCATCAATAGGTAGTGAGTCCGGCTATAAAAAAGCCGCTCAACAATGACAAAAAAAACTATCGCGATAGCAACGTTCTGCCGAAGCAGAAGGGCGGACAAGGAAAAGAGATTGGGGGCTGCAGCAAAAAAGAAAGCCGCACTCGCAGCGACAAGGGGCGGCAGCCGAAGTGCATCGCACATTCTAAATATGGAAATATTTATTAGCCCATAGTAAAAAGCAGTTATTACAACAATGTAGATGTCTGTATTTGGTCCGATGAATCTGTATAGGGCGTAGTTAATTGCGGGAAAGAATAGCTCTCGTCCCTGTCCGTTAATCCCGAAATTGAAGATATATTCGGTAAATGGCTGCTGCCCTGCGTCAAGATAGCCGCGAAAGTACCAGACGAGGTCATTTTCGGGTATCTTGCTGGCATTAACCGCGCCTAGAAAAAATGCAATAGCTATGCAGTAGAATTTCGTGAGAGACCTTGCCGTTTTTGACTCTTGTCCCGAGAAGATAATAAGGAAGTATGTCGCAATTAGGCTCAGTATTGGATTTATAAGGAAAGCCACCGTCAGAGCTGGAATTAACTGGCTCGCACGGCTTACGGTTATTTTTGGTAATATCTTCTCGTAAACACTATTCACTTTAGTGCCCCTGCTGCCGGCGGTAATGCGATATCAGTTTTCTGCTAATAACAGTAGCGTCGAACTCTTCTTCAACAAACTTCCTTGCCGCCAGTGCTATCCTGTCCCAGCTTGGGCGCCGGGAGATCGTTTCATTCAGCTTTTCGACAAAGTCCGAAAGGTTCCCCTCATCGAATATGAAACCGGTTCTACCGTGATCCAGAAGCTCCGGAATGCCTGAATGACTACTTCCGATGCATATTGCCCCGAGAGCCATCGCTTCCTTAGCTACATTAGGGATGCCTTCAGAATCACCATCCGCGGCGGTGACACTCGGAATTAGCATTACATCGGAATTTGAAATGGCATTGACTGTTTCGTCGTGGGAGAGGGGGCCTGCGAAATGCACATGAGAGGTGAGTCCGAGCTCTATGGCCATGTTTCGCAGCTCACTCTCCAGTTCACCTTGACCAACAATTAGGAACTCGAAGTCCATGTCCTTGAGCATGGAAAGAGCTTTTAGGGATAGGTCGAATCCCTTCTTCCTCACAAGTCTCCCCACCTGAATGAAACGAATCGGGCCACTTGGTCTTGAAGAGGGAGGGCGGAAGGCGAGACGTGAGATTGGGATACCTGAGTAAATGACCTCAACTCGCTCAGCCGGCATACCCCTGGCCTCGATCATTCGGGCCAGGCTCCGGGATACACAGGTCACGCTTGCGAGGCCTAGCGGCCCTAAGAGTAAGGCCATCTCCCGTTCCGAAACGGCGGTCGGCTTGCTGATATCAAACCCGCGCACATAAGAAATCAGAGGCGCCGGGCATGTAGCTTTGTGCAATCTGGCCGCCGCCACGGAGACTGCCACTGGCAGGAACTGTGCGTGAATGACGTCGTGCGTCATGCCTCTGTGAAGACGTCGGAATGAAGCTGCCGGCAGGGCCTGACGCACTCGGATTCCCCGAATGAGTAACTGCGTAACGAAAAGTGGGGAGACAAGGAAATTTGCTCCTGCCCTGACCAGCCGCGTCAGAGGCCCCTTCTTGACGCGAAAAACCCCACTCTTCGGATACCTGAGTTTCAGATTTCCTCGAGAAACCTCCTCGGCCAATCTCGGTGCCAACTTGCGAAGTAGCTCAAGGTCCACAAAGTCGGTAGCGTAGATGGTCACCTTAACCCCCTCTTCGTCGCAGAGAGACTCAATCATTCGCAGAACGAATGACTCTGAGAGGATCGGAAACACCTTTACTACGATCGCAATATCCATGCTTTGGCAGATCTAGGACCTGAGAAAAGAGACAACCGCATCCCTAACTTTCTTCATTCCGTCACTGATGACCTCCCTGTCGGGCAAGAACTTCTCAGTAGAAAGGACGGCGTGACGCAAGCGCTCCTGGGTCAATCCATCACGAGGAATACAGAAGTCGGGAATTCCTAGTTGGCGATAGAGTCTAATCGTTTTCTGATGAGTGGGGATCGAGATAACGCAACCACCCTGCGCTATGCAGGTAATGCCAACGTGGAGCTTGCTTGTAATGATTAGGGCATAGTGGGAAACGCGGTCTACAAGCTCCTCGAAGTTGATGTACTTGTGCACAGAGAAGTTGGTCAATCCGGCACTCTTCGCAGCCGACTGGTACTTTGCGATGGCGGCGGGTGTCTGGCTCGCCGGATTGTCAAATACCGCCTCTATATGCGCGTTCAATCCATGGATGGATACCAACGTACCAAGAACTAGCTGGAGTTCTGAGTCCGACAGGTTGTCGATATGGATTGCTATTCCTTCTCGCGTCCCAGATCTCAGGGGGAGTGAAAGCGCAATATCGACGCACCTATCCATGTTCGGGTGCTCGATGCCGTACTCGCGAGCGAAAGACAGGGACTCTTGATCGCGCAGTAGAACTACGCTCGCATCGTTCAAAAGTCTTCTCACTTGAATCCGAAGGAGGCGGTTGGATATTGGGCCGAATCCCGTACCAACAACGGCCGACTTTGCCAATGAGAACTGAGACCGCCAGCTTAAGTGCCGACGGTAGTTACGTACTGACCAACTGAGGCTATCCCAAAACTTACCAGTGCGCTCGCCAAGGTAGCCCCCGCCACCATAAATAAGATGTGTAACTGTATGGCGCTCGCTAGCGCTGAGGACGGGGTAACCGATGCTCTGCTGCTCCCTTGGGTGCCCTGGTACAGCAAGGTAGACATTCTCGCGGCCAACTACCTCGGCCGCCATGTCGCACATGAGCTTAACTAGAAGGGTATCACCGTAGTTATCGGCGAAATACGAGCCATGAACGGCAACTTTCACTTGACTAACCATTGAAAATCAATCTCTCCTGATCTCAAGAAACTTTCCAAGCCGAGCCAACTCTTCTGTGCGAGCGGGATCACGGCGTCCGACGACCCGCTGGGCCGCGCCGACAACGATCTCGCCCGGTGCTACACTCTTTGAAACCACGGTGCCCATTCCGATTATCGCTCCGTCACCTATTGTCACTCCTGGCAAGATGGAGCAATTCATGCCGATCCAGACATAATTTCCTATGTGAATTGGCTTTGTGACCAAGGAGTGGTCGTACGGAAGTACGTCACCATTCGTGTTGTGGTTTGCCGTGTGTAGCGTAACGTTGCGCGAGATGTGCGTGTACGAGCCGATATGTACTCCGCCGGTGGCGCGTATAAAGTGATTTCTTCCGATAAAAACGTGGTCGCCAAGAAAGAGTAGGTGGGGGTCAATTATTCTTCCGTTTCCTTCAATAGAGCACGACCTCCCCTTATTCGGAAGCTCCCGGACGGCCGCTGTGCCCATCGCCCGGTCCAGCCTGGCATCCATCTTGCGCCAGTACTTCGCGAAGAGGACGAGTAGTTCAGCCCCTATATGCTTTACTTGGCGTTTCACTTTGTATCGCCTATAAGTTTTGTTACTCGCAAGCAGATCAGACCGTAATGAATAGATATCAGCACGCTGTATAAATATATGGTGATAATGGGCCGAAGTTGGAGTGCCACACTTAGGCCAAAGACCGCGAGAACTAAACCGGCTCTCGTAAGATGGACGGCGAGGACTTGGCGTTGGGTTCCATATATGTTGAACGCCATTATTAGCGGTGAGGCGACGAACTGTGCCGGTATTGTTATTGCTAGGGCGCTCGCTAGGTTGCCGGCAAGTTTCCAATCATCTCCGAATATGATTGAGAATATCGTCGGGGCGCTGAAGAAAATTAATGCTGCTATAGATAATCCAATTACAAATAGGCGCACTGCCATTGATCTCGTAAGATCCAGTGCCGCTTGTGTGTTCTTCTTTCCAAGACTCGCAAGTTCTGCGTAGTAGACTCGTCCGGAGTTTTGGCTGATTAGAGTTACCGGCATGGCTATAGTTTGAAATGCCAGGCCGATTTGGCCGGTTACACTTGCTCCCCAAGCATAGGAGCTAAAAATAACCGGAGCCTGCGCGGATACCGCATATACGAAGTGCGATGGAAGCTTATATATGGGAAATTCAAGGTACCGCTTGCCGACCATCACAAGGTGACGAAGCCGAATGCGCCTTAAGGCGCTCCGCGTCGCGGATACAGAGCTAGCTGCGATCCCAAGTAATCCTCCGCTCTGCTGGAAAATTTGACCAACGATCAACGAGAAGCCGCTGGGCGCGAGAATTCCTCCCAGGATCTTGACTAAGGTTCCGCTAAGGGATTGCGCTACCTGAGATCTGGATATCGCCGAGTAAAGCTTCTCTCTAGTTGCCCACATCGTAAGCACTTCGTAGAGCGCAAATCCGGCGGATCCAATTGGCAGGAGCCACCAGTAGTTAGCCCAGAATTCTCTATTTGCATGTATTACTTCAATTGAAGGGACGTTGATCGAAAGCCAAGTTGCAAACGCGAATGCTGCCGAGATGGAGAGCAATAAGATGAAGTTCAATAGCAAAAGTGCTTCAGCGCGAGTTCGGGAACTCGGGATGGGTATTGCGACAACATAGCGAAGCGTTAAGATCGAGCCAACAATCGTTGTCAGCGAAATAAAAAGGGCCAGCAACCCGAGATCACCCGGCTCATAGAGCCGAGTGAGAACAGGCATGCTGAGGAGTCCGATCACCTTGGCGACACTGCTCCCTAGCATCAAGGAGATCATCGCGCGTAGGACGCGATTGCTCAGCAATTCCCGAATCGCCGACAGCCATTTGGCCAACTTGCTTACTCCCGTCCGCTGATACATTCGCCAGATGTTCTATGGCTTGTCACATCCGGTGGTAGGTCTTGTACCACTGTGAGAATTGCTTGATCCCCTCCCTCAAGGAAACCTTTGGTGAGAATCCATAATCTACGGCCGTACTATCAATGTCGGCATAAGTTGACTTGACGTCACCGGGCTGCATGGGGAGCAAAATTTTCTCGGCGCGTTTCCCGAGACAATCCTCGATAATCTCGATCAGATCGCCTAGCTTCTCCGGACGACTGTTGCCGAGGTTGTAAACCACATGAGATGGCGTGCGTTTCGCGGAGAGGGGTGCAGCGGTCACAATCTTCTCAATGCCGTCGATAACATCATCCACGTAAGTGAAGTCGCGCTTCATCTCGCCATTGTTATAGACCTGTATTGGCCTTCCCTTGGAAATGGCATCGGCAAACTTGTAATACGCCATATCGGGTCTACCCCATGGCCCGTACACCGTGAAAAAGCGGAGCCCGGTAATCGGTAGGCCATAGAGATGTGCATAGGTCTGGCACATCAGTTCGTTCGACTTCTTCGTGGCAGCGTACAGGGAGATCGGGGAGTCGGTGCGATCTTCCGTTGAAAATGGCTGCTTTGTGTTTGATCCGTAAACGGACGAGGATGAGGCGTAGACTAAGTGGCCGACTTTGGTGTGCCGGCAGCCTTCTAGTATGGTCAAAGTTCCGGCGAGGTTGCTATCCAGGTAGGCAAATGGATTTTCCAATGAATATCTAACGCCAGCTTGGGCGCCTAGATGGAGCACGACGTCAAACCTTTCCACATGGAAAAGTTTTGATATTTCCGCTCTATCAGATAGGTCCATCTTTATGAATCTAAAATTCTTGTGGACCTCTAATTGAGCAAGTCTTGCGTGCTTCAAGCCAACGTCGTAATAGTTGTTTAGATTATCAATTCCGACTATCTCATGCCCGGCGGAAGCTAGGCGTTGAGTGGTGTGGAATCCTATGAAGCCGGCTGCTCCGGTAACTAGAATCTTCATAATAAATTTTGGCTTAGTCTGCGCCGAAGATGTCGCGCGTATAGACGCGGCTTGCTATGTCGCTAATCTCGCTGGTGATTCGGTTGGCGATGATTAGGTCCGCTTCGCGCTTAAATTGCTCAAGATCATTAATTACCTTGGAGCGGAAGAATTCGTCGGCCGAAAGAACAGGCTCGTAAACGATAACCTCGATACCTTTCGCCTTTACGCGCTTCATGATCCCCTGAATGGCAGAGGCTCGAAAGTTGTCTGACCCCGCTTTCATTACAAGACGATAAATTCCAACTGTCCGAGGGTTGCGCGCGATGATTTGATCGGCAATAAAGTCCTTCCGCGTGCGGTTGGATTCCACAATTGCGCGGATGAGGTGCTGAGGCACATTTTGATAGTTTGCCAAGAGCTGCTTGGTGTCCTTCGGGAGGCAATAGCCGCCGTAGCCGAAACTGGGATTGTTGTAGTGCGCACCGATACGAGGATCTGAGCAAACGCCATCGATAATTTGGCGTGTATCTAAGCCATGCGTACAGGCATACGTGTCCAGCTCATTGAAGTACGCCACGCGCATCGCAAGGTAGGTATTAGCGAAGAGCTTGATGGCTTCGGCCTCGGTTGCCTCGGTGAACAGCACCGGCACGTCTTTCGCAATCGCACCCTCCTGTAGCAGCCCTGCAAAACGTTCCGCGCGTTTCGAGCGCTCGCCAACCACGATTCGACTCGGATGGAGGTTGTCGTAAAGTGCACGTCCCTCGCGTAGGAACTCGGGGGAGAAGAGGACGTTTTCCGTTTCCAGCTCTTGGCGGATACGCTTGGTGTATCCAACGGGAATGGTGGACTTGATGACCATCACCGCCTGCGGATTGATCTCCTTCACGTCCCGAATGACGGATTCAACCGAGGACGTGTTGAAGTAGTTGGTCTGCGGGTCGTAGTCCGTCGGGGTAGCAATGACGACGAAGTCGGCGCCGGCGTAAGCTTCCTGCTTGTCCAGGGTCGCCTTCAGGTTGAGTGGGCGATTGGCGAGGTAATCCTCGATCTCCCGGTCCTCGATTGGCGACTTGCGGGCGTTGATCAGTTCAACGCGCTTCGGGTCGATATCCAGGGCGATCACACTGTGGTTCTGCGCAAAAAGGACAGCGTTGGACAGGCCGACATAGCCCGTGCCGGCGACAGCAATCTTCATCAGACACTCCTTTGTAACGACGACTCTGGAACGACGTCGGCTCAGTACGCGTTCTTGTTCACAAAGCCCTTGAACACGGTCATCAGGATGATCCGCAGATCGAACCAGGGTGACCAGTTCTGCATGTAGTACAGGTCGTACTCCACGCGGCGTGCCATCTTCTC
>Ga0065721_10005879_pt1 | contig 11231 bp, 8 predicted proteins | sample Mesricmetagenome_FD_59108 | JGI IMG/M metagenome (GOLD analysis project Ga0065721, IMG submission 59108) | Mesophilic microbial community from rice straw/compost enrichment Sample: eDNA_1 v2 (version 2) | ecosystem: Engineered > Solid waste > Grass > Composting > Bioreactor | place: USA: Davis...
GCCGGAACCGGCGGTACGGGAGCCCGCGCAAGTTCCGGCAAGCATGACTGAAGCGAAGGGACGAATGGGCTCCAGTCGTTAGAGGCAGTCTGCCTTCCAGTTCTGCTGGTCTAGTCTCATGCGCCTGAACCCCTGCAAAACGGGGTGTTCACCTGACATTCATGGCCCGCGCTTCTCGCGAAAAAAAGGGGTCTTGAAGCCGCGAAACCGAATTCCCATCTTCACCCTGCGGGCGCCGAAAAGGGTCCGCGCAGCGGCTACGGCATCGCCAGAACGGGATGCTGAAGGCCCAAGATCATCGCAACGTCGCTTCAAAGAGAGGACACCATGCGTCACGTCGATTTTACCCCGCTCTATCGCTCCACGGTTGGTTTCGACCGCCTTTTCAACCTGCTTGATTCCCGCGGCCCGGCTGAACAGACCCCCAGCTACCCGCCCTACAATATCGAGCGGACGGGCGATAACACCTACCGCATCACCATGGCCGTTGCCGGCTTCGATGAAAGCGAACTTTCGATCGAGTCCCAGGCTCATGCACTGACGGTCAAGGGTGAGAAGAGCGAAGAAGAAAACGCTGAACAGAGCGAATTCCTGTATCGCGGCATTGCCAAACGTGCCTTCGAGCGCCGCTTCCAGCTCGCCGATCATGTTGAAGTCCAGTCCGCTTCGTTGAAGAACGGCCTGCTCCATATCGACCTCGTCCGGAACATTCCGGAAGCCATGAAGCCGCGCCGTATCTCGATTGCTTCCGAACCGGTCGCAGCCAAGACGATCGAAGCCCAGGTGGCTCCGCAGCAGATCAACTAAGCCTTCAAGACCTCCAGTCAAAGGCTCGCATGCAAGAACGCTCCTTCCTCCGGGAAGGAGCGTTTTTTGTATGTGCTCAGGCGGCCGCCGACGGGGCGGGCGCGTCCGTCGTCTTCAGGCGGTTTGCGTATTTCTGGGCGATCACCGCACAGGCCATCAGCTGGATCTGGTGGAAGATCATCAGCGGCAGGACGATGGCACCAACGGCAGACGACTGGTTGGCGAAGATGGCGTTTGCCATCGGTACGCCGCTCGCCAGCGACTTCTTCGAGCCGCAGAACAGGATGGTGATCTCGTCTTCCTTGTTGAAGCCGAGCAGGCGACTGCCGAACATGGTGATGCAGAGCACGACGATCAGCAGCAGGATATCAACGATGATGACGACCGCGATGTCGGTGAACGAGAAGGTGTGCCACAGGCCTTCGATGACGGCTTCGGAGAAGGCGAGGTAGACCACCATCAGGATCGAGCCGCGATCGACCGGGGCAAGCAGCTTCTTCTTGGAGCGGATCCAGTCACCGATCCATGGCTGCAGGATCTGGCCGACGATGAAGGGCAGCAGGAGCTGCAGCAGGATGCTTTCCAGCGCATCCCAGGAGAAGCCGGAGGAGCCGGTGGTGGACAGAAGCACGCCGACGAGCAGCGGCGTCAGGAACATGCCGAGGATGTTGGAGCCGGAAGCCGCAACGATGGCGGCCGGTACGTTGCCGCCTGCCATCGAGGTGAACGCAATCGACGACTGGACGGTCGAGGGAACGACGCAGAGGAACAGGAAGCCGGTGTAGAGCGGTGCGGCCAGGATGTCTTCGGGCAGGAAGCCGATCATCAGGCCGAGGATCGGGAAGATCGCAAACGTGGTGAGCAGGATGGTGAGGTGCAGGCGCCAGTGAAGCGCACCGGCAACCACNGTGTCACGCGACANGCGGGCACCATGCAGGAAGAACANAAGACCGATGGCGATGTCGGTCGCGAGCTCGAACCACTCNGCATAAACGCCCTGGATCGGCAGGATCGATGCGAGGATGACGGCAAGGACGAGGAGGACCGTGAAGCGGTCCGGCATAAAACGGCTCATGACGGATTCCTTATTCAGTGGCTCCCCTTTCGGCCAAAGCGAAGCAGAATGCAAACAATTCCACCGCAGTGCAGCAACAGATCCGGTGGGTTGCGGCCACATTTCCGACAGATGCCGGGGAAACATTTGCCCCCACGCATCTTTTTCTTTGCCCTTGCGTTCTGGCTGCGGCGAAACAACAGGGAGCTTGCCGTGAGCAATGCGGATCTGAAACAGGCGCAAGCCGAGACTGCCCTTCTCCAGGAGGTCAAGAACCTGCGGGCCGAGGTCGCCCGGTTGTCCGCACGGCTCGAAACGCTTGACCATGCCGCTCCCGCCGCGCCGCCCGAAGATCCACATCCGTGGATCAAGATTGCCGCCACCGTCGGCATCACGTTCGCGATCGGAAAGATCATCCAGATGCTGCGGTTGCCGACCGCCACCACGGCAGCCATTCCGCTGATCACAAACCAGGTCAACAAACACATCTTCTAAGGGACGTGCCCCAAGGCAGGCTTGAGACCCGCCATGGCAAGAGGAGCTATTCCATGTCTTCAGGTAAACTGGCCGTCATCACAGGGGGGTCTTCCGGGATCGGGCTGGAACTGGCGCGGATTGCCGCCGCGCGGGGCTTCGACCTCATCATCGCGGCCAATGAGCCGGACATCGACAAGGTGGCGAGCGACTTGCGCCGCTCCGGCGTGCTGGTCGATGCCATGCAGGTCGATCTTTCGGAGATCGCCGGCGTGCAGGACTTCGTGCGTTTCGTGCAGGACAAGGGCCAGCCGGTGGATGTGCTGATCGCCAATGCCGGGATTGATCGCGGCCACGCCTTCCTGGACCAGGAGCTTGGCGATGCGCTCGCCATCATCGATACCAATATTCGCGGCACGGTCGCGCTTCTGCATATCCTCGGGCGGGACATGCGCGAACGCGGTCACGGGCGCATCATGATCACCGGGTCGATCGTCAGCATGATCCCCGGGCCGTTCCACGCGGCCTATAGCGCCAGCAAGGCCTTCCTTTATTCCTTCGCCATGGCACTGCGCGGGGAACTGGCGGGTGCGGGCGTCAGCGTCACCTGCCTCATCCCAGGCGCAACCGATACGCCAATCTATGAGAAGGCGGACATGGTCGATACCGTGGTCGGCCAGGTGCACAAGCCGGATCCCGCTGAGGTGGCCAAGGCCGGCTTCGACGCGATGATGGAAGGCGACCGGGAGGTGGTTCCCGGTATCCTCAACAAGCTGATTGTCGCGGCGGCCAATGTCATGCCATCGGCCGTGCTGACTGCCGTGCATGCCGCGGCCGCCAAACCGCAGGATAAGGACCCGGCGCGCTAGGCCGGGTTCCGGTGCGTTAGTCGGTAGGGGGCTCGAGCGAGTCTCAGCCTGCCTTGCAGATCGCCAGGAACTGGTCGATGTCTTCTTCCGTCGTCGCAAACGAGGTGACGAGGCGGACGAGTGTCTCGTCACTGCCGACGAGGTCCGGCTGGTTCAACGGAACCGGCCAGCCGTAGAACTTGGCGCCCTTGCTTTCGGCCGATGTGGCGGCCGCCTTGGTCAAAACCGCAAAGACTTCGTTCGACGTCGTTTCCCACGCAAGCCGCGAGCTGTTCTGGGTGCGGATGCCGGCGCGCAGACGGTCGGCCATGGTGTTGGCGTGCCGTGCGAGATCAAGCCAGCGATCACCTTCGAGATAGGCTTCGAACTGGGCCGAGATGAAGCGTGTCTTGGAAAACAGCTGTGCGGAACGCTTGCGGATGAAGGCAAAGTCGCGGGCGAGGTCCTCGTTGAAGAAGACGATTGCTTCTGCACACCAGCAGCCGTTCTTGGTGCCGCCGAAGGAGAGCACGTCGACGCCGCGCTTCCAGGTCATTTCGGCGGGCGAGCAGCCGAGCGCTACGAGCGCATTGGCAAAGCGGGCGCCATCCATGTGCACCGGTAGGCCGTTCCTGCGGGCGATGGCGGTCAGGGCTTCGATCTCGTCAAGACTGTAGACCGTGCCGGTCTCGGTGGCCTGGGTGAGGGTGAGGGCGGCGGCGCGCCCGTGATGCAGCGAGTCCTGCGGGAAGCCGGCAATGCGCGCGGCAAGCTTTTCCGGGTCGATCTTGCCGACTGCGCCTTCGACCGGCACCATGCGCATGCCGGAGAAGAAATCCGGCGCGCCGCATTCATCTTCGATCACATGCGCCTCGGAATGGGCAAAGACGACGCCGCCGGTGCGGGCCATGCTGGCGAGCGACAGCGAGTTCGCGGCCGTACCCGTGGACACGAAGAAGACGGATACCTCGCGTTCGAAGATTTCGTTGAAGCGGGCTTCGACGGTCTTGTCGAGTTCGCTGTTGCCGTAAGCCGCGGCAAACCGGGTGGACTCACGTGACAGACGGTCATTGATGGCAGGATGGGCGCCTGCCCAGTTATCGGAAGCGAAGAACATATTGAGGCCTTGCGGGGGGAGATGATTGCGGGAAGCGAGCTTACGGTTTTTGCCGATGTTCGCAATGCCAAAGCTGCATGATCGGAAACGATCCTAATCGGTGGAAACGATAGAAGCGCCGGTGCGCAAGGCGAGCAACAAAATTACGCCGCCGGTGTGCCGCCCGTAATCACATTGCGTCGATTGCCCGGAAATATGTGCGTTGCCTCTTGTGGAGTCGGGGCATCTGTGCCATAGAAAATGAAGAATTAGGTCAGATATGCTGTCCTAATTCAGGGACTGGCAGGCCATAACCGCGGCTGTTGAAGCACATTGCCACCCCTGTTGCGACGACCCGAAAGCTCGATCGAACAGCGGCGCTTCCTGCGGCGGACCAACGTGACGATGTCATTCTATCGAGATGTTTTGAAGCCACTTTGCCCGCCATAGGCGGCCAACAGGAGGAATGACGATGACGAAGATGCTCTCCGACGTGACCGGCGCAGGCGCCGAGGCCACCACAGGCAAAAGCATGGCTTCGACGTCTGCGGAGCGTTTCGCGGCCTCCGGCATCCCGGCGGCGCAGGGCCTTTACGACCCGCGCAACGAACACGATGCCTGCGGCGTCGGCTTCATCGCCCACATGAAGGGCAAGAAGTCGCATCAGATCGTCAAGGACGGCCTGTTCATCCTGGAAAACCTCACCCATCGCGGCGCGGTTGGCGCTGATCCGCTGATGGGCGACGGCGCCGGCATCCTGGTGCAGATCCCCGACCGCTTCTTCCGCGAGGAGATGGCAAAGCAGGGCGTCACCCTGCCGAAGGCTGGCGAATATGCCGTCGGTCACTTCTTCCTGCCGCGCGACGCCGAGCAGATCGAGCATTTCAAGAAGGTCATCATCGAGACGATCGCGGAGGAGGGGCAGCAGTTCCTCGGCTTCCGCGAAGTTCCGGTGGACAATTCGTCGCTCTCTAAGGCGCCGGAAATCGCCGCGACCGAGCCTTATCACCTGCAGGTCTTCATCGGCGCCGGGCGCGATGCCGCGACCAACCCCGACTTCGAGCGCAAGCTCTTCCTCGTCCGCAAGGTGATTTCCAACCGCATCTACGATCAGTTCGGCGGCCAGGAAACCGGCTTCTATCCGGTTTCGCTGTCGTCCTCGACGATCGTCTACAAGGGCATGTTCCTGGCCTACCAGGTCGGCGCCTATTACAAGGACCTGTCGGACCCGCGCTTCGAGACGGCCGTGGCGCTCGTCCACCAGCGCTTCTCGACCAACACCTTCCCGTCGTGGAAGCTGGCGCACCCCTACCGCATGGTCGCCCATAACGGCGAAATCAACACGCTGCGCTCCAACGTCAACTGGATGGCGGCGCGCCAGGCGTCGGTTTCGTCCCCGCTGTTCGGCGACGACATCTCCAAGCTCTGGCCGATCTCCTACGAAGGCCAGTCGGATACGGCCTGCTTCGACAACGCGCTCGAGTTCCTGACCCGCGGCGGTTATTCGCTCGCGCATGCGATGATGATGCTGATCCCGGAAGCGTGGGCCGGCAACCAGTCCATGCCGAAGGAGCGCAAGGCATTCTACGAATACCATGCCGCTCTCATGGAGCCGTGGGATGGTCCGGCCGCCGTCTGCTTCACCGACGGCAAGCAGATCGGGGCGACGCTCGACCGCAACGGCCTGCGTCCGGCACGTTACCTCGTCACCGATGACGACCGGGTGATCCTGGCATCCGAATCCGGCACGCTGCCGGTGCCGGAAGAAAGCATCGTCAAGAAGTGGCGCCTGCAGCCGGGCAAGATGCTGCTCATCGACATGGAGAAGGGCCAGATCGTCTCCGATGACGAGCTGAAGACCGAGCTTGCCACCAAGCACCCTTACGAGAAGTGGCTTGATCGCACCCAGCTGATCCTCGAAGAGCTGAAGCCGGTGGAACCGCGCGCGCTGCGTCGCGACGTGTCGCTGCTCGATCGACAGCAGGCCTTCGGCTATACCTCGGAAGACACCAAGATCCTGATGTCGCCGATGGCGACGACGGGGCAGGAAGCCGTGGGTTCCATGGGCACCGACACGCCGATTTCGGCCATGTCGAAGAAGTCCAAGCTGCTCTACACCTATTTCAAGCAGAACTTCGCGCAGGTCACCAACCCGCCGATCGACCCGATCCGCGAAGAGCTCGTCATGAGCCTCGTGTCGTTCATCGGCCCGCGTCCGAACATCCTCGACCACGAAGGCATGGCAAACGCCAAGCGCCTGGAAGTGCGCCAGCCGATCCTCACCAACGGCGACCTGGAAAAGATCCGCTCGATTGGCCACACGGAAGACCGCTTCGATACCAAGACGCTCGACTTCACCTATGACATCGAGCGCGGCGCCGAAGGCATGCCGGAGATGCTCGATCGCTTGTGCGAACGTGCCGAGGCGGCGGTCAAGGGCGGTTACAACATCATCGTGCTCTCCGACCGCCAGATCGGTCCGGACCGCATCGCAATCCCGGCACTGCTCGCAACAGCTGCCGTGCACCATCACCTGATCCGCAAGGGCCTGCGCACCTCGGTCGGCCTGGTCGTAGAATCGGGCGAGCCGCGTGAAATCCATCACTTCTGCTGTCTCGCCGGCTTCGGCGCCGAGGCCATCAACCCTTACCTCGCCTTCGACACGCTCACCGACATGCATATGCGCGGCGAGTTCCCGAAGGAGGTGGACGCGCAGGAAATCGTCACCCGCTACATCAAGGCGGTCGGCAAGGGCATCCTCAAGGTCATGTCCAAGATGGGCATCTCGACCTACCAGTCCTATTGCGGCGGCCAGATCTTCGACGCCGTCGGCCTGTCGTCCGAGCTGGTCGCCCAGTATTTCTTCGGCACGGCCACCTCGATCGAAGGCATCGGCCTGAAGGAGATCGCGGAAGAAACCGTTGCCCGCCACCAGGCAGCCTTCGGCAAGGACCCGGTTCTTGCGTCGACCCTCGATATCGGCGGCGAATATGCCTACCGCATGCGCGGTGAAAGCCACGCCTGGACGCCGGACGTCGTGGCGACCCTGCAGCATGCCGTGCGCGGCAACAGCCAGGATCGCTACCGTGAGTTCGCCCAGATGGTGAACGAGACCTCGGTACGGATGAACACCATTCGCGGCCTGTTCAAGATCAAGTCGGCGGAAACGCTCGGCCGCAAGCCGGTGCCGCTCGAAGAGGTCGAGCCGGCGGTGGATATCGTCAAGCGCTTCTCCACCGGCGCCATGTCCTTCGGCTCCATTTCGCGCGAGGCGCATACGACGCTTGCGATCGCCATGAACCGGATCGGCGGCAAGTCGAATACCGGTGAGGGTGGCGAGGAAAGCGACCGTTACCTGCCGCTGCCGGATGGTTCGAGGAACCCCGAGCGTTCGGCGATCAAGCAGATCGCGTCCGGCCGCTTCGGCGTCACGACCGAATACCTGGTCAATGCCGACATGCTGCAGATCAAGGTGGCGCAGGGCGCCAAGCCCGGCGAGGGCGGCCAGTTGCCCGGCCACAAGGTGGACGCAACGGTTGCCAAGACCCGCCACTCGACACCGGGTGTCGGCCTGATTTCGCCACCGCCGCACCACGATATCTATTCGATCGAAGACCTGGCGCAGCTGATCTACGACCTGAAGAACGTCAACCCGACCTCGGATATCTCGGTAAAGCTGGTGTCCGAAGTCGGCGTCGGCACGGTTGCCGCCGGTGTCGCCAAGGCGCGCGCCGACCACATCACCATTGCAGGTTTCGACGGCGGTACCGGCGCCTCGCCGCTCACCTCGTTGAAGCATGCCGGTTCGCCGTGGGAAATCGGCCTTGCCGAAACCCAGCAGACGCTGGTGCTGAACGGCCTTCGTTCGCGCATCGCGCTGCAGGTCGACGGTGGTCTCAAGACCGGCCGCGACGTCATCATCGGCGCGCTGCTTGGTGCAGACGAGTTCGGTTTTGCGACCGCACCGGTGATTGCGGCAGGCTGCATCATGATGCGCAAGTGCCACCTCAACACCTGCCCGGTTGGCGTCGCGACGCAGGACCCGGTTCTGCGCAAGCGCTTCAAGGGCACGCCGGAGCATGTCATCAACTACTTCTTCTTTGTTGCCGAAGAAGTGCGCGAGATCCTGGCGTCGCTCGGCTTCACCAAGTTCGACGATATCATCGGCATGTCGGAACTGCTCGAGAAGGACGAGATGCTGGCCCACTGGAAGTCCAAGGGCCTCGACTTCTCCCGGATCTTCCACAAGGTGGAAGCGCCGAAGGAAGCGACCTACTGGACTGAACGCCAGAAGCATCCGATCGATGACATTCTCGACCGCAAGCTGATCGAGAAGGCGCAAGCTTCGCTCGAAAGCAAGGAGCCGGTTGTCATCGAGGTGCCGATCAAGAACGTCGATCGTTCTGCCGGTGCGATGCTCTCCGGTGCGCTTGCCAAGCGCTGGGGCCACAAGGGCCTGAAGGACGACACGATCCACGTCACCCTGCGCGGCACGGCCGGGCAAAGCTTTGGCGCCTTCCTGGCACGCGGCATCACCTTCGATCTCGTCGGCGATGGCAATGACTATGTCGGCAAGGGCCTTTCCGGCGGACGCATCATCGTCCGGCCGCCGGAAAATTCGAAGATCGTGGCCGAGCAGTCGATCATCGTCGGCAACACGGTGCTTTACGGCGCGATCACCGGCGAGTGCTATTTCCGCGGTGTGGCGGGCGAGCGTTTTGCGGTTCGCAACTCCGGCGCCATTGCGGTTGTCGAAGGCGTGGGTGACCACGGCTGCGAATACATGACCGGCGGCATTGTCGTGGTGCTGGGCGGCACGGGCCGCAACTTCGCGGCGGGCATGTCGGGCGGTGTCGCCTACGTGCTCGACGAGCAGGGCGATTTCGCCAAGCGCTGCAACATGGCCATGGTCGAACTCGAGCCGGTTCCGGAAGAAGACGACATGCTGGAAAAGCTGCATCACCGCGGCGGCGACATCATGCACAAGGGACGCGTCGACGTTTCCGAGGACATGACGCGCCACGACGAGGAGCGCCTGTACCAGCTGATCTCCAACCACATGCACTACACCGGCTCCACCCGCGCCAAGGATATCCTTGATCGTTGGGGCGAGTTCCGGCCGAAGTTCCGCAAGGTCATGCCGGTGGAATATCGCCGTGCNCTGGTCGAGATGGAACGCATGCGNATGGGCGTCGCGGCAGAGTAACGCGGATGGCTNTCGTCCACCGGCTNATATCGGTGGGCATCGCGATCGCTGTTCCGGCGGTCGCATTCCTGGCAGGCGCTGGCGCTGCATTTGAGTTTTTCGTGCTGGGGGCGACCTTGGGGTTCGCCTACTGGTACTGGGGTCCTACGGGAACCCTTCTATGAAAAGGGACGAACATGGGTAAGGTCACTGGTTTCATGGAAATCGACCGGCAGGTGGCGAAGTACCAGCCTGCGTCGGATCGTATCCGTCACTTCCGCGAATTCACCATTCCGATGTCGGATGCCGAAGTGACCAAGCAGGCGGCACGCTGCATGGATTGTGGCATTCCCTACTGCCATGGCCCGACCGGCTGTCCGGTGCACAACCAGATCCCGGACTGGAACGACCTCGTCTACAACAACAAGTGGGAGGAGGCGATCCGCAACCTCCATTCCACCAATAACTTCCCGGAATTCACCGGCCGCGTTTGCCCTGCACCGTGCGAGGAAGCCTGCACGCTGAACCTCGAGGACGCGCCCGTCACGATCAAGACGATCGAGCAGGCGATTGCCGACAAGGCCTATGAGCTTGGCTTCATCGCCCCGCAGCCCGCAACCGTGAAGACCGGCCGCAAGGTCGCCGTTATCGGTTCCGGCCCGGCCGGCATGGCGGCTGCCCAGCAGCTTGGCCGCGCAGGTCACGAGGTGCATGTCTACGAGCGTGAGTCGAAGGCCGGTGGCCTGCTGCGCTACGGCATCCCCGACTTCAAGATGGAGAAGAACTTCATCGACCGGCGCGTCGAGCAGATGAAGGGCGAAGGCGTGACCTTCCACACCGGCGTCAATATCGGCGTCGACGTGCCTGTCGAGCAACTGCTTGCCGAGCATGACGCCGTTCTTTACTGCGGCGGCTCGGAAACCCCGCGCCCGGCTGGCATTCCAGGCGTCGAGCTGAACGGCGTTTACGACGCCATGCCTTACCTCGTGCAGCAGAACCGTCGCATCGGTCGCGAAAACATCGACAGCGTCGCATGGCCTGCCGATCCGATCCTTGCCGGCGCAAAGCATGTGGTGGTCGTTGGTGGTGGCGATACCGCATCCGACTGCGTGGGCACCGCCTTCCGCCAGGGTGCGGTGAAGGTGACCCAGCTCGACATCCGTCCGCAGCCACCGGAAAAGGAAGACAAGCTCGCCGTCTGGCCATTCTGGGCCACCAAGATGCGTACCTCGTCCTCGCAGGCAGAAGGCGCTATCCGCGAATTCCAGGTCGCGACGCTGGAGTTCGTTGGCGAAGACGGCCAGTTGACCGGCGTGCGCTGCTGCGAAGTCGATGAACGCCGCAATCCGATTGCCGGCACCGAGTTCATCATCAAGGCTGATCTCGCCTTCATCGCCATCGGCTTCTCCGGCCCGTTGAAGGACGGCGTCCTGTCTGAACTCGACGGAAAGCTGCAGCTCAATGTCGACCGCCGCGGCTCGACCAACGTCGTTGCCAACGACCGCGACTACAAGACCTCGGTCGACAAGTTCTGGACCGCAGGCGACGTCCGTCGCGGCCAGTCCCTGGTGGTCTGGGCCATCCGCGAAGGTCGCCAGGCGGCACGCGCAATCGATGAAGCCCTGATGGGAAGCTCGGTCCTGCCGCGCTAATCAGTTCTGCTGGAAAAACAACGCCTCCTCCATCTTGCCGGATGGGGGAGGCGTTTCTGTTTGTGCAAAGGATCCTGGATCCGCCTGACGGGATCGATTGGCGCTACTTGACGAG
>Ga0065721_10000073_pt1 | contig 11229 bp, 11 predicted proteins | sample Mesricmetagenome_FD_59108 | JGI IMG/M metagenome (GOLD analysis project Ga0065721, IMG submission 59108) | Mesophilic microbial community from rice straw/compost enrichment Sample: eDNA_1 v2 (version 2) | ecosystem: Engineered > Solid waste > Grass > Composting > Bioreactor | place: USA: Davis...
ATTTACCAAAGTCCCTACATTTTCTCCGTCTACGATTTTTGCCAGATTACCTTCTTTATTCATATCAAAAACAATAATCGGCAATTTATTTTCATGACTTAAAGTAAACGCTGTCATATCCATTACTTTAAGGTTCTTTTCAAAAACTTCATCGAAAGATAAGGAATTGTATTTTACAGCATCAGCATTTTTTTCAGGATCACTGTCATAGATTCCGTCCACTCTTGTTCCTTTCAGGATCACATCAGCTCCTATTTCAATAGCTCTTAATGTTGCCGCTGTATCNGTTGTAAAATATGGATTCCCTGTTCCTGCCCCGAAAATCACTACTCTGCCTTTCTCCAGGTGTCTTACTGCACGTCTTTTGATGAAAGGTTCAGCTACTTTATCCATTTCGATAGCAGACTGAAGTCTTGTTTTAATACCCGCATCTTCCAAAGCGCCCTGCAAAGCCATTCCGTTGATCACAGTAGCCAACATTCCCATATAATCTCCCTGAACTCTGTCCATTCCTTTCGCAGCTCCTGCTACTCCACGGAAAATATTTCCTCCTCCAATTACAATGGCAACTTCACAACCTTTATCTACTACTTTCTTAATTTCCATTGCATATTCCTGTAGCCTTTCATTATCAATACCATATTGTCTGTTCCCCATTAAGGCCTCACCACTCAGTTTCAGAAGGATTCTTTTATATTTCATCTTTAATTTTTAATCGTTTTTTTAAATGGGAAATTTCCCTGAAATTTGACTTTGCAAATATAATCATTAAAAATATTGAAAAAAGAAAAATATTACGTGTAAATAATGTTAGAAATATTTTGAAAAGTACGAAAAAGGATTATTTTTGCATTAATTATAAATCGAATTGAAGAAAATTGTCATTTTTTTCACTGTTTCTGTCAGGATTGGTTTCTTATGCACAAACCGGAACCAATGTTTATCCATTCTTAAACATACCTGTATCTGCCCGACAGGCTGCTTTGGGAGGTGATGCCATCTCTATAAGAGATCATGATGTTTCTTTTACCATAGCTAACCCTGCATTGTTAAATAAAGATTCTGATAAACAGCTTTCTGTGAACGCAGCAGCTTATCTTGCAGACTCTAAATACGGAACCATTGCCTTTGCCAAAGATTTTGATAATGGGCACATGGCTACCGTAAATGCAAGATATATGAGCTACGGCGATATACCAAGGACGGATGAAAGCGGTTTTGAAAACGGAGAATTTACTGCTTCCGATGTTGCAATCGGAGCAGGATACGCTTATCAGTTTGAAGAAGACTGGACAATAGGTGGTGGAATTAATTTCATCACTTCAAAAATCGATAATTATACATCTTCTGCCATTGCAGGAAATGCAGGAATCACTTACCACAACAAAAAAACAAGGAAGTTCTTTCTCTTGTATTCAGGAATTTCGGGTATCAGTTCAAATCTTTTAACGGAGAGAGAGAAAATCTTCCGTTCAGAGTGGATCTTGGATATACCAAAATTCTGAAAGCATTTCCTCTTGCCATTACCATTACGGCTCACGATCTTCAGCAGCTTAACATTTCTTCCGAGTACAATGTAAACGGTCAGGAAGTGAATTTAGGAAGAAAAATTGCAGACCATTTCTCTTTGGGTGCAGAACTCTTCCCGGAAAGAAGCTTCAATATCAGACTGGGATATAATGTAAAAAGAGGAAATGAACTTGCAGTAGCGGATCAGAGGAACTTCTCAGGACTTTCTGCCGGATTCGGGATCAAGCTATCCAAATTCCGTATAGATTATGCCCACGTAAGATATCATAACTCATCCAATGTGAACCAACTGGGAATCTCCATAGACCTTAGCGGACATCAGGGAGAATAATATTCCACAATTAATTCTTTTTTTAGTCTTGGTTTTTTAAAAAAAATCTTGAAATTTGCGGTATGAAAAAACCTGTAATAGCTATCGATGGGTACTCGTCTACCGGAAAAAGTTCAATCTCAAAAGTCATTGCNGATAAACTGGAGCTTATTCATCTGGATACGGGNGCCCTTTACAGAGGAATTACTTGGTATGCACTGCAAAACTGCATNGATGAAAGCGGTTCTATAAACNTGGAAAACCTTTTTTCTTCTCTGCNCCTGATCCAACTTGAATTCAGGAATGATGGCAGAGAACTTATCCTTCATCTTAATCATAAAGATATTTCCAAGGAGATCCGTTCCAATGAAGTTTCCGATCATGTAAGTTTAGTTGCCAAACAAAAAGAAGTAAGAGATTTTTTACTNCAATATCAACGTTCATTGGCAGAAAAAGGAGGCATCATTATGGATGGGCGTGACATAGGGACAGTAGTTCTGCCAAATGCGGACTTTAAATTCTTTCTTACCGCAAGTATTGATGAAAGAACCAAGAGAAGGTATCATGAACTTTTATCTTTAGGTATTAAAGCAGAGGAACAGCAGGTGAAAGAAAACCTTATAGAACGCGATAAAATAGACAGCGAGAGAGAGATAGCTCCTTTGAAGCAGGCTAAAGATGCCATTGTCATTGATAATACTTCCCTATCCAAGGAGGAAACCATTGAAAGCATTTTGTCTTACATCCAGAAGATTTAACATATTTTAATAAGACATACCGCCTATTTGGTATGTTAATTGTAATTCTTTTTACTGTAAAAACTAATTTTATTAACTATTAAAAAAACGAAAAATGTCTAAGAAAAACAATACAGCAGGTATATTGGCAGGACTTTTGGCAGGTGCTGCAGCAGGAATAGTATTAGGAATGCTTTATGCTCCTGAAGAAGGTAAAGAAACTAGAAAGAAGATAAAAAATAAGGCAAATGATCTTAAAGATCAGGCTAAAAATAAATATGGAGAAGTTTCTGAAAAAGTGAAAGATCAGTATGGTAACATTTCATCAACATTCAGAGAAACAGCAAACAATGTAGCTCATACTGTTAAGGAAGGCTATGACAAATATAAAGATCAAATTGTATCTAAAACTACAGATGTTGTAAAAGACGTAGAAACAGAACTAAACGATCTTAAATAGTAAAAATTTTAATTAATTTTAAATTAGGGAAGGAACTTTGCGAATTAAAGTTCCTTTTTTTGTAACTTTAAAATAAAAAGAATGATTGAGACTATAAAAGACTATGCATCGAAGAGGATAGATCTACTGAAAATTGAAGCTACCGAAAAATACTTCACTTTCTGCAGGTGTCATTACTTATCTGGTTGTATTATTAGTTGCGTTTGCCTTTTTTCTGGTGCTATTCAATTTTGGAATAGCTTTTCTGATCGGTAAAGCGTTGAATAATACTGGATATGGCTTTCTTATTGTGGCTGCATTCTATATGGTAATAATGTTCTTTATTATTGCTTTTAAGAAAAAAATTGTGAACTCTGTAGCCGATCAGGTTATTAAATTTTTAAATCATTAAACTATGGGCAGAAACTATGAGAGCTTAGAGGAATTAAGAAGAAAGAAAAAATTACTGAAGACTGAGATCACTGATCTGGAAAATTTATTGACATTCAAAAANACCAAGGAAAGTCTGAGTGCTTTTACAAATGGGTTGACGGATCAATACCTTCAGGAAAAAGTNGATGAAGATGGTGATGAAAAGATTGTTTTAAGAAAAGATGTCATTGCCAAACAACTCACTACAGAGGTTAAAGATATGCTGATCAGCAAAAACACAGCTTTGGGAATAGCCAATTCCGCTTTTAAAGGAAATGCCATGGATGCTGTTGTAAAACTAGGTATTACGGCTATAGTAGGAAATTATGCAAAGAAAAATATCAGCAGTCCCAACTGGAAAAAGAAACTTTTAGGAGCAGCAATGATCTATCTCGCACCTGTTGCCCTGAAATTTCTCAGGAAAAAGCTGGAAAGTTATCAGAAAAATAAAAGCGTTTCGAGTATGGAACAACTTATATGAGTTTAAGGACTTAGAAGTTAGGAATTAGCATTAATTTAAAAACAGTTTCTAACTTCTAACTTCTTTTGAGTATCTAATTTCTAGCTATCCGCAAACAACTGTCCTAAAATAATTCCAGCCGCCATAGATACATTCAGGCTTTCTGTGGATTGTGATTTACCAAATCTTGGAATACAAATGCTTTTCTGAAGAAGTTTTTCCGTTTCCGGGCGCATTCCGTTGCCCTCATTCCCTAAGATAAGATTCAGCTTTTCAGGTTTCTCAAATGTATAAACGCTCTCCCCTTCCATATCCGTTCCTATATTTATATTTTTTGTGGCTGAAAGATATTCTACAAGATCGCAATAGACCATATTTACTCTTGTAAAAGATCCCATACTTGCCTGGATCACTTTCGGGTTGTAAAAATCTACAGTATCATGACTGCAAATAATCTGCTCTATTCCAAACCAATCAGCCAGACGAATTATCGTCCCTAAATTCCCCGGATCCTGGATTCCATCTAAAACCAACTGCACTTCTTTATCTTCCTGTTTTTCTTCAGTATTAAGGTAACAGACTGCTACAGAGTCTTTAGGCGTTTTCAGGAAACTGATTTTTTTAAGCTCATTCTCAGATATATGAGTTATAGGAATATCGGTGCGGTCCAATTTTTGCGGATCGGTAGAGAATATTTCTTTAATTTTAAAGTTGGAATGGAAGAGTTCACTGATGATTTTGTTACCTTCAACCAAAAACAAATTGTATTTTTGTCTGAACTTCTTTTTATCCAAAGACTGTAAAACTTTTATTGTATGAGCTGTAAGCATTATAAGAATTCTCCTCAAAAATATTATAAAATTATCTCATTTGCAACATTTGTTGGTCTCCTTTATGCATGCAGTACAACCAAGAAGGTTCCGGATGGTGAGTATCTGCTTACGAAAAACAATTTTGAATTTGAAGATAAAAAGCAATTCTTTGATGAGGAATTGAGAAGCTACGTTCAACAGAAACCTAATAAAAAGGAGCTACTTTTCCTGCCATTAAGTTTAGGAATTTATAATATGGCTAATCCCAAGTATGATACCATACTTAATGAATACATGACCTATCCCCGTGAAATGAGAGATCAAAAGTTGAGAGATTCTCTTTTCATAAAGTATAATATGCCGAATGAAGTGGGCAAACGTTTATTCTGGGAAAGAATGTTTCACAGTTGGGGTTCACCACCTATTATTCTGGATCAGACAAGAACGGAAAAAGGAGCGCAATCTATTGATAAAAGGCTTACCTACAGAGGTTATTGGGATGGAGAAGTGAGATTCTCGCATAAACTGGATTCCGCAGCAAAAAAAGCAGCGGTAACGTATTATATCAAACATAATGATCCTACTTTTATCAAGGATTATTATTACAACATCCCTGATCCTAAAATTAAAGATCTTTACAAGCAATACATCAATCAAAGCCTTATCAAATCCGGGCAGATTCTGGATCAGACGGTTTTGGAAAAAGAAGTATCGAGACTGAATGAATTGATGAGGGAGAAAGGATATTATCGATTTAACAGTTCCAATGAAGAGATCTATTTTGTTGCCGATTCTTTAAAAAGCAGAAAACAGATTCCGTTAACTCTGGAAATCCACAAAGATTCTTTGGACAGTCCTTATAAAGTAGCAACTATAGGAAATATTGATGTTGCTATCATAGATGAAAACGGAGATTATCCTAAAAATACATTTAAAGACAGCTTAAGAGGAATCAGATTTCATAAGCTGAATGAACAATACAAGACAAGAGCAATATGGAGAGCCATTAACATAGGTCCAAAGCAGGTATATGACCAGAAGAGACTGGATCTTACCAAAAGGAATATCCTATCCATGAACAATTTCAGTATCCTGAAAGCAAAAGATTCATTGAGACGAGGCGGTGAAACAGCTCCGAATGATAGCATCATTGATGTCATGTACATCCTGAAACCACTTCCTAAGTACGAGTTAAAAGTAGGAACCGACGTGAACTATTCTCAGCTATTGAACCTGGGAATCTCCCCTTCCATTGACCTTACCACAAGAAATGTTTTTAATGGTGCTGAAAACCTTTCAACGAGTCTTGCCGGAACTTTCGGTTCGATCCGAAGTACAAAAAGTCTGGACAAAAGAGTTTTAGCCTACGAAATCTCTGCACAGGCATCGCTTAGTTTCCCGAGACTTTTATTACCTTTTGATTATTACAAGCTGCTTCCTAAGCGTTACAGCCCTACTTCATCCATCGTTTTAGGAGCTTCCATACAGAATAATATCGGTTTGGGAAGGGTGAACTTCAATACAGGACTGAATTATATGGCCACAGTGAATGATAAAGTTTCTCACAGGCTTACTCTTTTCAATACACAGTTGAGCTTAACCAAAAATAAAGATGCGTATTACGATTATTTTGTGAATGATGAACAGGTAAGAAGTGAAATTTTCGCAGATTATTTCACCTATAATCCGGCTGTCGGACAAGCATTTTCTGACGGACAAACTACTATTGATGAAGTTTCCACAAAAATTGTGTCTGATCAGGGATATAGGGATAATCTCGATCAACAGGGAATCGATCGTCTGACCGCATTTTTGGGAACATTGATCAATAAAGACAGACAAACACAGGATGTGCTTATTTCTTCCATGATCTATAATTTTGTGTATAGTGAGATCGGTAAGAAAGATTATCCTAATGCTTTCTATTTCAATGCTAAAATGGAATTAGCAGGTAACATTCTGAGTGCCTTCAACCAAAAAAGAGATGATGGAGGGGTAATTACGAGTCCTCAAAGAACGATTTTCGGGGTTCCCTATGCACAGTTTGTGAAGTTTGATATAGATGTGAGAAAATACTTTAGATTCAACAGTAATCAAACATTGGTACTCCGTCAGTTCATAGGTGCAGGAATTCCGTATGGTAATTCGTCTTCAATGCCGGTGATCAGATCTTATTTCAACGGTGGATCCAATGATATCAGAGCCTGGGTTGCCTTTGGCGGATTAGGACCTGCAGATTCTCAGTTGGACGAAAAAGTTCGTGCCTATATGACCGATAATCTGAAACTTACTACTAATATTGAGTACAGGGTTCCTTTTAATGATATGTATGAAGGAGCACTTTTCACAGATATCGGTAACATCTGGAGTATTCGTAATGATGGTTTCGGAGATGAATTCAAGTTCAATAAATTCTTAAAACAAGTAGGTATCGGTAGTGGATTCGGTTTAAGGGTGAATGTGGCTTATATAACGCTAAGGCTGGATCTCGCGTATAAAATCTATGACCCTAATAAACCGGACGGCGAAAAATGGAGATTGAAATATTTCCAGCCTTTCAAACCTACCTTGAATATTGCATTCGGATATCCATTCTAATCAGGAGAAATTCCTAAAATATAATATACTACAGCAATCACTCTGGCGAGAACTTCTCTGGATTGGTTTCTGTAGTAACTTTCCGGCTTGGTGACATCACGGGCATCGAATCCCAAAGCATTCATCTTATTGTTTCTAGCAAAAAATAAGGCACGAAGGTTATGAAACCCCTGAGACACAATGATCACATTATCCTTCTTATAAACATTTTTACAGCGTAAAATGCTTTTATAGGTATTAAAACCTTTTGGATCTTCCACAATGATCTCTTCCGGAACTCCTTCCTGGTAGATCAGATAGTTTTTCATGGCTGCAGGTTCGTTGTAGCCTTTACTTTTTTCACCACTTACAATGATCTTTTTTATTTTTCCGTGATGGTAAAGTAAAGCGGCGGCATCCATTCTTTTCGTAAAATAAGGATTGGAAACTCCTGATTTCATTTTGGGTGAAGTTCCCAGAACCAGAGCTATTTCGCGGGGCGGAATTTTGGATATCTTGGTATAGGTCCTTCCATTGGTGAGTGCAAAAACCCACGCATTGGCAAGACATATCATGATAACACCAAATTCCAGTGATATGAAAAGGATTTTAAATATGTTTTTTACGATTCTCAAGTGAGATCAAAGTTTAGTTTTATTTTTTTACTTTTTGCAATGGACATACAGGCTAAAATATGCCCTTGCTCCTCTTCTTTTTCCGTTAAATATTCATTTTCCAACAATTCTACTTCACCTTCTTCCAAAATGCATTCACAACTTCCGCATATTCCGGATTTACATGAGTAAGGAACCGGAAATTNCTGGATCAGCAGCTGTTGCAGGATCTTATCTCTGTTGTCGGGAAGTTCTGTCTGATATTCTGTTCCCAACATTTTAAATTCAACTTTTACATCTTCAATTAGCGGAAATTCTTTTTCTACCGGATAAATATCGTCATTATATTCCTCAAACAATTCAAAATGAATGTTCTTCTTCGGAATCCCGTGATGATAACATGCATTGGCGAGTGTTTTAATCATTTCGCCTTTTCCACAGATTAGAACTTCATCCACCGCATCCCAAATCGTAGATTCTTCGTCCGTATCATCCAGATGCAGGATCTGATTAATGATTAAATTCAGTTTTTTCTCATCCAGCCTGCCGTAAAAGAACTGATCTGCAGTTTTTTCCTGTGAAAAGAAATAAAACACCTGTAACCGGTCTCCATATTTCCGGGTAAGGTTATCAAATAGATCTCTGTAGATAATTTCTTCCGATCTTTTATTTCCGTAAAAAAGAAAGAGCCTCGTTCTAGGTTCGTTATGGAGAATGTTCTTACAATGACTCACCACCGGAGTAATACCAATTCCCCCTGCAAAAGCGACTATAGTCCTGAATTCGCTGGGTTTGGAAACCAAAGTAAATCTACCGTTAGGTTCACTCACAAGCAGTTCATCTCCAACATTATAATTATTGAATAAGTGTGCTGTAGCACCTTCCTGGCCGTTCACTTTTATTCCCAGGCAAATTTTTTCCTCATAAGGAGCCGATGTCATTGAATAATCATTAATAACTTCTTTTCCATACGCCTGAAATTTTACGCTTACAAATTGACCTGCTTCAAACTTAAAATTCTCTTTCAAATCTTCGGGAATTTCAAACTCCAGAGAGAAAGTATTTTTGGTCAGTTCTGCCTTTTTCGCTATTTTTAACCAATGAAACTGCGTTAGTTTCCCTTTATAGATTTGTTGTTCCATAACTTCAATTCAAAAATAGATAAAAAAATAATTATGAAGAAGATAATTTTATCCACGCTTGTTCTGATAGCTCTTTCCGGATGTAAAAAAGAAAATCAAAAAATTGAGGATACTTCCGTGTCCAGTGACTCTATTTCCGTAAATGAAAATATGGAACCGGCAAGTACTTCTTCACCTCTACCCGAGGTTTCTCCTGAAAATGTAGGAAAATATCTTGCCAAAAGCAGCGATACCTTATATGTTACCAACTTCTTTGCAACGTGGTGTGGTCCATGTATGAGAGAAATCCCCCATTTTAAGAATAAAATGCAGGAACTGAAAGGAAAACCAGTAAAATTCACATTTATAAGCTTAGATAACAAAGCAGACTGGGACGGAGCTGTAAAAAGATTTGCAGAAGAAAATAACCTTTCAGAACATATTGTTTTATTGGACGGGCAAAAATTGGATCAAAACTTTTTTAAGAATAACTTCAAGCAGTGGGACGGTGGTTCAATACCTTTCACCTATCTGAAAAAAGGAGATAAAACGGATGAGGTTGTAGGAATGATGACAGAAGACATGCTGAATTCTAAAATCGATTCTTTTCTAAAATAATTTACAGAATTCTTTCTGATAATGTCACAAAAATTCAGGATCCTATGTCTGGTATTTCTGGTCGCTATCATCTTTACTGCGATCATTAATCTGAACACAGGATTTTTAAGCTTAAATTTTCAGGATTTTTTTCAGGACTCTGCCGACAGCCAGATCGCTGAGATTCGTGTCAATCGGGTTTTAGCAATGCTTTTAGCCGGGATTTCCATTCCTACTTCAGGTTTCCTGATGCAGGAATATTTCCAGAATCCATTAGCAGGACCGGATATTTTAGGAATTACTTCTGTGGCCAGTTTATCTGTTGCGTTTTACATTCTGCTGTCCGCACATATTTTCCTCCCCGAATTTCTGCAAAACAGTTTCCTGAGTTTATCCGCAATTATCGGCAGTTTATCCCTTATGTTGGTTCTGATATCCATGTCCAATAAATTTCAGGATAAATCTTACCTCATTATTTTTGGATTTCTGGTTTCTGCTTTTGCGGGAGCTATTGTCTCCTTATTACAGCTGTACGCTGAAAATCAGAGCTTAAAAAACTATATTTTATGGTCTTTTGGAGCTAATAATATGGTAACGAGGGGACAGATCGGTGTTTTATCTGCATTGGTTCTTATTGGATTATTCATTTGTTTTAAGACGATCAAGCCACTTATAGGAAACTCTTTAGGGAATTCGTATGCACAAAGTTTAGGCGTGAATTTACAGCATTTAAAGATACTGATCATTGTTGCTTCTTCCCTGCTTTCAGCTTCTGTTACCGCTTTTTTAGGACCTATTTTATTCATTGGAATTATTGTTCCCCATTTTTGCAGACTGATCTACAATCCGGCAAAACTCTGGCAGCAATGGATCCTGAATATGTTTCTGGGAATGCTGATCATGCTTTTGTTTTCCATTGTTGCTGAAAAAACGATGATTCCTTTAAATGTAATAAGCTCTGTATTTGGGATTCCGGTGATCTTGATGATGCTTTTGAGACAGAATAAAGTTTAGCTTTAAGAATTAGGAATCATAAATATAAATCATTCATAAACTAATAGAATGCACCTACAGATCAAGAAAACAAACATCGGTTATAATACCNCTCTCATTTCAAATGCAGAAGCTACTCTGGATTTGGGAGATGTTTGCCTNTTGATCGGGAATAATGGTGTGGGAAAAACCACCCTCATCAAATCTATNNTGCATCAGATACCTTTATTGAGCGGTGAAATTCTGATCAATAATAAGAATATTAAAAACCTTTCTGTTAAAGAAATTGCGGAGAATATTGCGGTTGTTTTTTCAAAATCGGTCATTCCACAGAATTATACCGTTGAAGACCTTATTTCCTTAGGAAAATATATCTATTATCCTTTTTATTTTGAATTAAAGAAACAGGACAGAGGGGAAGTTTCTGAGATCATTCAGGAACTGGAGCTCGATCAGTATAAGCATACCCTTCTTCGGAACCTTTCGGATGGAAATCTTCAAAAAGCTTTTATCGGAAGGGCTTTGACGCAGAACTCTCCTATCATTATTCTGGATGAGCCTACCACACATCTTGATGAGAAAAATAAGATCATTATTCTGAAAATAC
>Ga0065721_10006226_pt1 | contig 11228 bp, 10 predicted proteins | sample Mesricmetagenome_FD_59108 | JGI IMG/M metagenome (GOLD analysis project Ga0065721, IMG submission 59108) | Mesophilic microbial community from rice straw/compost enrichment Sample: eDNA_1 v2 (version 2) | ecosystem: Engineered > Solid waste > Grass > Composting > Bioreactor | place: USA: Davis...
GGAAACTAACCTCAAAACAAGGCTTCGCTGAGAGCCGTGGTAGACCACCACGTTGATAGGCCAGGTGTGGAAGTGCGGCGACGCATGGAGCTTACTGGTACTAATCGCTCGATCGGCTTGATCGTTCTTATCAAAACTCATGAGAGCTTCGTCCTTGCTCTCGATGATGATCTCATCTCGAACAACGCATCCGCTTCGTTGACCTGGTGGCTATGCCGAGAGGTCCCCACCCGATCCCATTCCGAACTCGGTCGTTAAGCCTCTCTGGGCCGATGGTACTTCGTCTTAAGGCGCGGGAGAGTAGGTCGCCGCCAGGTCTACCAAGCGGATGCAGCCGTCCAAGAACCCTTCAATCCACTACACCAGTACCGGCTTTGCCGCGGGATGGAGCAGCCCGGTAGCTCGTCAGGCTCATAACCTGAAGGTCGCAGGTTCAAATCCTGCTCCCGCACCCAACCTTCCAAACAACACCAAAACGCCGCCCCCAAATCAGGGCGGCGTTTTCCTTTGACCCAACACCCAAAACCTGCCGCGAGGACCCGGCCCGGCGGGCGTCTTCTCCAGCAGGAGGGTGGTCAGGCCGCTGTCCCAGACCTTGTCCGGATACTGGTCCATCTCCCGATAGCCTCGGGCCGCGTAGAAGGCCCGGGAGCGGGCGTTGAAGGTGTCGGTCTCGAGCCGCACCTTGGCGTGGCCCGCCCGGGCGATTTCGGCCTCGGCCTCGTCCATCAACCGCCGGCCGATGCCCATCCGGGCATGGCTTGAGCGCACATGCAGGGCGTGGACGAAATCGCCGGCCCAGTCCACGAACCCCACGACCTCGCCGTCGCACTCGGCGACCCGGAACTCGCCGAGCCGGCTGGCGATATAGGCGGCCGGCGGGGCCTCGGCGCGGAAACGCTGCACCGCTTGCAGCGTCACCTGGGGGAACCAGGTGGACTCGTGGGTATCGTAGATCACCTCGCGCAGGGCGGCTGCGTCGGCCGGGCGGGCGCGGCGAATGAGGACGGTGGGGAAGGACGCCATGGGCCCTTGGCTACGGCGCCGCCCCGCGTTTCACAATCCGTCGGCCACCGTCGCCTTCTGCCGGCGACTGGGCGTCAGCCCCACGGGCCGCCCTGAACGTGACGGCGAGGGGCCCTGATCCACCTTCGCCTTGAGCGGCCCGCCGGGAGCTGGTCGCCTGCCGCTAGAAGCCGGAGAGAACGATCTTGCCCATCGCCCTGCCGGCCTCAAGCTTGGCATGGACAGACTTCAGATTGGCGGCGTTGATCGGAGAGAGCACCTCGGTGAGGGTCGTCTTCAGGACGCCGGCGTCGACCAGCTGGGCGACCTCCTCCAAGAGCCTGTGCTGCTCCTCCATGTCCGGGGTCTGGTACAATGATCGGGTGAACATCAGTTCCCAGGCCACGGTGATCGATTTGCGCTTCAACGGGGTGATGTCGAAGGTCGCCGGGTCATCGATCAGGGCGATGCGCCCTTGGGGCGCGACGATCTCGGGGAAGTAGGGAAGCTGCCGGTCGGTGCCGGTNAGGCCGGCCACGNAGTGGACTTCCGGAATGCCGATCCGCGCCAGTTCNCGGTCGAGCGGCTGGTGGTGGTCGATGACGTGGTGGGCGCCCATNGACTTGACCCACGCGATGGTCTCGGCGCGCGAGGCGGTGNCGATCACCGTNAGGCCCGTCAGGCGCCGCGCCAGCTGAATGAGGACCGAGCCTACGCCGCCGGCGCCATTGATCACCAGCAGCGAGCGGTCGCCGCGCTTTTGGCCGTAGGGAACCTGCAGTCGGTCGAACAGCAGCTCCCAGGCGGTGATCGAGGTCAGCGGCAGTGCGGCGGCCTGCGCCCAGTCCAGGCTCGCGGGCTTGTGGCCTACAAGCCGCTCGTCCACCGCGTGGAGTTCGGCGTTCGCGCCCGGGCGGCTGAGGTCGCCGGCGTAGTAGACCTCGTCGCCAACCCGGAACCGGGTCACGTCCGGGCCGGCCGCCTCCACGATGCCGGCTGCGTCCCAGCCCAGCACCGCCGCCTGGCCCTCGGCGGGCGGCCGGCCCGCGCGGACCTTGACGTCCACCGGGTTGACCGACACGGCCTTGACCCGGACCAGAACATCGCGTGGGCCCGGCGTGGGGGCAGGCAGTTCGAGATCGACCAGGGCGTCCTCACGATCGAGCGGGCCCGCGGCGTAGTAGCCGATGGCTTTCATGGCTTGGGTTTCCTTTCACAGGCCTCGCCTTGCGCGCGGCGAGCCTCTGCCCAGGCGCGCAAGGCGCAGGTGTCAGGACCGGACGAAGGCGAGCAGGTCCGGGTTGATGACGTCGGCGTGGGTGGTGAGCATCCCGTGCGAGTAGCCGGGGTAGATCTTCAGGGTTCCGTTGGGCAGCAGTTCGATCTGCTTCAGGGCGGCGTTCTGGTAGGGCACCACCTGGTCGTCGTCGCCGTGCAGGACGAGGGTCGGCACGGTGATGGCTCTCAGGTCCTCGGTCTGGTCGGTTTCGGAGAAGGCCCTGATGCCTTCGAGATGGGCGAGCGCGCTTCCCATCATCCCCTGGCGCCACCAGTTGTCGATGATGGCCTCCGAGACCTTCGCGCCCGGCCGGTTGAAGCCGTAGAAGGGCCCGGCCGGAACGGCGCGGAAGAACTCCGCCCGGTTGGCGGACAGCGCTTCCCGGAAGCCGTCGAACACCGACAGCGGCGTCCCGTCCGGATTGGCCTCGGTCTGGGCCATGAGGGGCGGGACCGCGGCGACCAGGACGGCCTTGGCGACGCGGCCCTGCGGCTGGCCGAATCCGGCGACGTACCGCGCCACCTCGCCGCCGCCGGTGGAGTGGCCGATGTGGACCGCATTGCGCAGATCGAGCGCCTCGGCGACGGCGGCGGCGTCCGCGGCATAGTGGTCCATGTCGTGGCCGACGTCCACCTGCTGGGACCGTCCGTGCCCGCGCCTGTCGTGCGCGACGACGCGATAGCCGTGGCTCAGGAAGAACAGCATCTGCGCGTCCCAGTCGTCGGACGACAGGGGCCAGCCGTGGTGGAAGACGATCGGCTGGGCGGTCCTGGGTCCCCAGTCCTTGTAGAAGATGTCGACGCCGTCGCGGGTCTTGATGAAGCCGCTGGTCATGAGATCGCTCCTTTCGTGGGTTGGGAGGGCGCGGCGAATGCGCCGCCGATGGCAGGGGGCTGTGTCTTTGGGCGGGGATCAGATGATGCCGCCGTTGGCGCGGAGGACCTGGCCGTTGATCCAGCCGCCGTCGGGGCCGACGAGGAAGGCCACCACCGCGGCCACGTCTTCGGGGCGGCCAATCCGTTCGAGGGGCGAGGCGCGGGCGAGGTGGTCGATGACCTCTTGCGGCTTTCCCCTCAGGAACAGGTCGGTGGCGGTCGGCCCGGGGGCGATCGCATTGACGGTGATGTTCCGGCCGCGCAGCTCCTTGGTGAGGATATGCGTCATGGCCTCGACCCCGGCCTTGGTGGCCGCGTAGGCGCCGTAGGACGGCGCGAACATGCCGACCATGCTGGAGGAGAGGCTGACGATGCGGCCGCCCGTCCGGACACGCGAGGCCGCCTCGCGAAGAACGTTGAAGGCGCCCTTGAGGTTGATCGCGATCTGGCTGTCGAACAGCGCGTCGTCCGTGTCGGCGAGCGGGGCCAGCCGCATGATCCCGGCGTTGTTGACCAGCACGTCGACGCCGCCGAACGCGGTCTCCGCCTCGTCCCAGAGCCGCGCGACGGCCCGGGCGTCGCTGACGTCGGCCCGGATCGCCGTGGCGCTGCCGCCGGACTGTTCAATCTTGCGGACGAGGGCCTCGGCCGCCGCCGCATCGGCGGCGTAGTTGATGACGACGCTGAACCCGTCATGGGCGAGACGGGTCGCGATGGCCGCCCCGATGCCGCGGGAGGCACCGGTCACCATCGCCGTCTTCATGGTTTCGAGCATGGTCGTACTCCGTCGTTCGGGACGGATGTTCGCGCCGGGGCGGGACGTGGTCTTTCGAGCCTGGATCGGGATTGCGAAAACGACCGACAATCGGCCCACCGGCGTCGGCGGTCCCAGGTCAGGGGGCGCGTGAAGCCCCGTCGCCGTCCGGATTTCGGGGCAGGTGGAGGCGGACCTCGGTTCCGGCGCCAGGCCTGCTTGCGAGTTCGACGAAACCGCCGCTCCGGCGCGCGAAGGTTCTGACGTTGTGCAGGCCGAGGCCGGAGCCTCCCGCGCCCTTGGTGGTGAAGTGCGGCTCGAACGCCCTGGCCGCAACCTCGGCCGGCATTCCGTGTCCGGTGTCTCTCAGACTGATGAGGCAGCAGCCCAGTTCGGCCGGGCAACGGCGGCAGGCGCAGCAGCCGATATGGAGGACGCCGCCGCCGGGCATCGCGTCCCGCGCGTTGACGACAAGGTTCAGGAGGGCGTTCTCGAACGCCTGCTGGTCGCAGGACAGGGGCGGCGCATCCGGGGCGACCGACAGGCGGAGGGCGATGCGATCGCCGATCGCGTGGCGGATCAGGGGCTCCAGGTCCCGCAGAACCACACGGGACGGAAGCGACGGCGTCTCGCGCACGTGGGCGGGCATGAAGAGCCGCGTCGCAAAGACGCTGGCCTTCTCCAGCGCGGCGCTCGCCAGGTCCAGAGCCGTTTCGAGCTCGGCTTCGGGGCCGCCGATCCGGCGCCGGGAGGTGCTGACGGCGCTGACCGCCACCTGCAGAAGATTGCGCAGGTCGTGGATCTCGCTCGACCGTCGCGCGTCGGTCCAGATCACATCCTCGGACTGTTGCATCGGCCCCATGGCTGCTCCCCTGGTGTCCCGAGGCGAGCCGTTCCGCTGGCCCGCCGCCTTCGGGGTAGTCGGGGCCGGGGAAAGCGATCTTCCGAGACCGAACGCCGCTTTTCGGTTCGCACGCCGACGCGAGGCGTCCCAGCCGCGCTTCTCCGGGGCGCTTACGAAATCCTACGGAAGCTTACCGCGCTTGCTTCGTCTTCTCGGGCCGGCCCGCGGAATGTGGCCGTGCGGTGCGATCCAGCGCGCCGCCGACTGCGGCGAGAGGCGCCCATGCTTTCGTTCGACCACATTCCGTATTCCGATGGCTTTGCGAACGTCTACGCGCCCACCGGCGGCCGGTGGCCGATGGCGTCGCCGGCTCTTGAGATCGACGCGCAGCCGCGCACGATGCGCATCGTCGCCCGCCGCCGCCGCGCCTCCTGGCCGCGCTATCACGAGCAGGTCTGCGCCCCGGACCACGCCGTCATCGCCATCGCGCTTCAGGCCGGCCAGTTCGAGCTGCTCGTCGACGGGCGGCCTCTGGAGCAGGGGCGGGTCGCCGCCGGCGCGGCGTACATGGCGCTGCCGGGGACTGCGTCGCGCCTTTCCTTCCGCAGCTCCTGTGACGTTCTGCAGCTCCGCGTTCCGCAGGCGCGCCTCGACGGGATCCTCCGGGCGCATCACGGCGGTTCCGACGTGGCGCTGGATCGGGTGCGGGTCTCGGGGGCGGACCCGACGATCGAGCGACTTGCCGGGACGCTGCTGCTGGCGGACGAGGCGGGCGACGAACCCCAGGCGCTCTTTCTGGATGGCATCGCCCAGGCCATCCTCGTCAGGCTCCTGGACAGCGAGGAAAATCAGTCGGAAACCCGCCGCGTACGGCGTCTGCCCAAGTGGCGGCTGAAGCGGGTCCTAGACCTCATCGAGGCCGACATCGCTCAGCCGTTGCGGCTGGCGGACCTGGCGCGGTGCGCAGGCCTGAGCCGGATGCACTTCGCCGCCCAGTTCCGGGCCGCGATGGGCCTGCGTCCGCACGACTATGTGACGCGCCGGCGCGTGGAGCGGTCGCAGGACCTCCTGCGCCGGACCGACATGCCCCTGGCCGAGATCGCCCTGGCGGTGGGGTTTCAGACCCAGGCCCATTTCACCACGGTGTTTCGGCAACTGTGTGGGGAACCCCCCGGCCGCTGGCGGCGGCTGCAGCGTCTTGAGGCCGCCTAGTCCGGGAGGAGAGCCCGGGCCTCGGCGAGGTCGGGGGTGTCGCCCCCCTCCGTGAACAGAGCGAGCGTCCCGCGCAGAAGCGATCGCGCCTCGTCCGCTCGGCCCGCGCCGATCCACAGGCGTGCGACGGATGTCGCGGCGCGCAGTTCCCATCCGAGCGCGCCCGAAGTCCGTGCGACGTCCAGCGCCCGCAGGTAGCAGCCTTCCGCCGCCTCGATGCGCGGGGCGTCTCCCGCAAGGCGGATGTCGCCCCAGGTGCGAAGCAGTTCCGGCAGGAGATAGGTGGGCATTCCGTCGTCGGCGCTCCGCACGAGCGACGAGACGATCTCTTCGGCGAGGGGCGCCTGACCCACGCGGCACAGGGCTTCTGCGTAGGCGCGCAAGGCGGGATCCAGCACGATGTGCAGGCGGTCCTCGCGAAGGGAGCCGGTGACCCCGGCCAGGACTTCGAGAGCGGCCCCCACGTCGCCTTTCAGCAGGAGCAACTGGCCTCGGAGGGCGATGCTTCCGGCCAGATAAGGCTTCAGCTGGTGCCGTTCCGCGATGCGGTAGACCACCTCGGCCACCTCCTCGCCCCACTCCAGATCCCGCAGCCACAGCGTGAGCCAGCTGGCGTAGAGGTGCGCGATACACATGGAGATCGGATGGTTCTCGGCGCAAACGGCGGCCAGGCCGTGTTTGGTGAGCGCCACCGCGGTCTCGGGCTTGCCCCTCAGCCAGGCGATCAGGCCGCGGGCGATTGTTCCGCGCCAGGCGTGGTCGTATCCGAAATAGGGCGGCGGCCGCTCCCGCATGGTCTCCGCCAACGCATGCCCGTGCTCCAGAAACTGCTCGCCACGCAACGGGTCGCCGATCAGCAGATGGGTGGCGCCGAGCAGCCAGTCGGCGGCCACGCGTTCCGAGGGGCGGCGATCGTCGTCGGCCAGCGCCGCAAACTGCTCCGCGGCGACGAGGGCGCTGCGATAGTCGCCCCGGCGCGTGTGGTAGAGGTTCGAGCCGGCGAGAAGGTGCAGGTGCGTCTCTCGCGCGCCCAGCGCACGGGCCATTTCGAGCCCCCTGTCGATGGCGTCTTCGAGCCGCTGCTGGTTGCCGGCGGTGAACATCAGGGACTGCGCCAGGCTTTCCTGCAGCCTCAGGGCCGGAAGGGTCGGGGCGGCGTCCCGCCCCGTCAGATCTAGCGCGGCGGCGCACCATCTCAGGCACTCCGTGTGCATGGAAAGGTCGCGAAACATCCGCGAGGCATAGGCGGCCAGCTCGAACCCGAAACGCGTGTCGCCGTCCGCCGAAAACGCCCACTCCAGCGCGGCGCGCACATTGCCGACCGCCCGCTCCGCGGTGCGGCGCTCCGGCGGCGGCTGATAGCTCTCCAGCGGATAGACCTCGCTCAGCCGCGCCGCGCACCAGCGGGCATGGCTTTCGGCGACCGCGCGGGCCTCCGCGCTCTCGGCCAGCTTCAGGGATGCGTAGAGGCGGGTCACGTCCAGCATGCGGAACGTCTGCTGGCCCTCGTACGTGGTCATGGCGAGCAGGGACTTGTCGGCCAAGCCCTCTATGGCGCTGACGATCATCCAGGGTTCTTCGCCCTCGAGGCAGGCGACGGACTGCGCGTCCGCGACGCTGAAAGGGCCGCTGAGGATCGAAAGGCGGGCGAGCACGCGCTGTTCCTCGGGCGAAAGCAGCTGGAAGCTCCAGTCCAGCGCCGACTGGAGGGACTGATGGCGGGCGTCGTTGCGCCGTCCCGGCCAATCGAGCATCGCTCGACCGGAAAGGGCCGCCAGCAGCCCCGAGAAGCCGTAGGTGGGCAGGCGGCTGGCCACCATCTCGATGGCGAGGGGGACGCCGTCGAGATGTCGGCAGATTTCGGCCAGCGTGGCGGCGTCCTGGTCGTGAAGTTCGCCGATGTAGCCCCTTGACGCGGCGCGCTCCATGAAGAGCTGGACGGCGGCGGCGGTGATGGCCTCCTCAGCCGACAGGCCGGCCTTCTCGGCGGGGAGCTCCAGGGGCGGCAGGAGGTAGACGCGTTCGTCCTCCGCACGCAGCGCCTCGCGGCTGGTGGCCAGGACCCTAACGCTGGTGTTCCGGAGCAGGGCCGTGGCGAGCTCGCACACCTCGCCGAGCACATGTTCGCAGCAGTCCAGAATGAGCAGCAGGTCCCGGTCTGCGAGGTTCTTCACCAGGGCGTCGAGCAGGTCCTCCCCCTGCCAGGCGCAGCCCAGGGCCGAGGCCACGGTGGGCAGGACGAGATCACCCGCGTGCAAAGCGCCGAGGTCGATGAAGCAGACGTCGGCGCTCGAACTCTCCGCCTGCCGGTGGCCGGCCTCGATGGCGAGGACGGTCTTTCCGAACCCACCCGGGCCGACGATGGTGGTGAGCGGCCGGGTCGAGGACAGGGCTAGAATCTCGTCGAGCGCGCGCGCCCGGCCCAGGAGCCGCTGGCCGCGCCTGGGCAGGCGGACCAGCCGGGCTTCCCCGGACTGCGCCGTGGGCCTTGCCGGCCGCCGCGCGCCGGCGGTTTCGGTGGTGAAGACATAGCCCCGTCCTCTGACATTCAGGATCCGGGCCGGAGTGTCGGGGGCATCGCCGAGCACGCTGCGCAACTGGGCGATCTGGGCGCGGAGATTGGCCTCGTCGACGAAGAGGCCCGGCCAGACGTGGTCCAGGATCTCCCGCTTGGTGACCACTTCGCCGGCCCGCGTGGCCAGGAGGGCGAGCGTATCGAAGGCCCGGTCGCCCAGCGGCGCTTCGACGCCGTCGCGCAGCAGCACTCGCCGCGCGAGCGACAGGCTGAACGGCCCGAAGCGAAGGGTTTCGGCGTCGTCCGCCGTCGCTCCGCCGGCGGGATGAGGCCGGGCCTCACCAAGATTGGGCTTCTCCGGCGGCTCGTGAGGCGCCTCGCGATCCGGGGACGTCGATGTGAAGCTGTGCATGCGGAAACGCTCCGCCCTGGTGGCCCGCCGCAAACGTGAGAGGACGCGGGCGACGTAAATGGGATACCGGCGATCGCGCAACGCCAATCTTCAATGGGCGGGTGGCCGCGGCCCGCAGCTCGCCTGCAGCGAGGGGCGGTGATGAAAGCTTCAGCCCTGGCCGTGGCTGGAGCGGCAGGAGTCCGGCCGGCCGGTGCGCGGCGTACGCCTCCTCACCATGTCCTGGCGTGCGCCGCCCGTCGGTCGCTCAGCCAGTGCGCCAAGCCGCTGCTGGGCGGCGCTGAGGTGCGAGGTTGAAAAGTGATGGCTTTACAAAAATTTGGTTTGGCGACCCGGGAGGGACTCGAACCCCCGACCTTGGCTTTAGGAAAGCCCTGCTCTATCCGGCTGAGCTACCGGGCCGCACGCGGCCGGGTCTTAAGGCATGAGCGGCCGGCGCGCTAGCCGTCCGCGCTAGCCGGCGGCCATCACCAGGAGGCCGGCGACGCCGATCACGGCGATGGCGATCACCGCGATCAGCACGACCTTCTCGGGGCCGCGCCGCTGGCTGGACGGCGTGGCGGTCTCGTCATTGCGCGTGCCTTCGACCTTGGCCATGTCGTCCTCCTGGGTTTCGTAGGGGACAACCCCGCCGGGCGAGGCCCGTTCCGGCCGACGGCGGCGCCCGGAACGAAAAACGCCCGGCGCGGGGCCGGGCGTCGTTCCGTCTGGGCTGGACCGAGGCGCTTAGGCCGCAGCGGCCGCGGCCTTGACCAGCGACTTGTTCAGCATGGCGATGGCCGCCTCGCGGTCGATACGCTCGATGGCGGCGACTTCCCGGGCCATGCGGTCCAGGGCGCTCTCATAGAGCTGGCGCTCGGAGTAGGACTGCTCGGGCTGGTTCTCGGCGCGGTGCAGGTCGCGCACCACTTCGGCGATCGAGATCAGGTCGCCCGAGTTGATCTTGGCTTCGTACTCCTGGGCGCGGCGCGACCACATGGTGCGCTTCACCCGGGCGCGGCCCTTCAGGGTGCTCAGGGCCTTCGACACCAGGCCGGTATCGGCCAGCGGACGCAGGCCGGCGGTCTTGGCCTTGGCGGTGGGAACGCGAAGAGTCATCTTCTCGTGGTCGAAGGTGATGACGTAGACCTCAAGCTTCAGACCGGCGACTTCCTGGGTTTCGATCCCTTGCACCTGGCCCACGCCGTGAGCCGGGTAGACGACGTGATCGCCAACCGAGAAATCGTGACCGTTCTTGCTCATCGAGAAAATCCTCTCAAAAACCCTGTCCGGCAGGACAGCCGGGAGCGAGACGCGAGCGGCCGCCGAGCGACAAAACCACCTTGTCCGCGGAATGGGATCGCGGCGGCGTCATCGCTCTGAGCGGAAGTAGACCTATCTACAGACACCCTTGCCCGAGCCGCGCGGGCCGGCGGCGGGCTGTTCCGTGTTGAGACAGGCAGCAGGCAAGCCACGCCGCCACGTCAACAATGACGGTATCACAAAATTCAGCGGAATGAAAGGCTTGCGCCGGCGCAGGCCCGATGAGCTCCAGGAACCGGAGTAAGGGTCTAGGAGCCGCGGCCCGGCTTCTCGGAGAAGTACTTCTCGAACTTGCCGGTTTCCCGTTCGTACTGCTCCCGATCCGCCGGCGGCTCGCCCTTGACCGTGATATTCGGCCACACCCGCGAGTATTCAGCGTTGATGCGCAGCCACTTGCCGTCGGGTTCGTCTTCGGTGTCGGGCTTGATCGCGTCCACCGGGCACTCAGGCTCGCAGACCCCGCAGTCGATGCATTCGTCGGGATTGATGACGAGGAAGTTCTCGCCTTCGTAGAAGCAGTCGACGGGGCACACCTCCACGCAGTCCATGAACTTACATTTGATGCAGGGATCCATCACGATGTAGGTCATGGCGTGCAGGTACTCCGGGCTGCCCCCCTTCGGGCGCGCGGGTTTTCCAAGGCCGCCGCCCGGTTGTCAATGCGGCGGCTTTGCAGGCGCCGCCAGGAAATCTGACAGTCCTGCGGACCTGGCGGAAAATCTCCAAAGACGTGTGGCCGCCGGAAGCCTGTCAGCCGGCCTCGAGGTGGGAGTAAAGCATCCGCGCCTCTTCCGCCGGACCGCGGCGCTCGCCGAACGCCTCCACCTGCACGGCGATCAGCCGCCCCCCCAGGGCGAAGACCAGTCGGTCGCCGAGCTTCACGGGGCGGGCCGGCTTGTCGAGGCGGGTTTCCTGCCCCTGGCGGGTGAGACGCACTCGGCCCTCGTCAATGAATTTCGCCGCCAGGGACCTTGTCTTGAAGAAGCGGGCGCGCCAGAGCCAGACGTCCGCGCGGCAGGACTCCTCGATC
>Ga0065721_10052761_pt1 | contig 11227 bp, 7 predicted proteins | sample Mesricmetagenome_FD_59108 | JGI IMG/M metagenome (GOLD analysis project Ga0065721, IMG submission 59108) | Mesophilic microbial community from rice straw/compost enrichment Sample: eDNA_1 v2 (version 2) | ecosystem: Engineered > Solid waste > Grass > Composting > Bioreactor | place: USA: Davis...
CGGAATATTCACACTTGCAACAACGTTACACGTCAAATCGGTTGCGCCAGGCTGACAAGTTCCGTCATTGTCAGGCGGCGTACCAGTGGTATCGGCAGTAACATAACTTAATGGCAATTTACCAGCAATGGTATTCGCCACGGCAGCAGCCTGACCCGAAGCGGTTGCATAAGTAATAGGCGTATAAACATAAAATAAAGATGACGGCGTAGTAGGAGCCGGCGCCACTTCATAGGGAAGACCCCAGGGACTCACAATATTCAAATTCGGCGGCAAAAAAGACCCGCAACCCGTTGTTGTATCCGGTGGATCCGTTTGCAGACAGGCTAGATCCGCAGGCCAATGCCCATTCGCAACATAATAGGCAAGCGCCGCGTTCAAAATTTGCTGCATCTGGGTACTTGCGCGGTCGATACGCATGGCAAGTGTGCGCTGTTCAATAAAATTAACCCCCATGACAATAATCATACTGACGATCACCATCACGAGCAGTATTTCAATCAGGGTAAAACCGGTCATCTTTCTATATGCTTTCATATTTCACCCATCAACTACCGCAGTAAATATATTGTGGTTGACCGCCGGGTATATTTCCTTCATTGGGCGGCGTAATCAAATAAACCATCGGATAGGTTTGATACATCTGTGTAAACTGTTGCACAGTTGGGTTCTGAAGCCAATAGTCTGTTTGCAGGTCAGGGGAAGCAAATGAAGGCAGGCGCTCCCATACGACATAACTGCCGCTACCCGGAAACCCCTGACAGGGCGCAACGGTCTGGGTTCCAGCATCATAATCTGACAGGCAATCGCCATTTAATAAACGCAGATATTGATCCGTGGTATCCGGGTCGTTTAGCTTGACTGCGACCTGCGCACGCCAGATCACGATCGTACCCATTTGTTTTTTGCTGGTACAGTTTGTGTCATAAGGGGTATTCACGCTTACATTCCCGTTTGTTGTCTCACAAACATAGCGATCTAAAATGGATTCATTAAATTGAGCCACATAACCGCCCAAATTACCATCCGAATAATCTACCAACGGATTGAGCGGCAGACCGGTCGGCAGATTACTGATTAAAAAACGCTTATCTATTAAGTCAGTTTGTATGTTAACCGGAAAAGGATTGGTTACATCAGGATGATTAGGATTGAGTGTGCCCGGTTCAATTTGTCCCGGTGGATTATATGCTGTACCAGCGTTGTCAGGATCGACACGGCCATAGCAGTTTACTTTGTAATACCTCGCCATAGCCTGAAAGATGGTATCTACGTTATATTTCAGTTGCTGTACATCCGCATCTACTCTATAACTCTGAAACTGCCTGATGGTAATAAGAAGGAGACTCGCGCCAATCACTAAAACCAGAAGCACTTCAAATACGGTAATACCTCTATTTCGACGCCAGTCATTTGCGATCACTCAATGCTCACCTCTTTTTGCACCCCTTCATTTGAAAACGCTATTTATCTGTGTTTTCTTTTTTTATCACGCAGTGCCCATGGACATACCTGTGAGATAAATTCCCTGGATGATAATGATAATAAGCACCGCACCCACAGCAAGCAGTGCGCCGCCAACAATGCGCGATATCAATTTTAATGTGGCTGTAGCCTGTTCTGTCCCTCTCACACCCATACGCACCAGCCCATGTTCAAATCCTTTGACTTCAGCCATCACGCGTAACCGCATCAAATCCTGATTCTCAATGAGTCCTGTATCCAGCACATCACCAATATTGGTTTTACCCATACCGAGCAGATGCTCTATCATCACCAGATGGGAATTGAGGTAGGGATTCGCCTGGTATTGCATGACTTTGATAGCGGATTTAAACACAACGCCGTTTGCAACAAGCAAACCCAGCGTTTCCAGCATACGTGACGAGACAAACCGTTTATAAAAAGAAAAAGGCGGAATCTTATCAAGGGTAGGCCTGAGTTCGCCGGTATAATTAATCATAAGCCACCGTAAAATGACAACCACCACTACGACAGCCAGAATGACCAGCCACCACCAGCTTTGAATAACGTTCGCCACCGTCACCAGCCGCCTACCAGACTCCGGCCACATTTCAATCGGTTTGATCGCACGAAACTGCACAAAAACGGATTCATTCAAATACACAATGACGGCGCAAGCAATGAAAAGCACAATCAACGGATAAGTCACAGCGCCCACAAATGCACCCATCGCTACACCGCGCTGTGAGAGCATGTTGATCGCTGATTTGATCGTTTGCGCAAGCGCACCGCCCGCTTCACCTACGCGAATAATTTCTACCACATTCATGGAAAACCATTCCTTCATGCCATCCGCAAGCGGCTGGCCTTGGGCGATTTTTTCTGAGAGTGACACCGCGACTTCATGTCTCAAGCCATGTGTCACTTGCGCCATCATGTCGACAGCACGATTTGCGGGAATACCATCATTGATCAGCGTGTACAAGTCTTCTAGAAAAGCGAGTTGGGCCTTATTGCCAAACTGCCATCGTTTGAAGGCTAAGGTAACTTTACTGCCTATATTTTTCAATTCATCAAATGATAGTTCCATACGCTTCCGCTCTATACGTATTTAAATATTCTAGATTGCGTTGCCGGATTAATCGGCCCTACTACTTTTTCCGCGTCGAAAGGATCACACAAGCCGGACTGAATCAAATCAATCGCCCGATCACGAAAATCCATCCATCCGTTTTCTTTCAGATATTTCTCCCAGTTTAGCGTATCGCATTTCTGAATAAATTGCCTGCCTTCTTCATCCACCCAGATCACTTCCGCAACGACAATTCGTCCACCAACGCCAGAACGATTACATTCCGCGCAGCCATTCCCTCTGGCTTTTGCCCGATCAATGATTTCTTTGCCTAACACAGCTTCCCAATCAGCGAGGTAAGGCAAATGCTTGGGAGAACTGCGTAATGGTACAGCGCAGCCAGGACAAACTTTTGCAATCAAACGTTGACACATCAGGCAACGAAGCACACTACTATCGCTTAATAAGACGGGTGATATACCCATGTCTACCAACCGGGTCACAATCGCCGTAGCGCGGTTAGTATGTAATGTGGTAAGAACCAAGTGACCAGTGATGGATGCACGCACCATGACGTGTGCGGTATCTTCATCACGCATTTCACCGAGGATGATCACATCAGGGTCCATACGCAAGGCAGCGCGTCCCATGCTAGCAAAGCTGCGATCTTCTTTTTCAGTATTAACGGGCACCTGCGTTGCTGCTTCTACTACCTTTTCAACAGGGTCTTCAATGGAATAAAGTTTCTGTGCAGGCTCAACCATTTCCATACAACTCGCCAGCGTGGTTGTTTTACCGGATCCTGTTGGGCCTGCGACAATGATGGCACCAAACGGTAGTTTCATTGCCATCTTGATAATATCAATCTGTTTTTGTGTATAACCTAATTCGTCAAGCGATTTGCTGCGTTCTTCGCCGGTGGCAAGAATACGCATGACCATATCGAATCCGCCATGCGCAGGAACGCTTGCTAAACGCAAACGAATGTCCTTGCCCTGTATTTTGAGCGGCATGGATGCGTCTTGTGGCACAAGCGGATTAAAATGTGAAGTAGCATGGTCCGTTTCCTTATTAAAGGCAACCGAAGCAATTTCACGTCCTAACCGTTCAGACCATTCTGCATACACGCGCAATTCACCATGCTGACGCATGCGGATTTTGGTGTAGGTTTGACGGACTTGAATGTGAATGTCACTGACATGCTGCATAACGGCTTCATAAACCAGGTCGCGCAAATGCCGTTGCTGATCACTGAACGAAACGTTGGTTTCACCCTTATGTTTTTTGGCAAAGTCTTCTTCTGATCCGCTCGCCAGTAGAAGGCTTAATAACGCAGGCGTTGCCGCATAAACTTGGCCAGGATGTATTCCCTTGCTTAACAGCAAGGATTTACAATTTTGTACGGTACGGGAAGTAGGCTCAGAAGATAAAATAGTCGCGCTTTTTAAAACAACGATATTCGCCTGCTCCTTGCACCAAGCAAGCATTTCATCCATGACCTTGTCTTTAGTATCCAAATCCGAAGGGCTGGTAATGACTTTTGTTCTAGTTGCTTGCGCATATTGCTCAAGCAAATTTGCATGGGTCCGCTGCCCTTCCCCTGGCGGTAAAATGACTTCAGCCATACTTAACCTCGCAATACAATTGCGTTAATAAAAATAAAACGCACTTAATAGAAAAAGTCTATCTTTATTATAGAACTTTTTATGGGTTAAGATGGCCAAAGTAAAATAATATTCGTCCCTTCAGCCAGCTAGACATCCAGATTAATGACTTCTAAGGCATTGGATTCAATGAATTGTCGTCTGGGCTCCACTTCGTCACCCATGAGAGTGGTGAATATTTGATCCGCCGCGACAGCGTCTTCCACTTTTACCTGCAAGAGGCAGCGTCTTTCAGGATCCATGGTCGTCTCCCAGAGTTGATCCGGGTTCATTTCACCAAGACCTTTATAACGTTGAATAGATTGGCCTTTTTTGGCTTCATTAATGAGCCAGTTCATTGCTTGGCCAAAGGTTTCAACCGGCTGTTTTTTGTCATCGCGCTGTATATAAGCCGAAGGAGTGATGAGCTGATTTAATCTATGGCCTGATTCCGTTAACTTGCGGTAATCCGGAGATAAAAATAAATCTTTATTAATCAATATACTATTGGTAACACCGTGGCTGGTAGTCTTAAGTTTAGGCAGCCACCAGTGTCGTTCAGTTTCTTCAACGAGCTCAATCTCAAAGTAAGTCGTCGCGGATTGGCGACTGTTGAGCTTTTCCTGAAGCTGTTTGATGAGTTTTTCCATTTCCCCTCGCTGGGCAAGCAGTGTTTCACTCAGATAGGGTGCATACATCAGCGCCTCTATAAACTCTCGGGGATAACGCTTTGAAAGGCGACTCACAATCGCCATCATGGCATGATATTCATTCACCAGCGCTTTCAACTCCGCATCCGTCAACAAGGAACCTTCTCCGGGATAAAAAGAAGTGCCATCAAGAGCCATTTGAAGAAGCAGATCTTCGAGCGCTTTCTCATCTTTTACATATCGCTCCTGTTTATTTCTCTTTACCTTGAATAAGGGCGGCTGGGCAATATAAATATATCCCTTTTCGATCAATTCTGGCATTTGACGGTAAAAAAAGGTCAGCAATAAAGTGCGGATATGGGAACCATCCACGTCAGCATCTGTCATGATAATAATGCTGTGGTAACGAACCTTTTCCGGCGCATATTCATCACGACCAATTCCGCAGCCTAAAGCCGTGATCAAGGTGGCCACCTCAGCTGATGAGAGCATTTTATCAAAGCGGGCTTTTTCTACGTTCAGGATTTTTCCTTTCAATGGCAGCACTGCCTGTGTTTTGCGATCTCGTGCCTGTTTGGCAGAACCGCCTGCCGAGTCGCCTTCCACAATAAAGAGTTCGGATTTTGCAGGATCTTCTTCCTGACAGTCAGCTAATTTTCCGGGTAGACCCGCTACATCCAGCGCGCTTTTACGGCGCGTCAATTCTCTGGCCTTACGTGCAGCCTCGCGCGCACGCGCTGCGTCTATAACTTTTGAGACAATACTTTTGGCATCTTGAGGGCTTTCCATCAAAAAATCTTGAAATTTTTCATTCATTAACGATTCAACAATGGATTTGATTTCCGAGGAAACCAGCTTGTCTTTTGTTTGAGAGGAAAATTTAGGATTGGGCATTTTGACAGAAAGAACTGCCGTTAAGCCTTCACGCAAATCATCACCTGAAGTCGCTACCTTTTCTTTTTTAGCGTAACCCTCTTTTTCAATATAGTTATTTAATACCCTGGTTAGTGCGCTGCGAAAACCTGCCACATGTGTACCGCCATCTTTTTGCGGGATATTATTGGTATAGCAGAAGAGTTTTTCCTGATAAGTGTCGTTCCATTGCAGCGCAACTTCTACGGTAACATGGTCTTTTTCAGCACTGAAATAAAAGATCTTGGGATGAATAGCCGTTTTATTGCGATTTAAATCTTCTACAAACCCCTTCAACCCGCCATGATATTCAAAAAAATCATTTTTATCGGTTCGTTCATCAGTTAAATGGATGCGAATGGTATTATTCAGAAATGCTAACTCGCGCAGCCGTTTGGCCAATATTTCATAATGAAACTGAATATTCTTGAATATTTCTGCACTGGGCTTAAATCGAATTTCAGTACCTCGCTCCGTTGTCTCGCCTACCATCGCTAAAGGGGCAGCAGGCACGCCCAAGTGATAATATTGCTCATAAACCTTGCCATTCATGCGAATAACCAGGTGTAATTCTTCTGATAAGGCATTGACAACGGAAACACCTACCCCGTGTAACCCGCCAGAAATTTTATAAGAATCATTATCGAACTTTCCGCCTGAGTGAAGAACTGTCATGATCACTTCAGCTGCTGAACGCCCCTCTTCCGGATGAATATCCACAGGAATGCCCCGGCCATTATCTTTTACTGAGACAGATTCATCGGCATGGATCGTTACCCAAATGGTATTGCAATGCCCAGCCAGCGCTTCATCTATCGAATTATCGACTAATTCGAATACCATATGGTGTAGTCCAGTACCATCTTCTGTGTCACCAATGTACATACCTGGACGCTTGCGTACCGCATCAAGGCCTTTAAGGACTTTAATTTTAGAAGAATCGTAGCTTTCAGCTGTGTTCATGGTCACCTTTAAGCACTCCTAACTATATTCTATGCCCGCTATATGAGGCTTCATTCTATTCGAACGCGGCTATGGCGGGACTCGTTACATTCCCATGTTCCACGTGAAACACTTTCACCGGTATATTCGGTTTGTCATTGATAAAATGACAAATTGCTTCGCTTTCGATTGCCGTAATGAAAACCTGGGTTTGCTGGCTGGACAAGAGTGAAATCAGTTTCGCTCTGCTGAGCATATCCAATTCAGAAGGCAAGTCATCCACGAGATAAATCAACCCTCTTTTTGTATGCTTCTCTAATAGCATTCCCTGGGCGAGTATCATAGCACAAATCAGCAATTTTTGCTGTCCTCTTGATAGAAAATGTTTCACTGAAACAGCGTTTATTTGAATATCAAGATCGGCACGATGCGGGCCGAATTGGGTATAACCAAAGCGGTATTCATCAGGGTAGCTATTTGCTAAAACAGAGGCATAATCTTGGTTTTCATCCCACCCGGACTGATAGCAGATAGCAAGTTCCGTGATACCCAATAACTGATGCGCAAGCTCATTCAGCAAGGGTGTCAGTAAGCGCACATATTCGCGGCGCAAGCTATCCAGCTCCAGGCCATGCCTGATCAGTTCCTCTGTCCAACCATCCAGTTCTCTTTTTGGCCACTTGTCCTTTAATGCAGCATTTCGCTGTTTGAGTGCCCGTTCAAAATGCCGCCAGCAATGCAAAAAACGCTCAGAGTGGTAAAACAATCCCCAATCCAAATATTTTCTTCTATACACTGGTCCAGATTCAAACAGATGGTGGGATTGAGAGTTAATTAAACGTAATGGTAAAAAAGAAGCAAGCTCGGTAATACTAGTCGCATCCTGCTCTGCAATTCGCAGCCTGGAAGCACCATTGGTACACCGCTCAGCCCCGACCGGAATCTGTCTTCCATCACTAACTATTTGAGCAAACAAGGAAAATTGGCTTGCTGCCTGCCGAATAAGGCGGGCAGCCGTGGCACTTCGAAACGAGCGTCCTAAACCCAAATAATAAATGGCTTCCAACAAACTGGTTTTGCCGCTGCCATTCTGGCCACAAATTATGTTTAAACCATGCTGGCCGGGCTGCAAACTAACCGTCGCTAAGTTTCTAAAATCTGTTATGTGTAATGAAGAAATCGGCATGAAAATGATATATTCCTCTATTCAAAGTATAGCCGGGTACGCCTCATTATTCTTCTTATTGTTAAAATAATAAAGTTATAGCGCTTTGTAAGGATTAAAGAAACAAGGGTTCAGCCGCTGAAGCTATGTAATGCCTTAATGCTTATCCTACAACAGTGCGATAGGCAACGGAGAGAAATGGAGTTTCAAGAGACGTTATTCCCTCAGGATTTGGCCATTTTTGACAAATGATGCTGATTCTACAGAATGGCTGTCCTCCTGAGCACAGCGAAGGATCTTCTTGCGCATTTGGAGATCCTTGCTCAGGATGGCAGTTTTGTGAACCGCTTTTCAAAAATGGTCAAAGTCCGGATTCCGCATGACTGCGGGGAAGACATGTGCGCAATAAAAAGGTAGCCATGCGGGCTCTAAATGCAGCATAGCTACCCTTCATGGATGCCTATAGCCGCATAGGCATCACAACATAAAGGCTCTGATCCCCTTCCATCGGTTCTATTAAAACACCATTATTGGGATCCGTAAAAGCGCAGCGAATGCTTTTTGCTGATATGGAAGACATCACGTCCAAGAGGTAAGCAACATTAAAGCCAATTTCCATGTTACCGCCCTCATAAGCCAGAGAAACGGCTTCTTCTGCCTGTTCATGATCCGAGTTGTTGGCTGTGATACGTAGTTTATTAGGCTCAAACTGAAAACGTACACCGCGGAATTTTTCATTCGAGAGGATGGAAGCTCGCGTCAATGCCTGCTTAATGGCTTCACGATCACCTACCGCTACGGTTGTGCCACGCGGAATCAGACGATTATAGTCAGGATATTGCGCATTAATTAGCTTTGAGGTGAAAATATAATCTGAAGTAACCACGCGAAAACGGCTGTCGCCAATGTGAATGGCAGCATCCTGATCATCATCATTGCCCAGCAGGCGTATCAGTTCCAGCACACTTTTACGTGGCAAAATCACACGTGCTTCAACTTGACCAATAGTTTCATCCTCGATTGTGGTTAAAGCGAGCCGATGACCGTCTGCTGCTACGCACTTGACCGTATTCGTTCCAATATCGAGAAAAGCGCCATTTAAATAGTGGCGCACATCTTGCTGGCCCATGGCAAAATAAGTTTTAGTGAGCAAATTCTTGAGATGATTCTGTTTAATCGTAAAGTGGGTCGGGTAGACACTATCTTCCAGACTGGGAAAATCCTGCGCTGGCAGCGTATTTAGCATAAAGCAGCTTTCACCTGCACGGACCACCAGGTAGTTTTTTTCCAGGGTTAAACGCAGCAATACCGCTTCAGGCAGCGTGCGGCAAATATCAAATAATTTTCGAGCCGAAACCGTAGCGACACCTTCCGCCATCAGGGATTCAATGGGTACAAAGCCAATCAGTTCAATTTCAAGGTCGGTGCCAGTCAAACACAACTTGCCATCCTTGATGGTCAACAATACATTCGAAAGAATAGGCAGGGTCTGTTTTTTTTCGACAACACCACTCACGGCCTGCAGCGGTTTTAAAAGCGCTTCGCGTTGAACAGTAATATCCATAAGTTTTCTCTCTTATGTGGTTAGTATTCTAAGCAAATTGGTATAGTCTTCTTCAATATCTGCATCGGATTGCCTTAATTCGGTAATCATACGGCAAGCATGCAGAACCGTAGTATGATCCCTGCCTCCAAACGCATCCCCAATCTCGGGCAAACTATGGTTTGTCAACTCTTTAGCCAGCGCCATGGCAATCTGGCGCGGTCGGGCCACAGAACGGTTACGGCGCTTCGATAATAAATCCGCCACTTTAATTTTGTAATATTCAGCAACCGTACGCTGGATATTTTCAATCGTCACTAACTTATCCTGCAAAGCCAGCAAATCGCGCAGCGCTTCTTTCACGAATTCCAGCGTGATAGCCTTGCCCGTAAAATGGGCATTGGCAATAATGCGCTTTAAAGCTCCTTCCAGCTCACGTACGTTGGACCGAATACGCTTTGCAACAAAAAAAGCGACTTCGTAAGGAAGATCAATATTCGTCTGCTCCGCTTTGCTCATTAAAATAGCAACGCGTGTTTCAAGTTCGGGCGGTTCAACTGCGACAGTCAATCCCCACCCAAAACGCGATTTCAAGCGTTCTTCTACGCCGTTAATTTCTTTAGGATAGCGGTCGCAGGTCAAAATCACTTGTTGCTGGCTTTCCAGCAGTGCGTTAAAAGTGTGGAAAAATTCTTCTTGAGAGCGGTCTTTACCGGCAAAAAACTGGATATCGTCAATCAGCAGCGCATCCACATTGCGATAATAGCGCTTAAATTCATTCATGGCATTCGTTTGTAATGCCTTTACCATATCCGCCACAAAACGTTCTGAGTGAAGATAAAGCACTTTGGCACGCGCATTGTTCCGTATAATCTGGTTTCCGATTGCATGCATCAGATGGGTTTTGCCCAATCCTACGCCGCCATAAAGAAAGAGGGGGTTGTAAGCGCCCGCCGGATTTTCTGCAACTTGCAGACATGCTGCTTTGGCCAGCTGGTTCGATTTACCTTCCACAAAATTATCAAACGTAAAATTGGGATTCAGATTGCTTTGGTAAATTGTAGTATCGGTATAGGTAAATGCGCCCTTATTGGCAAGCGTTTGCGTTTGTGCGGCCTTAAATGCAGGCTGCTCGGGCGATTTGTGGCCATCAGCGCGTTTGCTGCCTATCTCAAGCAGCACTGCAGGTGGTTGGCTTTCACTAAATTGATTGATTAACTCATTAATTCGCGGCAAAAAGCGCTCAACAATCCAATCCAGGACAAACCGATTCGGCGCAAGGAGTACTAATTTGCCGTCCGCATATTCCGCTTGCAGAGGACGGATCCATGTGTTGAATTGCTGAGAAGGAAACTCACTCTCTAATGAATTCAAACATTTTTCCCAAAGCGACACACTCACTCGTGCGACTCTCCATTTTATCGTTTTTAGTGGACCAGCATAACTACACTATCTGGGCATACAAAACAAGGTGCGGTTATTCTTGCAGCCAGCCAGAATAACCGCGTAGGGATTGAAAATCTGCGAAAATAGTGATTTAAACTTCGCTTCTCTTAAAAAAGAATCCCAGGTATAAGGCAACGAGCGCAATAACAAGGTGCAGAATATTATCTGCTGTATTGAATTGCATCATGATGAAACTCAAATCCCCGTTCCGGGCAAACCCAATGATGGTGACAATAGCGTAAATAATGCCGAAAACCTGAAAATATAACCGGGAGTATTTATGACTCGTTGCAGCCATAATGGCGATAACGCCGCTTATAATATGTACAAGATTGTGCATGGCATTAACTTGAAAATAGCCAAGCGGAAACCCATCCGGTGCCAACGAAG
>Ga0065721_10052762_pt1 | contig 11220 bp, 9 predicted proteins | sample Mesricmetagenome_FD_59108 | JGI IMG/M metagenome (GOLD analysis project Ga0065721, IMG submission 59108) | Mesophilic microbial community from rice straw/compost enrichment Sample: eDNA_1 v2 (version 2) | ecosystem: Engineered > Solid waste > Grass > Composting > Bioreactor | place: USA: Davis...
ACGCGCGCGATCCTCGGCTCCAACGATGACGCTGACGGTCTGGGCCATGCCAACAGAATCGCACACCAGCAGCCCGCTGTGAATCCTGTGTCTGCGTCAGTGCACTAGCGGTTGGGCGCGGCTCATTCTCGCCATGATCTGTCGCGCTGGGTCAGGCCGCCGTTGACGTCTCCGAGGCATCGTCCGCCGAGCGGGCCATCAGGTCGATCTTTCGCTCCAGATGCTGCCGCAGCAGCACGGTGATGGCGGTCCCGTCACGGCGGGTCAAGGCATCCAGGATCTGCTCGTGCTCCCGCACGGCCTGGTCCCACCAGCCGTGCGGCATGTCCGCCACGTAGCGGGCGCGGCGGATGCGCAACGCCAGGCTGGCGTGCGTGGCGATCAGCACCGGGTTTCCCGAGGCCATCAGGATCATGTGGTGAATGCGCTCGTTCAGCCGGTAATAGGCCGGCAGGTCGCGCCGGGCATGCTGGGCCAGCATCTCGTAGTGGAGCGCACGCAGTTCGGCGATCTCCTCGTCGGTGATGCGGGCGCAGGCGAGTTCGCCAGACAGAGCCTCCAGGCAGGCCATCACCTTGAAGGTGTTCTCGATGTCCGTGCGGGTCAGCGTTGCGACACGGGCGCCGCGGTTGGGCAGCAGGACGACCAGCCCCTCGCTGGCCATGACCTTCAATGCCTCGCGCAGAGGAGTGCGGGAGACGCCGAACCGCTCGCACAGTTCGCGCTCGTTGATGCGCGCCCCGGGGGCCAGCTCGCCATCGACGATGGCCGCGCGCAGGCGGGAGACGACCTCCGCATGCAGGCTGCTGCGGTCGATGGGCGTCATCCAGCACCTCCCGCCAGCGCCTGCTCCAGCACGATGGCGACATGCACCGCCTCGCGGCCGGCGCCGTCCCGGATCTGGTGCCGGCAACTCGTCCCGTCGGCCACCAGGATGGTGTCCGCGTCGGCGGCCCGAACGGCCGGCAGCAGGTCGAGTTCTCCAATCCTCATCGACACCTCGTGGTGTTCCGCCTGATAGCCGAAGGCACCGGCCATTCCGCAACAGGTGGATTGTACCACCGACACATCAAGTTCAGGCACAAGCTTCAGCACGCGTTCCACCGGCGGCATCGCCCCCATGGCCTTCTGGTGGCAATGGCCGTGCACCAGGGCCCGGCGCCCCGGCAACGGCATCAGGTGCAGGTCCAGCCGGCCGGCAGCCCGTTCGCGGTCGATGAATTCCTCGAACAGCAGGGCGTGCTCGGCAATCCGCGCCGCGTCGGAACCGGGCAGCACCGCCTTCAGCTCGTCGCGCAGCGTCAACAGGCAGGAAGGCTCCAGCCCGACGATGGGACGCCCGCGCTCCACATGGGGCAGCAGCGCCGCGACCAGGCGCCGCTGTTCGGCGCGGGCTTCGTCAACCAGACCTCCCGCGAGGAAGGTCCGGCCGCAGCACAGCGGACGGCCGCCATCGGCCGGGGCCGCGACGTGGACCGCGTAGCCCGCCGCCTCCAGCACGCGGACCGCCGCGCGGGCGTTGTCCGCCTCGAACCAGCGGTTGAAGGTGTCGGCGAACAGCACGATCTCCCCCGCCGCCCCGGGCGTCTTTATCCCCGCCTCCCGGAATGGGCGTGCGTGCCAGCGCGGCAACGCGCGGCGCCGGCTGAAGCCCAGCAGCCGCTCCACCAGCACGGGCAGTCCGGGGACGCGGCCATGCAGGTTCAGGAGCGGCCCGAGGCGGGCGGCCAACGGAGCGTAGCGCGGCAGCCATGCGATCAGCCGTTCCCGCAGGGGCAAAGCCATGCGCTTGCGGCGCTGGGCCAGCACCTCGATCTTCATCTTGGCCATGTCCACGCCGGTCGGGCATTCGCGCTTGCAGCCCTTGCAGCCGACGCAGAGGTCCAGCGCCTCCATCACCCCGTCGGAGGTCAGAGCGTCGGGGCCGAGTTGCCCGGTCACCGCCAGCCGCAGCGTGTTGGCACGCCCGCGGGTGACGTGCTGCTCGTCCTTCGTCGCGCGGTAGGAGGGGCACATCACGCCGGGGTCGGATTTCCGGCAGGTGCCGTTGTTGTTGCACATCTCCACCGCACCCAGGAACCCGTGCCACTCCGACCAGTCGAGCGCCGTGTCGAAGGGTACGCCGGCGTAGTCCGGCTTGAAACGGAACAGGCTGCGGTCGTCCATGCGCGGCGGATCGACGATCTTGCCGGGGTTGAACAGGCCGGCAGGGTCGAACAGGGCCTTCACCTCGCGAAAGGCGTTGACCAGCCGCGTCCCGTACATGGCCTCGTGGAATTCGGAGCGCACCAGCCCGTCGCCATGCTCGCCGGAGTGGGAGCCCTTGTATTCCCGCACCAGGGCGAAGGCCTCCTCCGCAATGGCACGCATTTTCCGCACGTCCAGTTCCTGCTTCAGGTTCAGCACGGGGCGGACGTGCAGGCAACCTTCGGAGGCGTGGGCGTACCAGGTGCCGGTGGTGCCGTGCTTGTGGAAGACCGCGGTCAGCCGTTCCGTGTAGTCGGCCAGATGCTCCAGCGGAACGGCGCAGTCCTCGATGAAGGACACCGGCTTCCCCTCGGTCTTCATCGACATCATGATGTTCAGGCCGGCCTTGCGCACCTCCCAGATGGCCGACTGGAAGGCCGGATCGACCGCCTCCACCACCGAATCCGGCAGGCCCAGGTCGCCCATCAGAGCCACCAGCCGCTTCAGGTTGGCGATCTCCTCCTCGCGGTCATCGCCGGCGAACTCCACCAGCAGCAGCGCGTCGGGCTCGCCCCTGACGAAGCGGTCCATGGTCGCGCGGAACAGCGGGATGTCGCGGCCCAACGCGATCATGGTGCGATCCACCAGTTCCACCGCCGCCGGCTTCAGCGCGACGATCTCCTTCGCCGACTCCATGGCCTTGCGGAAAGTCGGGAAATGGCAAACACCCAGCACCTTGTGCCGGGGCAGCGGCGCCAGCGCCAGTTCGATCTTCTGAAAGAAGGCCAGCGTGCCTTCCGACCCGACCAGCAGCTTGGCAAGGTTGGGATGCTCGCCCCCCAGCCGCTCGATGTTGTAGCCGCCGACCTTGCGCTGGACGGCGGAAAAGCGTGCGGCGATCTCGTCGGCCTCGCGGGTATGCAGTGCCTTCAGCGCGGCTTCAAGCTCCCGATGACGCCCGGTCGCCGGGGGCGTGCCGTCGAAGCGGACCGGCGTGCCGTCGGGCAGCACGGCCTCGATGGCGCGGACGTTGTGCACCATGTTGCCGTAGCGCAGCGAGCGCGTGCCGCAACTGTTGTTGCCGGTCATGCCGCCGATGGTCGCCTGGGCGGAGGTCGAGACGTCGACCGGGAACCACAGCCCGTGCGGCTTCAGCGCCTTGTTCAGATGGTCCAGCACGATGCCCGGCTGCACCACGGCGGTGCGGGCCGCCGTGTCCACCGCCAGGATCCCGTTCAGGTGCTTGGAGCAGTCCAGCACCAACGCCTCATTCACCGTCTGCCCGCATTGCGAGGTGCCGCCGCCGCGCGGCAGCACGGGCACGCCCTCCTCCACCGCGATGGCGACCGCCGTCGCCACATCCTCCGCGTCGCGCGGCACGACCACGCCCACTGGCTCGATCTGATAGATCGACGCGTCGGTGCTGTAGCGCCCGCGCGAGAGGCGGTCGAACAGGATCTCCCCTTTCAGCGCGCGGCGCAGCCGCCCGGCCAGCGCGCTGTCGCCGACGGGCACACGCTTGCGGAACGGGGCGGCCGGAGCGGTACGGTTGTCGAGCGGCATGGGGTGTCCTTCGGCTCCATTTGAATTCAAAATTTTCTTGGACGCAGACCGCATCGCCGCGTCCCACCGCAACGCTGATTGCTGGCGACCCACGCAAAATCCTTACGTAAGCTGGCTGTTCCTGTCGAGAGACGATGGGGCCATACGCCCTTTGTCGACCGCACTACTCCGAAAGCGCTCTGCACGGCCGTGCAATTGCTGTTTGCACGAAACGCATTTTGCATGCAAAACTTGTTTGCCACACAAACAAACAGACAAACGCAGCAAGGCGGGAGGGAACGCCGACATGGCCCATCGCAGCGGACGCCACTTCCTTCAGATTCCGGGACCGACCAATGTGCCCGACCGCATCCTGCGGGCCATGGACCGACCGACCATCGACCACCGCGGACCAGAGTTCGCCGCGCTGGGGCGGGAGGTCCTGGCCGGCATCAAAACCATCTTCCGGACCGAGCAACCGGTGGTGATCTACCCCGCCTCCGGTACCGGCGCGTGGGAGGCGGCCATCGTCAACACCCTGTCGCCGGGCGATAAGGTCCTGATGTTCGAGACCGGGCATTTCGCCACGCTGTGGCGCAATCTGGCCGAACGCTTCGGCATCCAGTGCGATTTCGTGCCCGGCGATTGGCGCCGCGGCGTCGATCCCGACACGGTGGAAGCCCGACTGTCGGAGGATCGGGAGCACACCATCAAGGCCGTCATGGTCGTGCACAACGAGACTTCGACCGGCGTTGCCAGCCGCATCCCGCTGGTGCGCCGCGCCATCGACCGCACGGGGCACCCCGCCCTGCTGCTGGTCGACACCATCTCCTCGCTGGCCTCCATCGACTACCGCCATGACGAATGGGGCGTAGACGTCACCGTCAGCGGATCGCAGAAGGGCCTGATGCTGCCGCCGGGGCTCAGCTTCAACGCCGTCTCCGAAAAGGCGCTGGCCGCCAGTCGGGCCAACCGGATGCCCCGCTCCTACTGGGACTGGGCGGAGATGCTGACGCCCAACCAGGCCGGCCTCTTCCCCTACACACCCGCCACCAACCTGCTCTACGGCCTGCGCGAGGCCATCGCGATGCTGCACGAGGAAGGGCTGGACAACGTCTTCGCGCGCCACGACCGGCACGCCGAGGCCACCCGCCGAGCGGTCGAGGCCTGGGGGCTGGAGGTGCTGGCACTCAATCCGGCCGAATACTCCAGCTCGCTGACCGCCGTGCTGCTGCCGGACGGGCAGGACGCCGACGGGCTGCGCCGCATCATCCTGGACCGCTTCGACATGTCACTGGGCGCCGGGCTTGGCAAGCTGGCCGGCATGGTGTTCCGCATCGGCCACCTCGGCGACTTCAACGACCTCACGCTGACCGGCACGTTGACCGGTGTGGAGATGGGACTGGAGCTTGCCGGCGTTCCCCATCGCAAGGGCGGCGTCGACGCCGCCATGCGGTTCCTGCAGACGGACACGGTCAGGCAGGACGCCGCCGTCGCCTGAGATCCAACAAGACCGGCCAACCAAGAACGGCCAACGAAACCAAAGCGGCCAAGGTCAAATCGGCACGCAAGAGGGAGGGACCAAGATGAGCTACACCAAGGCGCTGTTCGCGTCGGTGCTATTCGCGGGCTCGTTGCTGGCGACCGCGGCACAGGCGCAGACCGAGATCAAGCTGGGCCATGTGGGCGAGCCCGGATCGCTGTTCGACCGCACCACGCAGGAGTTCGCCCGCATCGCCAACCAGAAGCTGGGCGACAAAGCGAAAGTCGTGGTCTTCGGCTCCAGCCAGCTCGGCGGCGATTCCGAAATGCTGAAGAAGCTGAAGCTCGGCACCATCGACCTTGCCGTGCCGTCCACCGTCATGTCGTCGGAGGTGCCGGTCTTCGGCCTGTTCGAACTGCCCTATCTCGTCAAGGACCGCGAGCACATGGCGCGCATCCGCGACGAGATCGTCATGCCGGTCATGACGCCGAAGGCGGAGAAGGACGGCTATCACATCCTCGCGGTCTGGGAGAACGGCTTCCGTCAGATCACCAACAACAAGCGGCCGATCGCCAAGCCGGAAGACCTCCAGGGCATCAAGCTGCGGGTGCCGCAGGGCGTGTGGCGCGTGAAGATGTTCAAGGGCTACGGCGCCGATCCCAGCCCGCTCGCCTTCTCGGAAATCTTCGTGGCTTTGCAGACCGGCGTGATGGACGGCCAGGAGAATCCGCTGGCACAGATCTACCCGGCCCGCCTCTACGAGGTGCAGAAGTACCTGTCGCTCAGCGACCACGTCTACACCCCCGCCTATCTCACCGCCGGGCGCAGCTGGAAGAGGCTCGACCCCTCGGTCCAGAAGGCGCTGACCGACGCCGCGCGCGAGGTCCAGCCGAGCGTCTACAAGATCGCGGCGGAAATGGACGAGGATCTGCTGGCGAAGCTCAAGGGGGCCGGCATGCAGGTCAACGAGGTGAACAAGGACGCGTTCATCAAAGCCAGCGAGCCGATCTACAAGGAATTCGCCACCGAGGTTCCGGAAGGCGCCGACCTGATCAAAAAGGCCCAGGCGCTCGCCGGCAAGTCGAAGTCCTAAAGCGTGGGCGCCCCCGCGCGCCCGCTCCTTCGCCCCGCGTTCCGGAGGGAACCGCCGTGATCCTTGACCGTCTGCGCACGGGTTTCGAGCGGCTGCTCGAAGCCATCGTAATCCTGCTCGTCGCTGCGCTCACGCTGCTGATCGTCGCCGGCTTCGTTTTCCGCTATCTGGGCAGCTCGCTGACTTGGTACGACGAGGTCGCGTCCATCGGGCTGGCGTGGCTCACCTATTACGGCTCCGCCCTGGCAGCGCTGAAGGGAGCCCACATCGGCTTCCCCGGCCTGGTGAACGCCATGCCGCCGTCGCTCCGTGTCGCCGCGACGCTGTTCGCAGAAGCCTGCGTCTTCCTGTTCTTCGGCGTTCTGGCCTGGACCGGCTGGGAAGTCCTGGTGGTGCTGGAGGGCGATACTCTGGTAAGCCTGCCGTCCGTTCCCCTGCAGCTGACCCAGTCCATCATCCCTGTCGGTGCCGTGCTGTTCATGCTGGCCGAAGCGCTGCGCCTGCCCAAGGTGCTGGCCGATGCCCGTGGCCATGGCTTCGTGGACCACGAGCTTGAGGATGCGCTCGGCAGCGACCTGGCCCGCCCGCAGTCCGCCTCGGTGGCGCCCACGATGCACGGGACCACCGCATTTCCGGAAGGACCCCGCCCATGACGATCGGCTTCATGCTCAGCGGGCTGTTCGCCCTGGTGCTGCTGAACGTTCCCATCGCGGTGGCGCTCGGCCTCGTCGCCATGGCCGCCATCGTCGTGATCCAGGGCTCCGACAATCTGGTCAACGCTGCGCTGGTGATGTTCGACGGCGCCACCAACTTCCCGCTGCTGGCGATCCCGCTGTTCATCCTGGCAGGCGCCATCATGAACGCCTCCAGCATCTCGCGGCGTCTGGTCGCCTTCGCCTCCGCCCTGTTCGGCTTCGTGCGCGGCGGCTTGGCGATGGTGGTCATCGGCTCGTCGATGTTCTTCGCCGAGATTTCGGGCTCCGCGGTGGCCGGGGTCGCGGCACTCGGCACGATCCTGATCCCGGCGATGCGGATGAAGGGCTATTCCCGCGAATTCTCCGCGGCGATCTGCTCCTCGGCGTCGAGCCTGGCGATCATCATCCCGCCGTCCATTCCGATGATCCTCTACGCCGTCATGGCGGAGACGTCGGTCGTGAAGATGTTCGTGGCCGGCATCGTGCCGGGCATCATCGGGGCGGTCGGGCTGGCAATCGCCGCCTATGTCCAGGCGGTGCGCCACGATTTCCCCGTCGAGGAACGGTTCCAGATTTCGCGCCTGCGCCAAACGGCGCGCGAGGCGGCCTGGGCCTTCCTGCTGCCGGTCATCATCCTGGGCGGCATCTTCGGCGGCTTCGTCACCGCGACCGAGGGCGCCGGGCTGGCCGTGGTGGCGGCCCTGTTCATCAGCATCGTCATCTATCGGGAGCTTGACCTGCGCGAGCTGCGCAAGGCCTGCCTGGACGGCGGCGTGCAGACCGCCGTCGTGATGCTGCTGGTCGCCGCTTCCGCCCTGATCGGCACCTTCCTGACCGAGGCGCAGTTGCCCCAGGCGCTCGCCCACGGCATCAGCAACGTGACCACGAACAAGTATGCGGTGCTGGCGCTGCTGAACGTCGCGTTCCTGATCCTGGGCATGTTCCTGCATTCGGCGGCGGCGATCATCCTCGTGGTGCCCATCGTCATGCCGCTGGTCCACGCGGTCGGCATCGACCCGGTGCATTTCGGGCTGGTGGTGACGCTGAACCTCGCCATCGGGCAGCAGACCCCGCCGGTCGCCAGCGTGCTGATCGCCGCCTGCTCCATCGCGCGCACCGACATCTGGGAGACCACCAAGGTCAATCTGCCCTTCATCGGCGTGCTGCTGCTGGTGCTGGCGATCTGCACCTATGTGCCGGTGCTCTCGCTGGGGCTGGTCAACCTCTTCTATTGATGGCGCCTTCCCCTTCCGACATTCCGAGGACACGCTTTCATGCTGCACAATGAAGGAAAAACGGCGGGTGGGCCGCTCGCCGGCACCAAGGTCGTGGAACTGGCCCACATCATGGCCGGGCCGGTCTGCGGGCTGATGCTGGCGGACATGGGCGCTGATGTGGTGAAGGTGGAAAAGATCCCCGGCGGCGACGACAGCCGCCGCATGGTCCCGCCGACCATCGACGGCGAGTCCGCCGCCTACATGATGATGAACCGCAACAAACGTGGCTTGGCGCTCGACCTTAAGACCGCGGAAGGCAAGGACGTGCTACAGCGCTTGATCGCCGGAGCCGACGTGGTGATCGAGAACTACCGGCGTGGCACCATGGAGAAGCTGGGCTTCGGCTACGACGCCATGCGCGCCATCAATCCGGGCATCGTTTTCTGCGAGATCTCCGGCTTCGGGCGCAGCGGGCCGCTGGCCGACCAGGGCGGCTTCGACCTGATCGCCCAGGGGATGAGCGGCCTGATGAGCATCACCGGCGAGGGGCCCGGCCGGCCGCCCGTGAAGGTCGGCGCCCCGGTGACCGACATCACCGCTGGCCTGCTGGGTGCCATGGGCGTGATGGCGGCGCTGGTCGAGCGGCAAAGAACCGGCCAGGGGCAGCGGGTGGACACCTCCCTGTTCGAGGCCGGCATCATCCACACCTACTGGCAGTCGGCCATCCGCTTCGCCACCGGCGTCAACCCGGGGCCGATGGGGTCGGCGCACCCGCTGAACGGCCCCTACCAAGCCTTTCCCACAGCCGACGGCTGGATCAACATCGGCGCCGCCAACCAGACCAACTGGCTGCGCCTGACCGAGGCGCTGGAGGCACGGCACCTCCAGGACGACCCGCGTTTCGCCGACAACGCGCACCGCATGAAGCACCTGCCCGAGTTGGAGGAGTTGCTGTCCGGCATCCTGCGCCACCGCACGACCGCCGACTGGCTGGCCGTGCTGGAAAAGGCCGGCGTTCCCGCCGGCCCGGTGCTGAGCATCGCCGAGATGCACGAGCACCCGCACACCAAGGCCCGCGACATGGTGGTGAAGGTTGACCACAGCCGAGCCGGCCCCGTCCAAACAATTGGCCTGCCCATCAAGTTCTCCCGCACCCCCGGCAGCGTGCGGTGCGCCGCCCCGACCTTCGGGGAGCACAGCCGCGCCGTCCTCGCTGAACTGGGCTACGACGCGGCGACCATTGACGCCCTCGCCAACGCCAAGGTGGTGGCATGACGACGACCGACGACCTTCTGTTCGACGTGCGCGACGGCATCGCGCGCGTCACCTTCAACCGGCCGCAGGCGCGCAATGCCCTGACCTTCGCCATGTACGAACGGCTCGCCGAAATCTGCGCGGAGGTCGACGCCTCCCCGGCCGTGCGGGCGATGCTGCTGACGGGGGCGGGCGACAAGGCCTTTGCCGCCGGCACCGACATTTCCCAATTCCGCGCCTTCGAAACGCCCGAGGACGCGCTCGCCTACGAGGCGCGCATCGACCGCGTGCTGGGTGCCTTGGAGCGGTGCCGGGTGCCGACCATCGCGGCCATCGCCGGTGCCTGCACCGGCGGCGGAGCCGGCATCGCCGCAGCCTGCGACTTGCGGATCGGGGCGGCGAACGCGAAGTTCGGCTTTCCCATCGCCCGCACGCTTGGCAACTGCCTGTCGATGGCGAACTACGCGCGCCTGTCCGCCCTGATCGGACCCGCCCGCGTGAAGGACCTGATCTTCACGGCAAGGTTGGTCGAAGCCGACGAGGCCAGGGGCATCGGCCTGCTGAGTGAGGTCGTTCCCGACCCCACCGACCTGCTTGCTCGCGCGGAGGATCTCGCGCGCACCGTGGCGTCCCACGCCCCGCTGACCCTGCGCGCGACCAAGGAAGCTCTGCGCCGCCTGCAAGCGGCAGCGGAGGCCGGTGCTGGCGAAGACCTCATCCTGATGTGCTACATGAGCGAGGATTTTCGGGAAGGGATGGACGCGTTCCTCAACAAACGTCCCCCTCATTGGCGGGGAACGTGATGGACGAGTTGATTCGGCCGACGGGTGTCGTCAACGTCGTTGGCGGTTGACGAACCGAAAGCCTGAACAACCAGTTTTTGGTTCCGCTCAGGCGACCCGGGCAAGACCAGCTGCCTCGCGCCACGAGGTGAAGGCGCGAGATCGGGCGGCGCGGTGTTCGGAAGCGGAGATCAGGTGGCGGCGCAGTTGGAAGTGGTTGTGGATCGAGCTGTTGGTGGAAAGAAACCGTTGAGCGTATCGGAGTAATGTGAACTTCTTCATGTGCCGCTCACGCCGCCGGGTTGGTTGATGCGAGACTTCGCAGGCGTTGTTCAGGTATCGGCTTTGTCAGTGCTCGCCGCCGATCTTCAGCTCCTTCTTCGCCGCTGCGTCTGACTTCAGCTTGTCAGTGATGAGGACACGTGGGGCGTAGCGCAGCTCTTTCAGCAGCTTGCGAAAGAAACGCTTGGCCGCCTTGGTGTTGCGCCGGCTCTGCGCCAGGATGCCGAGGACGACGCCATTTTGGTCGACGGCGCGCCAGAGATAATGCTGTTTGCCGCGAATGCGGATGAACACCTCATCCAGGAACCACGTGTCGCCCGGCATGGGCCGGCGCCGCTTGAGCCTGTCGGCGAGCTCGCGGCCGAAGCGCAGCCCCCACTCCCGGATGGTCTCGTAGCTGACCTCGGTGCCGGGTTCTGTTGCAGCGTATGCGCCGGGGCGGAGATCGGGTAGAACCCAGTGCTTTTCGGTGGCTGGGGTGAGACGGTGATGCGCAACGGGATGAGCCCGTTCAAGGGCCGGCAGTTCACGGCGGCGGTGATCCTGTGGGCGGTGCGCTGGTACCTGCAGTTCCCGATCAGCTATCGTGATCTCGAGCGCATGCTGGCCGACCGTGGCGTATCGGTCGACCACACCACGCTTTACCGCTGGATCCAGGCTTACGCCCCGGAGCTCGACAAGCGTC
>Ga0065721_10052764_pt1 | contig 11216 bp, 8 predicted proteins | sample Mesricmetagenome_FD_59108 | JGI IMG/M metagenome (GOLD analysis project Ga0065721, IMG submission 59108) | Mesophilic microbial community from rice straw/compost enrichment Sample: eDNA_1 v2 (version 2) | ecosystem: Engineered > Solid waste > Grass > Composting > Bioreactor | place: USA: Davis...
GCGCCGGTGCCCGTGAGCGCCGACAGGCACAGCGGCACCGGCGCGGCCAGCGCCAGCGCGCCCGCCAGCCAGCGCGCCAGCTCGGCCGAGGGCTCCCACTGCGGCCCGTAGAGCAGCCGCGTCAGCGGCGAGGCCAGGAAGGCCAGCGCGCCCGCGAAGGCCCAGCACAGCGCCAGTACGTGCGCCGTGCCCAGCAGGAAAGGCTCGCGCAGGTCCTTGGACTCGCGCATCTGCTTGGCGAAGCCCGAGGTCGCCACCACGGAGGCCGCGTCGAACACCAGGCGGTTGAACAGCGCCACCATGCCGTTGGCGCGGGAGTAGAAGCCCGCCGCGGTCAGCGACTGCAGCTTGCCCAGGAAGAACTCCGGTGCGCCCTTGGCCAGCGTGGTGGCCAGCGACGACCCCGTGATGCGGGTGCCGAAGGACAGCACCTTGCGCACCTCGCGCAGCCCGGGCAGCCAGGGGTAGCCGTGGGGCCGGTAGAGCGTGGCCACCAGCGCGTTGGCCACGGTGCCCGCCAGGCTGCCCCAGGCCAGGCTCATGGTGCCGAAGCCGCGCCAGGCCAGGAAGATCGACGTCCCGGCGCTGGCCAGGGTGTAGGACAGGCGGATGACGGCCGTGGCGTCGTAGCGCATCTCGCGCATCAGCCAGGCATAGGTCACGGAGCCGAAGGGGTTGACCAGGTAACCGACGGCCAGCACGAACATGACGTCGCGCACGCGCGTGTCGTTGTAGAACAGGCTTGCCGGCACGCTCAGCGCCAGCACCACCAGCGCCAGCAGCACGCCCAGCCCCAGCTGCACCGCCCACACCGCGCGGATGCGCTCGTGCGTGAGCTCCTTCTCCTGCACCAGGTATTGGCCCGCGCCCAGGTCGCGCACGTTGGCCATCATCGCGATGATGACCATCGTGACCGAGAAGGCCCCCACGTCGTCCGGCGTCAGCAGCCGCGCCAGGATCATCGTGGAGACGATGTTGATGGCCAGGCTGGCGTAGCGGTCGATGAGCGAGTACGCGAGGGATTTGCGGATGGACATTCGGCGGCGCGGCGGCGGGCTGTGGCGGCGGACGGGACGGGCTCAGGCGCCGCGGGCCAGCGCGGGCTGTGCCTGGGCAGCGGTCAGCGAGTCCAGCAGCTGGGCCAGCACCGCGGTGCGCCCGCGGCGCGAGTGCTCCTGCACCGAGCTGGCGAGCCCGCCCACGGGCGTGCCGCCGCGCAGGCCGTCGCGGATGCGCAGCAGCAGCGCGGCGATGTCGGCCGCGTCGTCGAGCCGCGCCACGGTGTCCACGCCGGCGCGCCGCAGCGCGGCGGCGGTGTCCCCGGCGGGGTCGGTCAGCGCGACGACGGGGCGGCGCGCGCGGAAGTACTCGTAGAGCTTGGCCGGCACCTGCCCGTTGCAGGCGCTGCCCTGCAGCACCAGCAGGCCGTCGGCACGCAGCATCTCCTGCATGGCCGCGCGGTACGGAATCTGCGGGGCGACCTCGACGAAGGCTTCCACGCCGTGCTCCTGCGCCAGGCGGTGCAGCAGGTCCTCGTGCACGGGGGCGCGGAAGCGCAGCCTGAAGTCGCCGGGGCGGATGCGTCCGGCCCGCTGCAGTTGCTCCACGGCCACGAACAGTTGCTTGGGATCGCGCAGGGCCGGGTAGACGATGCCGCTGTGCACCAGCACCGGCACGGCCGGGTCCAAGGGCTGGGCCGCGTCGAAGCCCGGGTCGCGCTCGGCGCTCAGGAAGCTCTCCTCGTCGTAGCCGTTCTCCAGCACGCTCACGCGCGTGGCCGCCTCGGGGTAGCGCTCGCGGTACATGCGCGCGGCGCTGGGCGTGGTGAACACGCAGGCGGCCGCGTGCCGCACGGTATCGCGCTCGATGCGCTGCCAGCTGGGCAGGGCGCTGGGGTCCTCCGGCGCGCCCGGCTGCACCATGGGATCGCGGAAATCGGCCACCCACGGCAGGCCGCTGCGGCGCTGCAGCTCCGCGCCGATGCGGTGGGCCGTCGGAATCGGGTGCGTGGTCCAGATGGCGTCGGGCCGGTACTGGCGGATCAATTCCATGCCCACCCGCACGGCATGGAAGCGCCAGCTCGCATACCGGTCGGGCCACGCGGTGCGGGCGATGTAGCGCCCGAACACCGCCAGGTGGCGCGAGGCGTCCAGCGCGATGGCCCGGCGCACGATGGTGCCGGGCGGGATCTCGCCCAGCAGGTCCGGGCCGGCGTTGGCGCCGTAGGCCATCGGCGAGGCGCTTAGCACCAGGGGCTCCCAGCCACAGCGCGGCAGGTGCTGCACGAAGCGCAGCGTCCGCTGGACGCCGCTGCTCACGGCATAGGGCGGGAAGTGGAAGGCCACCATCAGCACGCGCTTCATCACTGCGCCTCGCTCGGCTGGGTGGGCAACGGAAAACGCGGCGTGGACTGGTCCATGGAGGTCGCGGAAGGTGAGGGCATGAATTCGTCAGGGGCCGCCGGCGCGGGCTGCGGCGCGCGCAGCCACGCCAGCGTGGTCCGCAGCACCCAGTCCGCCGCGGCGGCACGGGAAAAGGTGTGGTCGGCCTCGGGCAGCGTGGCCTGCGCCAGGCGCGGATGCCGCAGCGCCGCGTGCCAGGTGGCGTCGCCGGCGCAGCGCTCCAGGAACTCCCGGGCCGTGAAGTCGTTGCCGCTGAGCAGCAGCAGCAGCTCGCCGTCGAAGGCGTGCCAGGCCTGCGCCATGCGCTGCTCGAAGCCGGGCGGCGCGCCAGCCTGGCCCGCCGGGCCGCGCTGCCGGCGCAGCGCCGTGCCGAGGTTGCCCAGCAGGCCGCGCACGGCGCCCAGGCCCACGCCGCCGCGCAGCAGCTTGAGCCAGAAGCCGCGCTGCAGCAGCCGCCGCGCGTAGTAGTGCTTGACGTGGGTGCGCGCCAGGCTCTGCGCCGAGCGCACCCAGGGGTTGGCCAGGCACAGGCCGCGCACGCGCGCGTCGCGCGTGGCGTGCAGGTACAGCAGCGCCGCGGAGGCGCCGTCGCACAGGCCCCAGAGCATGACGCGGCGCAGTTGCGGGCAGCGCGCGAGCAGCGCCTCGATGGCCGCGCCGATGTCGGGCGCGGTGTGCTCGAAGCCGGGAAAGTCGCCCTCGCTGTCGCCCATGCCGCGCAGGTCGAAGCGAAGCACCGGATGCCCCGCGCCGGCCAGCGCGCGGGCCAGCCGCACGAACAGCCGGTGCGCGCCGGCGCGGTACTGCGGCCCGCCGGTGACGATCACCACGCCCGTGTCGGAGCCCGCGGCTCGCGCCGGCCCGGCCAGCACGCCCACGAGTTGCAGGCCCCGGCAGTCGAAGGCCAGCGCATCCTCCCGCCACGCGGCCACGCTCACGCCATCACCTCGTCGTGCAGCGCCTGCAGCGTGGCCTGCAGCAGGGCGGGCGCGGTTTCGGTTTCGGCGGTGGCCCAGAAGGGCGGACCGGGCACCCGTTGCGCGTGCACCTGCCAGCCACCGCGGCTCCAGGCGTCGATCAGGGGTTGCGCGGCCGGGGAGGGCGCCGCGGGCTCGCTGCCGCCAAGCTCCAGCCAGGCCAGCCGGCCCGCGCGCGGGAGCACGGGCACCAGCGTGGCGGCCTGCAGCCCGTGCGCCAGCGCCGGGGAGACGGTGTAGCCCGCGGCCTCCACGGCCTGGCCGGCGTCGAGCTGGGCGCGCAAGGTCTTCATCAGCGCGCCGGCCTGGCCTTGGGCCAGACCCTCGGCCAGGCGCAGCCGCAGGAACTGCTGCAGCACCGCCGCGCCGCTGGCCGGGGGCTGCCACAGCAGCAGGTTGCACGACACCGGCAGCGCGTGCGCGGCCTCCACGGCCAGCAGCGCGCCCGCGCGCAGGCCCCACAGCCACAGCGGCGCGGCGCCGGGTTGCGCGCGCAGCCACTCGCAGGCCTGCAGCGCGTCGGCCGTCCAGCCTTGCCAGGAGGCATCGGCGAAGTCGCCCGCGCTGTCGCCGCAGCCGTGCAGGTCGATCTGCAGCACTTCGAAGCCCGCGCCGGCCAGGGCCCGCGCCTGCAGCGCGGCCATGCGGCGGCTGCGGTTCATCTCCTCGGCCAGCGGGTGCAGGTACAGCACGCGCGCGCGCGGCCGCCCGCCCGCGGCGCGGTGGTGCAGGCAAAAGCGCCGGCCCTCGCCCCAACCCATGAAAAAAGGGTGTGCGGGTTCGGGCGATGTCGTGCTCACGAGAGGCGGGCGGGGCGCGAGGCGGCGCGGCGGTCGGTGCTCAGGCGGCCAGGCGCGCGGCGACGAAGTCCGTCAGCGTTCCCACGGTGGCGAAGGTGGCGCCTTCGATCTCGTCGTCCGCCAGGACCAGCCCGAAGCGTTCTTCCAGGCCGCCCAGCAGGGCCACCACGCCCATCGAATCGAGTTCGGGCAGCGCGCCCAGCAGCGGGGTGTCACGGGTGAATTCAGCAGTGCGTCCGCCCAGACCGAGCAGCTCGTCGAGCAGGGCGAGCACTTCTTGTTGAGTGTCCATGCGGGAAATTCCTTAGACCAACAACGGCCACCGCGCCCGAAGCCCGGGACGCCGTGACCTGTGACAGGCAGAGGGTGGCTGCGTCCCAAATCCCGGCACGGCGGCCGGTTTCGTCCCTGACGAAACGGGATACCACGGCTTGACGCAGCGATCCCTCGGGAGCAGGTGCCGAACATGGAATTTTGCACCAGCATGGGCGCTTGAAATTGGGCCCGATAATTGGATACTTCAAAGTTTTTCTCAAAATCCGCCATTCCTGCCCTGGCTCAAGCCCGGGGCTGCCGGGGCTGCCCAAGGGGTTGGCCCGAGGGTTTGGGGAAGAGATCCCGCGCATGCCTGCTGCCGCCTTGTTGCCTGAATTGATCACCTGCGCGGCGTGGCGCGCGCCCGAGACCCCGGCCCTGAGCCAGGGCGGGCGGGTGCTGGAGTACGCCGCGCTGCAGGCGCGGGTGCAGGGTTTCGCTGCGGGGCTGATGGCGCTGGGCCTGCGGCGCGCCGAGCGCGTGGCGATCTGGCTGGAGAAGCGCTTCGAGGCCGTGGTGGCGAGCTTCGGCGCGCCGGCGGCCGGCGGCGCGTTCGTGCCGCTGAACCCGCTGCTCAAGCCGGCGCAGGTCGGCTTCATCCTGGCCGACTGCAACGTGCGGGTGCTGGTGACCTCACCCGAGCGGCTGCCGCTGCTGTTGCCGCAGCTGCCGAGCTGCCCGGACCTGCGCCACGTGGTGCTCACGGGCGCGGTGCCGCCCGGGGTGGCGTTGCCGCCGGGCGTGGTGCTCAGCGCCTGGGACGCGCTGCTCGACGCGCCGTCGCGCGTCGGGCACCGCGTCATCGACGCCGACATGGCCGCCATCCTCTACACCTCCGGCAGCACCGGGCGGCCCAAGGGCGTGGTGCTGTCGCACCGCAACCTCGTGGCCGGCGCGGCCAGCGTCGCGTCCTACCTGGACAACCGCCCGGAGGACACGCTGCTGGCGGCGCTGCCGCTGTCCTTCGACGCGGGCTTCAGCCAGCTCACCACGGCCTTTCACGCCGGCGCGCGCGTGGAGCTGCTGAACTGGCTGCTGCCGCGCGACGTGCTGCGTTGCATGGAGCGCGAGCGCGTCACGGGGTTGACGGCTGTGCCGCCGCTGTACATCCAGCTCGCGGCGCTGCCCTGGCCGGCGGCGATCGGCGAGCACTTGCGCTACTTCGCCAACACCGGCGGGCGCATGCCGCGCGAGACGCTGGCGCTGCTGCGCGAGCGCGTGCCCAAAGCTGAACCCTTCCTGATGTACGGCCTGACCGAGGCCTTCCGCTCCACGTACCTGCCGCCGGAGGAAGTGGACCGCCGGCCCGACTCCATCGGCCGCGCCATTCCCAACGCCGAGATCCTGGTGCTGCGCGAGGACGGCAGCGAGTGCGCGCCGGGCGAGCCGGGCGAGCTGGTGCACCGCGGCGCGCTGGTGGGTCTGGGCTACTGGAACGACCCGGCGCGCACCGCCGAGCGCTACAAGCCGCTGCCCGCGGGCGTGGCCGGGCGCGAGGGTGCGCTGCCGCTGGGCGAGGTCGCGGTGTTTTCCGGCGACACGGTCACGCGCGACGCGGACGGCTTCCTGTACTTCGTGGGCCGGCGCGACGAGATGATCAAGACCTCCGGCTACCGTGTCAGCCCGACGGAGGTGGAGGAGGAGCTGTACGCCACGCGGCTGGTGGGCGAATGCGCGGCCTTCGGCGTGGAGCATCCGGTGCTGGGGCAGGCCATCCGCGTGGTGGCTACCGCGCCGGCGGGTGCCGGCGGCGTGGACACCGCCGCGCTGCTGGCCGAGTGCCGCCGGCGCATGCCCGCCTACATGGTGCCGGCGGGGGTGGAGGTGGTGGCCGGGCCGCTGCCGCGCAACCCCAACGGCAAGATCGACCGCAAGGCCCTGGCCGAGGCCTGGGCACGGCGGCAAGCTGCCGAGGGCTGAGTCCGCGCTCAGTTCGGTCGTGAAATGACCCGTTCGTACTGAGATCGAAGTACGAACCCGACAGGCTGCGATGGCGGCATCCCGGCGGGGGCCGTTCATCCTTTACCTCAGGACGAACGGAATCCGTCTGACCTCCTTGCTTTCTTCCGCATCCATGACCCAACCCCCCATCCATGCCCCCATGTCGCAGTTCGCCGTGCGCGATGGCGAGCTGCTGGTCAACGGCTGGCCGCTGCGCCGGCTGGCCGAGCGCGTGGGTGCCACGCCCTTCTACGCCTACGACCGCGGCCTGCTGCGCGCGCGCGCGGCCGAGCTGCGCGCGGCGCTGCCCGCGGCGGTGAAGCTGCACTACGCGATGAAGGCCAACCCCATGCCGGCGCTGGTGGCGCTCATGGCGCAGCTGGTGGACGGCATCGACGTGGCCTCCGCCGGCGAGCTGCGCGTGGCGCTGGACGCCGGCGCCGACCCGCGCGAGATCAGCTTCGCCGGCCCGGGCAAGCGCGAGGCGGAGCTGCGCCAGGCGGTGGCCGCGGGCGTGCTGCTCAACGTCGAGTCCGAGCGCGAGCTGGCGCTGCTGCCCGGCATCGCGCAATCGCTGGGCCTGCCCGCGCGCGTGGCGCTGCGCGTGAACCCCGACTTCGAGCTCAAGGGCTCGGGCATGCGCATGGGCGGCGGTGCAAAACCCTTCGGCATCGACGCCGAGCGGCTGCCGGCGCTGCTGGGCACGCTGGGGCGCGAGGGCCTGGCCTTCGAGGGCTTCCACCTCTTCGCCGGCTCGCAGAACCTCAAGGCCGAGGCGATCTGCGAGGCGCAGCGCCTGTCCTACGAGCTGGCGCTGCGGCTGTCGGAGCACGCCCCGGCGCCGGTGCGCTGCCTGAACCTGGGCGGCGGCTTCGGCATCCCGTACTTCCCCGGCGAGCAGCGGCTGGCGCTGGGCCCGATCGCGGAGAACCTGCAGCGCCTGGCCGAGCGCGCCGCGCGCGAGCTGCCGCAGGCGGCGCTGGTGCTGGAGCTGGGCCGCTACCTGGTGGGCGAGGCGGGCGTCTACGTGGCGCGGGTGCTGGAGCGCAAGGTTTCGCGCGGGCAGGTGTTCCTGATCACCGACGGCGGGCTGCACCACCACCTCGCGGCCTCGGGCAACTTCGGCCAGGTGCTGCGCAAGAACTACCCGGCGGCCATCGGCACGCGCATGGACGCGCCGGCGGCGGAAAGCGTCTCGGTGGTGGGCCCGCTGTGCACGCCGCTGGACCTGCTGGCCGAGCGCATGGCGCTGCCCGAAGCGGGCGAGGGCGACTTGGTGGTGGTGTTCCAGTCCGGCGCCTACGGCGCCAGCGCCAGCCCGCAGGGTTTCCTCAGCCATCCGGGGTGTCTGGAAGTGCTGGTGTGAGGCGGGGTTGAGGCCCGTACTCCCCGCCGCCTTCCTCTCCACTGCCGCCGCCGCGGCGGCGCTGTTCATCGCCGCGCACCACCCCTTGGGCCCCGGCGTGGCCGTGGTGCTGGTGCTGGCCTGGGGGACGCTGAACTTCGCGTGGCCCACGGCCTGGCTGGCGCTGTTGCCGGCGCTGCTGCCGGTGGCGAGCCTGGCGCCGTGGAGCGGCTGGGTGGCACTGGAGGAGTTCGACCTGCTGCTGCTGGGCACGGCCGCCGGTGTGTACGCGCGGCAGGCGCTGGACCTCGCCCGGGGCCGTGCCGAGGCCGGCAAGCCGCCGCCGGCCGCCGTGCTGGCACTGGCCGGGGCGCTGGGGCTGTGGACGCTGCTGGCGCTGTGGCGCGGGCTGCTGGACGCGCCCGGCGCTCCGGGCTGGTTCGATGCCTTCCTGCAGCCGCTCAACGCGTGGCGCCTGGCCAAGTCCGCGCTGTGGGTGCTGCTGCTGCTGCCCGCGCTGCACGTGGCGCTGCAGGCCGCGCCCGCGCGCGCGCTGCGGCGGCTGCGCCTGGGCATGCTGGCCGGCACGGCGTTGTTCCTGGCCGCCGTGCTGTGGGAGCGCGCGGCCTACGCGGGGCTGCTGCAGTTCAGCAGCAGCTACCGCACCACGGGGCCGTTCTGGGAGATGAACGTGGGCGGCGCGGGCATCGACGCCTACGTGGCGCTGGCCATGCCCTTCACCGCGTGGGCGCTGTGGCGGCTGCGCCGTCCGCTGCCGTGGTGCCTGGCGGCGCTGATGGCCGTGGCGCTGATCTACGCGGCGCTCACCACGTTCTCGCGCGGCGTGTACGGGGCCGTGGCGCTGCCGCTGCTGCTGCCCCTGGCGTGGCGGGCGCTGTCGCGGCTGCGGCAGGGGCGGCTGCGCGGGCTGCTGCAGGCCGGCGCGCTCACGGTGGTGGCGGTGCTGTTGCTGGTGACGGTGTCGGAGGAACTGGAGCTCACGGGCGTGGCCGTGACGCTGGCGCTGTGGCTGCTGGCGGCGCTGGCGGTGTGGCGCTTCACGCGCATCGGCTGGCGCGCCGCCGCGGGCGTGACGCTGGCCGTGACGCTGGTGGCCGAGGTGGTGGCCGTGTTCAGCGGCGGCAGCTTCATGCGCGAGCGCCTCAACGCCAGCGGCATGGACCTGCAGGCGCGCCTGGAGCATTGGGGCCGCGGGCTGGCGCTGCTGCGCTCGGACGCCGATCTCGCGCTGGGCCTGGGCGCCGGGCGGCTGCCCGCGCGCTACGCGGGCACCGCGGGGCACCCGGGCTTCTCCGGCACCGCGCGGTGGGAGCCGGACGGGAGCGTGCGGCTCACCGGGCGCCAGCCCGGCGCGCATCCCCGCGGCTACTACGGGCTCGCGCAGCGCGTGGCCGTGCATCCCGGGCCGCACCGCGTGGAGCTGCGCCTGCGCGCCGAGGTGCCGAGCTGGGTGATGTTGAAGGTGTGCGAGTCCTGGCTGCTCTACGACCTGCGCTGCCAGCTGCGGCAGCTGCGGGTGGTGCCCGGGCCGGTGGACGCGCGGCTGACGACGGTGCTGCGCTTCCCGCCGCTGAGCAGCCCGCCGTTGCCGCGCATGCACGTGTTCATGGTGGCCGTGCGCACCGGCGCGCTGCGCGTGGACGAGATGCGGCTGTACGCCGGCGGCGAGCAGCTGCTGCGCAACGGCGACTTCTCCGACGGGCTGGCGCACTGGTGGCCCACGGCGCAGGAGTACTACACGCCCTGGCACATCGACAACCTGTACCTGGAGCTGCTGATCGAGCGCGGCGTGCCGGGGCTGGCGCTGTTCCTGGCGCTCGTGGCCGCGGCGCTGTGGCGGCTGGCGCGCGTGGTGCGCGCGGGCGGCGAGCTGGCCGAATCCGGCGTGTTCCTGGGGGCGGCGCTGTGCGGCGGCCTGCTGGTGGGCCTGATCAGCGGCGTGATGGACATGCCGCGCGTGGCCTGGCTGCTGTGGCTGCTGCCGTGGACGGCGCTGCTGCTGCCGCTGGAGGAGGCGGCGCCGTCGCGGAAGGCCTAGAGCTGGCGCGGCTCGCCGCGCTCACCCCCGCGGCACCGTTCCCCCGTGCCGCGCGCCGCTGCCGGCGTGCGGCGGCGCGCCGCCGCGTTCGTCGCTCCAGCGCTCCAGGGGCTCGCCTTCCTCCTGCGCCTCGTCCTGCGCGTGCCGCGCCGTGGCGGCCAGCGCGCCCAGCACCAGGCCGAGCACGCCGCCGATCCAGAAGGCCACCAGCAGCCACCACGCCGACACCATTTCCCGTCCCCCATCCGCGCTCCCTGCATTGCGCTCTCTGGCCGGGCACCGCGATGGCGCCCGGTGGCGCCGCCCGTGTGAAGGTCCTGAGCGGCGTGCAGCAGGGCATGTTCCCGTCGCGGCGCGGTGCGACGGCTACCGGATGTGGGGGGGTCAGCCGCCCCGGGGACGGCGGCTCAGGGACGCGGCGCCGGCGTGTCCTGCCACAGCAGCCGCGTCTTGACCCAGGCATGGCGCAGCAGCAGGCCCGGGGGCATGCGCAGCGCGTGCGCGCGCAGGTACAGCAGCGCCAGCGCCGGCGCCGTCAAGGGCAGGCGCAGCCCGGGATGCGGACAGCGCAGCGCACGCGCCCACAGCGCATCCATCAGCGCCTGCAGCGCCGGGCCCGGCGCGGCGACGGCCGCGGCACGCAGCGCCGATGCCGGTACGGACGTGCCCAGCAGCCGCTGCGCGGCGCGCAGCCCGTAGTGCAGCTCGCGCAGCAGCCCCAGCTCGCGTGCGCGCTCGGCCAGCGCCGGCCAGAACGCCGGCGTCCCGGCGCTGAAGTGGCGCAGCAGCGCGTCGATGTCCCAGAGGTCGCGCAGCCCGTGGCTGAACTCCTCGTTGCGCAGCAGGTGCGTCATGGCGTGCAGCACCATGTCCGCCGGCGCCAGCACCCGCACCCCCTCCAGCGCGGTGGGCACTGCGGCGGCCAGCAGCCGCGCGGGATCGGGCCGGTGGCGCGCGGTCTGGGGCAGCAGCCCGTGGTGCACGTCCACCACCGTGTAGCGGTCGCGGTGCGTCATGGGGGGCAGCTCGTGCGTCCAGGCGCGGTAGTAGTGCTGGTCGTAGGCGCTGAGATCGGGGTCGAAGTTCCAGCCGTGCCGCTGCAGCTGCGACTCCACCTCGGCCAGCCGCTCGCGCGGCACCAGGATGTCGGTGTCGGAGAACAGCCGTCCCTCGGCCGCCGGCAGCCCGGCCAGCACGTAGGCCGCGCCCTTGAGCAGCACCAGCGGCAGCCCCAGCGGCGCCAGCGCGCGGCGCAGGTGCTGCGCCTCGCGCCGGATCTCCTCGTGCTGCGCCCGCGCCAGCAGCAGCGCCGCGTGCAGGTGCGCGCGCGGCGCCTCGGGCACCGCCTCCAGCAACCCCAGCGCCTGCAGCCGCAGC
>Ga0065721_10008166_pt1 | contig 11214 bp, 12 predicted proteins | sample Mesricmetagenome_FD_59108 | JGI IMG/M metagenome (GOLD analysis project Ga0065721, IMG submission 59108) | Mesophilic microbial community from rice straw/compost enrichment Sample: eDNA_1 v2 (version 2) | ecosystem: Engineered > Solid waste > Grass > Composting > Bioreactor | place: USA: Davis...
GAGGCCGCCTCACGGGCTGGTTCTACCTGACGCCCGCCGACCTCGGCGTGCCGTTCGAGGACGTCGCGATCGAGACGTCGCTCGGCGACGCCCCCGCGTGGCTGATCCCTCCCGCGTCGGGGGAGCCGGGGGAGACCTGGGCGATCCACGTGCACGGGCGCGCGGTGCGCCGCCCCGAGACGCTCCGCGCCGTGCCGATCTTCCGCGAGGCGGGCGCCACGTCGCTCGTCGTCTCCTACCGCAACGACGGCGAGGCCCCGCGCAGCGACGACCACCGGTACGCGCTCGGCGACCGCGAGTGGCTCGACGTCGACGCGGCCATGCGCTACGCCGTCAGCCGCGGCGCGACGCGGATCGTGCTCGTCGGCTGGTCGATGGGCGGCGCGACGGTGCTGCAGGCGCTCACGCGTTCGACGCACCGTGACCTCGTGACGGGCGTCGTGCTCGAGTCGCCCGTCGTCGACTGGATCGCCGCCCTCGACTTCCAGGTGCGTCTGCGTCGGCTGCCGCTCTTCATCCGCTCGTTCGTCGTGCTGCTGTTCCGGCATCCCTGGGGGCGCGTCGTGACGGGGCTCGCCGAGCCGCTCGACATCGACCGGCTCGACTTCGTGACGCGGGCCCGCGAGCTCGATCGCCCGATCCTCGTGCTGCACAGCGACGACGACGGCTTCGTGCCGTCGACGGCATCCCGCGCCCTCGCCGTCGCGCGGCCCGACATCGTGACCTACGAGGCGTTCGAGACGGCCCGGCACACCAAGTTGTGGAACTTCGACCGGGCCCGGTGGGAGGGCGCGATCCGCGGCTGGCTGACGAAGTTGGATGCCGCGCCGGCTCAGCGCGAGGGGCGCCAGCGCGCGTAGAGGGCCCCGTCGTCGTCGACGAGCAGTTGCACGAGGTCGAGGTCGCGCGGCCCGGGAGCGGCGCCGCCGAACAGCACGTCGGGGCGGCCGAGGATGCGCGGCACCGTCGTGAGGCACAGCTCGTCGACGAGGTTGGCGGCGAGGAGCTGCCCGACGAGGCGCGGTCCGCCCTCGCACACGACCCGGGAGAGTCCGCGGTCGCGCAGCGCCTCGAGCAGTCGGGAGAGGGGCACGGCGCGGTCGCCGTCGACGGCGAGGTACTCGAACGGCGCCGTGAACGTCGCGCGGGCGCGCTGCTCGGCGCGGGCGGGGCCGACGACGAGGATGCGGCCCTCCTCGATGTCGTCGCGCACGTCGGCGCCGGTGAAGTCGCCCGTCGTCGTGAGCACCGTGAGGTGGGTGCGCTTGGGGACGAGGCTCGGCTCCGCGCGCAGCGTCGCGGCACCGACGAGCACGGTGTCGCTCACCGAGCGGATGGCGCCGAGCACGGCGCGATCGGCGCCCGTCGTGAGGCCGTCGCTCGTGCCCTGCGCGTCGGACGTGCCGCCGTCGAGGCTCGCGACGAGGTTCACCCGCAGTCCGGGCGGCGGGTAGAGGCCGGCGATGCGCTGGCGCGCGTCGGGCGCGCTCGTGTCGATGGGGCCCGGATCGACGGCATCGGCGCCGGGCAGGAGGGGTCGGAGGATCACGCCGCGGTCTTCTCCCTCACTTGGCGCTTCGTCCGCCCGAGCAGCGCCGACATCCCGCGGATGCGCAACGGGCTCACGGCCTCGGTCAGGCCGAGCGTGAGCGGGTAGTCGTCGGGCACGTCGAGCACCTCCTGCACCGTGAGGCCCGCGAGCCCCTGCACGAGGATCGATGCGAACCCGCGCGTCGTGGGCGCCTCCTTCGGCGCGGTCGCGTGCAGGTGCACGATGCCGTCGACGACCTCGACGAAGATGAACACCGGCGACTGGCACTCCTCCACCCGCTCGAGCAGGTCGGGGTGGTCGGCGTAGCGCTCCGGCAGCTCCGGCAGCTCGTTCGCGAACTCCAGCAGCAGCTGCAGTCGCTCGTGCTGCTCGAGCGCGAGGAAGTCGTCGCGGGTCGTCGCGAGCGCAGAAGGAAGGCCGGGATCGCTCACGACCCCAGCCTAACTTCGCTGCGCACGGAGAGGATGCCGCCCTACTTCGCGGGGACGGTTCCGGGCTCGCTGCCCTTGACGATCGGCACACGCACGGCCGAGCCCCACTCGGTCCACGAGCCGTCGTAGTTGCGGACGTTCTCGAAGCCGAGCAGGTGGGTGAGCACGAACCAGGTGTGGCTCGACCGCTCGCCGATGCGGCAGTAGGCGATGACCTCGTCGCCGTCCTTCAGGCCGGCGCCGTCGCGGTAGATCGCGTCGAGCTCGTCCGGCTTCTTGAAGGTGCCGTCGTCGGCGACCGCCTTCGCCCACGGCACGCTCTGCGCCGTCGGGATGTGGCCGGCGCGGAGGGTGCCCTCCTCGGGGTAGGCGGGCGCCGTGGTGCGCTCGCCCGAGTACTCCTCGGGGGAGCGCACGTCGACGAGGGGCTTGCCGAGGTGGGCGAGCACGTCGTCCTTGAACGCGCGGAGCTTGGTGTCGTCGCGCTCGACGACGGGGTACTGGGTCGCCGGACGCTGCGTCGTCTCGGTCGTGTAGGGACGGCCCTCGGCCTCCCACTTGGCGCGGCCGCCGTCGAGGAGGCGCACGTCCTCGTGGCCGAAGAGCGAGAACACCCAGAGGGCGTAGGCGGCCCACCAGTTGTTCTTGTCGCCGTAGATGACGATCGTGTCGTCACGCGCGATGCCCTTGCGCGAGAGCAGCTCGGCGAAGCCGGCGCCGTCGAGGTAGTCGCGCTGCACGGGGTCGTTGAGGTCGGTGTGCCAGTCGATCTTGACGGCGCCTTCGATGTGGCCCGTCTCGTAGAGGAGCACGTCCTCGTCGGACTCGACCACGACGAGGCCCGGGGTGCCGAGGCGTTCGGCGAGCCACTCGGTGCTGACGAGGCGCTCGGGGTGCGCGAATCCGGCGAAGGCGGGGGAGGCGTCGGTCTCGACGGTCATCGGATGCTCCTGCAAGTAGGGTTTTGAGTGTTGCCCTCTCAGCGTAGGCAGTCGGCGGATCCCCTCGCAGGGCATCCGTAAGAGTTCGACACACGCTCATCCCGTCCCACCGAGGTTCCATTGCCCAGCACGATCACGTCGCTCCTCGACCGCGCCCCCGCCATGTCGGGAGCCGAGATCGCGGCGTCGCTCGTGCCGCCGCGGCAGTTCGACGAGGCGACCCTCGACACCTACCGCCCCGACCCCGACTACCCGTCGCAGGCCGAGGCGGTCGAGCGGGTGCGCGCCTTCGCGGGCGGGTGGAAGGCCGCGGGCGGCGGGGGGCTGTTCCGTAAGAAGGCGCCCGCGCCGTCGAAGCCCGGCCTCTACCTCGACGGCGGCTTCGGCGTCGGCAAGACGCACCTCCTCGCGGCGCTGTGGAAGCTCGCGCCGGGCCGCAAGTACTTCGGAACGTTCATCGAGTACACCGCCCTCGTCGGGGCGCTCGGCTACCAGGCGACCGTCAAGCTCCTCACCGGCGCGACGCTCATCGCGATCGACGAGTTCGAGCTCGACGACCCGGGCGACACGATGATGATGACGCGCCTCCTCGGCGAGCTCGCCGAGAAGGGCACGCGCATCGCGGCGACCTCGAACACGCCACCGAATGCCCTCGGCGAGGGCCGCTTCGCGGCGATCGACTTCCTGCGCGAGATCCACGCCCTCGCGGCGCGCTTCGACATCCTGCGCATCGACGGCCTCGACTACCGCCGTCGCGACGTCGAGGGTCACGCCGTCGCGCTGGCCGACGACGCCGCCCTCGATGCGGCCGTCGCGGGCGTGGGCGGAGTGGTCGCGGTCGACGACTTCGACGCGCTCCTGCGCCACCTCGCGACGGTGCATCCGTCGCGCTACGTCAAGCTCGTCGACGGCCTCTCGGCGGTCGGGCTGCGCGGCGTGCGGGTGCTGCAGGACCAGACGGATGCCCTACGCCTCGTCGCGGCCGTCGACCGGCTCTACGACGCGCGGGTGCCGGTGCTCGCGACGGGCGTGCCGCTCGACCAGGTCTTCGGCGAGGACATGCTCGCGGGCGGCTACCGCAAGAAGTACCTGCGCGCGATCTCGCGCCTCATCGCGCTCACCTCCGGCGCCCAGGAATAGCGGGCGGGCGGGCATCCGCCGCGCTCCGCGTCCAGTGTTCCCCGGCGGATTCGGGGCGGATCGGGGGCGCCGCGAAACAGGATGTTTACACGTGAGCGGACTGTGTAACGCTTCCGAAACATTCCCCGAGCGCCCCCGAAACGTCGCCCCGACAAACTGACCGCGTACCGGCAGCCAACCCCGCGCGATGACGCGACCGGCCGCGGATACGTTCCTTGCAAACTCTTCAGAGAGGTAACAGTCAGCCATGGATACTGGCGAACTCGCCTGGGCGGTCACCGCCTCGGCACTGGTGCTGTTCATGACCCCCGGCGTGGCGTTCTTCTACGGCGGGCTGGTCAAGGCCAAGAGCGTCATCAGCATGATGATGATGAGCTTCGGCGCGATGGCCCTCATCGGCGTGCTGTGGGTTCTCTACGGCTTCAACATGTCGGCCGTCGGCGGCCCGTACGAGTTCGCCGGCAACCCGTTCACCGAGAACTTCGCGCTCACGGGTCTCGACAACGACACCCTCATCGGCGCGATGTTCGGCTCGACGTTCGCGATCATCACGGTCGCCCTCGTCTCCGGCGCGATCGCCGACCGCGCGAAGTTCGGCTCCTGGCTGATCTTCGCGGGCCTGTGGGCGACGCTCGTCTACTTCCCCGTCGCGGCCTGGGTCTGGGGCGGCGGCTGGATCCTCTCGCTCGGTGACCTCACCGGCCTCCCCGCCGTCATCGACTACGCGGGCGGCACGGCGGTGCACATCAACGCGGGCGCCGCGGCTCTCGCCCTCGCGCTCGTGCTCGGCAAGCGCATCGGCTTCGCGAAGGGTGCGCACACGCCGCACAACCCGCCCTTCGTGCTCCTCGGCGCCGCGATCCTGTGGTTCGGCTGGTTCGGCTTCAACGCCGGCGCGGAGTTCGCGAACGACCTCGCGGGCGTCGGCCTCATCGCCGTCAACACGCTCGGCGCGACTGCCGCGGCCATCATCGGCTGGCTGATCGTCGAGAAGCTCAAGGACGGCAAGGCCACCTCGGTCGGCGCCGGTTCGGGTGCCGTCGCCGGTCTCGTCGCGATCACCCCCTCCTGCGCGAACCTCGAGCCCGGCTGGGCCCTGCTCCTCGGCGTCCTCGCCGGTGCGCTGTGCGCCCTCGCGGTCGAGCTCAAGTTCAAGCTCGGCTTCGACGACTCGCTCGACGTCGTGGGCATCCACATGATCGGCGGCCTGATCGGCACGCTCTACCTCGGCTTCTTCGCCATCGAGACGGGCCTCTTCACCGGTGGTGACCTCGGCCAGCTCGCGTCGCAGGCGATCGCCGCCTTCGGTGTGCTGATCTACTCCTTCGTCGTCGCCTTCATCATCGGCTTCGCGATCGAGAAGACGATCGGCTTCCGCGTGAAGAACGAGGACGAGATCGCCGGCATCGACACGGTCGTCCACGGCGAAGAGGGCTACGTCCTCGACGCCAAGTGAGTCGACACGTCGACTGACGTGACATCCATGCGGGGCGCCGTCTCTTGGGAGGCGGCGCCCCCTACGTTGGTGCCATGACCCAGCTCTTCGTCGCGCTCTCGTTCGCGGGCGGAGCACTGGCCACCCTCGCGGTGTTCCAACTCGTGCGGCCCGTCATCGGCGGGCGGTACGTGTGGCCCGCCCTCGGTGCCGCGGCGCTCACGGTCGTCGTCACGACCCTCGTCGGCACGGCGACCGGAATCGCGCGGCTCGACTACCTGCTCGGCCTCTCGGCGTTCGCGCTCCCGGTGCTCGTGCTGCTCGAGGCGGCCGCGATCGGGTCGGGGGCCGACCGCGTCGCCCGCTGGGCACTCATGCTCACCTGGGGACTCGTCGTGTTCCCGACCGCGACGCTCGCGCCGATCGCCCTCACCGAGCCGTGCCGGTTCAGCGGCTGCGCGTTCATCGACTTCGGGGGAGCGCTGCCGCTCTTCGCGTCGGCGAGCGCCTTCGTGCTGCTCGCGCGCCTCGCCCGCCCCGCCGGAGCGGTGCCGCGCGTCTCCACCTCGGAGGCCCTCGCCGGGCTCCTCGGCTTCTGGTTCTCGTTCGTGCTGTGGCTCGCGAGCCTCGAGGTCGCGCTCGACGCCTACATCCCGCGCATCCTCCTCGCCGGGGTCGTCGGTCCTGCCGCGGGAGCCCTCGGCTGGGTCCTCGTCGACCGGCTCAAGGCGGTGGAGCGCCCCGTCGCCCGCTCGCTCGGGTTCGGCTTCCTCGCCGGGATCGCGGCGACGGCGTCGGGCGCGGTGACGGTGTCGTTCCCGTGGTCGCCCGTCGTCGGCGCCCTCGCCGGCATCCTCGCGGCCGTCATCCACGCGGCGAAGCCGGCCGTGCGCGCGGGACTCGCGCCGCGCTGGGGGCTCGCGATCCTCGGGGCGACGGCGGTCGGGTTCCTCGCCCCGCCGATCGCGGGCGACACGATCGGCGTGCTGTTCACGGTGCAGGTCGGCACCCTCGCCGCGCCGCTCGTCGCGTTCCTCGCCGTCGCGCTCGGCTCGGTGCTCGTCTCGGCGCCGGTCTGGTACCTGGCGAGGCGGCGCCAGGTCGATCCCGCTCCCGAGCCGCGATGACGGGGGAGCGGATGCCGGAGCCGGTCTCGCGCGAGGCGCCGCCGCTCACGGGTCACGCGATCGCGAGTCAGCGCTGGAGCGACCTCGTGTTCCTGCACTGGCGAGTTGAGCCGGATCGGGTCGCCCCGCTGCTCCCGCGAGGAGTGCGCCCCGACGAGTTCGACGGCTCGACGTGGGTCGGCCTCATCCCGTTCCGCCTCTCGCGGGCGACGCTCCTCGGCAGTCCGCCGGTGCCGTACGTCGGCGCCTTCGTCGAGGTCAACGTGCGGCTCTACGGCGTCGACGCGCGGGGCCGGCGCGGCGTCGTGTTCCGGTCGCTCGAGGCGTCGCGGCTGTTCGCCGTGCTCGCCGCCCGCGCCGCCTTCGCGCTGCCCTACGAGTGGGCGCGCACGGCGGTCGACGACGGCGACGGGATGCTGCGCTACCGCTCCGCGCGACACGGCGGCGGGCCCCGCTTCGCCGCCGTCGCCCGCCCCGGAGCCGCGATCGAGCCCGGGCCGCTCGAGGACTTCCTCACCGCCCGCTGGGGGATGTTCACCTCCCGCCGCGGCCGCACGCGCTTCACTCCCAATACCCACGTCGCGTGGCCGCTGCACGCGGCGGAGCTGCTCGAGCTCGACGACGGGCTCGTCGCCGCCGGTGGGCTCCCCGGGGTGACGGCGCGCGCACCCGACTCGGTGCTCTACTCGCCGGGCGTCGACACGTGGTTCGGGCGCTCCTCGCGCGACTGAGCGGCCCGGCATCCTCGGCGGGTTCGGGCATCATCGGAGGATGGCGAGTCAGCGGCAGCGGCAGACGCGGCTCGCGAGCCTCCTCGCCGACCTGGGCCGTCGTCCCGCCGCGTCGCGGCCGCCCGCGCCCCGCATGGACACGATGCCCGCCCGGGCCGTCTCGCGCACCCTCGAGCTCTACCGCGCCCTCGGCGGCGACGCGGAGGACATGGTGCCGTTCCGGCCGGGGGTGTGGGATGTCGTGCTCGCCGACGGCGTGATCGTCGAACTCGACGAGGAGCAGCACTTCAACCGCTACCGCCGCACCACGCTCGCCCCCGACTGGGCCGACGGGCTGCCCTGGGCATCCGACTACCGCGCGTACTGCGACGCGCACGAGGACGCCTGCCTGCGCAAGGCGCACCGCGGCGGCTACTGGGCGAGCCCGTCGACGGAGCGCATGTTCGGCCCCGCCGACGAGCCTCGGGTATTCGGGGCCTCGGGCGCGCCGAGGTGGAAGCAGCGCGCCCTCTACGACGCGATGCGCGACGCGCTCGCGGCCGAAGGGCTCGTGCGCTTCGCCCGCGTCGCCGTGTGGGACGAACTCGGCGGCACGACGCTCGCGCGCATGCTCGACGACCGCGTGCCGCCCGACCACGACGCGCTGGCCGAGCTCGTCGCACTCCGCACGACGGGGTGACGGCGCCTCAGAACGGGTCGGTCTCGAGGTCGCGCACGTGGTAGAACTCCTGATCCCACAGGAGGTAGATGAGCCACGTCGGCAGCAGGTAGGTCTCCTGCATGTAGTTCTCCTGCGAGCGGTGGATCGCCCAACCCTCGTGCTTCTTCTGCACCTCCGCTGCCATCGCGTACTCGGGGTCGGGCTGGTGCTCGACGACGAACGCGCCGCGCTCCCCGCCGAACATCGTGAGCGCCTGCGTCGGGCTGATCGTGTAGACGATCCAACGCGGTCCGCGGTAGGAGCCGTCCTCCTCGGCGAGCTGCGCGATCGCCTTCTCGGTCACGAGGCCCATCCGCATGTGGTCCTGGTGGCCCGTCGCGCCGGACTCCGGCCAGAACGCGACGACCACGTCGGGCCGCACCGTCTTCAGTTCGTCGACGACGCGATCCACGAGCTCCTGCTCGTCGACCTCGGGCACCCCGCCGTCGGGGTAGTCCCACACGACGTGCCGATCGACGCCGAGGTTGAAGCTGTTCATGAGCGCCTCCGCCTCGCGGATCTCGCCCAGGTCCTCCTGACGTCCCACGACCGGCGCCTGCTCGCCGGCCTCGCCGCGCGTCGCCGTGATCATCGCCGTGTACGCGCCGTCGCGCTCCGACGCCCGCCAGAACAGCCCGTTGACGGTCTGCTCGTCATCCGGATGCGCGAACACGCCGAGCACGCGTGTGCCGCCGAGCTCGCCGATCACCGAGTCGACGCCGCGCGCCGTCGGCTCATGGAAGAGGGACCGTCCGGCCCAGTAGAGACCGCCCATCGCGAGGGCGAGAACCCCCACCACGGCACCGAGGATGATGAGGATGCGTCGGCGCATGCAACGCAGCCTACGGGGCGTCGCACGGCCGCTGCGACGAGGAGGAGGGGGAGTGGTGGGCGATACCAGACTCGAACTGATGACCTCTTCCGTGTGAAGGAAGCGCGCTACCAACTGCGCCAATCGCCCGTGACATCCATCCTGCCATAAGGATTCGACGTAACACGCCGCTCTCGGTTTTGACCTCCTCCGAGCATCGGCTAGAGTCGACTTTGCACGCGAAAGCGGGCAACGCGGATGTGGCGCAGTGGTAGCGCATCACCTTGCCAAGGTGAGGGTCGCGAGTTCGAATCTCGTCATCCGCTCGAGGGAGAAGTCTCACGGTTCACCCGGGTCACCAGGTGGCCGCTCACGTGGTGGCGTGGCCGAGAGGCGAGGCAGCGGCCTGCAAAGCCGTCCACACGGGTTCGAATCCCGTCGCCACCTCTCTCACCGCATTCGGTTGTCTCGCGATAGAGTCTGCCGGGAGCGGGCGATTGGCGCAGCGGTAGCGCGCTTCCCTGACACGGAAGAGGTCACTGGTTCGATCCCAGTATCGCCCACGAGAAAACCCCTGGTCATCCGGGGGTTTTTCCGCATCTGGGCTGCGTCGTGCCATGTACCTCACGGGGCGGATCGAGCCGCGCGTGCGTCCGCGGCCGAGCATGTGCGGCCCGCCCGCGCACCGTGGACTGGCACCTCGGGAAGGTGTTCGCCAAGCTCGGGGTCAGCTCGCCCCGCGACCTGGGGAGCGTCGCGGGCATCCCGCCGTCCTGAGGCCGTGCTAGCGCGTCCGCGTGGCGGAGGCAAGAGGGAGCGAATTCCCGGGATGCGTGGGCAGGGTCGGAGCATGACCCGAGACGACGACGCCACGAAGCCGCTCCCGGCCGCCGAGGAGCCCGCTGTCGTGCCGGACACTCCGACGGAACCCCTGATCGCGCCGCATGTGCCGGTCGCCGACGTCGGAACGGCGCAACTGGATGCCGCCGCCGTGCCGCCCGCTCCGGCCCGCCGCACGGGGCGCACCGGCCTCGCGCTGCTGCTCATCCCCGTCGGCGTGCTCGCCGTCGTCGCAGCCCTCGCCCTCGGCGGCGGACTCTTCCGCGGGGGAGCGCCGGTCGTCGAGCCGAGCGACTCGCCCGTCCCCACGGAGTCGAACCCGGCATCCGAGGATCCGGCCGATCAGGCTCCGGCCGACCAGCCCCCGCCCGGGGAGCCCGCCCCCGCCGACCCCGGCCCCGCGCCCGCCCCCGAGCCTCCGGCGCCGACCGAACCGCCCGTCGAGCCGACGGAGCCGCCGGTCGAGCCCACGCCGCAGCCGACGCCCTAGCTGCGGCGTGGGCCGGGCGCTACTTCTTCGTGACGGCGTTGACGATGAGGCCGACGACGGTCGACACGACGGCGCCCGCGACGCCTCCTCCCACCAGATTGCCCGCGATACCGGCGATGTCGAGTCCGCCCGCGAGGAGGCTCTGCACGAGGGCGCTTCCGGCCGCGCCGCCGACCGCGCCGAGGATGCCGTTGATGATCGGCCCCAGCTTGTTCTGCTTGACCGCGGCTCCCGAGCCGATGCCGCCGAGGGCACCGCCGACGATCCCGAGGATCCATTCCATGTCCGAACTCCTTCGTCCGACGTGCGGCGCGGGACGTCCGCGCCGGTGTGTTCGAGAACGTAGCAGCGGTGCGGCTCCGGGCGCGAAACGGCGCGATCAGCTCCCGAGGTGCGCCGTCATGAGGATCGACACGAGCACGCCGGGAAGCTCCGGCCCGAGCCGCCCCACGGCGCGGGCTGGCGGATCCGCGGGGAACGCGGCGGCGTAGGCCTCGTTCATCCCCGCGAAGTCCTCGGGGTGCGCGAGCAGCACCGTGACCTGCGCGACGTCGGCGAGCGACCCGCCCGCGGCGCGCACGACCGCCTCGCAGTTGCGGATCGCCTGCGTCGTCTGCGCCTGGATGGCGGGTCCGGCGAGCGCGCCGGTCGCGGTGTCGACCCCGACCATCCCCGACACGTGGAGGGTGTCGCCGATGCGGACGCCCTGGCTGAACAGCGGCGAGGCGGGCGCCTCGTCCGTGGACACGATGACACGCGACATGGCGGGAGCCTAAGCCCGGCCGTCGGCGCAGGGAAGGCCGGCCGCGCGCGACTATCGTTGACGACGTGAGTGCGCAGACCGGGTTCGACCTCTTCCCCGACCGCGCCGTCGTCGCCATCCGCGTCAACGGCGAGCTCAAGGACAAGGCGACGACGGTCACGCCCACCGACGCCGTCGAGCCCGTCGCGATCGACTCGCCCGACGGCCTCGCCATCCTGCGCCACTCGACCGCGCACGTGCTCGCACAGGCGGT
>Ga0065721_10006720_pt1 | contig 11212 bp, 10 predicted proteins | sample Mesricmetagenome_FD_59108 | JGI IMG/M metagenome (GOLD analysis project Ga0065721, IMG submission 59108) | Mesophilic microbial community from rice straw/compost enrichment Sample: eDNA_1 v2 (version 2) | ecosystem: Engineered > Solid waste > Grass > Composting > Bioreactor | place: USA: Davis...
CCTCGGAGTCGGCCTCAGCGCCTTCCTCCGTTGCCCGACGTTTCCGTCGAGGTGAGCCGCTCATTCTGGCAGCCCGTCTTCGTTTCGTCAACCCCCCCCTCGTGAGGAGGAAGCTTCCGAACCGCCTCGCCGGTGGCCGTAACCGTTTCCGCCGAGGGAGCCGCTCATTCTGGCAGCCCGTTTGGGTTTCGTCAACACCTCGTGAAGAGGTCGTTTTCCAAACCCCTCACCAACCCGCCGAAGCGGCCTTGGTGAGCGAGCCGCTCAGTATAGGCGACTTCCAGAAATCCGCAAGCACTTCGTGTTGAAGCCACTCCGTTTTCCCGGACCACCGGCAACACCGTGGTGTCGTCGGGAGGGCGCGCATTGTGCGCCTATCGAAAATTTTTGGGAAGGCCTTTCGCGAAAATTTTTTCATGCTGCATCGCCCGTTCATCACAGGCACGGCCTGCAGCCACTTCTGCCACGCCTTCAACGCCGGCCGGCAAAGGCGCAGGCCAGCGTTCCCCCCGCACGCGGCAGCGTTGGTGCCCGCATGCCTGCGGGCACTGGTCTCACTGGGCGGGTCCTGCTGCGGCCTGGCCCTCCCGAGGGCGCCAGCCGCAAAGGCGGAAGAAGCGTCGCGATGCACCTGNAGCTTAATGCCGGGCATCTTGCAGTCCCGGTNCCGGGCATGGGAGCGCAATCATGGTCATCGGGAANGAAACATCCGCCCTCGCCTGCCAGTGAAGGACAGATGCCGGAGCGGCGCGTCCCACGACGCGATGGCCGGAACGGGAGAGCTGCTACCTGGACCGGGCGCTTCCAGGCTCGGGGCCATGCCTGCGCCTGCCCCCTGCACGCAGGCGTCGACGCCTCGGGACTCCCGCGGGACGGACGCCGGTACGCCTGCAAGGCACCGGGCCAAGGCGGGATTGTTCACGNAGGAGGGCCCTTCGACGGAGCCGCGCCGCCGCTGGAACGGCGCAAAGAAAAAGCCCGGCCGTGGGGCCGGGCTTTCCATGGCTGCGCAGACCGCCAGGTCAGGCGCGGCGGGCCATCATCAGCTTCTTGATCTCCGCGATCGCCAGGGCCGGGTTCAGGCCCTTCGGGCAGGTCCGCGCGCAGTTCATGATGGTGTGGCAACGGTACAGCTTGAACGGGTCCTCGAGGTCGTCCAGGCGCGCACCGGTGTCCTCGTCGCGCGAGTCCACGATCCAGCGGTAGGCCTGCAGCAGGATCGCCGGGCCCAGGTAGCGCTCGCCGTTCCACCAGTAGCTCGGGCAGCTGGTCGAGCAGCAGGCGCACAGGATGCACTCGTACAGGCCGTCCAGCTTCTTGCGGTCCTCAGGCGACTGCAGGCGCTCGCGGTCCGGCGGCGGCGGCGTCTGGGTGCGGATCCAGGGCTTGATCGAGGCGTACTGCGCGTAGAAGTGGGTCAGGTCCGGGACCAGGTCCTTGACCACGTTCATGTGCGGCAGCGGGTAGATCGGCACCTCGGCCTTGCGGCAGTCTGCGATGGCGCGGGTGCACGCCAGCGTGTTGGTGCCGTCGATGTTCATCGCGCACGAGCCGCAGATGCCCTCGCGGCAGGAACGCCGGAAGGTCAGGGTCGGGTCGATCTCGTTCTTGATCTTGATCAGCGCGTCCAGGACCATCGGACCGCACTTGTCGAGATCGATCTCGTAGGTGTCGGTGCGCGGGTTGGCGCCGTCGTCCGGGCTCCAGCGATACACCTTGAAGGTGCGCACGTTCTTCGCGCCGGCCGGCGCGGGATAGTGCTTGCCCTTGGTGATGCGGGAATTCTTGGGGAGTGCAAACTCTGCCATTGGTCTGTCTCTGGCCCTGGCTCAGTACACGCGTGGCTTGGGCGGCACCACATCCACATCCTTGGTCAGGGTGTACATGTGCACCGGACGGTAGTCGAAGCTGGTCTTGCCGGTCTCCGCGTCCACGGTGACCAGGGTGTGCTTCTGCCAGTTGGCGTCGTCGCGCTCCGGATAGTCCTCGTGCGCGTGGGCGCCGCGGCTTTCCTTGCGCTGCTCGGCCGAGTTGATGGTGGCGACGGCGTTGAGCAGCAGGTTGTGCAGCTCGTAGGTTTCGATCAGGTCGGAGTTCCAGACCAGCGAGCGGTCGGAGACGCGGACGTCCTGGAAGCTGTCGTAGATCTGCGCCATCTTCTCGCAGCCTTCCTTGAGCGTCTTGCTGGTGCGGAACACCGCGGCGTCGGCCTGCATGGTGCGCTGCATCCGGTCGCGGATGACCGCGGTCGGGGTGNCGCCGTTGGCGTNGCGCAGCTTGTCCAGGTGGGCCAGCGCCTTGTCGCAGGCGTCGGACGGCAGCGGCTTGTGCGGGGCGCCCTTCTTGATGGTCTCGGCGCAGCGGTTGGCCACCGCGCGGCCGAACACCACCAGGTCCAGCAGCGAGTTGGAGCCCAGGCGGTTGGCACCGTGCACCGACACGCAGGCTGCCTCGCCGATCGCGTACAGGCCCGGCACGACCGCATCCGGGTCGTCGCCGACCTTGCGCACAACTTCGCCGTGGTAGTTGGTCGGGATGCCGCCCATGTTGTAGTGCACGGTCGGGATGACCGGGATCGGCTCATTGTGCACGTCGACGCCGGCGAAGATGCGGGCGCTCTCGGCGATGCCCGGCAGCTTCTCGTCGATCACCTCCGGGCCCAGGTGGGTCAGGTCGAGCAGGATGTGGTCCTTGTGCTCACCGACGCCGCGGCCCTCGCGGATCTCGATGGTCATCGAGCGCGACACCACGTCGCGCGAGGCCAGGTCCTTGTAGTGCGGGGCGTAGCGCTCCATGAAGCGTTCGCCGTTGGCGTTGCGCAGGATGCCGCCCTCGCCGCGGACGCCCTCGGTGATCAGGCAGCCGGCGCCGTAGATGCCGGTCGGGTGGAACTGCACGAACTCCATGTCCTGCATCGGCAGGCCGGCACGCATCACCAGGCCGCCGCCGTCGCCGGTGCAGGTGTGGGCGGAGGTCGCGCTGAAGTAGGCGCGGCCGTAGCCGCCGGTGGCCAGCACCACGCCGTGGGCGCGGAACAGGTGCAGCGTGCCCTCGGCCATGTCCAGCGCCAGCACGCCGCGGCACACGCCCTCGTTGTCGAAGATCAGGTCGAGCGCGAAGTACTCGATCATGAACCGGGCGTTGTGCGCCAGCGACTGCTGGTACAGGGTGTGCAGCATGGCGTGGCCGGTGCGGTCGGCGGCCGCGCAGGTACGCTGCGCCGGCGGGCCCTCGCCGAAGCGGGTGGTCATGCCGCCGAACGGGCGCTGGTAGATCTTGCCGTCCTCGGTGCGGGAGAACGGCACGCCGTAGTGCTCCAGCTCGATGATGGCCGGGATCGCCTCGCGGCACATGTATTCGATGGCGTCCTGGTCGCCCAGCCAGTCCGAGCCCTTGATGGTGTCGTAGAAGTGGTAGCGCCAGTCGTCCTCGCCCATGTTGCCCAGGGCGGCGGAGATGCCGCCCTGGGCGGCGACGGTGTGCGAACGGGTCGGGAAGACCTTGGTCAGGCACACCGTCTGCAGGCCCTTCTGGGCCAGGCCGAAGGTGGCGCGCAGGCCGGCGCCACCGGCGCCGACGACGACCATGTCGTACTTGTGTTCGGTGATCTTGTAAGCGGACATCGGGTCTGTTTCCTTTGCGCGGTCAGCCGGCCAGCGCGATGCGGGCCACGGCGAAGATGCTGACGATCGCGCCAAGCACCGCGATGAACTTCACGCTGACCTGGAGCGCCAGGGCCAGCAGGGAATTGTGGACGTAGTCCTCCAGGACCACCTGCAGGCCCAGCTGGGCGTGCCAGAACATGGCGACCAGGAAGCCGACCAGCAGCACCGCGTTCCAGGGCTTGGACACGGCCTCGGTGGCGGCCAGGTAGTCGCTGCCGGCCAGGCTCACGACGAAGTACACGAACCACAGCGACAGGAACGCCAGCGCGGTGGCGGTCAGGCGCTGGTGCACGAAGTGCTCGGTGCCAGCCTTGGCCGCACCCAGGCCGCGCACGTTCTTCAGGGGGGTACGGTAACGGCTCACGCGGCACCTCCGTTCAGCGCAAAAGCCCACACGATCGCGGTGATCACCAGGCTGCCGATGATCGACAGCCAGCTGTTGCGCACGAACACCGGGATGCTGAACCCGTGCGCGAAGTCCTGGGCGATGTGGCGGATGCCGTTGCACAGGTGGTAGGCAAAGCACCAGGTCCAGCCGAACAGGAACACCTGGCCGTACCAGGCGCCGGCATGGTCGCTGAAGCAGGCCCAGCTGTCCGGGCCGAGCATCAGCGCCAGCAGGCCACCGGCAAGGACCAGGGCGCCGCCGGCCAGGACGATGCCCGTGGCGCGGTGGAGGATCGAGGTCACCATCTGGACCTGCCAGCGGTACACCTGCAGGTGGGGTGACAGGGGGCGTTCGCGGCTGCTCATTCGCTGGCTCGTAGTCTCGGCTGTGCGGGCAAACCGCCCGCGTGGCTCCTGGGGCGCTGCCTTCGCATCAGAAATCGATGCAGCGTCCGTTCTTCTCCCAGTCCCCGTAGCGGGTCGGTTCCGGACCCTCTCGCCCGCCGATCTCGCGCGGCGGCGCCTTCGCGGCGTCCTTGTCGAGCGACGGCGCGGCTTCCGGCGCGTCTTCGTCCTCTGGAACCACGGGGCTATGACCTATCATGGATAGTCCTTTGCAAGCGCAAAATTTTAAGCCGGGGTTAACGTGCCTGACAACCAGCCCCTACCAAGCCCCTTGAATCTCCGGGAGTTTTTCGCGCTGGACGGGTGGTCCGTCCTCGCCCTGGAAGGCCCCGACGCGGCGGTCTTCGCGCATGCCCAGTTCGCCAGCGACGTACGGGCGCTGGCGACCGGGCACTGGCAGTGGAGCACCTGGCTCAACCCCAAGGGCCGGGTAATCACCCTGTTCGCCCTGCTGCGCACCGGCGACGGAAGCTTGCGCATGCTGCTGCCGGATGCCAATGCGACGTTGGTCGGCGATGCCCTGCGCCGCTTCGTGTTCCGGCGCAAGGTGGTGCTGGCGCCGCGCGCGGACCTGCACGTGGCCGGCGCGTTCGGCGCGGCGCAGCCGGCACCCGGCGTACTGGAAGGCGCCGAGGACGCCCCCGATGGGCTGCGCCTGGGCATCGCCCCGGGCCGCGTGCTGCGGATTGGCACCTCCCCTGCCCCGGCGTACGCGGAGGCGGTCGCCGCCTGGGACGTCGCCGACCTGCGCGCCGGGATCCCGCGCCTGCCCGCGTCCCAGGCCGAGCAGTGGACCCCGCAGCAGCTCGGGCTGGAGCGGCTGCGCGCCTTCAGCGTGAGCAAGGGCTGCTATCCGGGCCAGGAAATCGTGGCCAGGACCCATTTCCTGGGCAAGGCCAAGCGCCAGCTGGTGCTGTTGCGTGCGGGCGATGCGGCGGAGGCCGGCGCCGAGGTCGCGCAGGACGGGCGCGCCATCGGCAACGTGGTGGCGGCGGCCGGCCAGGCACCGCGCCTGGCGCTGGCGGTGCTGCCGCTGGAACTGGCGGACGCGCCGCTGGCGGCCGCGGGGGCACCGGCCACGGTCGAGCCATTCGCGGAAGTCGCCGCCCCCTGAGTTCGCGCGGGCCGGCGCTAGGCCACCAGGCGGCGGCCATCGCGGGGATCGAAGAAATGCACGCGCGCCGGGTCCGGGCGCAGGCGCACGCGGTCGCCGGGCGCCGGCAGGTCGCTCGGGGGCAGCCGCGCCACCAGCGCCTGCCCGCCGAAGTCCAGGTGCAGGTAGGCCTCGCTGCCCACCGCCTCGACCACCTCGACCCGCGCCTCCAGGCCCTCCCCCTCCCGCACCGGCAGCAGGTGTTCGGGGCGGATGCCCAGCACCACCTCCTGCTCCAGCCAAGCCGGCGGCACCTCCACCCCGGGCAGCGGAACCGGCGCGCCCTGCGCCATCTCCAGGCGCAGGCCGCCCCCGGCATGCAGGCGGCCGCGCAGTACGTTCATCGCCGGACTGCCGAGGAAGCCGGCCACGAACAGGTTGGCCGGGCGGTCGTACAGCGCCATCGGGGTATCGATCTGCTGCACCCGGCCGCCATCCAGCACCACGATGCGCTGGCCCAGGGTCATGGCCTCGACCTGGTCGTGGGTGACGTAGACCATGGTGGCGCCCAGCCGCTGGTGCAGGCGCGCGATCTCTGTGCGCGTGCCGTGGCGCAGCTTGGCGTCCAGGTTCGACAGCGGCTCGTCCAGCAGGAACACCGCCGGCTCGCGCACCAGGGCGCGGCCCAGGGCCACGCGCTGGCGCTGGCCACCCGACAGCTCGGCCGGACGCTTGTCCAGCATCCCTTCCAGGCCCAGCATCCCGGCCGCCGAGGCGACCCGGCGCTCGACCTCGGCGCGCGTGGCGCCGCGCAGCTTCAGGCCGAACGCCAGGTTCCCGGCCACGGTCATGTGCGGATAGAGCGCGTAGCTCTGGAACACCATGGCGATGTCGCGGTCGCGCGGCGCCACGTCGTTGACCACCCGCCCGCCGATGCGCAGGGTACCGGAGGTGATTTCCTCCAGCCCGGCGATCATGCGCAGCAGGGTGGACTTGCCGCAGCCCGAAGGCCCGACCAGCACCACCAGCTCGCCATCGCCGATCGTGAACGAGGCCTCGTGCACGGCCACGTGGCCGTTGCCGTAGACCTTGCGCACCTGTTCCAGCTGGACGTCCGCCATCGGCATCTCCGCATACGTATTCAACCAGCCCGCGCCGGGCGCGGACCGAGGCCGCGATGATGTCACGGCCGGCGGTGCAGGCGACGTGGCGGGTTCCCATGCCGCGTCCTCGCGGCCGGGCCAGCGGGTGCCGCCGCAACATACGCAGCAGCATGCGACGGACCGTTTCCGTGGACACTTTCCCGCCCACTGGACATTGCCCAAGGGGGCGGCCATATTTCGGAAGTTTCACGCATTACCTGCGGTCACCTGCCACCTTCCACCCGCTGCCCGGCGGGTGCGATCCGAAGAGAATCCACCGAACCAATGCCCCACCCCACGGAAGCCCACCGGATGCATGACACCCTGTTGCTGTTCGGCGCCACCGGCGACCTGGCACAGCGCTACCTGTTCCCCTCGCTCCTGCGCCTGATGGGCGACGGCCTNCTGCCGGAGGGCTTCCGCGTGCGCGCGATGGCGCTGTCGCCGCACGACACNGAGAAGTTCCGCGCGATCCTGCGCGAGCGCTTCGCCANCCTGGGCCACTACACGCCCTCGCCGGACCTGGTGGAGGCGTTCCTGCAGCGCGTGGACTACCGTTCGGTGGACATGCGCACCCCGGCCTCGGTGGCCGAGGCGGTGCGCGACATGACCGACCGCCCGTGCGTGAGCTATCTGTCGATCCCGCCGGGCCTGTACATCAGCACCTGCGAGGGCCTGGCCCTGGGCGGTGCGTTCGCCGCGCCCAGCCGGCTGATGCTGGAGAAGCCGATCGGCGCCGACCTGGCCTCGGCGCGCGAGATCAACGGCACGATCGGCAAGCTGATCGACGAGGACCGGATCTTCCGCATCGACCACTACCTGGGCAAGGCGGCGGTGCAGAACCTGCTGGCGCTGCGCTTCGGCAACGCCCTGCTGGAGGCGGTGTGGAACCGCAACTACATCGACTCGGTGCACATCCTGGTGTCCGAGAGCGAGGGCGTGGACGGGCGCAACTCCTACTACGCCCGCTCCGGCGCCCTGCGCGACATGGTCCAGAGCCACATCCTGCAGCTGCTGTGCCTGGTGGCGATGGAGCCGCCGGCCTCGCTGGAGGCCGACCGCATCCGCGACGAAAAGGTCAAGGTGCTGCGCGCCCTGCGCCCGTTCTGCGCCTCCGAGGCGCGCCGCCACAGCGTGCGCGGCCGCTACACCGCGGGCACCATCAACGGTGAGCCGGTGCAGGGCTACGCGCCGCCGGATGACAGCGATGTCGAAACCTTCGTCGGCGTCACCGCGCACATCGACAACTGGCGCTGGGCCGGGGTGCCGTTCCACCTGTGCACCGGCAAGCGCATGGCCGAGCGCTCAACCGTGGTCACCGTGACCCTCAAGCCGGTCACCCACTGGCTGTTCGAGCGCCCGGACCGCAACAACGCCGTGCCCAACCGCCTGACTTTCCGGCTGCAGCCGCAGGAGGACATCGAGCTGGGCCTGATGAGCAGCCTGGCCGGCCCGGAATGGGGCACCCTGGAGCTGCATCCGCTGGAACTGCAGCTGTCCTCGGAGACCGGCCAGAACCGCCGCATCGCCTACGAGCGCCTGTTCCTGGATGCCTTCCACGGCAACCACGCCCTGTTCGTGCGCAATGACGAGGTCGAGGCCGCCTGGGCCTGGATCGACAGCGTGGTCGACGCCTGGCGCGCCGACAACTCGCCGCTGCAGCCCTACCCGGCCGGCAGCTGGGGTCCGGAGGACGCGGCCGTGTTCCTGCCTGAAAGCTTCGACGCCGTCGCGCGTCCGGCACGCGACGCCCGCTGACCATGGCCGAACTGTTCCTGATCGCCGACATCGGCGGCACCAACGCGCGTTTCGCCCTGGCCGACCCGGGCGCCCCGGTCCCGCTGCTGGAGGACAGCGTGCGCGAGTTCGCGGTGGCCCAGTTCCCGTCGCTGGCCGAGGCCGCGCGCCACTACCTCGACCAGGCCCAGGCCAGCGCCCACCGCGGCGTGTTCGCCGTCGCCGGCCGGGTTGACGGCGACGAGGCGCGCATCACCAACCATCCGTGGGTGATTTCGCGCCCGCGCACCCGCGAGATGCTGGGCTTCGAGCAGGTCTACCTGATCAACGACTTCGCCGCCCAGGCCATGGCCATCAGCCTGTACCGGGCCGAGGACGTGGTGCCGATCGGCGGCGTGTCCTGGACCCCGGCGCCGCTGGGCGAGCCGCGCACCTACGCCGTGCTCGGCCCGGGCACCGGCCTGGGCGTGGGCGGGCTGGTGGTGCGCGACGGCCGCTGCTACCCGCTGGAGACCGAGGGCGGCCACGTCAGCTTCCCGCCGGGCACGCCGGAGGAGATCCGCATCCTGGAAATCCTGTCGGCGCAGTTCGGCCGCGTCTCCAACGAGCGCCTGATCTGCGGCCCCGGCCTGGTCAACATCCACCGCGCCCTGTGCGAGATCGCCGGGGTCGACCCGGGCCTGCTCGAGCCCAAGGACGTCACTGCCCGCGCCGCCGCCGGCGACCCGCTGTGCATGCGCGCGGTGGACGTGTTCTGCGCGGTGTTCGGCGCCATTTCCGGCGACCTGGTGCTGACCCTGGGCGCCTGGGACGGCGTGTTCCTCACCGGCGGCCTGGTGCCGAAGATGCTGGACTCGCTGCGCCATTCCGGCTTCCGCCAGCGCTTCGAATACAAGGGCCGGTTCTCGCCGACCATGGCCCGCGTGCCCTCGCTGGCGGTGCTGCATCCGCATGCCGGCCTGCTCGGCGCGGCCGCCTACGCGGTGGACATGGTCCGCCGGGAGGGCCTGGCGTGATCGCCGATCCGCGCATCGAATGGCTCGAACACGCCGGCGTGGACGCCTGGGGCGAGGCGATCGCCGCCGACCTCCAGGCCGCGCTGGCCGCCGACCTGGCCACCCGTGGCCGTGCCCGCGCCCTGCTCTCCGGCGGCACCACCCCGGCGCCGGCCTACACCCGGCTGGCGCAGGCGCCGCTGGACTGGTCGAAGGTGAGCGTCGGCCTGGTCGACGACCGCTTCGTGCCCGCCGACCATCCGGCCAGCAACACCAGGCTGATCCGCGAGAGCCTGCTGGAGCGCGCGCCCGGCCTGCATTTCGAGCCGCTGGTACGCGAGGGGCTGTCGGCCGCCGAATGCGTGGAAGCCGCCAACCGCGAATCGGCCAACGCGCAGGATCCCTGCGTGGCGGTGCTGGGCATGGGCAACGACGGCCACACCGCCTCGCTGTTCCCCGGTTCGGTGGACCTGGACGCGGCGCTGGCCGCGCAGGACGACTACGCCGTGCTCGACGCCACCGGCTGCCCGGTCGCGGCCGAGTGGACCACGCGCATCACCCTCACCCGCGCCGGCCTGGCCCGCTGCCGCCGGCACCTGCTGCTGCTGCGCGGCGAGGCCAAACGCGAGGTGCTGGAGCGTGCCCTGGCCGGCGACGACGTGCGCGAAATGCCGATCCGCGCGGTGCTGGGCCTGAGCGCCAGCCCACTGCGCGTACACTGGTGTCCTTGATGCGAGGCCCGCCGCCCGCACCTGTCTGATACCGGGGCGGCACGCCCCGGGCCCGCTGCCCCGTCCCTGCAGCCCGCGCCGGCGACGGCGCCAGCTCCGCCACTTCCTGGTACGACATGAGCCTGCATCCGAAGATCGAAGCCGTCACCGAGCGCATCCGCAAGCGCAGCGCNCCCTCGCGCGCCGCCTACCTGGCCAGGCATCGACGAGGCGGTGCGCAACGGCCCCAACCGCACCCCGCTCAGCTGCGCCAACCTGGCCCACGTGTTCGCCGCCTGCGGCGAGCACGACAAGGCCCGCCTGCGCGGCTCGGCGACGCCCAACCTGGGCATCATCACCGCCTACAACGACATGCTCTCGGCGCACCAGCCGTACGAGCACTACCCGGAGCGGATCCGCGCCCTGGCCCGCGAGCTGGGTGCCACCGCGCAGGTGGCCGGCGGGGTGCCGGCGATGTGCGACGGCGTCACCCAGGGCCGCGGCGGCATGGAGCTGTCGCTGTTCTCGCGCGACGTGATCGCCCAGGCCACCGCCATCGGCCTGAGCCACGACGCCTTCGACGCGGCCCTGTACCTGGGCATCTGCGACAAGATCGTGCCGGGCCTGCTGATCGGCGCCCTGGCCTTCGGCCACCTGCCGGCGCTGTTCGTGCCGGCCGGCCCGATGCCCTCGGGCATCCCCAACAAGAAGAAGGCCGAGGTGCGCGAGCGCTACGCCGCCGGCGAGGCCACCCGCGAGGAACTGCTGGAGGTGGAGGCTCAGTCCTACCACTCCCCGGGCACCTGCACTTTCTACGGCACGGCCAACTCCAACCAGGTGCTGCTGGAGGCCATGGGCGTGCAGCTCCCGGGCAGCTCGTTCATCAACCCGGGCACGCCGCTGCGCAAGGCGCTGGACGAGGAAGCCGTGCGCCGGGTGCTGCAGATGACCGCGCTGGGCGATGACTACCGTCCCCTGGGCCGGCTGATCGACGAGCGCGCCATCGTCAACGCCATCGTCGCGCTGATGGCCACCGGCGGCTCGACCAACCACACCATCCACTGGATCGCCGTGGCCC
>Ga0065721_10007441_pt1 | contig 11212 bp, 10 predicted proteins | sample Mesricmetagenome_FD_59108 | JGI IMG/M metagenome (GOLD analysis project Ga0065721, IMG submission 59108) | Mesophilic microbial community from rice straw/compost enrichment Sample: eDNA_1 v2 (version 2) | ecosystem: Engineered > Solid waste > Grass > Composting > Bioreactor | place: USA: Davis...
CGCGACGGCTCGGGCCTGCGCCTGCTGCCGGACGGGCGCCTGCTCGAGATCGTCGTCGAGGTCGAGGGCGACATGACGATGCTCGTCGACACCCTGCAGCTCATCGGCGAGTTCTGGCGCGAAATCGGGGTCAAGCTCTTCATCAAGCCGCAGGATCGGACCGTGCTGCGCAACCGCGCCTATTCCGGCCTGCCGGTGATGACCGCCGCTCCGGGGCTCGACAATGCCATTCCGACCCCCGCGATGCCGCCGGGAGAGCTCGCTCCCATCAGCCAGTATCACCTGTCCTGGCCCAAGTGGGGCCAATATGTGGAGACGCGCGGCAAGGTTGGCGAGGCCTGCGACATGGACAAGCCGAAGGAGCTGCTCGGCCTCTACAAGGAGTGGCTGCACACGACGGACGGTGCCGAGCAGGCCCGCATCTGGCGCGAGATGCTCGCCCTGCATGCGGAGAACCAGTGGACGATCGGCACGGTGGCGGGCGCGATCCAGCCCATCGTGCTGCGCAACGGCCTCGCCAACTTCCCGGACAAGGCGCTCTACAGCTGGGAGCCCACGGCGCTCATCGGCATCTACCGGGTTGACGAGATGTTCTGGGACCGTGCCGACCGGCGCGTGGCGGCGGCGCAATGATCGGCTTCGTCGCCCGCCGCCTGGTCACGATGGCGCTGACGCTGCTCGTCATCAGCCTCCTCATCTTCGTCATCATCAAGCTGCCGCCCGGCGACTTCCTGACCAACCAGATCGCGGAACTGCGCGCCCAGGGCGAGGCTGCGGCCATGGCCAAGGCCGAGTTCCTGATCAAGCAGTACGGCCTCGACAGGCCGGTCTTCGAACAATACCTCGTCTGGATCGGCGTCTGGCCAGGCCCGAACGGCTTCTCCGGCCTCCTCCAGGGCGACTGGGGCTGGTCCTTCGAATATGACCGCCCGGTCAACCAGGTCGTCGGCGACGCGCTGTGGCTGACGCTGCTCGTCAATTTCACCACCGTGATCTTCGTGCACGTGGTGGCCATCCCCATCGCCATCTATTCCGCGACGCGGCAATATTCCTTCGGTGACTATCTCGCCACCTTCGTCGGCTATATCGGCCTTGCGACACCCAACTTCCTGCTGGCGCTCGTGCTGCTCTACTACATGAACCGCTGGTTCGGCATTTCCATCGGCGGCCTCTACGACGCCCACTACGCCAACGAGCCGTGGAGCCTCGCCAAGGTGGGCTCGCTGCTGCAGCATCTCATCGTGCCGACCATCGTCATCGGCCTGTCCGGCACGGCGGCGATGATCCGGCGCATGCGCGCCAATCTCCTCGACGAATTGTCGAAGCAATATTACGTCACGGCCAAGGCCAAGGGCCTGCCGCAGACGCGGGCGCTGCTGAAATACCCGTTCCGCATGGCCCTCAACCCCTTCATCGCGGATATCGGCAACCTCCTGCCCAACCTCGTCTCGGGCTCTGTGCTCGTATCGCTCGTGCTCAGCCTGCCGACGGTCGGGCCGATCCTGCTCGCGGCCCTCAAGTCGCAGGACCAGTTCCTCGCCGGCTTCATCCTCATGTTCGTCGCGGTGCTCACCGTCGTGGGCATGCTGATCTCGGACCTCCTGCTCGCGTGGCTCGATCCGCGCATCCGCCTCGGACAGCGCTGAGATGACGAATGTGAGCGAAATGCCCTCCCGCCGCCGCAGTGCGCATTTCGTCGACGACGCACCCTTCGATCCCGGCGCGAACGAGCCCGGTGGCCGCGAGGACGAGCGCTTCTTCCGTGCCTCCTCGCTCACGCTCATCTGGTGGAAGTTCCGCCGGCACAGGCTGGCCGTCATTTCGGCCTTCGTTCTCATCGCGCTCTATGCGGCCATTCCCTTCGTCGAGGTGATCGCGCCCTACGGGCAGGCGCAGCGCAACGGCGACTTCCTCTATGCCCCGCCGCAGCGGGTGCATCTCTTCCACGAGGGCTCGCTCGTCGGCCCCTTCGTCTATCCCTACAGCTTCAAGTTCAACCTCGAGACCTTCACGCGCGACTACGAGATCGACACGAGCCGCCCGCAGCGGCTGCGCTTCCTGTGCTCCGGCGAGCCCTACCGCTTCTGGGGGCTGTTCGATGCGCGCTTCCACCTCGTCTGCCCGCCGGAGGGCGGCACCTTCTTCCTGCTCGGCACCGACAGGCTGGGACGCGACGTATTCTCGCGCATCGTCTACGGGGCGCGCATCTCGCTCACCATCGGCATCGTGGGCATCGCCGTGTCGTTCGCGCTCGGCCTCTTCTTCGGCGGCATCGCCGGCTATCTCGGCGGCTGGGTGGACAACGCCATCCAGCGCCTCATCGAGATCCTGCGCTCGCTGCCGGAGCTGCCCCTGTGGCTCGCCCTGTCGGCCGCCCTGCCGCCGAACTGGAGCCCTCTGCTCGTCTTCTTCGGCATCACCATCATCCTCGGCCTGCTCGACTGGCCGGGCCTTGCCCGCGCGGTGCGCTCGAAGCTTCTTGCCCTGCGCGAGGAGGATTTCGTCAAGGCGGCCGAGCTCATGGGCGCCTCGCGGGCCCGCATCATCGGCCGCCACCTCATCCCGAACTTCATGAGCCACCTCATCGCCTCGGCGACTCTGTCCATCCCCTCGATGATCCTGGGCGAGACGGCGCTGTCCTTCCTCGGCCTCGGCCTCAGGCCGCCGATCACGAGCTGGGGCGTGCTGCTCAACGAGGCCCAGAACCTCGCGGCGGTCAACCTCTANCCGTGGCTCCTGTGGCCGATTGCGCCTGTCATCATCGTCGTCCTCGCCTTCAACTTCATGGGCGACGGGCTGCGCGACGCGGCCGATCCGTACCACTGAGAGCCGCCAGCTTCGCGAGACGATTCCGGAAACGGGCGTAACGTGAAGCGCCAGAAGGCGTTTTCAGACGCCCACCAGTTCCATTCGGTCCACGTCGACCAGGCCGAAGTCGCTGATCTTGAGATGCGGGATCACCGGCAGGGGCAGGAAGGCGACCTGCAGGAACGGCTCCGGCAGTGTCACGCCGAGTGCCTTGGCCGCTGCGCGCAGGGGGCCGAGGCCGGCATGCACCTCCTCGTACGGCCGGTCGCTCATCAGGCCGGCGACCGGCAAGGGCAACTCCGCGCGCACCGCCCCGCCCTCGACGACGACGAAGCCGCCGCGGATGGCGCCGAGCCGGTTGACGGCGAGCGCCATGTCGGCGTCGTCGACGCCGACGACGCAGATGTTGTGGCTGTCGTGGCCGACCGAGGAGGCGATGGCCCCGCGCTGCATGCCGAAGCCCGAGACGAAGCCGAGGCCGATGTTGTCGTTGCGACCGTGGCGGGCGACGACCGCGACCTTGGCGATGTCCGCGGCCGGATCGGCAACCAAGGCGCCGTCGCGCTCGGCCACGGTCCGGCTCAGCCGCTCCGTGATGATCTTGCCGGGGACGACGCCGATGACCGGACGCTCGCCCGCCGTGCCGGCGATGGCGAAGTCCGCAGAGGCGACCTCGCGCGCCTTCATGCTGGCAAGGCCGATGGGCGCCACAGGCTCCCGCCCGGCGAACAGCTCCGGCCGCACGAGCCGGCCGCCGACGATGACGTCCGACACGCGGCATTCCTCGAGATGGTCGAGAAGCACGATATCGGCCCGCTTGCCGGGTGCGATCATGCCGCGGTCGAAGAGCCCGAAGGCGGCCGCGGCCGTGAGCGAGGCCGAGCGATAGGCGGCGAGCGGCGGCACGCCGAGGGCAATGGCGCTGCGGATGAGGAAGTCGATATGCCCCTCCTCCGCGATGTCGAGCGGGTTGCGGTCGTCCGTGCAGAAGGCGAGGAACGGCGACGTCGCAAGGGTGAGTAGCGGCGCAAGCGCATGGAGGTCCTTCGACACCGAGCCCTCGCGGATGAGCACGGTCAGGCCCTTGCGGATCTTCTCGAGCGCCTCCTCCGCGCTCGTCGCCTCATGCTCGGTGCGGATGCCGGCGGCGCAATAGCCGTTGAGATCCTTGCCGGTGAGCAGCGGGGCGTGGCCGTCGATATGGCCGTTGGCAAACGCCTGCAGCTTGGCGGTGCAGGCCGGATCGAGCGCCAGGACCCCGGGAAAGTTCATGAACTCGGCGAGGCCAATGACCTTCGGATGCGCGAGGTAGGGCAGGAGGTCGTCCGCATCGAGCCGCGCGCCCGACGTCTCCAGGGCGGTCGCCGGCACGCAGCTCGACAACTGCANGAAGAGATCCATCACCATGCGCTCGGCCGAGGCGAGGAAGAAGTCGAACGCCGGGGCGCCGATCACATTGGCCATCTCGTGGGGATCGCAGATCGCAGTCGTGACGCCGTGCGGCAGGACGCAGCGCTCGAACTCCTGCGGCATGACGAGCGACGATTCGACGTGGCAATGCGTATCGATGAAGCCGGGAACAGCGATACGGCCCCTGCCCTCGATGACCTCGCGCCCGTCGTAACGGTCATAGGTCCCGACGATCGTATCGCCGCAGAGCGCGATGTCGGTCGCGACGAGATCACCCGTCACGAGATCGAGCAACCTGACGTCGCGCACCACGACATCCGCCGCCGTGGCGCCCCTGCCCTGCGTCACCCGCTCGCTCAAGCCAGCCCGCGACATCGCTCCCCCCGCTCGCCGCAACCGTTGCCTCATCCTAGACGTGGTCCCGAGCGACGCAACGCCGCCGGACGCAAAAAGGCGGCCCGCCTGGGCGGGCCGCCTGGTGCGGCGCGTGCAGGAACACGCGCCTTCACCTGTGTTGCGCTTATTTCGGCGCGGTCGTGGCCGGCGGAGCCGTCGGATCGGCCGGGCGGGTCGAGCCCGTGCTCATCCGATCCTGCTCGGAGCGCATGTCCGCGAGGGTCTTGAAGGCCGGGGCCTGCTCGAGCTGCTCGCGGGTTGCCGACAGCGTGATCTTCTCGACATCGCCGTCCGCGTCCTTCGTCACCTGCAACTCGGTGAACGGAATGGCGACGTTCTTCTGGCCGATGCCAAGGAAGCCACCCACACCGATCACGGCCGCATCGGCCTTGCCTTCCTGGTCGAGCACGACATCGTTGATCTCACCGATGGTCGCGTCATCCATGCCTACAACGGACTTGCCCATGAGGTTCGAAACCATCCACTGGGCCTCGCCCTGAGCGGTCACGAAGCCGGCCTGGCCACCAGCCGCCGGCGCCTGGGCGGACGTATCCGGCGCCTGAGTCGCCCCGGTGCCACCCGGCATGCTCGGCGCGGTGCCGGGCGCGCTCGGAGGCGCGGCGCCGGGTGCGCCTTGCGGCTGGGTCGCCGGAGCCTGCGGCTCAGGGGACGTCGGAGCCGTGGTCTGCGCGATCGCCGGCACGGCCAGCAGCAGGGCTGCGGTTGCAACAGTGATACCGAACTTGGTTCGCATGACGGAATTCCTCTCCTTCTGCCAACCTGTCGCCGGGACGAACAGTCCCTCCACGTCACCCCGCTTCGGGGCGCGCGCGCTCAGGCCAGCCTGGTTCGCGTGCTTTCCGTTTCGAACCGTGGATGCATGTTCACGCCTCGCCATCCACGTTCGCCAAATCAACATCCGAAAGGAGCGGTTGGTTCCGGCGGATCGACGAAAAGTTGTCGGAATTGCGTCGAACGGCAGCGCTAGAGATCAAGCGGGCGCGAGGAGAGCCACCAGCCGTCGCCCCGCACGACCGCCGGATCGGATGCGGAAGGGGCCCCGCGATGCAGCGCCCGGATCGACATGAACCGGCCGGCGGCCGAAGCCTCGGCAAGGCGTGCATCCGAGCCGGCGCCGCCCGGGACGGCCGGCGGCGTGACCGTGACGCGCGCCAGCGGAGCCACGGCGAAGGCAGTCCCCTGGCGCGAGAGGCAGACGAGCGCGCCGCGCCCGAAGGCGTCCGTCAGCGGGAAGACGATCCTTCCGCCGTCCCTCACCGCCTCGAGCCACGTCTCGTCGGGCCCCGTCGCAGCGGCTTCGCAATAGATGGCGTCGTAGGCCTGCAATGGGCCTTTCGGCATTTCCTTCACACGCGCCTGGGGCCACGGCACGAGGGCGGACCTTACCCGTTCCGCGAGTACACGATCGCCCTCGAAAGCGTCCACGCGGCCGGCGCTGCCCACGAGCTCGGCCATGACGGCCGTATAATAGCCGGTGCCGCAGCCGGCATGGGCTATGGTCTGTCCCGCGCGCAGGCCGAGAGCCGCGATCCCGAGAGCATGCAGCGAAGGCTCGCCGTCATCGATGCCGCGTACCGGATCCGCCTCGATGGCGACATCGGCATAGATGTGCCGCAGGTCGGCATCGGACGTCATCTCGCTTCCGAAGGCCGTCACGAGGCGCCAGGGGCCAGGGCCCAGGAATCGCTCGCGCGCCACCGTGACGAAGGCATCGCGAAGCCGCTCGTCGCTCGCGACGAGACGCATCGTGACCTGCCGCGCGTAGCGGTGCCTCAGACGGGCGACGTCGGCCTGCACCTTGCCTCCGGTCGGTTGCGGCATCTTCTGCAATGAGGGGGCCGAATGAGGCGCTGCTCCTAGCCCGACATTCTGACAGTCTGATGAAGCCGCCGTGCTGCGGCAAGGGCGATGCGCCACGAAGAAAAGGCGCAGCACCGGAGCGCCGCGCCTTCCTTTTTACGCCGACGGCTGGGGATCAGCGCGCCGCGACCACCATGATCTCGACCTTGTAGGCCGGCGTCGCGAGCTTGGCCTCGACCGTGGCCCGGGCCGGCGTGTTGCCCTGCGGCACCCAGGCGTCCCACACCTCGTTCATCTTGGCGAAATCGGCCATGTCGGCCAGCCAGATGTTGGCCTTGAGGATCTTGGTCTTGTCGGTGCCGGCCTTCNTCAGCGTCTCGTCGATCTGGGCGAGGATCTGTCGCGTCTGGCCGGCCGTGTCCTGCGAGGTNTCGTCCGCGACCTCACCGGAGAGGAAGACGAGATTGCCGTAGGCCACCGCCTCGCTCATGCGCGGGCCGACGCCGATGCGTTCGATCGAAGACATGTTCACTCCTGAAGGTCAGAGAAACGGACGCTCCCGCTTACCCTGCCCGGCCCGCCGCGGGAAGCCCCCGGCGGGCGCAACGGGCTTTCACCGCCTCAGCCGCGGCCGACGAAGGGCATCTTCGTCGCCATGACGTTCATGAAGAGGACGTTCGCCTCGAGCGGAAGGCTCGCCATGTGCAGGACCGCATTGGCGACGTGGGTGACGTCCATCAGCGGCTCCTTCTTGATGGAGCCGTCCGCCTGCGGCACGCCCTCGGCCATCTTGGCGGCCATGTCGGTCGCCGCATTGCCGATGTCGATCTGCCCGCAGGCGATATCGTACTTGCGCCCGTCGAGCGAGGTCGAGCGCGTGAGGCCCGAGATCGCGTGCTTCGTCGCGGTATAGGGCGCGGAGTTCGGCCGCGGCGCATAAGCCGAGATGGAGCCGTTGTTGATGATGCGCCCGCCGCGAGGGCTCTGGTCCTTCATGATCCTGAAGGCCTCCTGCGTGCACAGGAAAGGCCCGGTGAGATTCGTATCCACCACCGCCTTCCACTGCTCGAAGGTGAGATCCTCGAGCGGCAGGCCGGGCGCCGAGACGCCGGCATTGTTGAACAGCACGTCGAGCCGCCCGAAACGCTCCTTGCAGGCGGCGAAGAGAGCCTTGACGGACGCCGGATCGGTCACATCCGTCGAAACGGCGAGCGCCTGGTCGGCGGGGACGCCCGCGAGGCGGATCGTCTCTTCCAGCGCATCCTTGCGGCGGCCGGCGAGGACGACGCTGTAGCCGTCCTTCAGGAAGGCGAGCGCCACCCCCCGCCCGACGCCGGAACCCGCCCCCGTGATGAGTGCCACCTTGCCCTTCGATGCCATGCGACGTCTCCCTATCCCCGGCCGCTCCCGCGGCGCTTGTCCGATCTGAAACGGTTTAATGGGGAAAGACTAGCCCGTGGCTGCGGCGATGTGGAGGCCGACGGGCGGCATGCCGGCAATGTGGAGGGGGAATGCTGCGAGGCACCCTCGAACCGGCATGGACATGCCGAAACCACAAAGCAAAACGGCGATCCCTTGCGGGATCGCCGTCCGGAGCCTTCGGCTCGAAACCATGGTGCGGTCGAGAGGACTCGAACCTCCACTCCTCTCGGAACTACCACCTCAAGGTAGCGCGTCTACCAGTTCCGCCACGACCGCAACCGCTTCGTGGAGACGTCCGTCTCCGGAAGCGGGCTGGGATGTAACAGATCGGTGTCGGCTCCACAAGTGCCCCGTTGCGGCCTGTGCAAAACGCCCCGACAACGCTGCAGGGGCCCTGCCCCGGCCGGCGCCCAACCCCGTCACTTCCGCCGCCTTCAGGCCGCTCCGTCGAGGCTGCGGGGCAGCGCTGCTACTTTCGAACTTGTCGAACGCCAAATCCCGCCCCACTTTCTGCGGCGGAGCCGCGCGGTTGCGTCGGCTTGTCACGGGATGGGACAACGTTCGTTGCTGAAGGCGAGAGACGAGTTGGGCGGGCTGATGCTGCCGCAGGCGGGCGCGCCGCCGGTCGAATGGCGTATCAGCGACGGCTATGTCGGCTATGAGGAGGCCGTGGCGGCGATGGAGGCCCGCGTCGCGGCGATCGCGACGGGCGAGGCGGCCGAATGCGTCTGGCTGCTGGAGCATCCACCGCTCTATACGGCGGGGACTTCGGCCAACGACGCCGATCTCGTCGAGCCCGGGCGCTTCCCCGTCTTCCGCTCCGGCCGCGGCGGCCAGTTCACCTATCATGGCCCCGGCCAGCGCGTGGCCTATGTCATGCTCGATCTCACGCGCCGCACGCAGGACCTTCGGGCCTTCGTCGCGGCGCTGGAGGCCTGGCTGATCGCCACGCTCGATGCTTTCAACGTGCGCGGCGAGCGGCGCGAGGACCGCGTCGGCGTCTGGGTGCGCCGGCCGGAGAAGGGTGCGAGCGCCGAGGACAAGATCGCCGCCATCGGCATCCGCGTGCGCCGCTGGGTGACTTTCCACGGCATCAGCCTCAACGTCGAGCCGGACCTCTCCCATTTCTCCGGCATCGTGCCCTGCGGCGTGCGCCAGCACGGCGTCACGAGCCTCGTCGACCTCGGCATCCCCGTCACCATGCCCGAGGCCGATGCTGCGCTCCGGGCGAGCTTCGAGGACATCTTCGGGCCGACCGCCTCCGTCTCCGGCTGAGCGGGCGCTTCCGGAATCACCCTCTCGAAATGCGCCTTGGCATCGGCGCACGTTGCCGGATCGCGGGCGCGGCGCCATAGTCCGGCCAACGGCCCGCAGCGCGGGCGACAGCCGTTGGGGAGGGACGCGTGCCGGCCATCGAGAGCGCGATCGATTCGACATCCGCCGATTTTCGCGCCAATGCCGCCGCCTGGGCCGAACTCAGGACGGAACTCGAAGCCCGGCGGGCGGAGGTGGCCGCCGGGGGCCCGGCGCGGGCGCGCGAGCGGCATCTCGCCCGCGGCAAGCTCCTGCCGCGCGAGCGCGTGATGCGTCTCATCGACCCCGGTTCGCCCTTCCTCGAGATCGCGCCGCTCGCGGCCTTCGGCATGTATGGCGAGGCCATCCATGGCGCGGGGCTGATCGCCGGCATCGGCCGCGTCGAGGGCCGCGAGGTCATGATCGTGTGCAACGATTCGACCATAAAAGGCGGCACCTACTACCCGATGACGGTGAAGAAGCACCTGCGCGCGCAGGAGATCGCGCGCGAGAACAGGCTGCCCTGCATCTATCTGGTCGATTCGGGCGGGGCCAACCTGCCGCACCAGACGGAGGTGTTCCCCGATCGGGAGCATTTCGGCCGCATCTTCTACAACCAGGCGACGCTGTCCTCGCTCGGCATCCCGCAGATCGCCGTCGTCATGGGGTCCTGCACGGCCGGCGGCGCCTATGTGCCGGCCATGTCCGACGAGACCATCATCGTGCGCCGGCAGGGCACCATCTTCCTCGGCGGCCCTCCGCTGGTGAAGGCGGCGACCGGCGAGGTCGTCTCGGCCGAGGACCTCGGCGGCGCCGACGTGCACGCCCGCCAGTCGGGCGTCGCCGACCACTATGCGGTGGACGACGTGCACGCGCTGGCGCTGGCCCGCCGCATCGTCGCCAATCTCAACACGGTGAAGAGGAGCGACATCGCCCTGACGACGCCGGCCGAGCCCCTCTGCGACCCGGCCGAGCTCGAGGGCCTCGTGCCCACCGACCTCAAGAAGCAGTACGACATCCGCGAGGTCATCGCCCGGCTCGTCGACGGCTCTGTGTTCGACGAGTTCAAGCGCCTCTACGGCACGACGCTGGTGACGGGCTTTGCCCGCATCTGGGGCATTCCTGTCGGCATCATCGCCAACAACGGCATTCTCTTCTCCGAATCGGCGCTCAAGGGCGCCCATTTCATCGAGCTGTGCTGCCAGCGGCGGATCCCGCTGCTCTTCCTGCAGAACATCTCCGGCTTCATGGTGGGGCGGCAGTACGAGGCCGGCGGCATCGCCAAGGACGGGGCGAAGCTCGTCACCGCGGTGGCCTGCGCCCGCGTGCCGAAGATCACGGTGCTCGTCGGCGGCTCCTTCGGCGCCGGCAACTACGGCATGTGCGGGCGGGCCTATTCGCCGCGCTTCCTCTTCACCTGGCCCAACAGCCGCATCTCGGTGATGGGCGGCGAGCAGGCGGCGAGCGTGCTCGCCACCGTCAGGCGCGACAACATCGAGGCCGAGGGCAAGACGTGGAGCGCCGAGGACGAAGAGGCCTTCAAGGCCCCGATCCGCGACCGCTACGAGGAGGAAGGCAACCCCTATTACGCCACCGCGCGCCTGTGGGACGACGGCATCATCCTGCCGTCCGAGACGCGCCGCGTGCTGGGCCTCGCCTTTTCCGCCTGCCTCAACGCCCCGGTGGAGGAAACGCGCTTCGGCGTCTTCCGGATGTGACCGGTCGGCAGCGGCTGCACCGGAGGACGGACGCTCGTTCCCGTTCCGATGAACGGAACGGGCTCTCGCCGCGGGGTCCGGGAGACCACGCGTCTGATCCCGTGTCCCTGCCGGACCTCCCTGTCATATTTCCGCCGGGAGCACCGCCGACAAGGTGCCCTCCCCCGCCTTGTCGACGGTCTTCATGAAAATCCCTGTCCTTCTCGTTTCGCTCGCCCTTGCGCTCGGCGCCTGCACCATGGCGGCCTCCAAGCGTCAGAGCGTCGATTCCGTTTCCTCGGATGCCGCCCCGGCTGCGGCCGGTGCCGTTTCACGCTTTCGCGCCGCGAGCGGGCTCGGGCCGG
>Ga0065721_10005883_pt1 | contig 11211 bp, 14 predicted proteins | sample Mesricmetagenome_FD_59108 | JGI IMG/M metagenome (GOLD analysis project Ga0065721, IMG submission 59108) | Mesophilic microbial community from rice straw/compost enrichment Sample: eDNA_1 v2 (version 2) | ecosystem: Engineered > Solid waste > Grass > Composting > Bioreactor | place: USA: Davis...
GCCGCAGCCATCTCTGCCCGCCGTGCGCCGCGCCATCATCGCAACGCTTTACCTGCCGATCTGCATGCGCTGCCCTCATTGCGGCGCCGCAGTTGTTCTGCATCGGCGTGAGTAACTTGGCAGAGTAGTGCTACGCGATCCGGCCCTACAGCGGTACGTAGGTACCCCGCGCAGTGCAGTGCTTCGCAGACCACCTGCGCCAGCAACTGCGTCACTGCGATGCGCTGCGCTACCAACCCGGCCAATAGAGCCCACGCCTGTTCCCCAGGACATTGCGTTCCGGGTTCGACACACTGCGCCGCCCTGGACGTGTTCCTGAGCGCTTCTGGCTTCGGCTTGTGAAGGCCTGCGCAGCGTCATGGCCGCAGTGAGGAGCACGAGCCCGTAAGGGCTTGCTGCGCCAGACACCACCGCCCTCCTCTACGCCCAACGGTGCTTCGTTCATGAAGAACACCGTGCGTACTTGTTTTCCCCATGTTCTGTTTTTGTGCATCAATTTTTTCTTGATCTACTTTTTTGAAAGTTATAAGCTTTTCCCGTGCCACGAGATCAACCTGGTGCTCTTGCAGTACCGGGTGAGTTAAGGAGAACCATGCCTGGAGTCCACCTCATCACTCACGCCCCGCCTGGCTGCGGCATGAGCAAGCCTTTTAGTCTCCTGAGCAACGAAATCATGCCGCGCGACGATGCATGCAACGGTGCCTCGACCCGATTTGCATGCCATGGCGGTGTGGATGCGATAGATGCCCTTGGCATCGACGCCACGGCCAGCGGCCTGACCGCTTGCTTCAACTTCGCCATCGACTGCCAGCCATCGCCGGTTGTCGACGGTGCTGGTTCTGCCGCCACGGCTCACTGAAAGGGAACAGAGAGGCAACCAACGATGGAAATGAATCGACAGAGCCTACAACGAACGCTGACCGTGCGTATCGACCGGGGCGCCGGTCCGAACAACTACGCGACGTACTCCGTACCCTGGCGTGAGAACCAGACGGTGCTTGACGTTGTCACCGAGGTACAGCGCACGCTCGAGCCCGCGCTGGCATACCGCTTCGCCTGCCGGGTCGGTGTCTGCGGCTCCTGCGCCATGACGGTCAACGGAAAGCCGCGTTGGACATGCAGAACCCATGTGAGCCAGGTTCAGGAAGACGGCGTGATCGTGATCGAGCCGCTGCGCAACATGCCGCGGATCAAGGACCTCGTCGTCGACATGTCCGAGTTCTTCCAGAAATGGAAGAAGGCTGGCAACACCTTCGTGGGCACGGCAACGCGCAATGATCCGCCAGCCAACGTCTCGCCCCAGAGCAGCAAGCGGAAGAAGGCCGACGCCGCCATCGAGTGCATCAACTGTGGCGTGTGCTATGCCTCGTGCGACGTGGTGTCGTGGGACAAGGAGTACCTCGGACCCGCGGCGCTGAACCGGGCCTGGACCCTTTTCAACGACGAACGCCACGTGGACACGAAGGATGTGCTGCGCAAGGCCACGTCGGGCAGCGGTTGCAACTCCTGTCACAGCCAGGGCAGTTGCATGAAGCATTGCCCGGTGAGCCTGAGCCCCACAGGCAGCATCGCAGGGCTCAAGAAGAGCGCACTGATGCTGTTCCTCAAGGGGGGTTGACGATGGAGCAGCGTCTGTTTGCGCTTCAACGCCTCTCGGCGATGGTGATGGCGCCGTTCGTGCTCGTGCATCTGGCCGTGATCCTGTACGCGATCCGAGGCGGCCTGACGGCTGCAGAGGTTCTCGGCCGCACGCAAGGGAACCCGTGGTGGATCACGTTCTACTCGCTGTTTGTCATCAGCGTTGGCATTCACGTTCCGATCGGCATGAGGAACATCCTCATCGAGTGGGGACGTTTTGAGCGGCGCACCGCCACCGTCATTTGCATGCTTTTCGCTCTGGTGTTGCTGGCCATGGGACTGCGCGCCGTCATGGCAGTTGGAGGTCGGTGGTCATGAAATCAGCAAGGAATCACAAGGCGTACTGGGCATTCCTCGGGCACCGCCTGTCAGGACTGCTGCTGGGGCTGTTCTTGCCTGTGCACTTCTACGTGCTGGGCATGGCGTTGGAGGACAGCCAGCGGCTGGATCAGTTCCTGAAGCTCTCCGACATGGGAGCCGCCAAGTTCGGCGAGTGGGGCCTGGTGCTGCTGCTGTCCATTCACATGTGCTTCGGCCTGCGGCTGCTGGCGCTGGAGTTGTTGCCGTGGAGCACGACACGCGACGCGCGACTGTCGTGGATCAGTTGGGGTGGCGTGGCATCCCTGGCCGTTGGTGTGATTTTTCTGGTGCGGGTGGTGGCGTAAATGAACATCGAGCAACACAAGACCGACATCCTTATCCTGGGCACTGGCGGAGCGGGATTGTTCGCCGCGCTGCATGCCAAGAAGGCCAATCCGGCGCTGCGGGTGTCGGTGGCAGTCAAGGGCCTGCTGGGCAAGTGCGGTTGCACGCGCATGGTTCAGGGCGGCTACAACGTCGCGCTGTCCGCGGGCGACTCGGTGGAACGCCACTTCATGGACACCATCGAGGGCGGCAAGTGGCTGCCCAGGCAGGATCTGGCGTGGAGACTGGTCGAGGGCGCCGTCGAGCGTGTACGCGAGCTCGAGAACGAGATCGGCTGCTTCTTCGACCGCAACCCCGACGGTACCTTGCATCAGAAGGCCTTCGCCGGCCAGAGCTTCGACCGCACCGTGCACAAGGCCGACCTCACGGGCATCGAGATCATCAACCGGCTGATGGAGCAGGTGCGTGCGCTTGACGTCGAGGAGATGGAGGAGCACCGCGCCATCGAGCTGATTCCCGCCAGTGACGGCTCCGGCATCGCCGGTGTGCTGTTCATCGACATGCGCCGGGGCATCTACCGGTTCGTGCAGGCAAAGGCCGTGCTGCTGGCCACCGGAGCCGGTCCGACCATGTACCGCTACCACACCCCCTCGGGCGACAAGACCTGCGACGGCCTGGCCATGGCGCTGCGCTATGGGCTCAAGCTGCGCGACATGGAAATGGTGCAGTTCCACCCGACCGGCTTGCTCGGCGGGCCCGACACGCGCATGACGGGAACGGTGCTTGAGGAGGGGCTGCGCGGCGCTGGCGGCTACCTCATCAACGGCAAGGGCGAGCGCTTCATGACCAACTACGACAAGCGCGGAGAACGGGCCACGCGCGACGTCGTGAGCCGGGGCATCTACGCCGAAATGCGCGCCGGGCGCACTGGTCCCATGGGCGGCATCTACATCCAGATGAGCCACCTGGGGCCGGAGAAGGTGACCAAGACCTTCCCTGGCATGGTCAATCGCTGCAGGGACTGCGGCTTCGACCTCGCCGGGGGCCGGGTGGAGGTCGTGCCCACTGCGCACTACCTCATGGGCGGCGTCGAGTTCGACGTCGACTGCTCGACGGCCTCACCGGGATTGTTCGCTGCCGGCGAGGATTGCGGTGGCGTGCACGGAGCCAACCGCCTGGGTGGCAACGGCGTTGCCAATTCCACGGTGTTCGGTGGCATCGCTGGCGACTCCATGGCTGCCTACGTCGCCAAGTCCGGACAGTGGCGCGACCCGGACAAGCGCGTGATCCGGCGCGGCATCGAGCGGGCCGAATACCCGTTCTCTCGCCGGCCGGGCCCCATCCACGAGCTGCGCGACGCCCTGTCGCAGACCATGTGGAACGACGTGGGCGTGCTTCGGCATCGGGCAGCGATGGAACGCGGCCTCCAGTCCATTGCCTCGCACCGAGCGTCGCTGCTGGACATCGGGGTGGCCGACGGCGACCGCCGCTACAACGTGACGTGGCACGACTGGCAGAACCTGCAGAGCCTGGTCGACATCTCCAAGGTCATCGCGGTGTCGGCCCTGGCCCGCGAGAACAGCCGTGGTGCGCACTTCCGCGAGGACTTCCCCGAGCCTGGCGACTTGCATACGAGCTGCTACACCCGGGTGAGCTCGCAGGAGGAGGACATCCAGCTGGAAATGGTCCCCGTCAAGTTCGACATCGTGCGGCCAGGCACTTCACTCATCACCGGCGAAGCCGGCCAACCTCCCAAAGTTGCAGCGTAAAGGAAAGGTCAGATGAAGATCCCTATCAGTCGAGTCGAGGAGGCCGCGCTCGAGATCATGAAGCGCGCCGCCATCGAGATTCCGCCGGACTACAAGAAAGGTATCGATGACCTGCAAAGGACCGAAACGGGCAAGCTGCCGCGCTTCGTGATCCGTGCCATGCAGGACAACTGGGAGGCGGCCGACAAGGACCGCCGCCCGATGTGCGCCGACACCGGGCTGCCGCGCTACTACGTCAAGGTTGGCAACGAGGCGTCGGTCCAGCACGGCTTCGTCGCGGTGGAGCGCGCCTTGCGCCAGGCGACCGCCGATGCCACGCAGGCCATCCCGTTGCGCCCGAACCGGGTCCACCCGCTATGGCGCACCGACAACAACAACAACGTGGGCGTCAACTCGCCCGAGATCGAATGGTCCTTCGAGCCCGATGCCGACTGGATCGACATCACCACGGTGCACAAGGGCGGGCTGTTTGGTACCGACTACCGCATGCTGTTCCCCGGGGATGGTATCGACGGCATCAAGCGCTTCGTGCTGGATACCCTCATTGCGTTCGGCAAGCGCGGCCTGGCCTGCCAGCCCGCCATCGTCGGCATCGGTCTGGGTGGCTCCAAGGACACCTGCATGCAACTGGGCAAGCAGGCTGCGTGCTTGCGCACCGTGGGGGACCGCAACCCGGACGCTGGCATCGCCAAGTTGGAGCTCGAGCTGATGAAGCTGGGCAATTCCATCGGCATGGGTGCGATGGGATTCGTGGGCTCATCGATGGTCGTGGACTGCCACATCGAAGTGGGCCACACGCACACGGGTGGAATGCCCATCAGCCTCCACACGTTCTGCCTGTCCTCACGCCGTGCCACGGCTCGCATTCACGCCGATGGCCGGATCGAGTACCGCACGGACCCCCAATGGTTTACCCCCTACATGCGCCGGGAGACGATCGAATGGAACAACAGCGAACTGACGACGAACTGAAGGTATTCCACCTGAATGTTCCAGCCTCGACCGAGGACATCGCCAAGCTCGAGCTCGGCTCAGCCGTCTATCTCTCCGGCGTGGTCTACACCGCCCGCGAAGGCGTCTACAAGAAGGTGCTCGACGAGGGCGTGCCGCTGCCGCTGGACCTTGCCGCGGTCAGCAACGTGAACTTCCACTGCTCCCCTGCGGCTGCAGCGGACAACGAGGGCGGCTACAACGTGGGAGCCGTGACGGCCACCGCGAGCTTCCGCTTCTCCAAGTGGATTCCCAAGTGGATCGAGCGCGCGGGCTGCCGCATCTTCATCGGCAAGGGCGGCATGCCCGCCGAGGACTACAAGCGGGTCCTGGCCCCCGGCGGAGCCGTTTACCTCACGACCGTGGGCTACGGCACGGGTGCGCTGCTTGGACGCGGCATCAAGCGCGTGCAGGACGTCTACTGGCTCGACGAACTCGGCATCGCACAGGCGATGTGGATGTTCGAGGTGGACAACTTCGGTCCGTTCATCGTCGAGAGCGACCTGCAAGGCAACTCGCTGTTTGCACAGCATGGCGAGGAAATCAACGCCGGCATCGAGAAGCTCTACGCCGGCCTGAAGCCCCCTGCCCTGCACCGCTATGGCGAAACGGACGACCGCAAGAACGAAGTCATGTAAGGCGTCCACCGCACCGGGCCAACACGCGCCACTCTTGAATAGGAACCACCGATGATCATCGACTTTCGGATTCGGCCCCCACTGGGCGGCTTCCTCGACACGCTGATGTACGCCGCCGGAGAGCGTCGTGACGGTTTCACGCGCACCGTGGGGTTCGAGCCCTCGGCGGCGGCGCAGCAGCAGTCCATGAACCTGCTCATGCAGGAAATGGATGCGGCCGGCATCGACAAGGGCGTGGTCGTCGGCCGTCTGGCCGGCGTGCTGGGCAGTGTCTCGAACGAGGATGTCCGGCAGATCGTTGCGGACTATCCGCAGCGTTTCATCGGCGCTGCGTCGATCGACCCGACCTCCAGGACCGGAGCGTTCAAGACCATCGACGCGGCCATCGACAATGGGTTCAAGCTCATCAACATCGAACCGGGTTCATACCCCGTGCCGATGTACGCGGACGACCGGCGTCTCTATCCCATCTATGGGCACTGCGAGGACCGCGGGATTCCCGTCATCCTGATGGTGGGAGGGACTGCCGGCCCGGATCTGAGCTACTCGGATCCCATCCGCACCGACCGCGTGCTGGCCGATTTTCCGAAGCTCAATGTCGTCGTCGCGCATGGTGGCTGGCCCTGGGTCACGCAGATCCTCCATATCGCGTTCCGCCGCCCCAACCTGTACCTGTCTCCGGACATGTACTTCTCCCGGATGCCGGGATGGGAGGAGTACGTGAAGGCCGCCGACACCTTCCTTGCCGACCGGATGCTCTACGCCAGCTCGTTCCCGTTCTGTCCCGTCAAGGACTACAAGGCGTGGTTCGAGCAACTGCCGATCCGGCCCGCCAACCTGGAAAAGGTGATGGGGGATAACGCAAAGCGTCTGCTCAATCTGTAACAGCAACCCTTACGCTACCGGTCTGTCAAGCCCTACGCAAACAGGCCAACCCATGGACATCAAGACTCTCTACACGTTGATCGCTGTCGCTGATCGGGGCAGCTTTGCCGAAGCCGGCGTCGCGCTCAATCTGTCGCTGTCTGCCGTGAGCACGCAGATAAGGACGTTGGAGGAAGAGCTGAACACCACGCTCTTCGATCGCAGCCGACGGCCGCCCGTGCTCACGGAAGCGGGGCTGGACTTCACGCATCGGGCAAGGGAATTGATCGCCCACTGGGAAAGCATGAGCGAGGCCTTCAAGAAGGACGCCTCGGGCGGGTTGCTCAAGCTCGGGGCCGTCCACACGTGCGTTTCCGGCGCACTGCCATTGGCACTCAAGCATATGCAGGAAGCCGGACAGCGCCTTGACATCCATCTGACGACCGGACTCAGCCATGACCTGGAAAAAGCCGTTTTCCATCGGCAGTTGGACGCTGCCATCATCACGCAGCCTGAAGGCCCACGGGAAGACCTCGAGTTCCACCCTTTCGTCGAGGAGTCGCTGGTGGTGATCACGCATTGCACCACCAAGCCAGGCACCGACAAGGAGGTGCTTGAAAACACGCCCTATGTGCGCTTCAACCGTTCCGCGCGTGTCGGGTTCCAGATTCAACAGGAGATCATTCGGCGCAACATCGCTGTGCGTTCCATGATGGAAATCGACACGCTCGAAGGCGTGATAGCGATGGTGGCCAATGGGCTGGGGTCTTCCGTCGTCCCTTCGCGCCAAGTGGAAAACGAATTTCCCAAGAACGTTCGCACCAGCCCATTTGGCGATCCGCCGCTGACGCGCCGTCTCGGCGTCCTCGTCCCGCGCAACAGCCCCCGTGCACATCTTTCACAGATGCTATTGGAAGCATTGCGGACAGTTTCTTCTCAAGGCAAGCGCACCGTTGCCAAGCCTTCCAGAGCGCGAATGGCAGTGAGTGGTTGACGATTCATGGCCGCCCTGCGATTCACGCTGAGACAGATGGAAATATTTTCGTCGGTGGCCCGTTGCGGCTCAACCGCCAGTGCTGCCGAAGACGTCTCGTTGTCGCAGTCGGCTGTCAGTGCCGCCCTTAATGACCTGGAATCGGCACTGGGGCATCAACTCTTTGACCGCATCGGAAAAAAGCTTGTTCTCAATGCAGTCGGCAAAGCCTTGAGGTCACGCGCCGCAGATATATTGAATCTTGCACGAGGCATTGAGACGGATTTTCATGGCACCCATCCCACCAGCCACCTCAAGATCGCGGCAAGCACGACAATTGGCAACTACCTTATTCCAAAACTGCTGACGCAGTACGCAGACATTGAGCCGTCAAGGCAGGTCGACGTGCATATTGGCAATACCTCGGATGTTCTGCGCGCGGTATGCGAGTTCAAGGTTGATGCGGGTGTCATCGAAGGGCCCTGCAATACGCCTGGTGTCTCCCTTCGGAACTGGAAGAATGACGAACTGGTCGTCGTTGCATCTCGGCAGCATCCTTTGGCAATTTTTCAACGCACAACGGGTCAAGAGCTCGACTTGCCGACACTCCGGAAGGCCACATGGCTTGTGCGCGAGGAAGGTTCGGGTACCCGCGACGCTGTTCAAGATGCCCTGTCGAGTCATCTGGGCCGCGTCGACAACCTGCGTGTCCTGGGAAGCTCGGAGGCGATCAAGCGGTCCGTCATCCTGGGATTGGGCGTCAGTTGCTTGTCCCGATTGTTGATAGACGAGCAACTCCAGGCCGGCAGCCTCGTTGAACTGGCCACAGAACTGCCCGCCATTCAACGCTCGTTCCATATCGTCACCCATCGTGAGCGAAAAATGAACGAAGCCGCGGAGCGCTTCTTCGCGCTGCCCTGTCAAGGGTAGACGCCGACAAGATTAATCCAGTCAAGCCAATCATGCGCCGATGCAGATCGACGCAGGAGATATTTTGCCCATCTTCCTGAAAACAAGTAGATCTTATTGAATCAACAAGAATAAGTTGCTTCCTCCAAAGCAATAACAAATACAGTCGCCATACCGCCTTCCAAGGACCAGAGACGGCACAGAGCCAGGAACAGGAGACACCGATGAAATGCCTGACACACACGATTTCAGCCCATGCAGTTCAGCCGGGTGAGGATTTTCACGCCGCGGCATCGGATCGAAGCCTGGTCATGCCGCCGAACCCGCGGCGGCGTGTCGCCATTGGCGCCATAGCGCTCATGGCTGCGGCCTCTCTGGCGCCGGCGCCCACATGGGCGGCAGACTGGCCGGACAAGCCGGTCAAGATCGTTGTGCCGTTTGCAGCAGGTGGAGCGACTGATCTACTCGCACGCGCGCTGGGAGCTGAACTGGGAAAAATCTGGAGGCAGCCAATTCTTGTTGACAACCGCCCTGGAGCAGGGGGCGCGCTCGGAGCAGACGTGGTCGCGAAGTCTCCGGCGGATGGCTATACGTTGCTGCTTGCTTCCGGCAGCCAATTCACAGTCAATCAGTTCATATATCAGAAACTGCCGTACACCATCAAAAGTTTCGAGATGATCACCAAGGTAGCCGGTGGCCCCATGGTGGTTACCGTAAACACCAGCGTACCGGTCAGGAGTTTGAGGGAACTGCTCAGCCACGGGAAAGCCAATCCAGGACAACTGCATTTTGCTTCGGCGGGCAACGGCAGCCAGGTACATATGGCGGGTGAGGCCTTTGCAGACGCAAGCGGTCTTGATCTCGTGCATGTGCCGTACAAGGGTGAAGGGCCGGCGTACGCGGACCTCATGGGAGGTGCGGTGCAGATGGCAGTGGGCAACATCAATGCAATCTCTCCCTTGCTCAAAGGCGGACGGCTGCGCGCCTTGGCGGTGACCGGGAAGGAGCGTTCAGCACTCTTGCCAGAAGTGCCGACCGCGGCCGAGTCCGGGCTGTCGGGATTCGAATTCATCGGGTGGTTCGGACTGACAGCACCGACTGGAACGCCAAAGAGCCTTATCGACAAGATTTATGCCGATGTGCAGCAGGCATCGGAGCAACCCGGAATGAAGCGCTATCTCGCTGAACAAGGGATGACGCTTTCGGTCACCGGCCCGGATGCCATGAAAACCGACATTACCAGCGAGTCTGCCCGCTGGAAGGAGTTGATTGCCAAACGAAAGATCAACGCCAACTGAGCGATCGAGCCTTGCACATCTCTTGACAAAGGCCCCATGAGCCCGCGACGAATTGGCGCTTCCTTGCGTTCTCTGCCAAGTGCGGTGCTCTCGGCAAATGGGCCTTTTTCAAATCTCGGCAGTCAGCGCTTCCCATGCCCTGCCAACTGTCCATCGGCAGTTCGAGTGTCCATAGCCTCATGCTCCATCCTCAAAATTCAAACCACAAAACCATGAGCCTCTGACTTGACCGTCAGTTGCCTCAATAGGCCTTCCAGTCCGGATTGAATTTCATGTTTGACTCTCAGCAGCCAGCAGGCAAATATTCCGTGTGGACGCAAGACTGCAGGCGGTCTCCTTGGATTTTCACGTCATGAGTTTTTTATTGACGGCCTTGACCATAACAGGTGCGTACACGGTCTTTGGAATGACAGGCTTTGGTGCAGCAATGGTCGCGATGCCCGCGCTTGTCCAGTTCAAGCCATTGGCGCATGCGGTGCCGCTGATGCTGTTGCTGGACTTGGCGGCCACGCTGATGGTCGGCAGCCGCAGCTGGCGCAATGTGGTTTTTCCGGAATTGCTGAGCCTGGTACCGTGCATGGTGGTCGGCGTTATTCTAGGAGCAGCAGCCCTGAGTTATATGGATACAAAACCCCTGCTACTGTGCCTGGGAGTGTTTGTGATCTGCAATGCCGTTTGGAGTCTGCGTTCAACTGATGGACAGACAAATCAAGCCAGCGCTGGATGGAGCATTCCATCAGGTGTGATCGGTGGCATATTTGGTTCAGCGTTTGGCACAGGTGGACCGATCTACACCATTTACTTGGTCCGCAGGATTACCGACATGGCCAGCTTTCGTGCCACCATTGCTGTCGTGATACTGATCAGTGCCTTGTTGCGCACTGCCGTTTTTGGTGCGACTGGCCTACTGTCCGACAGCACGTTGCTCTTGAGCATCTTGTCGCTTTCCCCTTTCTGCATTGCAGGTGTTTTTGCCGGCTCAGCGTTGAGGCGCAGAGTTGCGCCTCACCGAATCCGAAAGCTTGTACTGTCTCTACTGTTTGTCGGCGGATCCGCTGTAATTGTACGGGCGCTGCATTCATAAATTCGACCGAAGTTTTTGCAGCGCCAAGTGCAGCGGATCTGGCCAACCGGTGCGCAATCCACCTGTCGTTGTGCAACCAAGGTCGGCTTCAGCTCTTGGCAGTGCGCCAGTGAAACTGGGCGTGGAACGGTCTTGCGCCAGCTGGTTTTCATCTGCACTGCAACTTTGAAGGAGAAAGTTTCCATAGGAGCCAATTGGGGCGACTCTCTCGAAGAGAGTCCGGATTAAGTCATCCACAATAAATTATTTAACTCANAATGCCATTTTGTAGANTGTCCCGAAGTTGTCCAAGATATGACAAACATCACGCTCCAACTCCTGCGCGGTGCGCCTTTTGAGTGCGAGCCAGCGATGCTTCATCAAATACCACAGCTTTTCGATGCGGTTGAGCTCGGGGCTGTAG
>Ga0065721_10052765_pt1 | contig 11210 bp, 11 predicted proteins | sample Mesricmetagenome_FD_59108 | JGI IMG/M metagenome (GOLD analysis project Ga0065721, IMG submission 59108) | Mesophilic microbial community from rice straw/compost enrichment Sample: eDNA_1 v2 (version 2) | ecosystem: Engineered > Solid waste > Grass > Composting > Bioreactor | place: USA: Davis...
TGGAGACGTCGAGCGGCGTCGAGCCGACATTCGCGGATGCAGCGGACGTACCGACTTGGGCCCGCTCCGCAGTCGCCGAGGCGGAGAGGATCGGTCTCGTGCAGGGACGGGAAGGCCATCGATTCGAGCCGTTCGCCACAGCCACGCGCGCGGAAGCCGTCGTCCTTCTGCTGCGGATGTTGGAATCGAATTCGAACCCCTAAATGCCGTTTTTAGCGGTGCCCTATTCGACGGCAAGGCCTTAGATGGCTTTGCCGTCGAATGACGTCAACGATAAACGTAGAAGGGCTATAGCGGACAGAATAGTCAAGTTGTCCGCTTACGCCTGAAACGCATGGCCGCAAACAGCAATAAAGGCAAGGCGATCTGGGGAATCGGATACCAGACAACACTTGCTTGCCCATCCAGATATGATGCGTAAAGTTGGGCGAATGAAACGAGGCTCCGAAAACGGCAGCTCCGACGAGAACGGTGGAGACCTTGTAGTTAAGTCCGGTAAGACGGTGATGCCCGACGGCCGATCCGATGCAGAAAGCGGCCATTTTCGTCGGCCTCGCCAAAACTCGGAAGCTATTTCGCGTCGCGGCCGCTTTTAGGCGTTTCAAAAGAAGAATGCCCGGTTTATGCATAAAATCAGTTCTTCTTATAAATCCTACTCCAAGAGAAAAATCTCCTATGCCAACCATGAAAGGAATGAGCTGCACATGAATGAAGATCGGATTTTTACGGCGCTTGAAGAAGTGATCGATCCCGAACTCGGCGTGAATATCGTTGATCTTGGACTCGTATATGGTATAGAAGATCAAGGGAACGGGAAAGTCGTCATCGAAATGACGCTTACCATTCCCGAATGTCCTTTGGCCGATCAAATCGTAGCGAATGTCAAAAAGGCCGCCGGATCGGTCGAAGGAATCGAAAAAGCCGAAGTGAGGCTTGTGTTTGAACCGAAATGGACGCCTGCGCGAATGAATGATGAAGCCAGGGAACAAATTCAGTCCCGGCAAATGACCGCGACCTAAGAGCCTTCAAGACGGAAAAACCAAGGAGCTAAGCGAGAAGAGGTCGCTTTTTAGCTCCTTGGTTTTTATTGCGTGTCCTCCAACATCGCGGTATATTCTATCTCGCTCCCTATTTCACCGGAGTAACACATCCGTTTCGCCTACAATATGATGAGTCTAGAAATCTAAAGAGGTGAGGCAATGGCAGTCGTAAAAGCCAGGCAACAGGATATCGATATGTTGGCAAGGTTGCTTCGAGCCGAAGCGGAGACCGAAGGCGAAATGGGCATGCTCCTGGTTGGAAATGTTGGCATTAACCGAATAAGAGCGAATTGCTCCGATTTTAAAGGACTCCGGACTATTCCCCAGATGATCAACCAGCCGCATGCGTTCGAAGCCTTGCAACATGGGATGTACTATCAAAGCGCAAGAGACAGGGAACGCCGTCTGGCGCAACGGGCCGTGAACGGGGAACGGAATTGGCCGGCCAAATTCTCCCTATGGTATTTCCGTCCGGGAACGTTCGAAAACCCCGGACCCTGTCCGCCGACTTGGTATGATCAGCCGTTCGCAGGACGATGGAAGAAGCACTGTTTTTATGAACCGACCGCGGAAGAATGTGAAAATGTATATAATACGTTTTAATCATGAACGCCGGAAGACCCTATTGGAAATTCGAGATACGTAAACGTTCTCGGATTTCCGCGGGTCTTTTTTCGAATCCCTTTATCCTTCAGGCAACTTTGTCTCGGAGGTTCATTCGTGATGGAAGTGAATTCTCTCATTTGATGAGACCGGTAGAGAGATAACCATACGCTATGTACGATTCATGCATACCGTATACCAACAAATGAATAGGAGGCGAGTTATTCATGTCCATGTCCATGCCCAGCACGTTATGCCAGGAGTTTGCTCGTATCTTAGGAGGCACGGCGGAAGTCGTTAATGGCGTTTGCACGGTTACCCGCATACGAAACAACCTGCGCCCGCTCATTCAGAATAGGCCAACCCACTCTATTCTTGCTATTGCCGCTTTTTTCTCGTTCGAAGATTTGGACAAGCGCGGAAATGCTCTTAATCTAGGCGAAACGGTCATTCTTCAGGAAGAGATTAATCCTTTTATTTCCGAGTTGCGCGCTCGCGGTATTGAAGTGACAGCTCTGCATAATCACTGGCTCTTCGATAACCCCAGACTCATGTTTATCCATTTCAAGTCGGTCGAACCCCCCATCTCCTTTGCGATGAAAGCAGCCGCGGCCTTCCGGGTACTGACGACTCGAACGGTAAACCCCAGTCATTCTTCCGGTAAGCGCTCGGCAGGTTCATCGAAATCGTGGGGAAAATGCGGTTGCTCTCGAACGAGGGGCCACGCGCTAGCATGGACGTTAAGCATGAAACGAAAACCCGGCAAAAGAACGGTTTCGGTCCAAAAAATGAGAAGAACTTCGAAGTGAATTCAATACCGGTTCATTTCTCATGCCAATTGAAGGTACAAGCTCGAGTCGCAGTTATATTTCCCTATGCTTCATCCGTTCGATAATGTAGTCTGCGGAGCGAGCGGCTAGCGCCATGACCGTATTCGTCGGATTTCCGCCGCCCGAAGTGACGAAGAGACTCGCACCGGCAATAAACAGATTGGGAATATCGTGAGTTTGACCGAAGCTGTTCGTCACGGACGACGTAGGATCGTCGCCCATCCTGCAACCGCCCATCAGATGGGCCGTATCATCGGTGACGAAAGCCGGAGTGCCTCCCGCGGCTTGAATAATTTCATTCATTTTAGCGACCGCGTGGGCGATCAGCTTCCGGTCATTCTGCCCGTAGGAGAAAGCAACGTGAGCCAGCGGAATGCCGAAGTCGTCCTTCTCTTCAGCGAGGGTGACGCGGTTCGCCGGGTCCGGCAGCACTTCCCCGACCAACGTGATCCTTCCGTAGAAGTTATAGTTCAGCATCGCCTGGCGCAATGCAGGCCCCCATAGCTTGGCGCTTTTGGAGATGCCTTTGGCCATCTCGACCGGACGAGAGCCGTGGGCATGCAGCGTGTACCCCCGTGCAAACCCGCGGCTCGGATCGCTCTCGTAAAAATCCTGCGTAGTGGCTAATACGGGCGTTCCTTTGTAAAGGCGGATTTCTTCGTCGAATTTGCCATATACGTCGTTGCTGCTATGCGGCATAATCGCTTTTCCGACCCATCCGCTCGAGTTAGCCAAGCCCTCCGGAAAAAGGGAATTCGCGGAGTGGAGGAGAAGGCGCGGCGTTTCCACGACGAAATTCGCCAAGATCACGATCCTCGCCTTCTGCTCGTATACGTTTCCTTCGTGAACGAAGATTACGCCGGTAACCTTGCCTTCTTGATCCGTGACGATTTGCGTGACCACGCTGTCGGATATCACTTCGGCACCCCATTGAATCGCTTTGGGGATATGATGAATCAAAGTGCTGAACTTCGCGTTCGGCATGCAGCCTTGATTGCAGAACCCTCGGTTGATGCAAGGGGGGCGTCCGTCGAACGGAGCGGAATTGATGGCCAACGGAGCCACCGCGCTACGGATGCCGAGCTTCTCGCATCCGATTCGGAATATTTCGGCGTTTGCGCTCAGAGGTTCGCGTTCCGGGTAGGGGTACGGACCGTTAAACGGCCCCCATGGAAAATACTTAGGTCCCGAAACGGCGATTTCTTTTTCGACTTTGTCGTAATAAGGGGCCAGATCGGAATAGGTAAGGGGCCAATCTTCCCCGACGCCGTCTACGGTTTTCGTATGAAAATCGCTTTCGTGAAACCTCAAGAACACGCCGGTGAAGTGGGTCGTTCCTCCGCCCACGCCTCTTCCGGAGTTGTTATGTCCCATTTGAATCGGGTCGTTTCCGCTCACCAACCGAGTATCTTGCCATCCTAAACGAGTCATGGACAATTCGTCACTGGCGAAATCCGTTTGCGGATTCCAAAACGGCCCTGCCTCGATCATCACGACGTCGAGTCCTTGCTTGCTGAGTTCGTAAGCCAATACGCCGCCGGCAGCCCCGGCCCCGACAATGCAAACATCCGCATGATCCTTATATTTACGATCCGCAAGCTCGTTATGGCGCCGTCCCTGGACATGAACCGAATGATGCACGACCGATTCTCCGTTATTTTCCATCTCTCTTCGCCTCCCATGAGTCGGTTAATCCCAGCTCGGAACGAACGTATCCGCGCGGATAAGCCGGTCCGGCGTAACCGATTTCCGACCAGATATCGGGATGCGAATAATAAGCCGCTACGGCTTCGGCCATCACTTTATCCACCCAGTCTTCAACCGGAATAGAGCCGGTATTCAAGGCACGGGCTATTTTTCCGTTCACCGCTTGTTGAATCGCCTGCTCCTGTAACTCTCTCTCCAGGGAAATGAAGTTCGAGCCGTATCGTTCCTGGCATACCCGATCGAGCCACGCCAAACCGTCGCGGATGAGGTCGGATTGCTTCGGAACGCCGACTTTGCGTTGCGATTCTCCGATACCGGATTGCAGGACGGAATCGAAGTGATGCAGGACATAGGAGACGATGGGGGAACGATCGTCGTCAAGCAGGATCGAGCATACCCGTTGGAGGGTGTCCGCTTCATGAGCGGAAAAATAACGAAATTGTCCGAAGATCTCCGTCCTCAAACGGTCGGATACGATTTCTTGGGTATGCGAATCCCAGTGCTTCTTTTCCCGCATGACGTCGAAGTTCGGATAAAGCGACTCATTCGGCATTCCGTCACCCCCAATACAACGCGAACAGGGCCAGGAGGCTAACGGCGGAGATTAACGCGGGAAGGGCGAGCGGAGGGCCTACCATGAAATTTCGCATTTCGAATCCGCCCACGCGTTCCCCGACTCCATGAACATGCATGTAGGAACCGTAAGCGCCGGCCGCTATTCCGACGGATAGCAAGATCGTGAGCAGACTCTGAAGCCACGAAGCTTTATAAAACGAGAATAGGAGCAAGCACAGACCGAACAAAGGCGTTGCGAGGACGGGGATCCACATCGACCAATGCCGGAAATTTTGCCTGTAATGAAAAAGCGAGACCTGAACGAAAATGACGAGGAACAGCATTCCGAACGAGAAAACCATCACCCTGTCGAGGGACCATCCGTTCCAATCCAAGCCCATTCTCATTTCCTTCTTTCCCTTGTTCAGTCCATATGGTTCCAGTATCCCAATGAAGGGATCTCCATATGCATGAATAGGCGATAACCCGAATTGACAAGCTACCCGAAAATGCAATGGCGAGGAAATTCAGATGAGAAACATAAAGACGAAAATAGCCGGAATGAGCCGCTCTATTCGAACTTTCTTCGTACTGCCGATCCCTCTGTACATGCTCATGAGTAACGCGGTTTATGCCGAACCTTCGCTACCGATAAACGTAAAACACGGACTTTACGCCATCGAGGTATATCCCGTTCAACATCGCTTGGTCGTCAAGTTACAGGGACAAAAAATAAAAGAATACGCGATCGCGGTAGGTAATCCATCGACTCCAACCCCAATTGGCGAATACCAAATCGTTTATAAAGGGAAAAATTGGGGAAAGTCGTTCGGACCCAGGTGGCTGGGACTAAATGTTCCGTGGGGCAAATACGGCATTCACGGCACGAATAAGCCGCATTCCATCGGCCAGCATTTAAGTCATGGCTGTATCCGTATGAGGAATCGGGATGTGGTGGAGCTATACGATATGATTCCGGTCGGCACGAACGTTACCATTTACGGACATGTGTTGGGAGATCCGAGTCATGAAGCAAGAGACCTGGCCGAAGGGGACGTCGGCGGGGACGTCCAGCTGATTCAATCTCGCTTAAAAAGCGCGGGTTACTTTAGAGGAACCTGCGACGGTAAATTTCGCTCCGATACGGCCAGCGCGCTTAAAACATTCCAGAAAGATCGGCATTTGGCGCCGAACGGCGTTGTTTCGGCCCGCGTTTACGAGGAGCTTGGATTGCTCGAATAACATATAGGGTGAGACCAGCTGATCCGTGAGGGATCAGCTTATTCCATATTTCAAGGAAGACTATACAACTTGCAGAAGAAAGCGCTATAATACAATTGTATTTGCATGCTCGTTAATCAATTAATGATTATATTAAACCAAAAAAGGAGAGAGCTGAAGCACAAACATGCAGACCCAAGCCTATTTATTCGTACATTTCAAGGAGAAAAAAACGCCTGACGGAGAGCAGGTCTATTTTGCGCTTAGCGTCGACGGGTTTCGCTGGGAGCAGGCGAATGACGGGAAGCCCATCCTGGAAAGTCGTCTCGGCGAACAAGGCGTCCGCGACCACACCATCGTAAGAGCGAAGAACGGCAAGTTTTATATTCTATCTACGGATCTAAGCTTGGCGAACTGCTTTCATACGAAATACAGAGGCGATTGGAACAACATCGCGACCGAAGGGAGCAAGCATCTGGCGCTGTGGGAGTCGTCCGATTTGGTGAATTGGTCGGATCAGCGCCTGCTCAAGCTTGGCGACGATTCGTTCGGCTGCTTGTGGGCCCCGGACGTCATTTACGATCCGCTGCTTGACGATTATGTATTGCATTGGTCTTCCTCGCATGCCTCGAACGGGTACGGTCCCAAAGCGATTTATTATTCGCGCACGCGCGATTTTGAGCATTTTTCGCAACCGCAGCTGCTCTGCCGCAAAGACGACAGCGGGATCATCGACTCCGCCGTTTATGAAGAGAACGGGTACTTCTACCGCTTCCTGAAGAGCGAGGCCAACCCCGCAGGGATCATACTCGAGCGAGGATCGACGGTTACTGGGAATGATTATATCCGGGTCGAGGCCTTCGACGAGGAGATGGCCAAGCTGCAATCGAGCGCTTATGAGGCGCCGACCGCATTTCGGCTAGGCAATGGCAAGTGGTGCCTGATGATTGATTTCTTCGGCGTCCCCGGCGAAGGCCAGGGCTATGTCCCGTTCGTCTCCGATACGCTGGAAAGCGGGAGATTCGTCCGCTCGGACGAGAGCTTCCATTTCCCTTACGGCTTCAAGCATGGGACCGTCTTGCCGATTACGATGGAAGAATACGACAAAATCAAAGGGTTCTACCGCAACGAACCGAATGAGAAATAAGGAGAGATCGATTTTCGGCAATTAAAAATAGGAGAGGATTGATATCTATGATAACCATGAAACTCAATGCAAACGAACGCCAAGGGAAGATCGACCGCAATCTGTATGGACATTTTTCCGAGCATCTCGGCAGATGCATTTATGAAGGAATCTGGGTCGGGAAAGATTCTCCGATTCCGAATACGGACGGGATCCGCAATGACGTCATCGAAGCGCTTCGGAACGTCCGGATTCCTGTCCTGCGGTGGCCGGGAGGCTGCTTTGCCGACGAGTATCATTGGAAGGACGGGGTGGGGGCGCCCGAGAACCGTCCTCGCATGATCAATACCCATTGGGGCGGAGTCGTAGAGAATAACCGATTCGGTACGCATGAGTTTCTGCGCCTCTGCGAGCTGATCGGCGCGGAGCCGTATATTAGCGGAAACGTTGGCAGCGGCACTGTCCGGGAAATGCAGGAATGGGTCGAATACATGACCTTCGACGGCGAATCGCCGATGTCGAACTGGCGCAAGGCGAACGGCAGGGAGCAGCCATGGAAAATAAAGTACTTCGGTGTAGGAAACGAAAACTGGGGTTGCGGCGGCAACATGCGTCCGGAATATTACGCGGATGTTTACCGCCGGTATCAGACTTACGTGCGCAATTACGGCGGCAACGAAATCTTCAAAATCGCCTGCGGACCGAATTCGGAAGACTATCATTGGACAGAAGTGGTGATGCGTGAAGCCGGGCGGTTCATGAACGGGTTAAGCCTGCATTATTACACCATTCCTACGGGCGATTGGGCCGACAAGGGGGATGCAACCGGTTTTGATGCAAGCGCGTGGTTCTCCACCTTGAAGCGCACCCTGTTCATGGAAGAGCTGATCAAGAAGCATTCCGCCATCATGGACCGCTATGACCCGGATAAGAAGGTTGCGCTCATCATTGACGAGTGGGGCACCTGGTACAATGTGGAGCCCGGCACGAATCCCGGCTTCCTGTATCAGCAAAATACGCTTCGAGACGCCTTGGTCGCGGGCCTAAATTTAAATTTGTTCCACAAATATTGCGACCGCGTGCGCATGGCGAACATCGCGCAAATCGTCAACGTGCTTCAAGCGATGATCCTCACCGAAGGGGAAAGGATGCTGCTGACCCCTACATACCATGTGTTCGACATGTACAAGGTCCATCAGGATGCGGAGCTGCTGCCCATCGAATTCGAAAGCCCCGATTATGCGTACGGCGGAGAGTCGATTCCGCAGGTCAGCGTATCGGCCTCCATCGACGCGGCAGGCGCGGTACATCTTACTCTTTGCAATCTCAGCCATACGGATTCGGCAGCTATCCGTTGCGCGATTGACGGCCAAGCCTTTGCGTCGGTGTCGGGACGGAAGCTGACGGGCGAGGCGCTTGACTCGCACAATACATTCGATGAACCGAATCGGATCCGGCCAACGGCTCTAGAAGGAGCGGAACTGCAAGATGGCGTGCTTGCGGTTACGCTGCCGCCGGCATCGGTCTCGGTACTGGAGCTGAAATAGACGATGGCAACAGACGGTTGCAAGGGCTGCCGGAACGGCGGCAACCACTCGAGGGAGGACATCGATCGTTTCTTGGAGCGGCTGGAGAAATCGACCGACATACCGCTCGTCAATGCCGAAGCATATGAGCGGCGTCTTGCCGCATGTCGGCAATGCGAGAGTTTGCATAACGGCAGCACGTGCCGTCATTGCGGCTGTTATGTGGAGATACGAGCCAAGATGACAGCGAACGATTGCCCGAATCCCTTGTTGTCCAAATGGCGGTGAGTCCTATAGAAGATACATAACAATAGGTCCGAATAGGAGGGGCTGTCCCAAAAGTCATTCACTTGACCCAGGGATCGCCCCTGATTATCGAGCTGGAGATGTATTTCGGGCAGGTTGCATTTAACGAACGATAGCTTTTCGAACGAATTGTGAATAATACCCTATTTTGTTGAACCGGAAGCGGGTATCGATTATCCTTAAATTAGAACGATCGTTCAAATGGGGACTGAATAGTGAAAGCGAAAAGGCATTACGACAGTGATCAAACCCGGAGAATCATTGCGGAGAAAGCGGCGCAACTTTTTTCGCAAAAAGGATTCGCCGGTACGTCGATCTCGGATATATCCAGGGAATCCGGCTTTAGCAAAGGGCATGTGTACTATCATTTTGAGAACAAGGAAAAACTGTTCGTCTACCTCGCTCAGGACACGATGAGGTTATGGGGCGAGAAATGGGATGCTGTGTCGGCCCGTTACGAGACGGCGACGGAGAAGCTTTATGCCATGGCTTCTTTTGTACTGAATAATTACAAAACACCGCTGCTGAAGGTAGGACAAGAGCTGGCCGCCAACCCTACGACCGATCCGGAAACGCTCAAACGACTGCAGGAGCTGGCCGCTACGCCTATGCAGGCTTACGCTAACATTTTCAAACAGGGGATGGACTCCGGGGATTTTGAGATTCGGGATTTGCACGAGACGACCTTTTTGTTTGGGACATGGATGGGCGCGTTATGCCATCATATTTTTACGATGGACTACGATATTTTACATAAGAAGTTTCAGCAAAGCGTGACGATTTTTTTAGGCGGAATCCATAAGAAATAAGGATATTGTCTGAATTAAATTAGAACGATCGTACTAATTGTTCTAATCCGCACCAACTCAATGACATGGACGGAGAGTGTTGGAAATGAAAACATCTAATCGGGTAGGTATAGTGACAGGCGGAGCATCAGGAATAGGGCGGGCGTTGGGCAAGGAGTTGGCGAAGAAAGGGGTCTACGTGGTAGTCGCGGATATCGATACAAGAGAAGGCGAGCATGCCGTTCGAGAGATTACCGAGAAGGGAGGGAGTGCCCGGTTCATGCAGCTCGACGTTTCGGATGCGGCTCAAGTGGAGAAGGCGATTCATTCCGTCTTTCATGAATTCGGGCGGCTGGATTATCTGTTCAACAATGCGGGGATTTCCATGTACGGCGAACTCTATGATATGACGCTGGAGCATTGGAGCAGAATTATGAACGTTAACCTTTGGGGTGTCATCCACGGAACGCAAGCGGCCTATCCGCTTATGAAGAAACAAGGCTTCGGCCACATCGCCAATACCGCATCCGCCACGGGATTAGGACCTTCACCTACCGCTGCCGCCTACGCGACTACGAAGCACGGAATCGTCGGATTAACCACTTCGCTCCATTATGAGGCGGAAGAATTCGGTGTAAAAGTGAGCGCTCTATGTCCCGCCTTTGTGGACACGCCGATTTTTCTGAAGGGTGAAGCGATCCGCATGGACAAAATGAAGATTTACGATCAAGTAAAGAAGCAACGGCTGATGAGTCCTGAAAAATTCGCGGCCATCGCATTAACCGGGCTAGAGCGTAACAAACCGATCATTTGTCCGATGCCTCTGCGACGGACGATGGATATCGTATTTACTCTTTTTCCATCTCTGCACCGAAAACTAATGCGGTTGGTCTGTAATGTTGCCAGAAAAGCAAGAGTCGGTGCCTAGAGTCGGGCCTGCGGCTGCCCCCCTTAAGTCAGGGGGGCATGTATCGTTTTAATGAAGGCGTCCAGCCGGCGGGCTACTGCGCTAGTCGCCGATTAAAAACCGCTTAGAATGCGGTTTTTTGTTTTTTTCGGAGCTCTCAGGCGATTTCGCTCTTAAATAAAAGAAATCGATGAGAACGCAATAATACATGCGACTCCTTATTAATCCATGTCCGTTGAGAAAAGGGTATGTTACGGTAAGGCCAGTGAACCTAAGAATGCATGTGGAGGACTGATGATATATGAGGTGAAAGCGCGGATCGAATCGCTGCTTCGAAGTTATTTCATTTCGGGCAGTGTTCCAATGTAGAAGAAGTTGAATGCTCTCTATCTACGTTTAATTCCTGGCGAGGTGATACAGATGAAAGCACTTGTTATCGAAAAACCGTTCCAAGCGAAAATGATGGAGGTGGAGTACCCTAAACCAAGCTCTCATGAAGTGACGATTAAAGTGGAGCGTACAGGGATATGCGGAACAGATCTTCATATCTATGCCGGAACGTACATGTCATCCTATCCGCTCATTCCAGGGCATGAATTTT
>Ga0065721_10007735_pt1 | contig 11209 bp, 8 predicted proteins | sample Mesricmetagenome_FD_59108 | JGI IMG/M metagenome (GOLD analysis project Ga0065721, IMG submission 59108) | Mesophilic microbial community from rice straw/compost enrichment Sample: eDNA_1 v2 (version 2) | ecosystem: Engineered > Solid waste > Grass > Composting > Bioreactor | place: USA: Davis...
TAGGCGAGGCGATGTAATCATCAAATTCGTGGGGGATATTACGCCAGAGACTGTGGACGATCCCCAGCACGGTGTAGCAATCCCGTACTGTAGGCACCAGGATGCGTACCGCCCGTATATCGTAGACCTGCGAAAAGTCGATACCCTTGCGCTTCATCTTGCGCCAGATGCTGTAAATATGTTTCGCGCGCCCGGTAACCTCGCCTTCGATACCCGCTGCAGTCAGCTCTGAGCGCAGCAGCGTCAACATGTTGTCGATGTATTCCTGACGCGCCATGCGCCGCTCATCCAGCAGGCGGGCAATGCGTTTATATTCGTCCGGCTCCAGATAGCGGAACGACAGATCTTCCAGCTCCCATTTGATGTGCCCGATGCCCAGGCGGTGCGCCAGAGGTGCGTAGACATCGGCCACTTCCCGGGCTACCTGACGACGGCGTTCCACAGTAGCCGTCTTTACCGAACGGATGGCACAGGTGCGCTCGGCCAGCTTGATCAAGGCTACCCGCACGTCGTCCACCATGGCCACCAGCATCTTGCGGATGTTTTCTGCCTGCTCCTGCGACTGGCGTCCCAGGATGCGCTCTTCATTGTCGTTGCGCTGGTAGCTGATGGCGGCCATCCGCAACACCCCGCTGACCAGTTTTGCTACGGTTGCACCAAATTGTTGCTCGACGTCCGCCAGAGGAAGCTTGCCTTCGCGCACCGCCCGGTAAAGGATCGCCGCTACCAGGGTATCCTGATCCAGCTGCAGTTCCGCCAGGATCTCGGCCATCTCAAGGCCGATCTTGAAAGAATCAGCGTCACCACCCCAGTTATTCTGAAAATCACTGGGAACGCCAGCAGCCGCCAGGCTGAGTTCACAGGCTTTATGCAATTCCGTACGGGTGGCTTCGGGCTGGGTGTCGATGCCGTTGATACGCTCGATCCAGGCATCGATATCGACATTGCCATCGGCGGCAATGGGGTGATCCTGTCTGACTTTAACCATAGTAAATCCACAAACGACCAGTTAAGGGCGCACAAACAACGCCATGGATTCCACGTGGGCGGTATGAGGGAACATATCCAGCACGCCCAGACTGTCGAGCTGATAGCCGCTCGCCGCTAAAATTTTGGCATCTCGCGCCAGGGTGGCCGGATTGCAACTGACGTAGACAATGTTTTGGGCGGCAAGTTGCCCCAGGTTGGCCACCACCTCCCGCGCTCCGTCACGGGGAGGGTCAAGCAGTACGGCATCCACTCTGCCACACCGCTGCATCAACTGATTGATGCTCAATTTACTCAGATCGGCCCCCATGAAGGTTACATTCTGTAACCCATTGGCAGCGGCATTTTCCCGCCCGCGGGCCACCATTTCTTCTACCGCCTCAATCCCTATTACTTCGGCGCTGCGCTGGGCCAGCGGAAGGGTGAAATTCCCGATCCCGCAAAACAGGTCGAGTACTCTTTCCGTCCCATCCAGATTAAGCAAATCCAGTGCCTGATTAATCATGAGCCGGTTCACCGTCGGGTTCACCTGGATGAAGTCCTGGGGATGAAAACCCATCGTCAAAGAGAAGTCCGGCAGGCAATAGTCTAGTCGTGGATCACAGGCTTCGCCCTCAATTGTCGAAAGAGCCGCCCCTTTCTCACCTTGCAACCAGACCTGGCAGCCTTCAGCCTGAGTCAGCAGGGCCAGCTGCTGCCGGTCGCGGGCGGTTAACCGCTTGGTATGGCGAAGAATGATGCCTGGAGCAGCACTGGATTCGATCAATTCAATATGAGTCACCGCGCCAGCGGCCTCCAGCTGGCTCAGCCAGTCCTGCAAGGGGGCCAGCAGACGGTTCAGAGAAGGTGCCAGCACCAGACAGGTCTCTATCTGCGTCAGCTGCTTGCTCTGCCGCTGGCGAAAGCCCAGCGTGACGGAGCCGTCTTTTTCATACCAGACGCCCAGACGGGCCCGGCTGCGATAACCGGTCGCAGGGGATTGCACCGCAGGCAGGATACGGCGCGGAGCGAGTCCGCCCCAACGCTGCATCTGCTCCAACAGGGCGTCCTGTTTCACTTGGAGCTGGCGATCAGCAGGCATATGCTGCAGCTGGCAGCCACCACACAGCCGGTAGTGGGGACAGGGAGGCTCCACTCGCTGGGCAGAAGCCTCAATCACCTCATCCACCACAGCTTCCGCGTATCGGCCATGCTCGCTGATAAAACGGGCTGTCACCCGCTCTCCTGTCAGAGCATCCGCAACAAACAAGGTCTTGCCTTGCCATTGGGTTACACCCCGGCCATCGTGACTCAAGCGGTCGATTAAAAACTCCCCCAGTCGCTGATTGGGCCGCGCTGCCGGCACAGCTTCCTCGCGCCGAACTGCGTTGCGTTTGGGAACCTGGCTGAAATCAAGGTTTAGGGGAGCTTTGGATTTTCGGGCGGCGGTGGGTTTACTGCCCAATTTACCGGGTCGCCGACCCTTGCCGCCATTCTTTTCGTGGGACATAACTGATTATCACTGCGTGAGGTAATGGCCCGCAGGCCACTAGGAAAAGAGAATCAATGCCTTAAGCGTCGACATTAAAAACGCCGGAGGACAGGTAACGGTCGCCACGGTCGCACACAATTGCCACTATCACGGCATCATCCACCTGCTGGCTGAGCCGGAGCGCTGCGGCTACTGCACCACCGGATGAAACACCACAGAAGATGCCTTCTTTGCGAGCCAGCTCGCGCATGGTGTCTTCCGCTTCCTGTTGCGACATGCTGACAATTTCGTCAACGCGGGACTTGTCGTAGATCGCCGGCAGATAGGCGTCCGGCCACCGCCGGATCCCGGGAATACTGGCCCCTTCCGCCGGCTGCAGACCAATAATACGAATTGCCGGATTACGGGCTTTCAAATAACGGGAGGTTCCCATGATGGTACCTGTAGTACCCATGGAGCTGACCAGATGCGTAATACTGCCCCGCGTCTGTTGCCAGATTTCCGGGCCGGTCGTCTCATAATGAGCCAGAGGGTTGTCGCTGTTGCCGAACTGGTCCAGGACCTTGCCTTTCCCTTCCGCCTGCATCTTCAACGCGAGGTCGCGGGCCCCTTCCATCCCCTCTTCTTTGGAGACCAGGATCAGCTCAGCCCCGTAAGCGGTCATGGATGCTTTGCGTTCAGCAGTGCTGTTATCCGGCATGATCAGAATCATGCGGTAGCCTTTAATGGCCGCTACCATTGCCAGGGCAATGCCGGTATTGCCGCTGGTAGCTTCGATGAGCGTATCACCGGGCTGAATGTACCCGCGCGCTTCAGCGTGCTGAATCATGGAAAGTGCCGGGCGATCCTTCACTGAGCCAGCAGGATTATTACCTTCGAGTTTGAGCAGGATAGTGTTGGTCGTCTTGCCCGGCAGCCGCTGTAAGCGTACCAACGGTGTGTTGCCAACAAATGACTCAATCGTGGGAAAATCCATACTCATCTCAATACCTGAAAGTAGATTGCCGGGTGGCGCAAAGGGAGGCTATTCTACCGCCGAATGTGCTATGGTGAAACCAACAAAAAAACAGCATGACGCTTCGTTATTCTCGTCTGTCCGTGTCACAGGGCTTGTGTTTTCATGAAATATAACAGTATCAAGGCGCAGGTCTGGCGCCTCATTTTAATTCCTGCGTTATCTGTCAGCCTGATCCTGGCTGGAACCCTCACTTACCTTTACATCAATCAGCTGAATAAATTTGTAGCGCAGCGCGGCGGTATGCTGACGCAGAAAATGGCGCACCTGAGCCACTATGCCCTGCTCAGCGGCGATGAGCATATGGTCGCATCAATTCTCGCCGCGTCTCTGGAAGAACCTTTTATCCGCGCGATCCATCTGTATCACCACGAAACCGGACAACACTTTCATGCGGGTCCGCAGTTTATGGAGATCACCCAGGGCGAAGCGCCCGGTATGGACCATGCGAGCACGCGACACACGGTGAGATCCGTGTTGTTCTCTCATCCGGTGGTAGACAACGAGGGCAGCAATCCCATCGGCTGGGTTGAGATGGAATTATTAAACGCACCCTTTCTGGTCTTACGCTATGAGACGCTGCTGATTGCTGTGTTAATCACAGCTCTGTGTCTGATGCTCGCCGCGTGGCTGGCGATTCGTCTGCATCAGAACATCACAATTCCCATCAATAATATTAAAAGCGTGGTGCGCAAGCTGGCCAAAGGAAAACTGAACAGCCGCGTTGAACCGCAACAAGGAAAAGAGTTTTTTGAACTGGCGGAAACCGTTAATGCCATGGCGCTGTCCATGGAAAAAGCCCAGCAGGATATGCAGGCTTATATTGATCAATCTACCGAAGATTTNCGCGAGACGCTGGAGACGATTGAGATCCAGAATATTGATNTGGATATCGCGCGTAAGGAAGCACTCGAAGCCAGCCGCATCAAGTCAGAATTTCTGGCCAATACCAGCCATGAAATCCGCACACCTTTGAATGGCATACTCGGCTTCACCAACCTTGCATTAAAGACCGATCTTGACGAACAGCAACGGGAATATCTGAATACCATTCGCGATTCATCGCAGCACCTGCTTACCGTCATCAACAGTATCCTGGACTTTTCCAAGATCGAAGCAGGAAAACTCACGCTGGATTATGTTCCCCTGCCCCTGCGTCGCTCCATCGATGAAGCCATCCACATCCTCGCACCGGATGCGCACGAGAAAAACCTGCAGATCATTACCTACATTGATCCCACGATCCCTGCCAACCTGCTGGGCGACCCGCTCCGGTTCAAACAAGTCATCACCAACCTGGTCAGCAACGCGATTAAATTCAGTAACAAAGGCAACATCATNGTTGATGTTGTGCTGCTCAATCGCCANGAGGCACAGGCGAATATCAAGNTCACTGTCAGCGACGAAGGTATCGGCCTGACCCGCAGCCAGAAAGACAGTCTGTTTAATGCCTTTGCCCAGGTAGATACTTCCAGTGCGCGGGAGCACGGGGGCACCGGCCTCGGCCTGGTGATCAGCAAAGGACTGGTGGAACGCATGGGCGGTGAAATCGGTGTGGAAAGTGAGCCGGAAAAAGGCTCAAGCTTCTGGTTTACCGCACGCCTGGGCATCGATAAAAAGCAACCGATCCCCAGCTTCAAACCCAGCTTTAATAAAAGAAAAATTCTGATCTGTGGCGAGAACTCTGCTTCCGTTTCACAGATCAACAGACTGCTGCACGAATGGGATACAGATGCACATGTCATCAATGCGGTGCATGATATTTTTCCGACACTGCGTCAGGCACGCGACGCCAGTCGACCTTTTGATGTTGTCATCCTCGACATAGCTCCGGCTGAACGCAAGATTCAGCCGATACTGCTGCACAACCTGACCGAGCAGTTGATGGAAGAATTCAACTGTAAAGTTATCGCCTGCTGTACCGCCGCACACCAGCGACTGCTGCGCAACCAATCAGATAAACTGCAGGCCACCTTTGTTAACAAACCCATCACCTACGATTCGCTGCTGCAGACACTGGGACGGCAGTTAAATATCACCGTCAGAGATACCCGCGCTCAGGAAGCGGAAAGTGATGAGCACCGCAATCGCCCCAGCGCATCGGTTCTCGTAGTCGATGACAACCCGGCGAACCTGCAGCTGGCCTCGGAACTGCTACGTGGTCTCAATACCAATGTTGTGCAGGCCAGCAGTGGTAAAGAAGCGCTGGACATCTGCGCCAAACAACACTTCGATGTAATCTTCATGGATATTCAGATGCCGGGCATGGACGGTATCGAAACTACCCGGCGATTGCGCGCAACAGAATCCGGTGGCCGCCGCACCCCCATCATCGCCCTCACCGCCCACTCTATGACAGAACAGAAGTATGAACTGCTGGTAGCCGGTATGGATGACTGTGTCAGCAAGCCGGTCAGTGAAGCTCAGCTTGCTCACATTGTGAATCGCTGGGTGGTTCAAGGCGGCAAAAAAGAAGTGGTGGTAACGCCGCAGGAACTGCACAACTCCATAACCCAGCCGCGCATGCCAGCCATTGCTGACCTCACCGATGATGTTACCTCGGTGGATATCCTGGCGTGTCTGCGTCTTGCGAATAACAAACCGAAACTGGCGCGGGATATGCTGGTGATGCTGCTACAGAACCTGGAAGCAGAACGTAACGAAATCAATACCGCCTTTGAACAGGAAGATTTTTCCAGACTGGAAGAACTGGTTCACCGGCTGTATGGCAGTTGCTGTTACTGCGGTGTACCCCGGCTGAAAAAAATCAGCGGTCTGCTGGATAAACTTTTGCAGGCAAAACAGTATGAGCAGGCCCCTGGTGCCATGCTTTCATTGAACAAAGCGATTGATGATGTATTGAGCTGGGGACACAACCGTGATATCGACGCAATTTTTGCGGTAGAAGAATAAGGACTATTCAGAGCGGGTTGACATGAACAGTTCCCGGCTGCGCAACGGACGGGAACCCAGCAGCGGCTGCAACATCAATCGGCTCAGACGCTTCGCTGCCTGCCGCGTCTCCTGCGCATCAAAGTTGCGTCTTGCCATGGCGAGGATGGTACTGCCATCAAAGACTGGCGCAGCGGCCCCGTGCTGACTTATCGGGTCCACTTGATAAAATCCCATCTGTGCATCAAACCAGTAATGCCGCTCCGGCACAATGGCCTCGCCGCTGTGAGCATCCGTCTGAAAATCGACGGCATATCCCAATTCCTGCAGGAATGCGAATTCAAAATCACGTAGCAAGGGTTCAAGATCAGCACCACTCCGCAGGTGTTGCAGACAGTCTTGATAGCGAAAAAACAGCGATGAATGTGCATCCATCTCCGGCAATAGCCGCACCAGTATCTCGTTCAGGTAAAACCCGCTGTAGAGCTGTGCACCAGCCAGATGGCAGGCCGGGCCATCGGATTCAATGGCTGTCAGGAGTTTCAGATCCGTTTTTCCCTGCAGGGAAATCAGAAGCCGCATGAAGGGATTGAATAAGACGCGCTTGTTGCCCTTGCCTTGACGGACACCGCGCGCTACCGCGCCGATCCGACCATACTCGGGAGTAAAAAAATCCACCAGTAGACTGGTATCGCGGTAGGGGCGTGTGTGAAGAATAAATGCCGGCTGGAGTTCAATGCGCATAGTCGCGCCCGCAATCAGAGGTCGTTGTAACCGAGACTGCGCAAAGCCCGCTCGTCGTCCGACCAGCCGGACTTCACCTTAACCCACAGGTTAAGCATGATCCTGCTTTCGAAGAGTTTCTCCATATCGAGGCGCGCCTGCTGGCCGATCAATTTAATGCGCTCGCCCTTGTCACCAATCAGGATTCGCTTCTGCCCATCACGCTCAACCAGAATCAACGCAGAGATGGTCAGCAATGAGCCCTCGTGCTTGAACTCTTCAATCTCAACGGCCATCTGATAGGGCAACTCGTCTCCCAACTGACGGGTAATTTTTTCGCGCACTATCTCTGCCGCCATAAAACGCGAACTGCGATCAGTGATCTGATCTTCCGGATATAAATGTGTGCCTTCCGGCAGCCGCTCAATCAACAGGGACTCCAGACGATCAAGGTTGATATTACGTAACGCGGACACGGGAATGACTTCATCAACCTTGAGTTTCTCCGCGAGTTTCTGCAGATGAGGCAGCAGTGTTTCCTTGTCTTCAACCTTGTCCACTTTGTTGACCGCCAGGATGATGGGGCTGCGTACGCGGCTGAGCTGCGCGGCGACGGCTTCGTCTTCTTCATTCCAGACAAAGCGATCCACCAGGAACACAACTACATCCACATCTTTCATCGCCGTGCTGGCGGCCCGATTCATGTAGCGATTGATTGCACGGGTTTCCTTGAGATGCAGACCGGGCGTATCCACAAAGATCAGCTGCACATCCCCTTCGGTTTTAATACCCACAACCGCATTGCGGGTTGTCTGAGGTTTGCGCGAGGTAATGCTGATCTTCTGGCCAAGCAGGTGATTGAGCAGCGTGGACTTTCCGACGTTGGGCCGTCCTACGATTGCTACATATCCACAGCGGGTGCCGAGAGGCGCATTGTCATCATTCGACATAACCATCTGCCTTTACATACTTGAGGTTTTGCATCAGATCTTGAGTAACCGCAACGCTTCATCTGCAGCCAGTTTTTCCGCTTCGCGGCGACTGGATGCACGGGCGCGGGTGGCTTTTTTCAATAAGGATACGCGACATTCCACGGTGAACATCTGGGCATGGGCTTCCCCGTCAGTCTCTACGACGGCGTATTCCGGCAGAGGTTGCTGACGCGACTGGAGATATTCCTGCAAACGGGTCTTTGCATCTTTTACCGGCGTGTCCAGCGACAACTGCGCTAAGCGGTCGGTATACCAGGAAAGCACGCGCTCGCGGCACACAGCAAAACCACTCTCCGTGTAAATAGCGCCAATCAGGGCTTCCAGAGTATCGGCGAGGATGGAGTCGCGGCGGTGTCCCCCGCTCTTCATCTCACCTTCACCAAGGATCAGGCACTCGCCCAATTCAAACTCGCGGGAAATCTTGGCCAGGGTTTCGCCTTTCACCATCTGCGAGCGCAGGCGGCTGAGCTGGCCTTCACGGCCTTCAGGAAAGCGCTGGAACAGGGCTTCGCCGATGATGAAGTTCAGGATGGAGTCACCGAGAAATTCAAGACGCTCATTGTTACGCGCACCGCAACTGCGGTGCGTTAATGCCAACTCCAGTAACGACTGGGCTTGAAACTGGTATCCGAGACGCTGTTGTAAACGTTGGTATTTGAGATTCACTATTGTTGGGCCACAGGTGTGCAGCACTGATGGGGAGCGGTACTGTCGAGATGGTTTTGAAAATTAACAACCACGTCCAGGTTGTAAAACAGGTTGACCCGGGCCTCGTAATCAATCTTAACCACGACACGCCGCGCATCACGCTCAACAACAATATTCTGCGCTTCTTTGGAGCGCACGTTGTTGATCATGTAGAAATTACTCATCTTCTTCTTGATTTCCGCCGTGCTCATATCTTCCAGCCGAGTACCCGGTTCAACCAAGGATTTCAATCCGGAAATCACGTAACGGTTTTCGGCATAAAGCGGGATGACCTTGAACGCGCACAACAGAAAAAAACCGGCGACGGCTATCACCACCAGCCAACCTAACATCCCCAAGCCTTGCTGTCTTTTTAAGGTGTTCATCGCTGCATCCTAAAGTAAGCAGGTTTTAGTTATGGATTTCACAGGATCAGCACTTACTGGATCTTACCGACGCGATCAAAGCTGGGCAGACTGAAGAATGAATCCCAGTGCATCCAGACAGCAAATGCCTTACCTACGATAGCATCTTCCGAAACATCACCCCAAGCACGACTGTCGGCACTATTGTCCCGATTGTCGCCCATCATAAAGTAATGGCCGGCCGGCACGCGCCAGGTACCGCGAATACTTAACCCACCGGGGTTCAGGTCTTTTTTCACCGTAAACTCTTTGCCATCAATGGTTTCGGTGGCAATCCGATAGGTAGGATTGCCCGCGGGCAGTTCGGCGATCAACTTTTCGGGTACCACTTCACCGTTGATGGTCAGCACGTGATTATTGTAGGAAATCAAATCCCCCGGCAGGCCGATGACACGCTTGATGAAGTAAGTGTCCGGCTGGTGCGGTGGAAAGAACACCATCACATCGCCCCGCTGGGGTTTATTCACCGGGATGGCTTCTTTGTTGAGCACCGGCACACGGATGCCATAGGTGTATTTGTTGACGAGGATAAAATCGCCGATCTCCAGGGTAGGCTCCATGGAGCCCGATGGAATCTGGAACGGCTCAACCAGAAAAGACCGCAGAACAAATACCACCAGCAGCACCGGAAAGAAGGACTTGGAGTATTCCACCAGCACGGGTTCACGACCTGCCGTTTCCCGCGCCTCGGCGTAGGCGGCCTGCTTTTGCTCTTCAGCAAGATTGAGTTTGCTGAACTGCTGGTCCACGGCTGCCAGAGCCTCCCGGCGCGGCCGCGCCAGAACCAGTACGTCATACAGCCAGATGAGGCCGGTGATAAACACCGCCAGGGTAAGTATCAGGGGGAGATTAATGCTCATCAGTATTCCTTAATCTGCGGAATCCACATCCTGCCCAACCAAAGCGGCAAAACAGGATGTCAGCTATCAATTTTCAGTACAGCGAAGAATGCGGCCTGTGGAATCTCCACACTGCCGACCTGCTTCATACGTTTTTTACCGGCTTTCTGTTTCTCGAGCAGTTTTTTCTTACGGGTCGCATCGCCACCATAACACTTGGCGGTAACGTTTTTGCGCAGTGCCTTCACGGTAGTACGCGCAACAATCTGCCCGCCGATAGCAGCCTGAATGGCCACATCGAACATCTGTCTTGGAATCAGTTCTTTCATTTTTTCGGTGAGTGATCGGCCGATGTTATGCGCTTTATCACGATGAACAATCAGCGCGAGCGCATCCACTTTTTCGCCGTTGATCAATACGTCCAGACGCACGAGACGCGCTGGCTGGAAACGCAGAAAACTGTAGTCCAAAGATGCAAACCCACGGCTTACGGATTTCAAGCGGTCGAAGAAATCCAACACCACTTCGTTCATCGGCAATTCGTAGCGCACTGCCACCTGACTGCCGGTAAACTGCAGATCTTTCTGCACACCGCGCTTCTCCACGCAGAGCGTTATCACGTTACCCAGATGCTCCTGGGGCACAAGGATATTAGCCTCGACAATAGGTTCACGCATCTCAGCAATCAAGCCCGGCTCCGGCAGTTTAGACGGGTTATCAACGTAGATGGTTTCACCCTTATTATCGATCACCTCGTACACCACCGTCGGTGCCGTAGTAATCAGGTCGAGATCGTATTCACGTTCAAGACGCTCCTGGATAATCTCCATGTGCAGCATACCCAGGAAGCCGCAACGGAAACCGAAGCCCAGTGCATCTGAGCTTTCCGGCTCATAAAACAGAGAAGCATCATTAAGCGTTAATTTAGCGAGGGCCTCGCGGAAGTCTTCGAAGTCGTCCGCACTGACCGGGAACATACCGGCGTAAACCTGGGGCTTGATCTTCTGGAAACCAGCCAACGCCGGCACTTCGGGGGAACTGGCGTGAGTGATGGTATCGCCCACGGGCGCGCCGTGAATGTCTTTGATACCGGCAACGACGAAACCTACCTCACCCGCTTTCAATTCTTTCAACTGGGTCAGTTTGGGGCTGAACACTCCCACACCGTCAACAATCTG
>Ga0065721_10008072_pt1 | contig 11208 bp, 10 predicted proteins | sample Mesricmetagenome_FD_59108 | JGI IMG/M metagenome (GOLD analysis project Ga0065721, IMG submission 59108) | Mesophilic microbial community from rice straw/compost enrichment Sample: eDNA_1 v2 (version 2) | ecosystem: Engineered > Solid waste > Grass > Composting > Bioreactor | place: USA: Davis...
GAGGCTCTCCAGCTTGGCGCGGCCGCCGAGGTCCGGCAGGTCGATCACGAAGCAGGCGGCAACGATGTCGGCGCCGATCTGGCGCAGCAGCTTCACGGCGGCCTCGGCCGTCCCGCCGGTGGCAATGAGGTCATCCACCAGGATCACCTTCTCGCCGGCCGCGACGCCGTCCTTGTGCATCTCCATTTCGTCGATGCCGTATTCCAGGCTGTAGGCGACGCGCACCGTCTCGTGGGGCAGCTTGCCCTTCTTGCGGATCGGCACGAAGCCTGCAGAGAGCTGATGGGCTATCGCACCGCCGAGGATGAAGCCGCGCGCCTCGATGCCGGCAATCTTGTCGATCTTCGATCCGGCATAGGGATGCACGAGTTCGTCGATGGCGCGGCGGAAGGCGCGCGCGTTGCCGAGCAGCGTGGTGATGTCGCGGAACAGGATGCCGGGCTTCGGATAGTCCGGGATGGTGCGGATCGAAGCGAGCAACGTGTCTTCGAGGGTCGATTTCATGCGCGGTCTCCAAGCCGCGCCTTTCTGACCGCTGGGCCGCAAAAAGAAAAGGGCGCTGACGCGCCCTTTCCAAGGAATTTCATCCGAAGCCGGCTCAGTGAGCCACTGCCTGCCAGATCTTGCGCTTCGTCAGGTAGACGAGACCGGCGAAGATGACCAGGAAGACCAGAACCATGAAGCCGGTCTGCTTGCGCTCGACGAGGTGCGGCTCGGCCACCCACATCAGGAACGCCGAGACGTCGCGCGCGTACTGGTCGACCGTCTCGGGCGCGCCGTCGTCATAGGTTACCTGACCGTCGGACAGCGGCTTGGCCATCGCCAGCGACTTGCCGGCGATGAAGTACGGATTGTAGTGCGTGCCCTCGGGGATCTCCATCCCGGCCGGCGGCTCGTGGTCGTAGCCGGTCAGCAGGGCGTGGATGTAGTCCGGCCCGGCTTCGGCATACTGGGTGAAGATGTCGAAGATGAAGGTCGGGAAGCCGCGCTCGACGGCGCGCGCCTTGGCGATCAGCGAGAAGTCCGGCGGAGCCGCACCACCGTTCGCCGCGGCGGCAGCCTGCGTGTTCGGGAACGGCGACGGGAAGTGATCGGACGGAATACCCGGCCGCTCGAACATCTCGCCGTCGTCGTTCGGGCCATCGGTGATGGTGTACTCGGCGGCGAAGGCCTTCACCTGAGCATCGGAATAGCCAAGNTCGCCNAGCGTACGGAAGGCCACGAGGTTCATCGAGTGGCANGCCGAGCAGACCTCCTTGTAGACCTTGAGGCCACGCTGGAGCTGCGCCTTGTCGTAAATTCCGAACGGCCCGGAGAAGGACCAGTCCATCTCCTGCGGCTTGAGGATCGGGAAGTGCGTCGGCTCGGCGGCGTGGTCGCCCTCGCCCGCAGCCACTGCAGCCCCGGTCAGACCGGCAACCAGGGCCAGCGCGGCGAAGCCCTTGAGAACGCGATTCATGCGAAAGTCCCTCTCAAGATTCTCGGGCTCAGGCCTTGACGTCCGGTGCCGCGGTGGCGCCGGCCGGGTGGGCGGCAGCCGCACCGTTGTTCTTTCCGAGCACGGCCTCCGTGATCGAATTGGGCATCCGGCGCGGGGTCTCGATCAGGCCGAGGACCGGCATGATGACCAGGAAGAAGGCGAAGTAGTACAGTGTGGCAACCTGCATCAGCGGGATGTAGATGCCTTCGGCGGGCTTCGATCCCAGCCAGCCAAGGAAGATGGCGTTGGCGACGAAGAGCCAGAAGAACAGCTTGTACCACGGCCGGTAGACCGCCGAGCGGACCTTCGAGGTATCGAGCCACGGGACCACGAAGAGCACCGCGATCGCACCGAACATCGCGAGCACGCCGCCCAGCTTGGAGTCGATCGGGCCGATGTTGAAGGTCACCGCGCGCAGGATGGCGTAGAAGGGCAGGAAGTACCATTCCGGCACGATGTGCGCGGGGGTCTTGAGCGGATTGGCCTCGATGTAGTTGTCCGGATGGCCGAGGAAGTTCGGGATGTAGAAGACGAAGTAGGCGTACACCGCGAGGAAGACGACCATCGCGAAGGCATCCTTCACCGTCGCATAGGGCGTGAAGGCCACGGTGTCGGTCTTCTGCTTGACCTCGATGCCGGTCGGGTTGGTCTGGCCGGTGACGTGCAGCGCCCAGACGTGGAGGACCACGACGCCGGCGATCATGAACGGCAGCAGGTAGTGCAGCGCGAAGAAGCGGTTCAGCGTCGCGTTGTCGACGGCGAAGCCGCCCAGCAGGAGCTGCTGGATCCACTCACCCACCAGCGGGATGGCCGTGAAGAAGCCGGTGATGACCGTGGCGCCCCAGAAGGACATCTGACCCCAGGGCAGCACGTAGCCCATGAAGCCGGTCGCCATCATCAGCAGGTAGATGATGCAGCCGAGGATCCACAGCAGCTCNCGCGGCGCCTTGTAGGAGCCGTAGTAGAGGCCGCGCATGATGTGGATGTAGACGGCGATGAAGAAGAACGACGCGCCGTTGGCATGGAGATAGCGCAGCAGCCAGCCGGAGTTCACGTCGCGCATGATCTTCTCGACCGACACGAACGCGACGCCGGTATCGGACGCATAGTGCATCGCCAGCACGATGCCGGTGGCGATCTGCACCGCCAGCATCAGCGAAAGGATGCCGCCGAACGTGTAGGCGTAGTTCAGATTTCTCGGGACCGGATAGGCGACGAAAGAATCGTAGATGAGACGCGGCAAGGGCATGCGCGCGTCAATCCAGCGTCCGAGTCCGGTTGTTGGCGTATAGGTAGAATGTCCGCCGCTCATCAAAGTCCCCCGAACTGGCTCAGCCGATACGGATTCTGGTATCGGAAAGGAAGGTAAATACGGGCACAGCCATGTTTTCGGGGGCAGGCCCGCGACGGATGCGACCAGCGGTGTCGTAGTGCGAACCGTGGCAGGGGCAGAACCACCCACCGAAGTCGCCCTGCTGGCCGAGCGGGATGCAGCCGAGATGGGTGCAGACGCCAAGCATCACCAGCCAGTTTTCCTTGCCCTCACCGGCCGAGCGGTCGACATCGGTGGCCGGGGCGTCGGCAGGCAGGTTGGCGTTGCGCGCGACCGGATCCTTGAGCTCCGAAATCGGCACGGCCTTGGCGGCCTCGATCTCTTCCGGGGTACGGTTGCGGACAAACACCGGCTTGCCGCGCCACTTGACGGTCAACGACATGCCCGGCTCGAGCGCAGAAACATCGACTTCCACCGCCGACATGGCGAGCGTGGAGGCATCCGGCCGCATCTGGTCGATGAACGGCCACACAGCCCCGGCAATGCCGACGGCGCCGGCCATTCCCGTGGCGATATACAGAAAATCGCGACGAGTGGGTTCTACGGTCTGTTCAGCGCTCACGGAGTTGGAGTCCTTTCGCCTTACCCCTCACCGGAGGCGGAACTCTTTCCCGCTCGCGACGCCGACCTGCATCGCGTGGCGAGACGGGCTGGCGACATCCTCCGGCAATTGCGGTTGGTTTATGCGCGAAGCCTGGGCTTGTCCAGACGCGCACGCCCACGACGGCAGATTGTCGCGGGGCCGCCGTGCAAGGGTGTGAATTGAGGTATTTCGACATCAGAAGGGGCTGTTGACAAGCCCTCGANGGCCGCCCGTTTCGCATGAAAATGCCGATGGGTCGCACNCAGGGCGGCCTGTTGCGGCGCTCTCCGGCGAGCCTCGGGCCGGGGTCGGGCGCTCGCGATTTCTGGTTCGCGGNNTCGAATCGCGCGGACAGGCCTAGTTGGCGCCGAGCCGTACCAGCACCTCGTTCGGGATTCGGTACTCGCGGATCGCGTCCTGGTGACGGCGCAGGCCGCACAGCTCACGCTGGATGAAATAGGCATAGACCGCGGCGGCGGCTTCCTTGAGCAGGGCCTTGCGGCTTTCCGCGTCGCCCGAATGCGCGTGCAGCCGCGCCATCACCTGCTCCACCTTGCGGCCTGCGGCGCCCAGCGCGGTCGCCATTTCCTCGACGATCTCGTAGTCGAGCACTTCGAGGCCGGTTCGGCCACGCGTCGAGAGGTCCGTGCTTCCAGGCAGTCTCAGCGCCATCGCTTCCCCTATTCGGCGGCGAGTGCGTCGGGCAGAAAACCACCCGACTGGCGCTTCCAGAGCTGGGCGTAGAGCCCGCCCCGCGCAATCAGCGCCTCATGCGAGCCTTCCTCGACAATGCGCCCCTTGTCCAGCACGATCAGCCGGTCGAGCGCGGCGATGGTGGAGAGGCGGTGCGCGATCGCGATGACCGTCTTGCCCTCCATCAGGCGGTAGAGATTGTCCTGGATCGCGGCCTCCACCTCGGAATCAAGGGCGGAGGTCGCCTCGTCGAGGATGAGAATCGGCGCGTCCTTCAGCATCATGCGGGCGATCGCGATTCGCTGCCGCTGGCCGCCGGACAGCTTCACTCCCCGCTCGCCGACATGGGCGTCGTAGCCCTTGCGGCCGCGCGGATCGGTTACCCCAGCGATGAAGTCGTGCGCCCGCGCCCGCCGGGCCGCGTCCTCGATCTCGGCCGCCGTCGCGCCCGCCCTGCCATATCCGATGTTGTCGCGGATCGAGCGGTGCATCAGCATCGCCTCCTGGCTGACCACGCCGAACTGGGCGCGCAGCGAGGCCTGGGTGACTTCGCGGACGTCATGACCGTCGATGAGCACCCTGCCCTTCTCGACGTCGAACAGCCTGAGCGCCAGGTTCACGATGGTGGTCTTGCCCGCGCCCGAAGGGCCGACCAGCGCCACACGCTCGCCGGGCCGGATGTGCAGGTTGAGGTTCTCGATGATCCCGCCGCCCTTGCCGTAGTGGAACGAGACGTTCTCGAAGCGGATGTCGCCGCGCGCCCGGGGCAAGACCGCGGCTGCGGGCGCGTCGCGGATCGCCGGCTCCACGGAAATCGTGCGGGTGGCGTCCTGCACCGTAGCGTAATTGCGGATGAGGCCGTTGATATTGAACATCATCCAGCCCGACATCTGGTTGAGGCGGAACACCAGCCCGAGCGCCGCGGCGACGGCGCCCGTGGTGATCTGGCCGGCCGCGAAGCTCGTCATGCACAGCGCAGCGATCGCCGCCATCATCANGCCGTTGAGGGCCGCGACCGCGGAGCGGACNGTGGTGACCGCGCGNGTCAGGCGCTTGACCGCCGCCAGCAGCCGTTCGAGCCCGTCGCGGATATAGGCGTGCTCTCGCCGCCCGCCGTCGAAGAGCTTGACCGCCATGATGTTGGTGAAGGCGTCCACCAGCCGGCCGTTGAACACCGAGCGCTCGTCGGCGGAGGCCCGGCCGGCGCGNCGCATNTCCGGGACGAGGAACCAGACGATCGCGGCATAGCCCACGAACCAGAGNGCGACGACCAGCCCCATCCACGGATCGAGCGAGACCAGGATGGTGATCGCCAGGACGATGAAGGTCAGGAACGACCACATCGTCTGCAGCACGTTGACGATGAAGTCCCCGACGGCCTCGCCGCCCTGCATGATCTTGGTGGCGATTCGGCCGGCAAAGTCGTTCTGGTAGAAGTCGTAGGGCTGCTCGATCACCCGCCGAAAGGCCTGCCAGCGCACCATCGAGAAGAAGCCCGGCACCACCACCTGCTGCTCCACCACGGCGGAGGCTATCATCACCACCGTCCGCACCACCATCAGGAGCATCAAGAGGGCGAGGAGCGCCGGCCAGTGATCGGAGAACAGGGTCGCCGGGTTGGCATGGTCGAGCAGGTCGATCAGCCAGCCGACGGACCAGTAGAGCGCGGCGTCAACCGCGCCGGCGGCGCCCCCGACGATGAGCAGCAGCGTGAACGGCCACTTCGCCTGGGTGGCGAAATAGAGGATGAATCGCCAGGCATCCTTCGGCAGGACCTCGCGGTCGGTGTCCTGGAACGCGTCGATCGAATTCTCGGCGCGCTGCCAAAGCCTTTCCTTGAAATCCGCGAACGCCATCCTTCGGCCCGAAGCTCCTTCTCGTCCGAACCACCAGGGCCGACTTCGCGCCTATATAAGTCGCCCCGGCGCCGGGCACACCCGGCGCCGCATTAAAACGCGGCAATGCGACCCTATTCCGCCGCCGCCTTCTCCTCGCCGTCCGCCACTTCGTCGGGCAGGAAGCCGCCCGACTGGCGCTGCCAGAGCTGGGCGTAGAGACCGCCCCTGGCGATGAGCGTGTCATGCGCGCCCTCCTCGACGATCCGGCCGCCGTCCATCACGATCAGCCGGTCCATCGCCGCGATGGTGGAGAGCCGGTGCGCGATGGCGATCACCGTCTTGCCTTCCATCAGCCGATAGAGGTTCTCCTGGATAGCCGCCTCGACCTCCGAATCCAGCGCCGAGGTCGCCTCGTCGAGGATCAGGATCGGCGCGTCCTTCAGCATGACGCGGGCAATGGCGATGCGCTGCCGCTGGCCGCCGGAGAGCTTCACGCCGCGCTCGCCGACATGGGCGTCGAACCCCGTCCGCCCCTTCGGGTCGCTCAGGCTCATGATGAAGTCGAGCGCCTCGGCCTTGCGCGCGGCCTCGATCAGCATCTCGTCGCTGGCGTCGGGACGGCCGTAGAGGATGTTGTCGCGCACCGACCGGTGAAGCAGGGACGTGTCCTGCGTCACCATGCCGATCTGCGCGCGCAGCGAATCCTGCGTCACCGCCGAAATGTCCTGCCCGTCGATGCGGATCTGGCCGCTCTCCACGTCGTAGAAGCGCAGCAACAGGTTGACCAGCGTCGACTTGCCGGCGCCGGACCGTCCGACGATGCCGACCTTCTCGCCCGGACGGACGTGGATCGACAACTCGTCGATGACGCCCCCGCCCTTGCCGTAGTGGAAGCCCACCCGGTCGAAGACGATGTCGCCTTCGGCGACGACGATGTCCTTCGCGCCCGGCTTGTCCTCCACGAGGCGCGGCAGGGAGATGGAGTTAATGCCGTCGCGAACCGTGCCGACGTTCTCGAACAGGCTTGACATCTCCCACATGATCCACTGCGACATGCCCCACAGGCGCAGCACCAGCCCGATCGCCACCGCGACCGCCCCGATGGTGACGGCCTCGCCCAGCCATAGCCAGATCGAGAGCCCGGCGACGGCAAACAGCAGCAGCGAGTTGAGGATGTAGAGAGCCCCATAGAGCTGCGTGATCAGCCGCATCGTGGCATGGACCGTGACGAGGAACCGGTCCATGCCGTCACGTGCGTAGGACGCTTCGCGCCGCGCATGGCTGAACAGCTTCACCGTCTGAATGTTGGTGTAGCTGTCCACCACACGTCCCGTCATGAGGGAGCGGGCGTCGGCCTGCTTCTGCGAGACGTCGCCGAGCCGCGGGATGAAGAAAGACAGCAGCCCGACATAGCCGGCGAGCCAGGCCACCAGCGGCATCGCCAACCGCCAGTCGGACGATGCGACGATGAAGAGCATCCCGCCGAAATAGACGACGACATAGTTCAGGACGTCGATCAGCTTGATGATGCATTCGCGCACGGCGAGCGCCGTCTGCATCAGCTTGGTGGCGATGCGCCCGGCGAACTCGTCCTGGTAGAAGCTCATCGACTGCTTCAGCAGGTAGCGGTGGACCTGCCAGCGGATGCGCATGGGATAGTTGCCCATCAGCGTCTGCTGCGAGATCAGCGAATGCACGATGACCGCCGCCGGAAGGCCGACCAGCACGATGACGGCCATGCCGGCGAGGCGCCAGCCCTCGTCGGCGAGGAAGGTCTCGCGATCGTGTGCCGACAGCCAGTCGACGATGTTGCCGAGGAAGGAGAACATCCACACTTCCGTCAGCGCAATGGCCGACATCAGCACCGCAGCGATGACGATGTAGGGCCACGAGCCGCGCGTGTAGTGCAGGCAGAACGCCACCAGCGTCTTCGGCGGCTCGGTCGGCTCCTCTGCCGGAAACGGATCGAGCCGCTTTTCAAACCAGGCGAACATCTGAACGGGTCTTTCTTGTTTCGGCCGCGGTCGCGCTCATGCGGCGCGGCGATCGGCGGCGAGCGCGACGGGTCGCGCGGTCGTGAACGCCACGGGGGTTACATAAGCTCCGTCGGACTTTTGCGCGAGCCCGCCCGCGGACACTCCTGACGGGACGTCGTCGGACGGCGGCGGCCGCTGCAACAGGCGGCGCCACAGCCGGGCGAACGCCCCTGGACGTACCGAGACCACGGTCACCCTCGACCAGTCGACGTCGGGCAACTGTCCGCGATGCGGCCGCCTTTCGGGCATCCGCTCCTGGCCCAGCGCCATCGCCCAGGCAGCGAGCCGCGCCTCGTCGAGCCGCAGCGGCTCCACGGGAGCGGAGACAAACCGGATTTGCGGGCATTTCCGCCCGCGGTCGAACATGGAAAACATCGCAAGCGTCCTTCGAAAGCCGGAAAACGGTCTTCGGCGGAACGCGCGACGATCAGATCATGAAAGGATGAGCGATCTCGAACCGGTTCCGCCGTCAGGCGGCAAGCGCCCAGTCGGGGCGGTGGATATCTACGGTCATCATGAAGTCCATGCGTCCGCCTCCCTCGGTTCGAGTTGACACGGGACGGGCTATAGCCGCATTCCCACGCCATGGCCACCCCGCAGACGCAGCGTAACCCAAACCGGCAATGACCGTGGCCGACATGCAACGCCCGCCGAGACGCCCGCGCATCGCGCTCTACCAGCCCGACATCGCCGGCAATACCGGGACGATCCTGCGCCTCGCCGCCTGCCTCGACGTGGGCGTCGACGTGATCCGGCCCGCCGGCTTCGACCTTTCGGACCGGGCGCTGAGGCGCGCCGGCATGGACTATGTCGAGATGGCCGCGCTCAAGCGGCACGACGATTTCGCCGCCTTCCAGGCTTGGCGCACCGCCGAGAAGCGTCGGCTGGTGCTGTTCTCCACCAGGGCGACGCGGCCCTATACCGAGCTGGCCTTCGCGCCGGACGACGTGCTCCTGTTCGGACGCGAGTCGGCGGGCGTGCCTGAGACGGTGCACGAGGCGGCGGACGAGCGGGTGCTGATCCCCATGCCCGGCGGCGGGCGCAGCCTCAACGTCGCGCTCGCCGCCGCCATGGCGATCGGCGAAGCGCTGCGGCAGCTCCGATAGGTAGGGAAGACGGCTGCCCCGTCTCGTCCCGCGTCCGCCCGCAGTCCCAGCCGCGATCCCGCGAACGAAAGGTAAGCCGTCACGCACTCCTTCGAATGGATTCACGAGCCTTGCCTCCGGTTTGTCGTCCGTCGGCCGCTCTGATAAAACCTCGACATTGGTTGAGGTCAAGCATGGCGAAGGAGTTCACCGTCGGCCAGATTGCGGCGCGCGCCGGGGTGGCGGTGTCGACGCTGCATTTCTACGAAGCCAAGGGGCTGATCCGCAGCAACCGCACCGCCGGCAACCAGCGCCGCTATGCCGGGGACGTGCTGCGTCGCGTCGCCGTGATCCGCATCGGCCAGGAGGTGGGCATTCCGCTCGCCGAGATCGCGGAAGCCCTCGCCTCGCTGCCGCAGGGCCGCACGCCGACGCGGGAGGACTGGAAGCGGCTTTCGAGCGGCTGGCGCGAAAGGCTCGACCGGCGCATTCGACAGCTCGAGGCGCTGCGCGATGGGCTCGACGACTGCATTGGATGCGGCTGCCTGTCGATCGACCGGTGCCGGCTGAGAAACCCGGACGACAGGCTAGGCAGGCAAGGACCGGGGGCACGGAGGCTCGTACCCGAAGAGGCGACCTGAACAAGCAGCCCCGTCTGCTATAGGATCAGGACAAGTTCCACCGGGGTGTCCTGATGTACACCGTCCGCGAAATCCTGATCCGCGGCAATATAAGGCACGAGATCTTCTGGGCGCAGGACGACAAGGTGGTCTTCCTTTCGGAAGGAAACCAGCTGTTCGCGACAAAGAGGACCTTCGACAGCGCGAGCTTCCGGAAGGCCCACCCGGACTATGCGGGCTGGGAGGCGCACCACATCCTCGAGTTCCAGGATTGCGTGCGGCTCGGCCTTGCGAGCAGGCTGCCGCCCTACGACGACCAGATCTGCGTCCTGATCCCGGCGGGCGGGCACCGCGGCCGCATCAATTCCATCCTGAGGCGGATCGCGCCGCCGGGCTCGAGCGTGCAGCTCGGCGAGCTCACCGCTGGCTACCGCCTCACCTACTCCCTGCTCGGCAACTACTGCGGCAGCTCGGAGGAAGCGATCCAGTTCGAACTCATGCAGATCCTTAAGGTGATGACGGGCTGAGACCCCATCACCCGACTGCCGCGGAGGAACCCACGAATACTGGCAGCCTAAATTCCTCGCATCTTGCCACGGCGGGCGGCCTCAGCGCGCGACCGCTGGCGGGCAAGGAAGCTCCGGCTTCCCCGCTTTCAGTCCCGTACTGACGGACAGGAGAAACCACATGGCCGCGTTTCGGGAAGTGTTCCGACGTTCCGGCGTCGATGAGCGCCGCACGCCACCCGGCATGGTGATCCGGTATGGCAGCTCCAACATCGTGGCGTTGATCGATCCCGGAAAAAAGCTCAAGATCGATCCCAACTCCCACGCCCTGGACATCAAGGAGATCGACGGCGGCGAGATCCGCCGACAGCTGTTGCAGGTCAGGGAGGCCCTCTCAGAACCCGATACCGACAAGCAGCTTCAGGCCGCGTCGATGCCCGCGACCTTCGACGGCGATGCGCGGTTCTTCGAGATCAAGGGAAGGAAGAAGGAGATCGGCTTTCCTGGCCTGGAGGTGATGGCGCGCACTCCCGGCGGCAAGATCGAGGCAAGGATCTTTGTCGCCGTGCTCAAGGAAAAAGCGATCAAGGTGGCGTTCCGCAACGTCATGATTCCGGGAAGCGGCAGCGTCCCCGCCTTTCATGCCAAGAATCCCTGCAGCGAACAGAATGAACTGCTCGTGATGAACAGCATATGGAGATCCCAGGCCGCCATCAGCTTCGAGTTGGTGCCGAGCGAGTGGCTGGTCGTCGACGACTCCCTGCCCTCCATCAAGAAGGAGATTGCCGATGCTGTCGGCATGAAGGATGCGAGCCACGCCACCCTCCCCGCCGAGATCGACGTCGAGAAGATGAAGGGCTTCTTTGCCAAGCACAAGGTAAAGGGTGCCCATCTAACCGTGTTCTGCGTCGACAAGCTCCGCTCCGCAAGCGGCGGCCACCCCCAGGGCGCCCACGTCCGAGGACTGGACATGGTGTTCATAAGCTCGCAGCGCGGACACAGCACCTCAGCCCACGAAGCCGGACATTTTCTCG
>Ga0065721_10052763_pt1 | contig 11208 bp, 8 predicted proteins | sample Mesricmetagenome_FD_59108 | JGI IMG/M metagenome (GOLD analysis project Ga0065721, IMG submission 59108) | Mesophilic microbial community from rice straw/compost enrichment Sample: eDNA_1 v2 (version 2) | ecosystem: Engineered > Solid waste > Grass > Composting > Bioreactor | place: USA: Davis...
CCCCGCCGTAACGGCGGCGATAGTCTTACGCATGCTAATCCCCTTCAGTTTTGAACACTGTCCGGTCGCTGACGCGATCAGACTTCTTTCGCGTATAGGCCGTCCGCGGCGCCGGGGCAAGGGAAAAAGGCGGCGGCGAAGCTTGGCGCTGGGCGCCGCTCACCCTTGGTGGGACGCCGATCCTGCAGGTCGAACCTCTACATCGTCGAACCATACAGCGAACGGCGAGCGCCGGTCAGCCGCCCGGGGCGCGAGAGTCAGGGTCTGGGCCGTGCAGCTCTCCGAAACGTCGACAGTCGCGCGCATTATCTTCCAGTCTCCTGTCGCCTGGTCGTCAGGCAAGCGCAGCCGCATCAGGGGCGCCCCGCCTTCCACACAGGTCAGAATCCATTCGAATGAGGCAGGGGACAAGTTCTCAAGCCGGTACCGGACGCTGAAGTCGTGCCGGCCCGGGGCCAGCAGAAGCAGCTGCGAGGCCGCCACGGTGGTGCGATATCCATCGTAGTCGATCCGGAGGGCCCGATTGCTCGGCCGGAGATCGTCTTCCATGATCTGCACGCTCAGGCCGGCGGCGGCGCCGAATGACCATCCAAGCGGCGGCAGCTGTTCCTCCACCGCCTGCGAAAAGTCGCCGTTCTGCACCTCTGTGCCAAGCGCCGGACGGCCTAGCGCCCGGCGCAGGCCGGCTATGGCGGCGTAGCGCCGCTCCCTGACCCACCCTTGGTAGATGCGGGACAGCTCCGGGTCGGTCAGAGGCGCCGACGTGGGGCCGAGCGCCACCGCCAGATTCAGCAGCAAGGCGTCGCCGTCCTCCCGCCGCTGGAGGGCCTGGAGGAACGAGGCGCGCCAGGGGGGATTGGCGGCGATCAGCCGAACGAGCGAAGGAACTGCGCGCGGATCCTCGATCGCCGCAGTCATGAACAGATTGAACACCTGCTCATGCAGATCCCGCCGGCGTCTGGCGAGGGTGTCGGCATGGCCGAAGGCGGAGCTGTAACTGCCCTGGCGGAGGCGGTGTTCAACGAGCCAGGCGTGTGCAGGGTCGTCGCGAAGGCTCCAGTTGCCGGCGAGCGTGAGGAGCTGATCCGCCTGATCGACATTGCCGGTACGGGCGGCGGAGAGGCCGCGGACCCGCAACGCCCGGGCGTTGAAGGGCGCCGAGGCGAGCGAGCGGTCCGCCAGGAAGGCGGCGTCTTCCCATTCCTCTGCGAGCAGTTCGCCCTCGGCGGCCCGTCGAAGCGCCTCCGGCGAGCCGGGCGCCAGGCGCAGGGCCATGGCCGGGTGAGCCCGTTCGACCACCGGCGCCTTCAGCGCCTCCCATCCCAACCAGACCGAGACCGCTACGAGGGCGTATCCCAGCAGGGCGGGCCGGCGTGACCGGTCGTGCTTCGCCCGGTCCGCCGTCGTCACGCCCGCTTGGCCTTCCGCGCCCGATCCCCCGCGCTGTCAGCGCCGCCGTAGTGGTAGTCGTACGCGTAGTCATACCCGCCGTACCGGGTCGCCTTGACGTTGAACTTCGTCAGGATGGCGCCGAGCAGATGGGTGTCGCCGATGGTCAGTCGCCGCAGGGCGCCCCGGGCCTGGGCCCGGCGGGTCTGCTTGGATTCGACAACCAGCACGGTTCCGTCGACCGCGGAGGCCAGGAGCGGTGCGTCCGCGAAGCCGAGCACGGGCGGGCCGTCGATGACGACATGATCGTAGGCCTGCGCGGCCTCCGCCAGCACCTGGCGGAGGCGATCGCCGCCCCAGAGTTCCGCCGGGTTCGGCGGCAGGGGGCCGCAAGACAGGAAGTCGAGGTCCTGCTGCGCCGTCCGCTTGACGAGGGCCGCCAGCTCGCCGTTGCCCGAGAGGAGGTTGCTCATCCCCGCGTCGTTCTCCACGCCGATCACCCGATGCATGGACGGATTGCGAAGGTCCCCATCGGCAAGGAGCACGCGTCGTCCGATCCGGGCCAGGTTGAGCGCGATGGCGTAGGCGGTGGTCGACTTGCCCTCGGCCGGACGCGAACTCGTGACCACCAGGCTGGCCGGTGCCCCGTCCGGCGTGGAGAACTGGAGCGCTGTCCGGATGGAGTAATAGGCTTCGGAGAAGGCGGAACGCGCATCACTAAGCGCCTCCGTCGGAGTCGCGCCCTTGTCCAGAAGCGGCACCACGCCAAGCACCGGGAGGCCGAGTTTCTCCTCGACATCCTCGGGCTTCTCGAGGGTCTCGTCGAGCGCCTCGAGCAGCAGGGCGGCGAGCACCCCAAGACCTAGGCCGAGCAGGCCCGCGATGGCGATGTTCAGAAGCAGGTTCGGCTTTGACGGCTTTGTGGGCGGTTGTGCACGATCCACAATCGAGATGTTGTTCGCCGTCACGCCTCCGGCGACGCCGACTTCCTTGTAGCGCTGCAGCAGGCCGTCATAGAGGGTGCGGCTGGTGTCCACCTCGCGCTGGAGAATGTTGTACTGGATGCTGCGATCGCGCAGGTCCAGAACGTCGCCCTTCAGCCCGTTGACCTGCGCCTGCAGCGCCCGCTCCTCATTGGCCGCGACCTCGTACTGTGCCCGGATCGAGGCGCGGACGCTGCCCGCAAGCCCTGAAATCTCCTGATCCAGCTCGGCTAGGCGTGCGTTCAGCTGCTGCATCTCCGGATAGTCCGGCTTGTAGACGCTCAGCTTCTGCTGGTACTCGGCCGAAACCCGGGCGCGCTCCTCGGAGAGGCGCTGGATCGCCGGGTTTTGCAGCACCTCGGGCAGGCTCATCAGCGCCGACGAGTTCGCCTGCCGCCAGCGCGCTTCAGCGGCGACGCGGGCCGCCTGGGCCTCGGCGAGGGAGGCGTTGAGCGCGCCGAGTGTGCGCGACACCAGCGAATCCTGCTGCGCGTTCGGCTGACTGTTGTCCGACAGATTGATGATCTGCTGCTGGCCGGCATAGGCGACCATCTGCCGCTCGGCGTCCTCCAGCCGCGCCTTCGTCTGGGCGATGCGCTCCTCAAGGAAGTCACGCAGATAGGCGGTTGACTCGAAGCGGCGCTCGAGGTTCGAGGCGATGAAACCTTCCGCGAAGGCGTTCACGACGCGGGCGGAGAGGGCAGGGTCCGGACTATCGAAGCTGATGCTCACCAGTCGTGATCCGCGCACTGGCGAGACGCCCAGATTGTCCTGCACGGCTTTCAGCACAGCCTCACGCCGCCGATTCGCCTGTTCCGCCGCGCTGCCTTCATCGGCGCGCGGCACGGAGACCTGCATCTGCTCCAAGAAGGCGTCCGAATTGGCCAGGCTCAAGCTATCCACGACGCGCTCTGCCAGGGTCCGGCTACGCAGGAGACCATACTGGGTCTGGAAGAACTCCTCGCCGGCGATCATCGACTCGGCCGGAGTGACCTCGGCTCCCTCTAGTACCTGCGTCGACTGGCGGTCGATCTGCAGGGTGGCGGAAGCCGTGTAGATGCGGGTGGAAAGGACGGTCGCGACCAGGCCTAGAACCAGAGCAGCTATGAAGGCGCCGAGGATGATCCAGCGGTGCTTGAGCGCGATGCGCAAATAGCGAGCAAGGTCGATATCCACCGTCTCCGAGACGTCGCTGTAGACCACTCCGGAGTCAGCCAGCGACCCGCCGATACCGGCCATGCCTGCGGCGTCGCCTCGCGAGCGGTTGATCCTTCGGTGGTCGTGCATGGGCGTGCCTGATCAGAATACGATGCGGTCGGCAGACGCCGCCGCGGCGAAAAGGGATAGTGGAATTGCGCGGACGGTGCGAGTGCTGTCGATCACCAGTACCGGAACACGGCCGCGACTCCTGGCAGGGCCGCCAGCGCTCGCTGGGTCGTTTCCGACAGTCGCGACGTGTCCACCACCACGACGTCATCGCCCAGCAGGACAGGATCGACCGCCTGACCGGCACGGATCGCTTTCAGGTCAAAAACCGCCACCATGCGCCCGGCCGGCGTAGTGCGGAACACCGCCACGCTGCGCAGATCCGCCACCTCATTGGGTCCTTCCGCCATGGCGACAGCCTGGAGCAGGGTGGTCTGCCCGCGCATGACATAGACGCCCGGCTTCGTCACCGCGCCGTCGACGGTGACCTTTTGGCTAGCTGCCTCGGCCACGGTAACGCTGACCCGCGGGTTCTGCAGATAGCGGCCACCAAGCTGGGCTTCGATCTCCCGCGCCAATTGGTCGGGAGTGCGGCCGGCGGCCGCCACGGAGCCAACCAGCGGCATCTGGATAGAGCCCGAGGCGTCGACCCGCGCTTCCTCCAGCGAGAGGTCGGGCACCTGGAAGACGCTGATGTTCAGCAGGTCGGTCGCGCCGATGACATAGGAGGTGGGATCTGCCGGTCCCGGCTGACCTGACAGAGCAACTGGATCGACCACCGAGGCCGCGGTGACGGTGTCCGCCCGCCGCGGCCCGGAGGCGCAAGCAGCGAGGAGGCTCGCGGCCAGAAGGGGCATCCAATGACGCATGTGTTCAGTCACTCCTGACGGGACTGGAGGCGCTTTAACGCCTCCGCTACAGTGATGTACTCTGGCTGGCAGAGAGAGGCTAGACGGAACCGTCCTTTGGGGCGGGCGTGTAGCTCCACGCTTTGCGGACGAGCCGAAGTGTTATGAACGCGCCGCCCAGGCAATAGAAGAAGGCGTAGGCGACGAGGTACCAGAACGACGCGCCCATGAGGTAGGTCGCGAGCAGAAGCGGCATCATCCACCCGCCCAAGCTGGCTTCACCATTGAAAAAGCCCAGCAGAGATCTTCGCTGGTGAGACGTGGAGCCCTCCGGACCAAACCCGTTCAGGAACTTGTGGTGGATCAGTCGCACGAACAGGTTGGCGCTGGACGCAACTGCGCCCACCAACAGGGGAAGGGCCACTGGCCACTGCGAAGCTTCTTCGACCGTCAGCCGCCACCCCAGGGCGAGTGGCAGGATGGCGCAGACCGCATATCCCGACAGGGCGTCCATCCACTCCCCGCCAGGCCCGGTCCGCCCGGAGGCGCGCGCGATGTTTCCATCCACACAATCGCCAAGGGCGACGAGATTGAAGATGACAATCGCCACGATGGCGACCGTCGGCGAGCCGAGCGCGAGCATGCCGCCCGCAGCAAGGGTGCCTACTACGCAAGCGAGAGACACCGCGTTGCCGGAGACGCCCGCTCGGTAAAGGAGCCAGGCAGTCGGCTGTGAGAGCGGACGCAGCGCGACCTTGGCCCAGATCGTGTCTGTGTCGCGCTTCACGGGCGGTAGCGCGGCCTTGAATTCTCGGTAGGTCAGCATATGGAGCGCCCCTTCTAAGGCCTGTGCGGGTTGTTTCTCTGCCACTCAGGTAGCTTCAGCCTATCTGTGCGGATTGAAGCGCGTAATGGGCAACCCTTGTTTAATAAGAGTGGTCGAGATTCCTTCGGTGCGAGGAAGATAAACCACATTGCAGTAGGCAGACAGGTCGTCGAACTTGCCTTTCCAGTCATCGCCCATCCCGAAGATCGTCACGCTGTAGCGTTCGATGTCTCTCGGCTTTTGCTCCCAATCGTCCTCAGGGATAGCCATATCCACGCAGCGGAGCGCCTGAACAATCTCTATCCGGTCCTCGAAGGCAATGGCCGATTTCTTTCCCTTCCGCGCATTGAATTCGTCGGTTGAGACGCCAACGATCAGGCGATCTCCCAAAGCCCGGAGGCGCTCTAAGAGCCGAAGGTGCCCGACGTGGAAGAGATCAAAGGTTCCATAGGTCAGCACGACCGTACTGGGTTCGCCGCAGTCGACCACCCTCTCCTGAATGTCCATCTCCCCTCCCTATGTGAAAACCGACCTAAACAAGGCTCGCCTGCACGTTCCACCCCGCAATCGTACGCCTAAGCAATAGGCGGCGCGTTGCATTGACATTGCGGCCGCTTCCTCAACTTCCCTTATGGGTCGATGGGTTTGGTGGACAGTTCCAAGGCGGCGAACCAAGACAGTAAATCCAGACGTCTCGCTGAATATTCTCGGCAGCGGCATTCCAGAATTAGATGTGCCCACTAGCGTTTCCTCATTTGGAGAAAAGCTGGCTCGCGATTGAGGGGCGCTGCTCTTAACGGTTTTCGTAGCGCAGCGGAGCTGCTGTCGGAGGCGTCGCGAGGACAGCCGCGGAGGTTGGGAGCGGCAAGAAGCAGCCCCACGAATATCGAAAGACACACCGGGACCAAACCGATCCCTCCGAGGCTATAGGAACGAGCTAGCGAGTCTGTGAGGATCAAAGTCAGACCGGCAACAGCGCAAGCGACCATGGCCGAGCTCCTTATCGCACGCCACGCGCGTCTTAGCGCAAACCCAAATATGCTGATCGTGAGGACCAAACCAAGAGCGCCAATGCGGGCGGCGGTGAGCAGGTACGAGTTCTGAAGCGCCGTTACAGGAGAGCCCGCGAGTAGGAGTTCGAGGCGAAGGTGGCTTGGAGAGGCAATACCGAATAGCGGATGGCTTTTGATCACCTCCCACGCCGCTAGCCAGATGCTGTCGCGGGAGTTAAGTCCGCGTTCGATCCGAAGTCCGCGTCGGATTAGATCAAGGTCTAAACTCAATCCGCCGCCAAGGACCAGCCAGAGCGCCGCCGCAACGCCAACTGCAGACAAAGGCAGGTACCGCTTTGGTGTCCGGCTCGCGCCGTACACAAGAAGTGAAATAATAAAGGCCGCCAATACGCCACGTGACGAGCCAATCAGTATTGACGCACCCACAAAACCAACCGCAAGATTAAAGGCTGCTGAGCGAACATTTTGAGTCCGCCCTATTAGGAACAGAAGCCAAAATCCTGCGGCTTGACACGCAGAGTAATAGTTAACGTTCCACATAAAGCCAGACGATGATCGCAGGTCTGTAAGAAATATATATCGGTTATCAAAATTTGGTCCGGCAAACGGAACATCTATCCCGAAGAAAGAGACAAGCAGCGCGGCAGCCCCATTTAGAACAAACAAGGAAAGTATCGCGAAAGTTGCCAATCTGCCAGGGCGAGCAAATTTTTGCCAGTTCGTCGCGACTACATAAAAGGTAATAGGGTATAACAATGTTTGGGCCATATCCAGCCGCCAAATATCCATATTGGCCGCGACAGAAAGGCATGAAACTCCAAAGTAGGACCCCGCCAATAGATTTATTCGGCGATCACTGGTGTAAAGCCGTGCCCTTGGCGTCAGTAGGAGTATAGCTAAACCTGCCAAGGTCATCACGTAACCCGGTAGGCCGCTTTCGCCAATATATGACAAAGCCCCGCCAAATATAACTAGCAGTACAGCCATCAGACTGCGTCCGAAATGCCACTCAATTTCACAATTTCGTCAACGTAGTGGGAGTACTGCAGTTTCGTTCGGGCATAATCCAGGCTCGCCTTCTTCATCTCCTCCACTTTATTGCGATCTGCGGCTAGGACGTAAATCGCGGAGGAAATCGACGAAATTGACCAATCAGTCAGTATTCCGCCGCCCGAATCCGTTATGAACTTCTCTTGCATTGGAATTCCTTTGGTGCCGATTACCGCGAGGCCGCAGGCCATGTACTCGGCTAGTTTCGTAGGCGACATCTCGCGGAAACCAGGATGAGGTGCAATCAGACAAGATCCGACATCCGCTTGGGCTAGAAGGGGAGGGATCATCGGCCGGGTAACCCTCGAAACAAAGTGTAGCAAGCTAGCTTCTTCAAGCTCTCGAACACCTGGCGCTGCGCGGAGGCGCTCAAGATCCGAAGGCGCTGCTCCGACCATGGTCAGCTGAGCATTCGCCCCCATTCGTACCGCCTCTCCAAAGGCCGCGATTGATAATTCAACCTCACGAATGGCGCTATGCGAACCAATGTAAATGATCTTCAATGGGGCGCTTATCGGAGTAGGCGAGGGGGCTGTGTCCATGCGAGCAATCGGTTCAGCCAGCAGAGGTATATACCCTTCAGACTCTGCCCGTGTGAAATATGTTCGCATCCGCTCAATGCCGGGAGGGCTCACTGCTAGAAGCGCGTCCACCTGAGGACTAGCGCCTCGGAACAGATAGCGGGCGATCTGGCGCTTGACGACGCCTTTTGCGAGATCCTCGTGAGGGTGGCTGCTTTGGAAGAGCAAGCGGGAGAAGTTGCGGCGTAGCGATGCGGCAGCAGTTAACAGGACCGGATCGTTTCGAACGAGTACGGAAATTCGACCTCGCTTGGCCAGTACTCGTTCAAGAATAGCGCGCGCCAAAAAGTAGTTAAGGAATCGACCGAAGCCTCGCCGTTGCCAGAGTGATGGAACGCAGATAGCTTGACGGTATCTATAGGGACGCCGGGAACCACCGCTTCCAGAGACCACCAGAATAACTCTCACGCGGCGTGACCGGGGAAGCGCGGTCGCGAGCATTCCATCGACGAACGAGTGGTGGGGAGGGTCAGCCTTGTCGAGGAGGCATACCAGCTTCGCGGGAGGTCCGACTCTCTCCCTCGCGGTCCCCGGTTGGTACGTGGCCATTCGTTCACTCCAGGATAGCCTATGTTCTTGCCGTGCGTGCGTTGCAAAAGATGCCCGCGAACTTGGCGTGCGGGGTAAGCGTCAAAATCGGCAGATTGGCAAGGAGCAATGTATAGTGGACCGTGCCGCCACACCGACGCTTGCCATTCAAATATATGCTGGATGAGGGGAACCGCTCGTCCCTTCTTGTTGACTAATCCACTACCACCCCAACTCTTTCCGCTCCGTCACCCCGAATGATGCCGCAAAAATCTAGGCGACCTTCTTGCGTCGAGACATGAGCCCCAGAGCGGAGACGTCGATTCCTAACGCCCGCCTCGTTAGAGCCAAAAGAAATATATTCCAGGTGACAATAGCGAAGAACGTCGCCGTGGCGGCTCCTAGGATGCCAAAGCGCGGGACAAGCGCCACACAAAGCATGCAGTTTATTCCAGCAGAGAGCGCCAACCCTGTAGCAGACTTCTTCTCATGCCCCGTCATTGTTAATGCCATTTCCACTGGCCCAACAAGAGCCTGTAGTACTCGAGCACAGAGGATAACTGCGAGGGGGACAGCGCCCGCAACATAATCGGGGCCGAGCGCAAGATTTAGAATGTAGGGTCCGCCAAAGACTACGATAATTACGATCGGTATCGTCAGTGCGGCGTTAACTCTTGCAGAACCAACAGCCAATCGTCGTAGTGATTCCACTTCCCCGGCATAGTGAAGCCGGGCCATGTGCGGCGCAATAACTGTATCTGTGATCTTCATTACTACTGCAAGTAGGGCAGATGCCTGCATAACGGTCCGAAACACTCCAGCGTCCGCTGAAGTTGACAGTGCTCCAAGAACTACCACGCCGACGTGCAGATTGATTATGCTCATGCCCGAAAGGAGTGCCATTGGCAAGCAGGCCCGGCGCCACTCTGCGGTTCGATACGATGGGACTACGTGCCGGAGCTCTTGAGGCTGCGCCCGCGCTAGAACCATCGCGCCGAACACGAAAGCGATTAATGCTGATGTAGCGTAAAGTGCGGCACCGGTTACAGCGTCCAAATTTTTAGTGAAGCCTACCCATGCCAGAGATAATGCAATAACCAAAACTGGTCGTATAATGTATTCTGGCATCTGGCCCAACACAATACGGCCTAGTCCTCTCAGAGACGCGCCGCGTATATTGCCCATAGCGATAATAGGTATCAGAAGCCCTCCAAAGCAGGCCAGAGCAACCTGTTCTTCTGATAGCCGCGAATGTAGAAATATGAATGCCGTGCCGGCCGTTGCTATTATCCCGAGAGACAGCACTCCGGTGGTCCGGCTCGACCATTTCCACAGTCCAACCATCTCTGCCCAGTTTCGAGATGCAAATGATTTGGCTGTTTCTCTTATAACGAGGTTTGGGAGGCCAACCTGAGCGGGGACTGCCAAGATACCCATGATAGCCAGCATCAGCGCGTACATTCCATACTGAGTGGCTCCCATCAAACGGGCAAGTAGCAGTGACGTAACAGAGGCCAACACAGACGAAAGTAGACGAGCAGTTAGAGTCCCTAGCCCCCCGCGAAGTAGCTGCCCCTTCACCCCATCGGACTTGAGAGAGTGAAGAACCTTGAGGCAAAGGCGCTTCACCGCATCTCATCCAGTCTTGGATCCCCACCAATGAATCCCGCGGTCGTCGCCGCTACCGCTTCCAGCTCAAAGCGCTCCTCGCAGTACCTCCTGCCGGCCTCGCCCATTGCTCGGGCGCGGGGCAGGTCGTCGGCGAGGGCGAGGAGGGCCTGGCCGAGGGCGGCGGGGTCGCGTGGGGGGACCAGCAGGCCGGTCTCGCCGTCGATCACCGTCTCGCGGCAGCCCACCCAGTCGGTGGTGACCACCGCCCGCCCCATGGCCATGGCCTCGAGGTTCACCCGCGGACAGCCCTCCCGGTAATAGGAGGGCAGGACGAAGACGTGGCAGTCGGCGAACAGGTGGCGCGGATCGCCGACGTGGCCGGGGGCCTCGATCACCCCCTCGGCGACCCAGGCGGCGACCTGGGCGGGCGGCACCGCGGCGGGGTTGGCGTCGGCCCCGCCGGCGAGGACGAAGCGGGCTTGCGGGTTGGCGCGGCGCACCATGCGGGCGGCCTCGACGAACTCGTGCACGCCCTTGTCGCGCAGCAGCCGGGCCAGCATCAGGAAGACGGGCGGCCCCTCGGGCCAGGGGGCGGGGGCGAAGGCCCCGGTGTCGACGCCGGAGCCGTCGACCACGCCGGTGGGGGCGTCGGGGGCGAGGACGCCGGCGCGGCGCAGGACCTCGAGGTCGTCGCGGTTCTGGAAGATCACCATCTGCGCCCTTGCCAGCGCCAGGCGGTAGCCGGTCCGCGCCAGCCAGCCGACGAGCCGGCGGCGCAGGCCGGGGTCGTCGGTGAAGGCGTAGCCGAGGCCGGGGATCATGGCCGTGCGCCGGGGCGTCCCGGCCAGCCAGGCCAGCAGCAGGCCGTAGATGACCGGCTTGACGGTGTGGGCGAAGAGGACGTCGGGCCGCGTCTCGCGCAGGATGCGCCACAGCCGCCACAGGGGGGCGAGGTCGGCGACGGGGTCGAGGCCGGCCTTGCGCATCGGCCAGTCGAGGAACTCCACGCCCAGCGCCTCGAAGCGGGCGGCCTGGGCCGGGTCGCCGGCGCCGGCGACGGCGACGACGCGCCAGCCGCGCCGGCGGAAGATGCGCATCAGCGGGGCGCGGAAGGCGTACAGATAGGCGGCGTCGGCGCCGAGGAAGAGGATGCTGCGGCGGCCGGGCGTCTCA
>Ga0065721_10006058_pt1 | contig 11207 bp, 13 predicted proteins | sample Mesricmetagenome_FD_59108 | JGI IMG/M metagenome (GOLD analysis project Ga0065721, IMG submission 59108) | Mesophilic microbial community from rice straw/compost enrichment Sample: eDNA_1 v2 (version 2) | ecosystem: Engineered > Solid waste > Grass > Composting > Bioreactor | place: USA: Davis...
GCCGCCTACGGGCAGGACCAGGAATTCTTCGAGTTCTACCGCTCGATGGAGTCCTATCGCACGGCGCTCAGCGGCACCGGCACCACCATGGTGCTCTCGCCCGATTCCGAGTTCTTCCGCTACTTCGGTTCGAACGGGGAATTGCCCGCACCGAGCACGAGCTTCCCGACGCCCATTGCGCCCAACGAGGACGTGCAGGTGCCCGCGACCACCGACGAGCCGGCACTCGACGGGCTCGGCATCGAGGAAGCCGTTCCGCCTTCGCTGACGCTCGACGACGGGTCCTCGCTCGAGCCGACGCAGGGCACGCAGACGCCTGCGCCGGTCGAGGATGGCGGCGCTCCGGCCACCGAAGCTCCCGCCGAGCAGACGCCAGCGCCGGCTGAGGAAGCGCCCGCGCCTGCCGGCCAGTGAGCGACTTTCTCGCGGCCCTGGCTCTGGCGCTCGTCCTGGAAGGGGTGCTCTACGCGGCCTTTCCCGAGCAGATGAAACGGATGCTGGCAACGCTAATGGCGTTGCCAGTTTCGTATCTGCGGACCGGTGCACTGGCCTGCGCGCTCGTCGGGCTGGTGCTGCTGTGGATCGTGCGCGGTTAGGCGGGACGCGGATTGGCGATCCGGTAAAGCACGTGCGGGCGCAGCGGGTGGCCTTCGGGAATCCGCGGGTGGTCGAAATCCGCCGAGGGATCGCGGCGCATGCCGATCTTTTCCATCACGCGCTGGCTCGGCAGGTTCTGGTGCGTGGTGAACGCCACGACTTCCGGCAGGCCGAGCATATCAAAGGCATAGGCGAGGCTCGCTCTGGCGGCTTCAGGCGCGTAGCCTTCACCCCAGAATGNCTGCGCCANTATCCAGCCGACCTCCGTATGGGGATTGGTCGGAATGGGGAAATTAANGTCGGCTGTGCCGANCATCCCGACGAGAGCGCCGTCGGCCTTGCGCTCGGCGGCAAGGAATCGTGATGTCCCCGCGGCGAACCTCTCGACCAGACTGTCGAACCAGGCATCTGCCTCCTCGCGGCTGCGCGGATGGGTATAGAAGCGCATGACGTGGGGATCGCCGACCATGGCGGCGAAAGGCGCGCGGTCGCGCTCCTCCCATGGGCGCAGGATCAGGCGTTCGGTCTCCATCCTCATCGCACGAACTCCTCCTCGTGGTAGCCCTGCAGGTAGAGGAGCGCCGTGAGATCGCCGTGGTCGATGCGGATCTGCGCCTCGGCGGCGACGGCCGGCTTGGCGTGGAGGGCAACGCCGAAGCCGGCGGCGCGGATCATGTCGAGATCGTTGGCGCCATCCCCGACTGCCATCGTGTCGGCCATGGCAAGGCCCTTCTCGGCGGCCAGGTCCTTGAGGCGCTGAAGCTTGGTCGACTTGTCGACGATGGGCTTGGCGACCGTGCCGGTCAGCCTGTCGGCGTCGAATTCGAGGACGTTGGCCACCGCCTCGTCGAAGCCGATACGGCGGGCGAAGTGGTCGGCAAAGAAGGTGAAGCCGCCCGAGATCAGTGCGGTGTAGGCCCCGTACTGCTTCATGGTCTGGACCAGGGCGCGCCCGCCCGGAGCCAGCGTGATGCGCTCGCGGCGGATTTCCTCCATCACCTTGCGCTCGAGTCCCTTGAGAAGTGCAACGCGGGTCTCGAGAGCGGCGGCGAAATCGAGCTCGCCGCGCATGGCCCGATCGGTGATCTCGGCGACCTGCGGCTTCAAGCCGAGGGCATCGGCCAATTCGTCGATGCACTCCTCGTTGATCATGGTGGAATCCATGTCGGCGATGAGAAGCTTCTTGCGCCGGCCTTCGGCGGGCACGAGGGCGACGTCCACCGCCTTGCCGACGACCAATGAGCGCGCGGCTTCCAGGCTCTCGGTTGACTTCGGAGCGATGATCTCGCAGGCAATGCCGTGGTCGAGCCAGTTGAGCTCGCCGCCGACTTCGTTGACGACTTTCGTCGCGAGCGCTGTGTCGAGTTCCGGATCGGCGGAATTGGTGATGAGGCAGAGGACCTGCATGTCGTTTTGGTTCCCGGGAGCGGAGTGAAGTGGGCGCGGCGAAGGCTCGGCGAGCGGTTCTGATAGCGGGTCCGACGGCGAGCGGCAAGTCGGCGCTGGCGCTCGAAATTGCCGAGCGGCTGGGCGGGATCGTCGTCAATACCGACGCCATGCAGGTCTACGACGTGCTGCGGGTCGTCACCGCCCGGCCCGGACCGGAAGAGGAGGAGCGCGTACCGCACGAACTCTACGGCTTCGTGCCGCCTTCGGTGCGGTTCTCGACCGGAAGATGGCTTGCAGCCGTGCAAGGGGTGATCAACGCGGCTGATCCAGGGCAGCCCCTGATTTTCGTTGGCGGCACGGGGCTTTACTTCGATGCGCTCACAAAGGGATTCGCCGACGTGCCGGAGGTGCCGGTCGAGGTCGCTCTTCAAGTTCAACAAGAGATTCAACGGCTCGACGAAGCCGGGCGCATGCGGCTGCTCGAGCGGGAAGATCCCGAGACGGCGCGCAGGCTGAAGGTCGCCGATCCGCAGCGGGTCGAGCGGGCGCTGGCGGTCAAGCGGGCGACGGGCCGGCCGCTTTCGAGCTTCCAGCAGGCGCCGCAGCAGGGATCGATCGACAACTTCGCCGTCGAACGAATGGTGCTCGACCCGGATCGGGATGTGCTGCGCGCGCGGATCGCCAGGAGGTTCGAGGCGATGTTCGGGGGCGGGGCGGTGGACGAGGTCAAGGCCCTCCTTGCGCTTCGTCTCGACCCAGCCTTGCCGGCGATGAAGGCCATCGGCGTACGCGAGATCGCCGACTGGCTCGCCGGGCGCAGCGAGAAGGACGAGGCTATCGAGCGCGCGATCATCGCTACGCACCAATATGCCAAGCGGCAGCGGACCTGGTTCCGCAACCGCATGGACGATTGGCCGCGCCGTTAGGCTGCCGCGATCGGCTTGCTGGTCAGCCCCAGCCTCTCGCGCAGCGCAAAGCGCCCGACAAGCAGCACGGCGACGGCGGCGAGGCCGACGGCAAGGCCTGTCCAGATGCCGACCCCGCGCCAACCGGCAACGAACCCCAGCAGGTAGGCCGTCGGCATGCCGACCACCCAGTAGCCGAAGATGGCGACCACCATGGGGACCGCCGTATCGGAAAGCCCGCGCAGGGCATTGGCGGCGGTGACCTGCGCGCCGTCGACGAGCTGGAAGATGCCGGCGATGACGAGATAGGTCGCGGCGAGCTGCAGCGCAGTGGCGTTGGCCGGCTCGTTGCGGTCGAGGAAGAGACCGACGATGAAGGGGCCGGCCGTGATGAAGAGCAGGGCGGTGAAGGCCATGAAGCCGGTGCCGAGCGCGAACCCCGTCCAGCCGGCCTTGCCGATGGCATCATGGTCGCCGCGCCCATAGGCGATGCCGACGCGCACGCTCGCCGCCATGCCGAGGCCGAGCGGGACCATGAACGCCGTCGAGGCGCACTGCAGGGCCACCGCGTGGGCAGCGACCTCGTCGGTGCCGAGCCAACCCATGAGGAAGGCGGCGGCTGTGAAGAGCGCGACCTCGGCGAGGATGGTGAGGCCGATGGGCAGGCCGATCCTGAAGATCTGGGCGAAGCGGGCCCAGTCCGGCCGCCAGAAGCGCACGAGGATGTGGAAGCGGCGGAACCGCCGCTGGCGCAGCACGTAGGCCAGCATCAGGCCGAACATGGCCGAGTAGGAGATGACCGTTGCGAGCGCCGCCCCGCGCAACTCCATGCGCGGCAGGCCGAGGTGCCCGAAGATCAGCACGTAGTTGAGCACGGCGTTGAGCGCGACGCCGGCGACCGTGACCATGAGGATGACGCGGGTGGCATCGAACGCGGCGAGCAGCGAGCGCAGCACGACGATGAGGAGTTGGGGCACGCACGACCAAAGGGCGATGCGCAGATAATCCTCCGCCATGGCGGTGTTACCGGGATTCTGCCCGAGGAACTCGAAGATCGGCCGCATCTGCATGAGGAAGGGAATCAGCAATGCCAGGATAACGCCCGAGGCCCAGAAGCCCTGCCGCACGATACGGCGAACGGCCTTGATCTGGCGGGCGCCCCGCGCCTGGGCCACGAGCGGGGCGACCGCGCCGACGATGCCGATGGCAAAGAGCAGCGGCGGCATCAGGAAGGCGCTGGCCAGCGCTCCGGCCGCCAGGTAGCGGGGGCCCAGCCAGCCCATCATGATGACGTCGGTAGTGACGAGCGCATTCTGGGCAAGCTGCGCGATGACCAGCGGCCAGGCGAGATTGAACGTCGCGCGCAGTTCGCCTGCCCAGGTGACGGTTTCGGTCGAGCCGGACGGAGTGTCCGCCAGCGTGCTATCGGTGCTCATTTTTTCTTCCTACTCGCGGCATTGACCTGTAACCGATTGAGCCGCAGGCGCAAGCCGGCGGGTGTCAGGTCGTGGCAGGAGAGACGGGAATGGCGGGAGTGCGCGCGGTGGGACTGTTTGGATCGGGGCTGATCGGCGCAGTGGGTATACTGACGGCCGCCGGCTCGGCGCATGCCGGCGCCTCACAGGCACTCGTTTCGGCGGCGACAGTCTGCCTCGCGCATGCTCCGGCGCTGCTGGCGCTGGCGCTTGGGGGAAAAGGGCGATGGATGGCCGTAGCCGGTGCGCTCCTTGCCCTGGGCACGCTGATATTCGTCTCGGACATGGCGCTTCGCGAGTTCGCCGGCCTGCGTTTGCTGCCGCTCGCCGCTCCCCTCGGGGGACTGCTTATGATTACCGGCTGGCTCTCGATCGCTGTTGGCGGTATTGCAATACTGTGGCGCTCGGGCGACGCCCTGCCTTAGTTTATCCTTTATTTGCAGGAACCAATCGCCGCGGGGCACGTTAAAACGCTCATTAGTCTCTTGGAGGGTTCTATGCACAAGTTCGTCATTACCGCTGCTGCCTTGCTGTCGCTTGCAGCCTGCACCAGCACGCAGACCGGCGCGGCGGTCGGCGCGGGCGCCGGCGCGATTGTCGGTGCGGCCACCACCAACTCGCTCCTCGGCACGGCGGTCGGCGCCGGTGTCGGCGGCGTCGTTGGCGCGGCCGCGGGCAATATGCTCGGCCGGGTCGAGAACGATCCGAATCGCTGCGTCTACCAGCGCGCCGACGGCAGCCGCTACATCGACGTCTGCCCGCGTGGCTGATACCGGACCTTCCGGCGCCTAAAGCTTCGGAGACAAGGTCTACGGAAAAGGTCCCGCCAGGGACCTTTTTTGTTGCTAGAATTTGAAACGAAACTGAGTCGAAACCAACTCGAAACACTGGGGAGAACGGACGCCACCCATGTTCACGTCGATCACGCAATTCCTACGCAATCTCTTCGCCCCGCACGGACAAAGTCCCTGCGAGAGGCAGTCGGGCGCGCTGCCCTACAGGATGATCGACGGCAAGGCGTACTACCTGCTCATCACCTCGCGCCGCTCGGCGCGCTGGATGTTCCCCAAGGGCGGCATCATGCGGGGCAAGACGCCGTGGGAGAGCGCGGCGCAGGAAGCCCTCGAGGAGGCCGGGGTCGAAGGTGAGGTGGAGACCATGCCCATCGGCAGCTATCGCGGCGCGATGAACGACGAGAACCAGACCCCGGTCGTGATCGACATCTACCCCCTGCGCGTCGAGATCGAGCACGAGGACTGGCGCGAGAAGTGCCAGCGCCAGCGCCGCTGGGTTTCGATCGAGGAGGCGCAATGCCTGCTCCACGATCCCGCCAAGCTGTCGATCGCAGCGGCGCTCGAGAGGCGCCTCCAGCAGTCCGCGGAAATGGCGCGGTAGTTCGCTCCGGCGCTCACCGCATAGCCCCCACGACCATTGATCACTTGCAAATCCACCTGCGCTGATTAATTGAAGCGCAGGGCGCTGGGGGAGCAGCGGACGCCCTGCCGGTCCGGCCGGGCGCAGGAGCTAAGGATCAAGTCCATGTCGGCCATTACGGAAACCGCTCGCCTCACCACCCGCGACATCCAGAACCTCAAGCGACGCGGCGAGAAGATCGCCATGCTGACCGCCTATGACTATGTCACCGCGGCTCTGCTCGACGGGGCGGGGGTCGAGATGATCCTCGTCGGCGACAGCCTCGGCAATGTTGTGCTGGGGCACGAGACGACACTGCCGGTAACCCTCGACGACATGATCCGCCATGCGGGCGCGGTCTATCGCGGCACGCAGCGCGCGCTCGTCGTCGTCGACATGCCATTCGGCACGACGAACGATCCGGATGCAGCGCTGCGCAACGCCGTCGCCGTCCTGCAGCGCACGGGCTGTCCGGCGGTCAAGATCGAGGGCGGAACGGCCATGGCGCCGACGGTCGCCCGGCTGACGGAGCAGGGCATTCCCGTCGTCGGCCATATCGGACTGACGCCGCAGGCGGTGCACCAGCTCGGCGGCTATTACCGGCACGGCAAGACCGCGCCCGCCGCGCAGAAGCTCATCGATGCGGCGCTGGCGCTGCAGGACGCCGGCGCGTTCGCCATCGTGCTGGAGATGGTGGTGCCCGAGCTCGCTGGCGAGATCACGCGCCTCCTCGATATCCCGACCATCGGCATCGGATCCGGACCCGAATGCGCGGGACAGGTGCTGGTGGTCAACGACCTCATCGGGCTCAATGTCGGCCGCNCTCCGAGCTTTGCCCAGCCGAAGGCCGATGTCGCGTCNGTCATCCGGCGGGCGGTCGGCGAATACGTCGCGGAGGTCAAGGCGGCCNAGCCGGCCAAGGCCNAGGGACGGGNGCTNGCCGATGGCTAACATTCTCATCGGGGTCACCGGCAGCATCTCGGCCTACAAGATCGCCGACGTCACCTCCGAGCTCACCAAGCAGGGCCATGCGGTCCAGGTCATCCTCACCCAGAGCGCTGCCCAGTTCGTCTCGCCGCTGGTGCTGGAGACGCTCTCGGGACGACCGGTGAAGTCGGCGCTCTTCGGCACCGAGATTTCCGGCACCGAGCACATCGATCTTGCCCGCTGGGCCGATCTGTTCGTCGTTGCGCCCGCGAGCGCGAATACCATCGCCAAGCTGGCGCTGGGGCTCGCCGACGACCTGCTCTCGACCGTGGCGCTCGCGACCGAGGCGCCGCTGCTCGTCGCGCCGGCGATGAATACGGTGATGTGGGAGAAGCCTATCACGCAACAGCACGCCGAGACACTGAAGGCGCGCGGCGTCGGGTTCATCGATCCGGCCTCCGGCGTGCTCGCCTGCGGCGAGGTGGGCGTCGGCAAGCTCGCGCCGGTCGCGACCATCGTTGCCGAGATCAACGCGACGGTCGCGGTGCCGGTGCAGAGCCTCGCCGGCACGCGCGTGCTGATCACCGCCGGGCCGACGACGACGCCGATCGACGCGGTGCGCTACATCACCAACCACTCGACCGGCCGCATGGGCGCAGCCATGGCCGAGGAGGCGCTGCGCCGCGGTGCCGAGGTGCGCTACGTGCTGGGCGTCGACAAGGGCGTTGTGCGTCCGGCGCCACCGCGCGGAGCGGGCGAACGGCTGAGTGTCGTGGAGGTCCGTACCGCCGAGGAGATGGCGGAGGCGGCGCTGAGATTCCTGCCGGAGGTCGACGGGGTCATCGCCACGGCGGCCGTCATGGACTACCGGGTGGCGAGCCCGGCCGCCGGCAAGCTCAAGCGCGCGTCCGAACCCGTTTCCCTCGACATGGTGCCCTCGACCGACGTGCTCGGCGCGCTGAAGGCGAGAGCGAACGGCCAGTGGTTCCTCGGCTTTGCCGCCGAGACGGACGACGTCGAGGCCAATGGGCGCGGCAAGCTCGAGCGCAAGGGGCTCGATTTCCTCTTCGCCAATCCGGTCGCGCGGTCAGGCGAAACGAGCGAGACCGGCTTTGCCGTTTCGACCAATGGCGGCACGCTGCTGCGGCGCGATGGCGACGACATTGTGCTGCCGGTGACGAGCAAGGCCGAGCTCGCCCGCCGCATCTGGGATATCATTGCATGACGACTGTTCTACGCTCCGTCGCGGAGCTGCGTGCCTGGCGCAGGAGCCTGCCTGCCGGCCGCTCGCTCGGGTTCGTGCCGACCATGGGAGCGCTGCACCGCGGGCATATGAGCCTCATCGAACTGTCGAAGGCGCGGTGCGATGTGACCATTGCCAGCATCTTCGTCAACCCATTGCAGTTCGGGCCGAACGACGACCTCGCCAGATATCCGCGCCCGATCGAAAAGGATCTGGCACTGCTCGGCGCCGCCGGCGTCGATGCGCTGTTCCTGCCCGCCGTCGAGGATATCTACCGGCCCGGCGCCTCGACCTATGTGGTCGAGGAGAGCGTCTCGGGGCCGCTCTGCGGCGCGTTCCGGCCGGGGCACTTCCGGGGTGTGGCGACGGTCGTGCTCAAGCTCTTCAACCTCGTGCAGCCGGACGTGGCGTTCTTCGGGCAGAAGGACGCGCAGCAGTGCGCGGTGATCGAGCGCATGGTGCGCGACCTCGACGTGCCGGTCGAAATCGTGCGCGGACCCATCGTGCGGGAAGCCGACGGGTTGGCGCTGAGCTCTCGCAACGTCTATCTGGCGCCCGACGAGCGTGCCGTGGCGCCGAAGATTTACACGAGCCTCAAGGCAGCTGAAGCCGCCTATCAAGCGGGGGAGCGCGATGCGCAGGCACTCGCTGCGGCGGGGCTGGCTTTGCTCGCCGAAGAGCCGCTGATCCGCGTGCAGTATTGGGAGGTGCGCGACCCCGCCAGCCTCGAGGGGCTCGAACGCGTCGGGGAGGGCGGCGCGTTGCTGGCGGTGGCCGCACACCTGGGGACGACCCGGTTGATCGACAATATCGTCATCGGCTAGCCAGGCCGCGGCTTTCGGTCAGAGGGTCCTGGCGAGCTTCTCGAGCTGGTCGGCGCAGATGCCCCAGCCTTCGTGGAAGCCCATCTTCTCGTGCTCGTCGCGCTTTTCCTTGGTCCAGTGACGAGCGCGGGCAGTGTAGCGGGTCTTGCCGTCCTCGTCCTCGAAGGTGAGCACCACGGTCATGAAGGGCGTGCCCTCCACCGGCTCCCAGTCGCCGGTGTAGGCGTCGGTAAAGACCAGCTTCTCCTCTTCGACGACCTCGAGATAGACGCCGGGATTCGGATACTCGTTGCCGTCCGGGTCTGCCATGACGACCAGGCTGGAGCCGCCCGGGCGCACGTCGATGTCCACCCTGGGGGTGGTCCAGGGGGCAGGCGCAAACCACTGCTTCATCAGGCCCGGCTCCGTCCAGCAGCGCCAGACGGCCGAACGCGGGGCATCGATGAGGCGGGTGAGGACCAGTTCGCGGTCGTTGGCGGGGGTGGCAGTCATCGTCGTTCCTCTCGGGTTGGAAGTTGCTTTCGACAAGACGACGAAGCCCATGATCGCACTTCGACATTTGCCGCGAGATTTTTTCCGCGCAGCTCGAGCGCAGAAGTGATCGGCAGGCGTCCATTGTGATTTGGGCAGCACTCGGCTCCCGGTTAGATTGCCCAGGTGACGGCGCGAAGCGCGGGCACGAGGTGCTGGACCTTGGGTCCCTGAGCAAACGACAATTGATGCATGTGGGGCCGGTTGAGGAGCCGGTCGGGGAGGAGCCCGTGCTGCGTGACGGCAGGATGGTGCTCGATGGATGCGTGCGCGTCAAACACTGTGGCTCTCGGTCGTTGCACCGGCAGGGGCCGCGCTGCGCCGTGGATGCAGGTCTTCGCGTTCCTCCTTTGCTTCATGACGTTTGCGGGCGCGGCGCAAGCGGCGACCGGCACGGTGATGATCCGCCAGCAAACGGGGGGCGACGACGCGGTGTTCGGCTTCGCTTCGCCCGAGCTCGGGCTCAACCTCAGCGTCGCGACGGTGAACGGCTCGGGCGAGGCGGGGCCGGTCGACCTGCCGCCGGGCATCTACGAGATCGTCGCGCAGGACATGAGCGGAGCCGGCTTCGCGCTCACCGGCATCTCTTGCACTGACGAGGACAGCATCACCGAACCGGCGGCGCGGCGGGCGCTCGTCGTGCTTGAGGCCGGCGAGAAGGTGACCTGCACTTTTGCCTCGGTCAATTCGCGCGAGCGCACCGAAGGGTTGGTCGAGGATTTCCTCGGCAGCCGGGCCAACCTGCTCGCCGGCGCGCTTTCGGGCAGCAGCCGGCGGATCGACCGCGTCGATGGCGCCATGCAGGCGGACATCAACAACGCGATCAACCGGCTTATGCGCTACATGCCCAACTTCGTCGGCAGCCGGCGCGTGCTGCTGTCCACTTCGCTTGCAACCCTCGATGCCTTCGCCGGTGCGCGCAAGGCCTCGCCATTCGATGCCTGGTTCGACGTCGCCTTCACTCTTTTCGACGCCTCATCGGGCGCCGATACGAACCTGGCCGCGATCGGGGCCGACTATCTCGTGACGCCCCGTCTCCTCGCCGGCGTCTATATGCAGGCCGACAGGTTCCGCCATCCTGGGGACGGGCAGGAACGGGTGACGGCGAGCGACGGATGGCTTGCAGGCCCCTACGTCACCGCGCGGCTCAGCCGTTCGCTCTATCTCGACCTCATCGCGGGCGCGGGCCAGTCGTTCAGCGAGTTGAGCACGGCTGACGGCAGCATGATCGGCTTCGATGCGACCCGCTGGCTCGCCAGCGTCTCGCTATCGGGCCAATGGAAGGCGGGCAACTGGACCTTCTCGCCACGCGCGCGCTTCGGCTATTCCGAGGCCGTCTCGCAATCCTACCTCGACGCGCTGGGCGTGCCGATCCCGGCGGTCAGGCAGGGTTCGGGCCAGATCGCCGTCGGGCCGGGCATCACACATCGGGTCGAGACCGCGGAGGATTTCGACATCGAGACGAGCGTGCGCTTCGAGGGCGTAGTCGACGTCTCGCATGACGCCATCGGCTGGTCGCTGGGCAACCCGTCCGGCCGGATCGAAGGCGGGCTGGGCATCGGTTTCCCGCAGGGGGCGAACGTCAACCTCACCGGTTCCTATGACGGCATCGGCACGCCCGAGACATCGCGGGCGATGGGCAAGGTCCGGTTGTCCCTGCCATTGCAATAGTCGCGCGCAGGTGTTTGGTTGCAGATAGCGAGGAGGGGAGGCCACGATGATCCTGCGCAAATGGTCCGGACGCATCCGCAGCGCCGACGAGGCGGAATATGTCGATTATGTCCGCCGCACGGGCGGGGCGGAATATGCCGGGACGGACGGCAATCTCGGCTACCAGATCCTGTTGCGTCGCGATGCGGACGGGACCAGCGAGATCACGACGCTGAGCTGGTGGCGCGATGTC